>VFSW01000226.1_pt1 | contig 78712 bp, 72 predicted proteins | sample 5358111 | NCBI WGS metagenome assembly VFSW01 (sample SAMN11554181, study PRJNA540505) | mine drainage metagenome | isolation source: sediment from site ElyBrook_90M | place: USA: Ely Copper Mine, Vershire, VT | collected 2017
ATGGAAACGTCGGCATCATTCGAAGCCCGGTCCGCGCCATCGTCCTACCCGACAGCGACCCGCTGTTCGCGAATTTCGCGCCGCAATTTGCGGGCGAGGTGAACGTCGAGGGGAAGTGCCTCGGATGCGCCTCGGCGGCGGAAGTGGCCGCGACGCAACTGCAAGCGCAGACCTCGGTGCTACAGGGTGGCGGATGGAAGCATCAGAATGTTTCTACCGGATCGATCGCCGCGAGCGGCGCGGCCGACGTCACCTTGACCTGGACCAGCGCCTTCGCCGACGCCAGTTATGATCCAATCTGTGGAGTCATCGGTTCGCAAGCATCCAACAGCGATGTGCGCCTGCACCACATCGAGTCAATCAGCGCGAGTGCGCTGGTGGTGCGCATCGTCAATGACGACACTTCCACTGCGCATACGGGCACGCTGGTCTGCACCGCGATGCATCAGTAGCGGCATCGGCGGCGCGATATTTCACATCCATAAAATATCGTCAACTATAGTGAGGCATTGATGGGCACCACCGACCATCGGTCGGTCACCCGCGCGACCTCGCGGCTGAGCTCGGTCGCACCCGCGACGAGCGATGCGGTCGCGCGGCTGCTGGCCGAGCCGAGCTACGGCGATGACCTCGGCGACTATCTTGCGCCGTTGTGGCGCCATTGGAAGGTCCTCGCGATCGTGACCGTTCTCGCGACGCTCGCGGCATTCGCCCTCAGCAGGTTTCAGCTCACGCGATGGTACCAGGCGATGGCGATCATCAAGCCGATGACGCCGCAGCAAACTGCCGGTCATCTGCAGGGACTGCTGGGCGGCGGGAACCTCGGGATGCTCGGCGACTTGGTCGGCAGCCAATACAACTCCGACGCCGCGCAGGAGTACATCACGATTCTCACCAGCTTCAGCTTCATCACCGCGATGGTCGAGCGGCATCATCTCGATGCGGAAATTCTCCCGCGCGGGAAATCGTGGCCCTCGCTCGATGCGCGGCAATGGGCGATGTATCGAATCATGCTGGGGCGCCTGCGCTGTGACTATTCGGTCAAGAACAGCAGCATGACGCTGAGCTTCGAGGATCCCAGTCGCGAGCGCGCGCGTCGCATCCTCGGCTATGAGATCGATGATCTCCGCGAGCGGTTGCGCTCGCGGGAGGTGCGTAACGCCGCGGATGCGGTCACCTCGCTCAATCAGCAAATCACGCGGATCTCGGACAGTTTGCTGAAGCAGGAAATTTACCAGCTCATCGCGACCCAGATTCAGCGTGAAGAACTCGCCGAGGTCGAAGCCGATTTCGCCTTCATCGTGTTGCAACCGCCGGTCGCACCGGACTTGCCGGTCTGGCCGCGCGTGCTGATCAATGCGCTGGGCGCCGGTTTCATCGCGCTGATACTTACATCGATCTTAATTCTCGTCTTCGAGGCGTGGCGCGACGCGCGCGACCGCAAATCAGTTCCGATAGAGCCGGTGCCACGACGATCCGGCTTTTGAGAATTCCGACGACAACCGACATCATTGGCGCTTCGCAAAGCCGCGAACTTCAGTGGCGGCGCTACTGGCCGTTCCCGCTCGTCTTGCGCCGCCAGGTCAACCTCAAGTGGCTGGTGCTTGGAAGTGTTGCGTGTCTCTACCTGCCGTTCATATTCACAGGACCAGGTTCCGATCCCGATTCACTCCGAGAGCTTCATTCCGGCACAACGCTGCTCTGGCAGCATCGATATGTTCTCTCGCGCCCGCCGGGATACTTTCCCTACGAAGCGTTATGTGGGTTCCTCTACGCGTTCGGCGGCACCATCGCCACGAACCTCGCGACGGTCGCGATGTCGCTGCTTTTGCTCGATTCGTTCCTCCACATCTGCGGGCACTTCGAGGTACCGCATCGATATCTCCTCGGGACCACGATGGCGATTCAGCCGGTGTACTGGACCTGTTCGACCAGCACGATCGATTTCATCTGGGCACTGGGATGCTTCATGGTGGGCTATCGCCTCTGGCTGAAGCATCGATACTTCAGTGCCGCGGCGATGCTGGGACTCGCGGTCGGGATCCGACTATCGTCGGTATTCCTGGCCGGGCCATTTCTAGTATGGGAGCTCATCGCGCGGCCGCGCGAAGCGAAACTTTGGATGACGGCCACGCTTACGACAGCGATCGGCGCGATGCTCTATATCCCGGAATTTGTCGCCTCCGGTCACTCGCTTGGATTCCTCACCTACTACATCGGCGCGTGGACCGTGACCGGCCACGTTGGCCGCTTCATCTACAAGAACGTCTATCTCTGGGGATTGCCGGCGACGTTTTTCTTCCTCGCGATTGCGCCGATACTCATTCGCGAACTGACTCGATGCGATCGCAAGTTTTCGCGCATCATTATCTTGTCGGCCTCGATCGTCATCTTATTCGAGATCTTATTTCTGAAGATTCCCGTGCAGCGCGGCTATCTGCTTCCGATTTTGCCGTTCGCGCTGATCCTTCTCGGGATCGCGTTGCGAGCCCGACCGCGGATGCTGCTTGCGATGACTATGCTGATTGTTTCTTACAACTTCGTGAATCTGAATGTTGCGCGTCCGGATGTGCCGGATCACGCGACGCGGGCAATCATCGGGCCGTTCATCGAGCCGGGGTATTTGTTCGAGGATCTTTCGGCTCGACTAACCGGTTGTCACAATACAAATGTCCTTCGATAGCGAAGCGCGCGATCCCGGACTGGTCGGCAATCTGGCGTGGAATCTTATCGGCGAGTCGCTCCCGGTGCTCGCCGCGTTAGTGGCGATCCCGATACTGGTGCATCGATTGGGAACGGATCGCTTTGGGGTGCTGACGCTGTCGTGGATGATCGCGGGATACTTCGGCCTGTTCGACTTCGGACTCGGACGCGCGCTGACCAAGGCGATGGCGCAGGAGTTTAGTCTCCGTCGCGACGACCGAGCGGCGACGCTGTTCTGGACTTCATTGGCGATGATGCTGCTGTTAGGTGTCGCAGCAGGGCTGTCGCTCGCGATGATCGCTGCATGGCTGACGCGCAGCGCCCTGAAAATTCCGCTGGAGCTCCAGCGTGAAACGCTGGCAGGTTTTTATGTTGTCGCGGCGGGATTGCCGTTGCTGATAAGCGCGTCGGCGTTGCGGGCGGCGCTGACCGCGGGCAATCGATTCGATTTGCTCAATCTGATCCGCACGCCCAGCGGCATGATGTCCTTCGCCGCACCCGCGCTGATGCTGCCTTTCACGCACCGCCTCGGGTGGTTGATTGGCGCATTGATCGCGAACCGCGCCGCCTCGTGGGCGATATATCTTATCGCGATCTGGCGTGCCATTCCCGAAGTGCGCACCAAGCGGCATATCGAATTGGGGTGCATGCGCCCGCTGCTTGGGTTCGGTGCGTGGATCACGGTCTCCAACGGCATCACTCCGATCATGGTCTATCTCGATCGCTTCATGATCGGCGGTTTGTTGTCGATGGCGGCCCTCACCGCATACTCGGTTCCGCTGGAGATTGCCGGCAAGACTGTTCTGGTGCCGGCGGCGATTTCGGGAGTGATGTTTCCGGCTTTCGCGCGATCGTTTGCCGTCGCACCGGAAGACACTAGGCGCCTGTTCGACCGATCGCTCAAGCTGATCGCGCTCATAATGTTCCCGCTCTGCGCCACGTTGGTCACCTTCGCGCCGCAGATCATGTCGCTCTGGATAGGCCATGGATTCGCATCGCGGAGTTCTTCGGTCCTTCAAATATTGGCGATCGGTGCTTTCGTGACCGGCCTTGCGTGGATTCCGCTGGCTCTGCTGCATGGTGCGCATCGGCCCGACCTCGCCGCGAAAATCCATCTGATCGATTGTCCTATCTATGCATTGGTGCTGTGGGTTTGTGTGCGAAACTTCGGACTGATCGGTGCTGCATTTGCATGGAGTGGGCGTTTGCTCGCCGAGGACGTGGTGATCTTCGCGATTGCTTCCCGGTTTATAACGGCATCGCGACGCGAGATTATCGGCGGGTGTAGTTTACTCGCCCTGGCGATCGCAGTAATCGCTCTAGGAGCATTCCTGCCTGATGTCGGGACCAAAACAATTTTTCTTTGTGGGCTGCTAGGGGCAACCAGCCTCGTAGGGTGGCGTTTTCTGCTCTCTCCAAAAGAGCGATCGCGAATCATCCAATTCTTTCCGCCAATGTTGCGGCCTGTTCCGGAAAGGGCTGGAGACTAGCAAATGCTTTGCTCGGGCGAGTCATGCGAGAGGTCCACGGTGGACTAGATCGGATGAGTTCGACAAGGTCGTGGGTCGGTTTTCGAGGAATGGTCAAATCGGAGTTGCGACGGGTTGCGCCGTCGTGCGTGTGGCTACTTCTAAGTCAAGCCCGATCAAACGCGCGACTCATCAAATATCGTGCGGCCGGACGATCTGTATATTTTGGCGAAACCGCCAAGGCGCGAGCGCGGCGGATACGCGACGGATTCTTCGAAAAGTATTGCATCGGTCGAGGCCTCGATATCGGGTATGGTGGCGACCTGCTCAGCGACAATTGCATGGGATGGGATGTTGAGCACGGCGACGCGCAACTCCTGAACGGATTGGAAGATAGTTTATTCGACTTCGTGTACTCGTCGCATACCTTGGAGCATGTCGCTGACGCGTCGATGGCCTTGCGAAACTGGTACCGTGTCGTTAGGCCCGGCGGCTATTTGTTGCTGTTCGTTCCCGATCGCGATCTGTATGAGAAACAGCGCAGGCTACCGTCGCGATTCAATCCCGAGCATCGCCGCTTCTTCCTTCTCGACCGCGACGATCCGCCCGACACCGTCGGATTGTTGCCGCTGATCCGGCGCGCGGTTCCGGACGCCACGATTATTTCCGCGCGCCGATGCGCCGACGGCCACACCATCGACGATCCGATAGTGCATAGCGATGGCGAATACTCGCTCGAAGTGATCGTGCGCAAGGAGCATTTAAGATGATGCGAAGCGGCAGGGACATCGCGCATTCGATCTTCAACTCGGTCGGGCTCAACGTGACGCGGTCGAGTAGTGGTCATTCGCAGAGCCCGATCGTCCGGCCCTGGCTGGAGAGCGAACCGCTCATCGCGCTGATGGATCGTCCGCTGCGCCGGTCGCTCGTGTCGCGCGATCGCATGTTCATGCTGCTGCAATGGCTCGACTTCGCGCTGGCCGCGGCGGGCGAAGCGGCGGAGTTCGGCGTATGGCGCGGCGGAACCGCGCTGTTGCTGCATGAGCGATTGCGCTCGCGCGCCCCGGAGCGAACGCTGCACCTGTTCGACTCGTTCGCGGGACTGCCCGCGCCGAATCCCACGCGCGACAATCATCATTGTAAGGGCGATTTCGCCGATACTTCGGAACTCGAAGTGCGCGCGCTGTTCGGTAACGCACCCGGGGTCGTCATTCACGCGGGAGCGTTCGAGGAAACCGTCGCCACGGTCGCGGAGCGGCGATTTTGCTTCGCGCACATCGATGCTGACCTATATAGTTCGGTCCGCTTCGCGAGCCAGTTCATTTTTCCGCGCCTGAGCAGCGGCGGCGTAATCGTTTACGACGACTACGGCTTCCGCACCTGCGCCGGCGCCAAGGCCGCGGTCGACGAATTTTTCGCCACCTCGGCGACGCGACCGGTCTACCTTCCGACCGGACAATGCATAGCGATCAAAATCTGAGCGACGCGCAATGCGAGCTCGATCCGTGGCTCGTCCGCGAGCTGGTTTGTCCGCGCGATAAAACCGATCTGCGCCGTGATGGTGAGCATCTGGTCTGTCAGCACGCGCACAAATATCCGATCGTCGATGGCATTCCGATCATGCTGGTCGACGATGTACCGCAAACATTACCTGATCTGACGCAACGATCCTTCGCCGCTGCCGCCAGCGCGACCGCCGACGGCTCAGAGATCGCCTGCAATGGCGACATCGATCCGTTCGTCCAAAAGACCATCGTCGGCACCAACGGAAACCTCTACGGCCGGATCGCCGGGAGACTTCCGCGCTATCCGATACCAGAAGTGCGGCTGCCGCCCGCGCGTGGAGACTCGCGCGATCTGCTGGATCTCGGATGCAATTGGGGCCGTTGGTCAATCGCTGCCGCCAGGCGCGGATATCGGCCGGTCGGAATGGATCCCGGGCTCGAGTCGATTCGTCCGGCGCGGCGAATCGCGCGACAACTCGGGGTCGAGGCGCGGTTCCTGGTCGGCGATGCGCGTTACATCCCGTTTCGCGACGGGCGATTCGAGGTCGTCTACTCCTACGGAGTTTTGCAGCATTTTTCGCCGACGGACGCGAAGCTCGCGATCGCGGAGGCAGCCCGAGTCCTCGCGCCGAGTGGCACCGTGCTGATCCAGATGGCGGCGCGATACGGATTGCTCTCGATGTTGCAGCAGGCGCGGCGCGGTTTTCGCGACGCCCGGGGTTTTGAGGTGCGGTACTGGAAGCCCTCCGACATCGACGCTGCATTTCGCAGTTTGGTCGGCCCGACCACGCTCTCTGTCGACGGCTTCCTGACGCTCAATCCGCAACCCAGCGACCTCGATCTTATGCCGCTGCCCTATCGTCAAATCGTGCGACTTTCGGAAGCGATGCGCGCGCTGAGTCGCCGCCTTCCCGCACTGGTCGAAGTGGCCGACAGCATCTTTGCGACTTCTGTCAAAGCGACGACAGTGGCCGATTCGCGAAAGTCTGCGTGAGAGCGATTTCTAAACGATCCCGTTTCATGCCGTGGGCAACGGTTGGTTGCGCCGCCCTCCTCCGATACCTCGGCAATGGATTCATTGCCGCACTGCGATTGGCACTCTGGCCACGGCGCCGGCCACTTCATGCGGAGCGGATTTGCGTTTATCGCATCGGCGCGATCGGCGACCTCGTATGTGCGACGCCGGCTCTGTTCGCGATCCGCCGCGCATATCCCGAGGCGCATCTGACGCTCCTCACCACCCCGGGCAACTACACTCGGTCACGTCATGCCGAGGAACTTCTCGGCGGCGCGCAATGGGTCGACGAGGTCGTGATCTACGATCTGGATGAAGTCGGCAGCCTGAAGGACCGCATAGCCTTCGGAAAGAAGCTCCGCGCGCGAAAGTTCGATGCATGGTTCGACCTTACGCTCGATCGCGCGCGATTCACCCGGATGCTTCGCGACATGTTCTTGGCGCGTCTCCTCGATGTTCGATGGGCCTTCGGATGGCGGCTCGAACACATCGGATTCGCCGCGAAGGCTGAAGCGGAGAGGCGGGAGTTTCCCGACGAGGTGGAGAGACTCGCCGCGCTGCTTCGCTCGTGCGGGATCGAGGGCGATGCGACAAGGTTTCCTCCACTTGCAAACGAGCTTGCCGAGGAGGTCCGAGTGCCGCTTCGCGAGAAGGAGAGAGTAAGGCGGCCGATGATCGTCATCGCGCCGGGGGCGCGCCGGTCATGCAACCTGTGGCCGACCGATCGATTTGCCGCGGTATGCGCCGAACTCGTCGGCAAAGGCGTAACGGTCTTTCTCATCGGGAGCGCAAGCGACTACGCTCTTTGCGAACAGATACGTTCCGAAAGCCCAGCGACCAACCTCGCCGGAAAAATATCCCTCCTTGAAAGTTGCTCTTTGCTGCGTCGGTGCGACCTTTTGATATGCGTCGATTCCGGGCCGCAGCATCTCGCGTCCGCGGTGGGCACCAGATGCGTCGCGATCTTTTCCCAGCGAAACCCTCGCCGCCGATGGTATCCGCATGGCGGTCAGCATCAGGTGCTCGAAGGATCGGTGGAATGCCACACCTGTTTTCTCGACATTTGCCCGTTCGACAATCGATGCATGAAACAGATCACCGTCGCGCAGGTGGTGGGCGCGGTCAACGCGAGCCTCGACGAAGACCGTCGCAGTCGGCCCGAGCAATCGGTTTGCTCACCGCAAGTGGCTTCGCAGTAGGAGGAGTATGCCATCAGTTTCGGTCATCATTGCGGTGTTCAATCGCGCGAGGACATTACAGAGCTGCCTCGACAGCATCTTCGCGCAGACCGCCCAATCCATCGAGATAATCGTCTGCGACGGTGGATCGACTGATGGTTCGCGCGAAATTCTGGAAGCGAATCGCGCGCGACTCGCGCACTGGCAATCGGGAGCGGATCGCGGAGTGCCGCATGCGTGGAACATGGCGCTCGCGCAGGCGAGGGGGGAATGGGTCTGCTTTCTTGGCGCCGATGATCGATTCGCCAAATCCAGTTCGCTGGCAACACTGCTCGACGCGGCGGAAGACCCCGCGATCAATTTCGTTTCGGGACAGGCAATTCTGGTTGACGATGCAGGGCGGGAGCTCCGCGTGGTGGGGACGCGATGGGACTGGGCAGGCATGAAACGTTATCAGCGCATCGCGCATCCCGGCTCCTTGCATCGGCGCAATCTCTTCGCGTGTTACGGAAATTTCGATGAGAGTTATCCGATCGCATGCGATTACGAATTCCTGTTGCGCGTAGGGCGCAACATCAGCTCGGCCTTCGTGGCCGAGCCGGTGACGTTGATGGAAGTTTACGGACAGAGCATTACGCAACCGTGGCGCGCGTTTCGCGAGAATCGCCGGATTCAGGCCGCCCATCCAGAAATCGGCGCCGCGACGGCCATGATCAATCATGCGGTTGCGGCTGCGAAGCAGGTCACGCGCACCGCGATCAAGCGCGTCTAGCCGAGGATCGCAGAATCGACATGGCGGTGCTGCTCGCAATTTTATTCTTTACCTTGCCGCTCGATGCGTTCGGCCACGTCGTCGCCGGAAGCCTCGTCACTCCCGCCGATGTGGTCGGGTTGGCGATCGCGATGCTGACTATCGAGCGCCTCGCGACTCGGCGTTACCGGCTTCACCCGAGGATCGATAAATCGATCCTGGCGTTCGTGATGTTTCTCGGGCTCGGCACGCTTTCGATGATTCTTTCGGACGACTCGCGGCAGATCTTTACCAAGGGATTCGTTCAGATATGCGGCGTATCGATCATGCTGCTGGCCTGCGTCGCAACGATGAATGAAGTCGCGCGGCGGCCGGTGCTCTTCGCCGGATACATTCGTCTATCGGTGATCGTTCTCGCGATTGTCTCGCTCATCGGCATCGCGCAATTCGCTCTTGCCAACGCGCTCGGTCATCCCGGACTTCTGGAGTTCAGCTTTCTGAATCGATGGTCGGGCGGCAACGTCTGGTTCAACCTCGGCAGGGTGGATGGCATGGTACGCGCGAATTCGATCATGCAGGAGCCATCGGCGCTTGGAATGGTATTGGGGACGGCGGCGGGAGTGGCGCTGATTCGACTCGGTCTGCGCGGAGGGCTTCATCGGAACGCGTTGAGAAAAGTCATTCCGGGGTGGGCTGCGATTTCGATCCTCGCCGGCTTCGTGGTGACGCTTTCCTTGATCGATTTCTTCCTGCTGATAGTGGTTGGTGGCTCGTTGTGGATGGTCTCGCGGAAAATCAGCGGCGGTGCCCTTGCCGCTATCTTCGCCGCGACGATCCTGGTTGCCTGCGCCGCCTACGCTGCGCTTGCCTCGACCCTTCCGGAGCTTAGCGAGAAGCTTAGCGCGACCGGATCGATTACCTCGGATGACATCCGGGTCAAGCGCGCGGAGGATTTGTCGGCCATCGCGCTCGCAGTCAACCTTTCAGTGATGCGTGCGAACCTCTCGCGCGATCCGATGCTGGGGGCCGGCCTCGGCGCGCATCCGGTCACTTATGATCGTGAGAATCCCGGGCTTGGCCGCCTGCCGGCCGAGATCGTCAACGTCGGTATGAATAAAGAAGACGCGGCCAGCCTCCTGATTCGGTTGCTCTCGGAATCGGGAATCCTCGGGACGTTTGCCTTCATTGCAGGATGGATCCTGGCGGTCGCACGGTCTCGCCGCGCCATCCTCGCAAGCATCAGCGATCGCATGGCGCCCAATGTGTTTTTGTCGCTCGCTATCGGAGTGACGGCCTCGATGGTAGGCGTCGGCGTCGCATGCCTGGCTCGCGCGCCACAGTACTACGCGCCATGGTTCTGGCTCCCGATGGCGCTCACAGCGAGTGCTCCCGGAATCCTCAGTCGAGTTGAAGGCACGGTCCGCGAAAGAAGAAATGCATTTGTGTGAACGAAAACCGGTGGTGCTGGCGACCGTTCCTTACTACCTGCCGGGCTTCAAAGGCGGAGGAAAACTGGTGACCGTGCGAAATCTGGTCGCCGCGCTGCACGGCCGATTCAAATTCAAGGTGATGACTGCGGATCGAGACCTGGGTGATACCAAAACCTACGACGGCATCGCGCCGAATCAGTGGGTAGTGAATCGCGACTGCGAAGTCTTTTATGCGCGCGAGCATCCCAGCTCTTTGAATGCGATTCGCGTGCAACTGTGCCGCACCGACTATGACATCATGCATCTAAATACTATCTTTTCGCGGCGGTTCGGAATCGCCCCGCTGATTTTTCGACGATTTGGCTTAATTCAGCGGCGTCCCGTCGTCATTGCGCCGCGCGGCGAACTCGCCCCGGGAGCGCTCGCGGTCAAGTCGGGTCGCAAGGAGAATTTCCTCGCGATGGCGCGCGCGCTCGGGTTGTTCAACGGCGTGACGTGGCAGGCCTCGGGCGACCAGGAGGCGCGCGACATATCCAATGTCATTGGACGTGGCGCCCGCATTCTGGTGGCGCCGGACGTGCTCAGTGCCGATTATCGTAGCTGGCAACCGTCACGGTACCGCAAGCGCGCAGGGCAGGTGGATATTTTATTTCTCTCACGCATCACTCCGGTGAAGAATCTTCATCTCGCGCTAGAAGCGCTGCACGGTCTTGAGGGTGACATTACATTTCGAATAGCGGGTCCCATTGACGATTCGGCCTACTGGGCGCGATGTCAGAAGTTGATTGCTACGCTCGGGGCCAACATCAGAGTTGAGTACGCAGGTTCGATAGTTGCCTCCGAGGTATCTGACTGCTTCGCCCGTCACGGGCTGTTCTTTCTTCCTACCGCGAATGAAAGTTTCGGATTTGTGATCCTCGAAGCGATGCTGGCGGGATGCCCGGTACTGATCAGCGATCAAACTAGATGGCGTGATTTGCAACAAAAAGGCATCGGTTGGGATTTGCCTTTGTCGCAGCCAGATCTGATGCGAGCGACACTCCAGCATTGCATCGCGATGGATGCCGATGCGCACCGATGTATGTCCGATCGCGCACGCGGATTCGCTCTGGACTACATGGCCCACGATGAATCGGCAGCCCTCAACACCGCGCCCTTCCATTCAGTACTTGAGCGGCATCACGAAGCGTCGGCGGCTGCCTGAATGCACAAAGTCTGGATATCCAAGGTCGACGGCGACAACGATCGCGAAATCGAGCGCGCGCTGGAATGGCTCGATTGGCGATCAATCGTGGCGCCGAATGCGCGGGTTTCGATCAAGCCCAACCTGACGTATCCAACGTACAAACCTGGCGTAACAACCAGCCCGGCCGTTCTCGAAGCGATGATTCGCGCGCTCAGCTCTCGCACGGACAATATCAACATCGTGGAATCCGACGGCGGCTCCTATGCATGGCCGGCTGAAGAAGCGTTCACCGGCCACGGCATCCCGGAGATGTGCCGCCGCTACGGAGCGCGCGCGGTGAATCTTACGAGCTATCCTCGCGAAACGGGTGAGACTGAGATAGCCGGGAGCGTCGTCTCGGTGGAGCTTTCGAGACTGCTCACGCGCGAGACCGATGTGTTTATCACGATGCCGGTGCCGAAGCTCCATATGATGACCGGGGTGAGCCTCGGCTTCAAAAATCAGTGGGGATGCCTCCCCGATGTAAAGCGGCTGCGCAATCATGCGGATTTCGCGCGCAAGGTTCTCGCCATCAACAAGATCCTCAAGCCGCGCCTGGCGATTTTCGATGGAACCTACTTCCTCGATCGCAGCGGTCCACTCGATGGCGATCCGATTCGCAAGGATCTACTGATCGCATCGAATGATGCAGGCGCAGGGTCGCGCCTGTGCTGCGAGCTGATGGGTATCGATCCGCGCTCGATTACCCATCTGCGGTTGGCGATCGCCGAAGGGATGATGCCATCGACGATGGAGTCTCTCATCACGAATGTCGCGATAGATGCTTTCAAGGGGCCGGCCTTTAAATTGAACCGAACCTGGCTTCAGTGGCTAATACTCGGCATCTTCCATAGCCGCGCGATCACACGCGCCCTGTACGATTCGCCCTTGGCCAAGCCTGCGCACGAACTCCTGTATCTGTTTCGAGGTCGTCCCGCCGATTTCAGTCCCAAGTGGTAGTCCGTCAAATAGCCACTTCACCTGAAGTTAGTATCGCCTGGTTAACACTGTGGACTCGATTGTTGGAATAAATGCCTACCATGGTGACGCCAGCGCGGCGCTCATCGCAGATGGCCAGCTCGTTGCCGCGGCGGAAGAAGAACGTTTCAACCGAATAAAGCATTGCGCTGGTTTTCCTGCGAATGCGCTGCGCTACGTCGCCGGTGCCTTGGGTGCGAAGCCTCATGACATTCGGACGGTGGCCATCGCGCGCGATCCGTGGGCGCGCCTTTTTCGAAAGGCATGGCACGGGCTGCGAATGCCGGTCAGTGCCGCGAGCCGGCTTCGTGCGCAGGGCGCCTTCGCGACCATCGAGGATGCGATTGCTGAGGCGCTCCGGAACGATCGTCGGCAAATCGAAATTCATCGCGTCGAGCATCACAAGGCGCATATGGCGAGCGCTTTTTTCGTCTCACCTTTCGACGAGGCAGCGCTGTTTTCGGTCGACGGCCTGGGCGACTTTGCCAGCACGATGTGGGGCGTTGGCCGCGGCAATCGCATCGAAACCCATGGCGCCATTGCGTTTCCCCATTCACTGGGACTCGTATACACCGCACTCACTCAGTATCTCGGGTTCCCCAAGTATGGCGATGAGTACAAAGTCATGGGCCTCGCGTCGTACGGCGAGCCGGAATTCCTCGGTTTGATGCGCGAGATCGTGCGGACGCGGAATCGAGGACGAATCGAATTCCAACTCGCTCCTGAGTTTTTCAATCATCATCGGAACGGAGTGAAGGCGGCGTGGGAAACCGGCGAGCCGAGGGTGGGGCCGTTATTCACAGATCGCCTGATTCGTCGATTGGGCCCGGCGCGGGCACCGGATGATGCTATCGACGCGCGTCATCAGAACATCGCGGCCTCGATGCAAGCTCGCCTCGACGAAGTAATCCTCGAATGCCTGCGAAGACTGCAGCGAATAACTGGGCAGCGCAAACTATGTCTGGCGGGCGGAGTCGCGTTCAACTGTGTAACCAATGGAAAGATACTCGGGCAGACCGGTTTCGATGAAATATACATTCAGTCCGCCGCGGGTGATGCAGGACTCGCTATTGGCGCGGCGATGTATGCCTGGCATCAGACCCTTGGACATCCGCGCTCATTCGTAATGAAGCATTCCTACTGGGGGCCGGAGTTCAGCGAAAGCGAGATCGGCGCGGCACTCCATGAACGGGCCGGGGAACTCGAACGCGATGGCTGCCATATCTGTAAGGTCCCGCAAGAGGACGCTCTCTGCCGTCTGACGGCCGCGGAGATCGCGAAGGGCAGGGTGGTCGGTTGGTTCCAGGGCCGAATGGAATGGGGGCCGCGCGCGCTCGGTAACCGCAGCATCCTGTGCGATCCGCGCCAGGCGGAAATGCGCGACATCCTCAACCTCAAGATCAAGCGCCGCGAGGCTTTTCGACCCTTCGCGCCTTCGATCCTTGAGGAGGCCGCCGGCGATTTCTTCACTCAGTCGCAGCCATCTCCATTCATGTTGATGGCTCATAGTGTGCGACCAGAAAAACGCTGTCAGATTCCTGCGACCACTCACGTCGACGGGACCGGGAGACCGCAGACCGTTAACGCCAATCAGAACCCGCGATTTTACAAACTGATTCGCGAGTTCGCCCGACTGACTCGAGTGCCGGTCCTCCTCAACACCTCGTTCAACGAAAACGAACCGATCGTATGCCGCCCCGAACAGGCGCTCGACTGCTTTCTCAGAACCAAAATGGATCTGCTGGTGATGGGCAATTTCATGATTCGCCGTGATAGCGAAACCCAGTTGCCGTCGCGTCTCTGACCGAATCTTCTCACTGCACCGTTCTCGCTCTTTACTCGACATAAGCGAGGGACCATCGATGGTCACAATGTTAGTAACCGGTTCGTCGGGGCTGATCGGCTCGGAGGTGGTGACCTATTTTTCCAAGCTCGGCTGGTTGGTACATGGCGCCGACAACAACATGCGCGCGGATTTTTTCGGACCCGAAGGCGATACCTCGTGGAATCGTCGCCGCCTCGAGGCGGCCTGCCCCGAGTTCATTCATCACGATATCGACATTCGCGATCGCGCGAGGTGCGCGGACTTGATGGCAACGCTTCGACCCGAAGTTGTAGTACATACGGCGGCGCAACCCAGCCACGACCTCGCGGCGAAGCGTCCGTTTGACGATTTCGACGTCAACGCGCGCGGTACGCTCAATCTGCTCGAAGCCTACCGGCAGACGCGCCCCGAAGATGGCGTCTTTGTTCACATGAGCACCAACAAAGTGTATGGGGATGCGCCGAACAACATTGCCATGCGCGAACTCAACAAGCGCTGGGACTATGCCGACGAGCGTTTTGCCAACGGCATTCCGGAATCGATGCCGATCGATCAGAGCACCCACTCTCTGTTTGGCGTGTCCAAGATCTCCGCCGATGCTTACGTCCAGGAATACGGACGTTCGTACGGCATGTACACGATGTGTCTACGCGGCGGATGTCTCACCGGCCCCAACCATTCGGGTGTCGAGCAGCACGGATTCCTCAGTTACCTGGTGCGCTGCAATCTGGCGCGGAAGCGTTACAGGATTTTCGGCTACAAGGGGAAACAGGTCCGCGACAATATCCATTCACTCGATGTGGTGAGAGCGATCCGCGAGTTCATCGAGTGTCCGCGCCGCGCCGCCGTTTACAACATCGGAGGCGGTCGCACAAATAGCTGCTCAATCCTGGAGGCGATCGAGATGGTGGAGCAGGTGAGTGGCATCACTTCGGAATGTGAATATGTCGACGAAAATCGAATCGGTGACCACGTTTGCTACATCTCCGATCTCACTCGAATTCAAAGTGAGTTACACGGCTGGAGCATTTCAATATCGCTTCCGGAAATAATCGAGCAGTTAGTGACTAGTTGGCGGCTCCGACTGAGTAGTCAATCGAATAGTCATTGAGGAGGGAACATGGCCCGCATTCTTTTTCTCAACCGTTTATTCGGACCCGATACTGAAGCTACCGGGACTCTGCTCACCGAACTGGCTACGGATCTTGCGGCGCGGCACGAGATAACCGTGATTTGCGGTCCGGCCGAAAACTCGCGTTCCGGGGTCTGGCCGTTGATTCATCGCGAAAACCATGGCGCGGTCAAACTTGTTCGCACCTTCGGACTGAGGACATCGGGCCATCGCCGGGGACTGCGGCATTTGAATCGCCCTATCTATTTTGTCCTGGCATGGATCGCTGCGTTCCGCGAACGCGCTGACTTAGTTGTGGCGGAGACTGACCCTCCGGTTCTCGGCACGCTGGGCGCCGCACTCAAATTCTTCAGAAAATGTTTCTTCGTCTACTATTGTCAGGACATATATCCCGATGTTGCGAAGGTGACCGGCGCCCTGAAGAACCGGGCGCTGCTCGCGATGCTCCGTTTCGCCAACCAGTTGGCCTTTCGTCGCGCCGATGCGATGGTGGCGCTCTCGGAAGATATGGCGGGACTTCTTCGGAGCAAGGCTATCCCCGCACGAAAAATCCGCATCATATCGAATTGGATCGATTGTGAGACAGTGAAGCCACAAGTTCCGGGGACGGCTTGGCGGGAAAAATATTCTTCAAACTTCGTCGTGATGTACGCCGGAAATCTCGGCTGGACACAAAATCTGGAATCGGTGCTGCAGAGCGCGCGATTTCTTCGGGGATATCCCCGGGTAAAATTTGTTTTTGTCGGGGATGGAGCCCGAAAGAAGCACGTGGAAAATCAAGCGGAGCTGTACGGACTGCAAAATATCGATTTTTTCGATCGCGTGAAGCCGACGGAAATGAGTGAAGTACTTGCTGCCGCCGATCTGCACTTAGTCCCGTTAGGTGCCGGTGTGGCCGGATGTATGGTGCCGAGCAAGGTGTATGGAATTCTCGCCGCCGGAAAACCATTCGTCGCGATGATGGAACGCGAAGCTGAGGTTGCGCGCATCGCGAGGGACTTCCAGGTCGGATTCGTCGTGCCTCCCGGAGACGGCGCCGCGTTGGCGAATACGATTTCACAGTGCATGAATGCGCCCAAGCTTCTGGAAGAGATGGGCCAGCGCGCGCGAGCTCTCGCGGTGCAAAAGTATGATCGCCGACTGATCACCAGCAGCTTTGCAAGGTTTCTGGAAACCATGCTGCAGGTTCCATTGGCGCCGCGCGTGGGCGACGTAACCGAGGTCGGGACGGCATTGGAAATCGAGCCCGCCGCTACGATGCCGATCGAGTGAGTGCCGCGCTCTCTACGCTCAAGGAGGGCCGGACGACATCCGGCCCTTTTTTCTTTTTCGGACGACAGTTTTGTTACGTCATCATGAATCTGCAGGGTGGCATTCTCGCAATACGGTTCCGCTTCCTTTATCTTTGAGCGTCGTGACCAATTTGAGTGAGCTACGAGGTAACTAGATGGGGCCAACAGGCAAAGCGATTTTTCTCACCAAGGGCGTCGGCAAGCATCGCGAGAAGCTGACCTCGTTCGAGTTGGCCCTACGCGACGCGCGGATCGCGGAGTTCAACCTGGCCCGCGTCAGTTCGATTTTTCCGCCGAATTGCAAGGTGGTATCGATTCAGGACGGCCTCAAAACGCTCAGTCCCGGACAAATCGTTTTTGCGGTGATGTACGACAATGCGACCAACGAGCCGCATCGGCTGGTCGCGACGTCAGTCGGCCTCGCAATTCCTGCCGATAAGAATTCTTACGGCTACCTGTCAGAACACAAGAGCTTCGGTCAGACCGACCAGAAAGCCGGTGATTACGCAGAAGACCTCGCCGCGACGATGCTCGCCACCTCGCTCGGAGTCGATTTCGATCCCAACGTCAGCTACGACGAGCGCAAGGATATCTGGAAGCTGTCCGACAAGATCGTCCAGACCCGGAACATCACGCAGTCGGCGATCGGCGACCGCGACGGCCTATGGACGACCGTCGTAGCGGCCGCGGTCTTCTGCGATCTGCCTGGGTCCAACGGTAAATAAGCGCGAATAGAGCGCTACTTCTTTTTGCTGTCCGCTTCGTCGAAGACCTCGCGCGCGATGCGCAGGCCGTTGACGCCGACCGGCCATCCACCATAGTGCGCGAGATGGATCATGATCTCGTTGATTTTCTCGCGGCTGATGCCGGCGTTGAGAGCGCCGCGCAAATGCGTTTTTAGTTCGCGCTCGCGGGCCAGCACCGTCAATGCCGCGACGGTGATCATCGAGCGCTCGCGGAGCTCAAGCCCGGGCCGATTCCAGATGTCGCCGAATAGGTTCTCGACGGTGATGTTGAGGAAGTCCTCCTGCATCATGCCGGGCTGTGGTTCAGCGCCGAACAATTCTTTCATCTTGGCGGCGCCTTTCTGATAACGCTCTGATTTGGCCATCAGCTTCTCCTTTCTAGTGCGATAATCTCCGGTCGCCATTGTGTCATAGCGACAACCATCTGCAATTGGAAAGCATCGAATGACTCTGGCCGATTGCGTTTCGGTTGCGGCATTGTACGGCAGGGAGGTAGCTGTATCGACGTGACCAGGAAGGCTGTTTGCATAGAAATTATGGTGGCGTTGTTTAGTCTCAACGCCGTTTCCTCGAAGGCTGCCGATATTCCCCTGGCGGCGTCATTGCCGATCCAACGTATTGTTGTTGATGAGCGCGACGCCGTCGCTCGGTCCGCTGATCCCCTTTATCGGCGACGGCACGGCCCATCTCGCATATGAACTCTACCTATCAAATTTCGGCAAGAAGCCGGTCCGGGTCATTGCGCTCCGAGTGCACGGATCCAAAGGCACAGCTTTCGACACTACCGTCGAAGGGGATCCGTTGAAGTCTTCATTCGTGGCGGTCGGGTCAGCCGATCGGATTAAGCCGCAAGATCCGGTGCTGGCGCCCGGTGCGACCGCGATGCTGTTCGTGTTTCTTAACTTTGGCTCACATGAGACGCCATCGACGCTCGACAACTCGCTGGTAGTCGAACCGGATGGTGATACCGCCGACGTGCAGCTTATCCCACTGTCGTCCCTTCACGTCCAACAGCCCTCGGCAGCATCGACAATCGATGCTCCTCTCACCGGTGATCGATGGCTTGCCGCCAACGGTCCCTCCAACACTTCGCTACATCGGCGAGCGGTTATCGTGCTGGACGGCAAAGCCAAGTCGCCCGAGCGTTACGCGATCGATTGGATAAAGCTTGGTGCCGACGGCAATACCTTCAGCGGCGACGAGCATCAGAATTCCAGCTATCACGCCTATGATGTGCCAATCGCAGCGGTCGCAGATGGACGCGTGGTGGAGGTGCTCGATGGGCTTGCGGAGAACATTCCGCACTCGGACAAGCTGGCAGTTGAGATGACGCCCGCCATCATGGCGGGCAATAACATCGTCGAGGACATTGGCGGTGGTCACTACGTCGGCTACGCGCACTTTCGTCCGGGTACGATCACGGTGAAAAAGGCCGATTCAATTCACGCCGGCCAGGTGCTCGGCAAGCTCGGCAACAGCGGCAACTCGACTGAGGCACATCTTCATATTCAGATTTGCGATGGGCCATCGTTCCTCGCCTGCGACGGACTCCCGATACAGTTCAAGAACATGATGCTCACCAAGTACACCATCGAGAAGAAGGGCGAGATGCCGATTCGGTTGTCGATTGATGGCGCGCCGGTGAGCGTCACCGGTCAGGAACCGATGGAGGATGAGCTGGTAGACTTTCCCGGAAAGTAGTTTCCCGATCGGTGAGTGATTGCGATAATAGAGGACCGACTTGATTGAATTCCCGAGGTGGAAAATGATCGAAAAAGTGCCGTTCGGAAGAACCGGTCATCAGAGCTCGCGGGTAATCTTCGGCGCCGCCGCCCTCGGCAGGATGAAGCAAGACAAGGCCGATCCGATTCTCGAGGTCCTGCTCGAATTCGGCATCAACCACATCGATACCGCCGCTGCGTATGGCGATTCGGAACTACGCATCGGTCCGTGGATGCGCGAGCATCGCAAGCACTTCTTCCTCGCCACCAAAACGGGCGATCGCACCTACGAGGGTGCGCGCGACAGTCTCCATCGCTCGCTCGAAAGACTGCGGGTCGACCAGCTTGATCTCATCCAGCTGCACAACCTGGTCGACGAAAAAGAATGGCAGACCGCGCTCGGTCCGCATGGCGCATTGGAAGCGTTGGTGGAGGCGCGCGACAAAGGGCTGGTGCGCTTCATCGGGGTGACCGGTCACGGCACGCAAGTCGCCGCGATGCATCGCCGGAGCCTGGAGCGGTTTCCCTTCGACTCGGTCCTGTTTCCCTACAACTTTACGATGCTGGGAATCCCGCAATACAATTCTAATGTCGAAGCGCTCATCAAACTGTGTAATGAGCGAGGGGTCGCGACTCAGACCATCAAGTCGGTCGCGCGCCGACGATGGCAGAACGACAACGAGCGAAAATTCAGCTGGTATGAGCCGCTGCGCGATCGCGACGCCATCCGGCGCGCCGCACATTTCGTGTTGAGTAGGCCGCTGTTCCTCAACACTTCGAGCGACACGACCATCTTGCGAACCATCCTGGAAGCCGCGAGCGAAGTGGCGACTGCGCCGGCGCGCGCCGAGATGGAGGCGGACATCGCGCGCTATGCGATGGAGCCTCTCTTCATTCCCGGCGTCTCGGATACGATCTAGCAGCGAATATCTGTCTGGCGGCGCCGCATCATCTATATAACAATCGATGCCATGACATCGAAGCTTGCGCTCACTCTCGGCCTCATCTTCTCGATCGTGACCCTCCAGCCGCAACCCGGATGGGCGCAGAATGATGCCGCGAGCACTCTCAAGGCTGCCGTCGATTCCACGAGCCGAAGTGCCAAGGATCGGGCGCGCGATCAATATCGACATCCGATCCAAACCCTGACGTTTTTCGGCATCAAACCCGATATGACGGTGGTCGAGATCTGGCCGGGCGCCGGATGGTACACCGATATCCTCGCGCCTTACCTTCGCGACGATGGCAAGTTTTACGCCGCGATTACGCAGGGAGAAAACGCGACTGAATATAAGCAGAAGCTGGCCGATGACCCGGCGCGCTTCGGCAAGGTCATCGTCACGCAGTTGGATCCGCCTGATCATATGCAGATTGCGCCGGCCGGTTCTGCCGATATGGTGGTGACGTTTCGCAACATCCACAACTGGATGCGCGGTGGAAATGGCGAAGCGGTCTTCAAGACGATGTACGCAGCGCTTAAACCGGGCGGGATTCTCGGCGTCGTTGAGCATCGAGGCGATCCCTCGAAGCCGCAGGATCCGAAGGCGGCCTCAGGCTATGTGCGCGAGGATTCCGTGATCACGATGGCCGAAGAAGCCGGGTTCATTCTCGCGGGGAAATCCGATATCAACGCGAATCCCAAAGACACCAAGGACTATCCCAAGGGCGTTTGGACGCTGCCGCCAAGCCTCGCGATGAAGGAGGTCGACAAGGACCAATACCTTGCGATCGGCGAGAGCGATCGCATGACCTTGAAGTTCCTCAAGCCGATCAAAACCGCGCACCCATAATTCTGTCACAGTTCGATTTTCTTATCTCGTAGACCCTCGATAACTGGCGCGATCGGCATCAGTACCGGCGCGGTTCGCGCCACATGCCAATTTTTTGCCCAAATTGATTTGCATCTAACGCTAGCTTTCTGCGCGCAACTAATGCATTAGACAACTCTGTGTATCCCTACTTCGACTCCTCTTAGCGAGGCACACGCCTTGCTCAGTAGCGACGCGAATATTGGCGTGCCGATGGGATAAGGAATATTCCCAATAGCGATGGCAAAAGGAAATGAAGATGGATGGAAAATTGTTGCGGCGAATGGGGTTTCTCGCGGCCCTAATTCTTCTAACCCCTCTTCCATCATGGAGTGCCGATTCCGATGCGTCCTCCTCCCTGCGCGAAATTAAAAAAGAGATCAAGGAACTCGCTGCAGATCGCCAGCAAGCTCTCGAGAAGATCCAGCGGCTGGAGCAGCGTGTCGAGCAGCTCGAGTCCGAAAACGCGCAAATCAAAGCCACTAATGCCCAGATCAAAACCGAAACCGTCCACACCACCGAGCAGGTCAAAACGCTCCAGCAGAGCGTCGAAGAAGGCCCGAGCCCGAGCGGAATGGCGAAAGCGGTGCAGGGCTACCTCGGTACGCATACCTTCACGCTCACGGGCGCGGCGGGCTTCGATTTCATCTTCGACCAGCAAAGTGGCGCGCTCGACAATCTGAGCCATCAGAGCCAGAATTCGTTCTTCTTCGATTTCGAGCCGATGTTGTTATATCGGCCCACTGACTGGATCCTCTTCGAGGGCGTGCTGAGCGCCGGCTTCGGCAATTCCGGGACTGGTACCGACCTCTCGAGCGCCATCTTTTACCTTTTCCCGAATGACGACATCACCATCATCGGTGGACTGTTCGATCAGCCATTCGGCGATTGGTATGAAGATCAGAGCCCGATGTGGGTGAACCGGTTCATTACCGCGCCGCTTCCGTTTGGAGTCGAGCCGGTGGTTCCGCCTGCTGAACTCGGGCTGCAAATTCGCAATGGCTTGCAATGGGGTTCGGTGGGTCAGGACTTCGACTACACATTGTGGTTCGGACAAGGTCCCGGCTACAGCGCTCCGGTCCCCGGGTCGACTTCCAACTCGCCCATCGCCATCGCATCAAAGCAAACCAATGGCAAAGCTTTCGGTGGACGCTTCCGGGTTTATCCGTTGCCGCTGGATGCCAATCTCGGACGGCTCGAGATGGGCGTCTCGACCTACGACGGTAAATGGCTCGATGGCAATTGGCTGACGTCATGGGGTGTCGACTTCGCCTATATGTGGGGTAGCCTGCAGGCGCGCGGCGAATGGAATTCATCCTATCGCCAAATGCCGGCCCCGTACGCGCAGGACAATCGCCAGGGCTGGTATCTGCAGCTCGGCTATTTCCTCAACGATTTGAATCTTCCCGGCGTGCCTGACGGGCTGAACACTTATGTTCATCGTCTGGAGCCGTTGATCCGCTACTCCGGAGTCAATCAGCACTTCGTCAACACCGATGATATTTCCGGTGCTACGGGCATCGGCGCGGGCGGTCTGCAGGTAGGATTGATTCCCGATTTCGGTTTGAGCGGTTCGCCGGCACTATTCGCGCCCCATTCGCGCGAGGTGGCCCTTGGCCTTGACTACTGGATAGCGCCGTCGATCGTGTGGCAAAACGAGTTCGATATCGAATTGCCGCACGCAGGCGGAACCTTCATCAACGGGGCCGGTATGACCACTCCAGCCGGATCGATTCCGAACGACAAAGCCTTTCTCAGCCAATTCACGGTCGGCTTCTAGGGGGGATGGCGATGAAAAAGATCCTAATCGCATTAATCCTGGTCGGCGCGGTGGCGGGTTCGATTTCGACGCCGTGCCGCGCGGCCGAAGAAACCAAGGCCGAGAAACGCGAGCAAATTCGCCTCGGCGCCAGGCTGTGGCCGGTCTACTGCAATCAATGTCACAACGCACGCCCGGGCTCGGAATTCGCTCCCTACCAATGGGACCAGATCATGATGCATATGCGCGCGCTGCCGAATCTGCCGGCGCAGAATGCGCGCGCAATTCTCGAATATCTGAAGGCTGGCCGCGACTAAGAAACTCAGCTACCAGTGAGCAATCAAGGAGATATCGATGCGGACTATGAAGGCGATTTTGGGCGGCATGTTGGTTGGGGCGGTATTGATAGCAATCGCACCGACCGCACATGCCGACGACGCGAAAAGTAACTACCAGACCTTCTGCGCTAAGTGCCATGGTGACGGCGGGAAGGGCAACGGCAGCGGCGCCGCGACGCTGGCGACCAAGCCGCGCGACTTTACCGATTGCGCCCGGATGGCCAAGGAATCTGACGACACGCTGTTCAACGTCATCAAGAACGGCGGCAAGGCCAACGGCTTCAGCGGTGACATGCAGGCTTGGAACAACGCCTTCGAGGATCCTGAAATAAAGGACCTCGTCGCTTACATTCGCACCTTCTGTAAGAAGTAGCCGCTTCGCGAAGGGGATTGTCATGGCGACCATGGTTGATGCGAAACCGCGCGACCTCTGGTGGTTTCGCAAGAATGTCCCGTGCCTCGATGCGTGTCCGGTCAAGACCGACGCGGGCCGTTACGTGCAGCTCATTGCTGAAGGACGCTTCGCGGAAGCTTATCGCGTCGCGCGCGATCCCAACCCGATTGCCTCGATCTGCGGGCGCGGCTGCGGAGCGCCCTGCGAAGATGCCTGCCGTCGCGGTAAAATTGACGCCCCGGTCACTATCCGCGCTCTCAAACGATTTCTCACCGACCAGTTCGGCCCCGAATCGCTCTCCGCTGCCACCCTCCAGCAGGTCATCCAGGGTTCGATGGGAGGCGGCAGCGTTACCCCCCTGCATGCGGATCAGATTCTTCATCGCGGAAATCGCGGCAAGGATGCCCCCCGGGTCGCGGTAGTTGGCGCAGGTCCGGCCGGGATGGCATGCGCGCACGATCTCGCGTTGATGGGATATCGGGTCACGCTGTTCGAGGCCATGCCGGCACCCGGTGGCATGATGCGCTACGGGATTCCCGCCTATCGGCTCGCGCGCGAGGTCATCGATCGGCAGGCTGCCGAGATCGAATCGATGGGCGTCGAATTTCGCTACAACACCCCGCTGACCGCCACCTTCGGAGTTCGCGAGCTGCTGGCCGAAGGCTTTGGCGCGATCTTCATCGCAGTGGGTGCATCGCGTGGCCGCGGCGTTCCAATCGAAAATTCCGATGCTGACGGCGTCGTCAAGGCAATCGATTACCTCCTCAACATCAATCGCGGCCATCGCGTTCCCCTCGGAAGAAAAGTCGTAGTGGTCGGCGGTGGTCTCGTTGCAATCGATGCAGCGCGAACGGCAGTCCGTGCGATGGTGCCCGGCTTGTCCCTTTCGACCGCGGATGAAGAAGCGGTTGAAGGCAGCACGATGCGGGTAGCCATCGATGTCGCGCGTGAAGCCGCGCGACGAGGCGCGCTCGAAGTCGATGTGGTGAGCCTCGAATCCGAACGCGAGATGCCGGCGATGAAATCCGAGCAGGGCCGTGAGGAGCTTGAGGTCGCGCGCGAGGAAGCGGTCAGCTTCATTCCATCGTGGGGACCCAAGCGGATTGTGGTACGGGATGGCAAGGCGGTTGGAATCGAACTGGTGCGCTGCGTCCGCGTTTTCGACGACACCGGGCGTTTCAAGCCGGAATTCGATGAGTCCCAACGCCGGACTATCGAGGCCGATACCATCATCCTCGCGATCGGGCAGGCGCCCGACCTTTCATTTCTCAAACCCGAAGATGGAGTGGAAACCACGCCTGCGGGATCACTCAAGATCGATCCGGTGACGCTCGCGACCAATATTCCTGGCGTGTTCGGCGGTGGCGATGCGGCTTTTCCGCCGTCGTTGCTCATCACCTGCGCTCAGCAGGGCAAACTGGCCGCGCGTTCCATCGATGCATACTTGCATGGCGAAACCATCGCGCCGCGCGAGATGCACGTCACCGTCGAGGAGCTTCCGACCGACACCTACAAGATGGTTCCGCAGTACGAGCAGATCGATCGTTTCATTCCGATCGTTCCACTTGAGCGTCGCAGCGGAATCACTGAGGTCGAGCCCGCGCTTTCCAGCGAGGAAGCACAGGAACAGGCAAGCCGCTGCCTCTATTGCCACGTGCATCCGATTTACAATGGCGCACGATGCATCCTGTGCAACCGATGCGTCGATATCTGCCCCGAGCATTGTCTGCATTTCACTCCAGCCGACCGTATCGCCGACCAGGTGCAGATGAAGCCGATCGTCGGCGCTGATGGCGTTGCGAGCGTCTTTCTCTACGACGAGGCGAAATGCATCCGATGTGGACTCTGCGCAATCCGATGTCCAACCTCGGCGATCACAATGGAACGATTCCAGTTCGAGGAGGTCGAAGCGAGGTGAGCGAGCATCACATGAAGAAGCCGGAGGTCGCGGACCCCGAACGCCGACGCATCCTGCGTCTGCTCGGCAAGGGTTCGGTGGTGGCCGCATTCATCGCACAGATTGGCGCGGCCGGCCGCGCATTCTACCCAAACATCCTGTATGAGCCGCCGACTCGCTTCAAACTCAAGCGCCCCGATGAGTATCCGCCGGGATTCACTTTCGATTCGGCGCATCGTCTTTTCGTGGTGCGCGAGAAGGAAGATTTCCACGTCATCTCCGCAATCTGCACGCATCTCGGATGCACTGTGCAATGGAAGGGCACCGAATTCGACTGCCCATGTCATGGCAGCCGCTTCGCTCCCGATGGTCAGGTCATCGGGGGACCGGCGCCGCGCCCGCTTAACTGGTTCGATACCGAGCTTGCCCCTGATGGTTTCCTCGAAGTCGATAGCGCAATCGACGTGAAGCCCGGCTTCCGCCTCGCGGCGAAAGGAAAGGCCTAGGATGCGCAACCGTCTCGCGAAACTGTGGCGCGCGATCACCTGGACGTGGTCGCCGGAAAGCGAACGCGAATCCTCGGAAGCGATCGTTCGCAACATGTGGCTGCATTGGTTCCCCGCGAAGATCACTCGCGCGGCGATGAGCTGGAACTACTCGATGTGGCTCGGAACCGCATCGGCATCGCTGTTCCTCATTCTCACCATCACCGGCGTCATGTTGATGTTCTTTTACGTGCCGTCGACTGAACGCGCCTACGGAAGCATCAAGGATCTCGAATTCGCGGTGAGTTTCGGGCGCATCCTGCGCAATCAGCATCGATGGGCCGCGGAAGGAATGGTTGCGGTCGTCTTCCTGCATATGGCGCGGGTGTTCTTCACCGGCGCGTATCGCGGTCCGCGGGTCGCCAACTGGCTGGTCGGCGTCGTCCTCTTGATGCTGACGCTGCTGCTATCGTTCACCGGATATCTCTTGCCATGGGATCAGCTCGCGTTCTGGGCTGTCACCGTCGGCACGAACATCGCGCGCGAGGCGCCGGTCGTTGGCGGCACTATCAGCTTTCTGCTGCTCGGCGGCAACCAAATCGATCAGCAGACGCTGCTGCGATTTTACGTTTTGCACGTCTTCTTTCTGCCCGTGCTGCTATGGATGCTGTTCGCGTATCACATGTGGCGTGTGCGCAAAGATGGCGGCCTCGCGGCGGTCGAACCTATTCGCTCCGAGCGCATGATGCGTCCCAAGGAGATGCCCACCACCAAGAGCTACTCGATGTTCGGGCTGACGCCGGGAACCTCAGTGCAGGTGCTGAGTTCCACCGATCTCGAGGAGCAGGACCTCGTGACCTCGTCACCGAATCTGACGCGGCGCATGATGCTGGTCTTCCTCGCGATCCTCAACGTGACATTGCTCGCGGCGATCCTGTTCAATGCGCCGCTTGAGGAAGCGGCTAACGCCGCCGTGACGCCGAATCCGGCCAAGGCGCCATGGTACTTCGTATGGCTTCAGGAGCTGGTCGCGTCCACTACCGTGCGTCTCGGTCCCTTGACTATTAGTGGCGGCTTCCTGGGCGGCATCCTGCTGCCGGGATTTTTGTTGATCGTACTCGCGCTATGGCCGTGGCTCGATCGTTCGCCAAAGAGTGCCGAGGGCCGATGGTTCCCGAGTACCCGCCGCAATCAGAATGGCGTCTTTGCGGGGGCGATTGTCGCGATCGTCATCTTGATCATCGTCGGCGTCTACCTGCGTGGACCCTATTGGAAGATCTATCTGCCCGGCACTCCACGTCCGGTCATGCCGAGGATGCTCTAAGCCTGCGATGGAAAGGAACCAACAATCCTACGAGGCGAGCGACTACGGATGGCTGGTCGGGCTGTCGTTCGTCTTTCTCGCGCTGGTCGCGCTCGCGCTATGGCGCGAAGCTTTTCCATCGTGGCGGCCCATTCAAAACACTTTTCGCACGACTTTGCAAAAATATGCGGGAGTCGAGAAGGCTGATGCGTTTCAGAACGGAATCAAGCAGATCTGGATTCCCAAGATCAATGTCGTCGATCGCTGTGTCACCTGTCATCTCGGTTACGATTGGGGCGCCGTGCTGCCCGCGACCCTCGGTGAGCCGCTGATGCCGCATCCGAATCTGCCCTACATGGGCCAGCATCCGTTTCAGCAGTTCGGATGCACTCCTTGCCACGGCGGACAAGGATGGGCGACGACCGCCGAGGCCGCGCACGGCGACAAGGGCTGGAACGATCCGATGCTGTCGACAACCATCGCGACGCGTTACGGACTTACCCGCGGCGAGCTGATGCAGATGCGATGCAACTATTGTCATCGCCACGATGTCGCGACCCCGGGGATGGATCAGATCAACGCGGCTAAGCAACTGTTTAAGAAGAAAAAGTGCATCGTGTGTCACACCGTCGAGGGACGCGGCGGCGCGACCGCGCCGGAGATCACGTATTTCGGCGACAAGGATCCCGAGCTGGTTGATTTCAGCCACGTGACCGGCGTGCGGACACTCTTCAACTGGAACTACGAGCATCTGATGGCGCCCGACCAGATCTCGCCGCATACGGTGATGCCGACCTTCAACTTCACGCCCGAGCAGGCGCGCGATCTGACGCTGCTGTTGCTCAGCTGGCGGCGCGAGATTTTCCCACCTGAGTACATTCCCGCGCCGATCGAGGCGCTGCCATCTCCGGAGGCCTCACCGTCCGCCGCAGCCTCGCCCGCCGCGGCGCCATCACCTACGACGAAGTAGGTTCGCATCCGCTTGCAGCAGCGCTAGAGCTCTCGATAGCTTTGCGCTCATCAACTTCGAGGATGTGAACTTCTATGAAAGACCTGCTACCGCTCGCGGAAAAAATCGGCGCGGCGCTGAAGCAACGGAAAGAGACGGTCGCGATCGCGGAATCGTCTTCGGGAGGGCTCATCGCGGCATCGCTCCTGAGCGTGCCGGGCGCGTCGGCTTACTTTCTCGGCGGCGTGGTCGTCTATACGCGCAAATCGATGCAGGAACTGCTGGGCTTCACCGAGGAGACCTTCAAAGGGATGCGCGGGATCACGGAAGCGACCGCGTTAGTCCTCGCACGAGGAGCGCGGGATCGGTTGTCGTCAACTTGGGGGCTCGCGGAAATCGGTGCGGCGGGTCCGACCGGAAGCCGCTATGGCGACGCGGCCGGAACGACCTGCATCGCGGTAGCGGGACCCAGCGAGCGCGCGGCGGTGATTCGAACTGGCAACAGCGATCGCGCCGCAAACATGCGCGCCTTCGCGGAAGCGGTTTTGCGGCTTCTCGACGAAAGCCTCAGTTAGATGATCGATGGGCGGGATGAATGTGTGGGCTGACGATTCCGAGAGCGGCCCGCAGCTTGGGCTTGAGCAGCTGCACCAGCGACGCTTCCCAGCAGATGTAGTTGTCAGGAATGTCGAGGACGACGACCTTATCGGCGTGCGCATCGCCGAAGCGCTCGATGATGACTCGCCGGTGCGCATCCTCCATCACGCAAATCACGTCGGCTTCCTCAATCAATTCCTGGCTGACCGGGTTCTTCGCCCACGGCTCCGTCCCGGCCGAGGTCACCCACATCGGCGCGCACATCTCGGCGATTAGCATCGCAGCAGTGGGGCTTCGATCCTTGTTCCCAGTGCAGACCATCAAGACCTTTTTCATATCGCCCCAGCATACTATTTAGAAGTAATCTTTGGGGAGATCCGCTTATGCCATACGCACAATCATCGGGAGCAAAACTCTACTTCGAGGAAACTGGCGCCGGCCATCCGATTATTTTCGTCCACGAATTCGGCTCGGACTATCGCGAATGGGAGACGCAGGTCAGATGGTTCTCGCGCCACTATCGATGCATAACCTTCAATGCCCGCGGTTATCCGCCCTCCGAGGTTCCGGAGGATGACGCTTCGTACGGGCAAGATCACGCGACCGATGACATCGCTGCGGTCCTGAAGCATCTTGCGATCGCGAAAGCGCACGTCGTTGGTCTGAGCATGGGCGCCTTTGCGACGCTGCATTTCGGGATGCGATATCCTCAGATGGCGACCGCGCTGGTGGTCGCGGGATGCGGTTCCGGCGCCCCCAAATCGGAGCGCGAAATTTTCAAGAAACAATGCGATGCGACCGCGGAGCGATTTCTCAAGGACGGTTCGGCTGCGATCGCGAAAGCGCTGGGCCTGGGACCGACGCGCGTGCAACTTCAAAACAAGGATCCGCGCGGATGGGAAGAGTTCGTGCAACATCTGAGCGAGCATTCGCCGAAGGGCTCGGCGCTCACGTTGCGCAACTATCAGGGATTGCGCCCATCGCTCTATGATTTGGAGGATCAGCTATCCAAGCTGACGGTGCCGCTCCTGCTCGTCTGCGGTGACGAGGACGAACCCTGCCTCGATGCGAACATCTTTCTCAAGCGCACGATTCCCAGCGCCGGTCTGTGGATGGCTCCGCGCACGGGGCACGCGGTGAATCTCGAAGAGCCCGATGCGTTCAATCGCGCGATCCAGGAATTCTTCGGCATCGTCGAGCGTGGCAAATGGGTAGTGCGCGATCCTCGCACGCTCGCGGGCGGCGCGCTAATCGGCTCTCGAACTCGTAGCTGACGTTGCTCAGGCTTGAGGCGAAGGAATCGCCACGCCTGCCTGCTCGCAGGTGTTGGCGATGTCGGAAACCGTGGCGCGATGCATGTCGCGCTCATAGCGCAGGTCGTCGAACGCGGTGCCGCGATGCATGGTGCATCTGTCATCCCACATCACCAGGTCGTGCAAACGCCAGCGATGCGTGTAAACGAACTGGCGCTGCGTGGCGTGCGCGATGAGCTGATCGACTAGCGCGCGGCATTCGTCGTCGGCCATTCCGAAGATATGTCCGATGTGCGAGGCGATGTAGAGCGACTTACGACCATTCTCGGGGATCGTCCGCACCATCACCTGCGGAACTGGCGGCAGCTCTTTGCGCTCCGACTCGGAGAAATTGGTGAATCCGGTTCGCATGCGCGAATACGCGAGCGCATGTTCTGCCACCAATCCCTCGAGCTTGCGCTTCATGTCATCCGGTAACGCATCGTGGGCGGCGCGCATGTCGGCGAATTCGGTGTGACCTCCGATCGGCGCGATGCTGCGCGCATAAAGGATCGACGCGCGCGCCGGCAGATATTTGAATGAACTATCCGTGTGCCACAGGCGGTTACCAAGATTCAGACCGCGCACCTTGCTGTTCTCGGCCCATATTTCGCCGCGATGGGTCAGGTTCGAGACATCGACCATTTCAGGTCGCAACCGCAGTTTCGCGTCCGGCCTATATGCCCCAATCGATGGTTCAATCGGTCCGATGTGCCTGGCGAACGCGAGATGCTGTTCTTCGGTCAGATTCTGCTCGGGAAATATCAGCACCGCATAACGCCAGAAGGCCTGCTTGATCGCCGCGACATCTTCAGCATCGAGCGGTTGTGACAGATCGATTCCGACTTCGGCGGCGAAATTCTCAGTGACCGGATAAATGGTGATCGCCATAGCCTCGCCTCTTAGCGAGATTTGATCTCTCGTAGGACCGGCAGAATGTACTCGCGGAAGTGCGCGGGATCCTCGCTCATCGGAAAATGTCCGAGGCCTCGCATCGTCGTGTACTTCGCACCCTTGATGCGCCTGGCGAGTTCTTCCGACATTTCAGGTGTGGTCGCCCAGTCATACTCGCCGGTCAGCAGGTAGAGCGGCGTACGAGTCGCATCGATTTTTTCGGCCGTCTCGGTCAGATCGTGGTCGATTGAATAGTAGTAGAGGTCGCCCTTGAAGACCGGCGGCGCGCCCTGGCTGTAGCCCCACGCCGTCTCGCGCCGATATTTTTCCGGGCTGGTCGGCGACATCAGGCCGTACATCGCGCTGGCCTTGTACTCGTTGCTCACTCGTGGATGCGACCATTGATCGTCGAAACCACCAGGAGTGGCGATCCCAGCCTCGAGCCCGATGATCGCGCGAAACTTGTCCGCATGATGCATCGCGAGGTCGGTCGCGAGGTGCCCGCCGATCGAACTCCCCATGTAGACCGGACGATCGAGTTCGAGTTCGCGCGCGAGTGTAGTCACAAACTTCAGCAGAAAATCTTTCGTGAGCTTGTATTCACTGCGCCACCATTCGATGCCGCTCGGCGGAACTGACTTCGCGTGGTAGGGCAGGTCATACGCGATCATGCGAAAATCGCGCTGCAACTCGGCGTCTTCAAGCAAATGACGCCACTGTCGGCCGTCGGCGCCCGCGGTGTGTTGCAGCAACATCGGAATTCCGCGCCCTGCTTCCTCGAAATAGACCCGATACTCGATGCCATCGACGCTTATGTAAACGTAGCGGCCGATTGCGGTATCGAAACGTGGCATTTTGATTTCCTCGCTCAGCCGGATTTGCGCATCAGTTCGAAAAGCCTGCAGATAGCGCGATAGTAAGGATTGAAGCCGAGTCGATCGCCTTCCAAGGTGAAACTCTGGCGCGTCATCGCGGCCATCAGATCCTGGTAAAACGGCTTCGGCATGGGCTTCAGCAGCTCGAGCCAATCGCTCTCGGGTGCAGAGATTTTCACATCCCATTTCGGCGGCACAGTTCTGGAAAATTCGCTAATAACTCCTTCGCGGATTTTCAGGAGATAAGCTTCGGAGCCGATCTCGAAGCAAATGTCGGCATTCCACAGCCTCGCGGCCAATTTGAATTCGCCGTCGGTGTTCGCCGCCGAGATGATTGCCTGCGTGTCGAATAACGGCATTGATGTCTTCCCTATGAGGCTCGGGTGAGGCGCATCAGTTCCGCGCTTGAAGCGATTTTCTCCGCGCCGAGTGCCGCCTGCGAGCATGCCTTCGCGCCGCTGCGCCCGAGAATCGGAGACGCGAGCGCGAGAAACTTGCGTGTCAGGTTGTCGCGCTGCAGCGCGAGATCGCTCGCAGGCTTTCCGGAATCCGACTCTGCCTTGAAGCTACGCCCGTCCGACCTGACCTCCACCATCGCTTGCGTCTGACGAGTTTTTCCGGCGGCGACAACCTTCACCCGATCGCGCAAAGAAACGACATCGGGAGCCGTAATTTTCCTGTCGCTGAACGTCGCGAGGTCGCTGGTGTCTTCGCCGAGCAGCGCCATCGCGGTGGTCGCGCGCAGGCTGAATTTTCCCTCCAGCCCGGTCTTCGGATCCTCAATATTGCAGATGCTGAACAATGACGGATGCACTCGCACCTCCACTGTGTCGATCGCCTTCGGATCGAGTCGATGTTCGCTGCAAATGAGCTGAGCCGCGTTGATCGGCGCATGCGTCAGGTAGCACGAGGCGTGGTACTTGAAGAGATTGTCACGAATCAGGAATTTCCCCGCGAGCGAATCGAGCAATTCCTGATTCGGTTTCGCGCCTGAATGGGTAGCGAAGAATCCCGCCTCGGTCTCAAGGATCGCAGGATTCGAAGTGTAACCGCCGCGCGCCGCGATCGCGCTGAAGAGCCCGTTCGAGGCCGCTCGGCCGGCATGGAGCGGCTTCGCCATCGTGCCGAATCCGGATTTGAGGCCCGCCGCTTGCGTTCCCGCCAGACCCAGCGCGCGCAGCCATCCATCTTCGTCGAGCTTGAGCATGTGCGCGCAGGCGGCCGCCGCGCCGAACGTCCCGATCGTGCCGGTGGAGTGAAAACCAATCACGTAGTGTTGCGCGCCGATGAGTGCGCCGAGGCGACATTCTGCCTCTACGCCGACGACGATCGCTTCCAGCACCTCACGCCCGCTTGCGCCGGTAGTCTCCGCGAGCGCGAGGATTGCGGGAATAATCGGCGCCGATGGATGCCCACCCATCGCCATATGCGTATCGTCGAAATCGAGCGCGTGGCCCGCCGCGCCGTTGACGAGAGCCGCCGTCAGTCGAGATCCACGTTGATTGCGTCCGATGAGGGTCGCTTCTGATGAACGTTCGCCGGCGACGATTTCATTGACGAGAATTTCCGTGAGGGTTTCGCGCGAGCCTGCGATTGCGACGCCGAAAAAATCCAGCAGACAGTGCCGTGCGACTTCGCGCGCATCCTTGGGAGTTTCCTCCCATCGAATGCCACGAACCGACCGAACCAGCGCGCGTGTGAGGCCGATATTATCGATCGCTTCCGAGGTGCTCATGCCCCTTAACCTCGATCCGCAACATAGACGAATCGCCGAAAGCTTTGCTAGGAGCTTGATGCATGGCGGATCAACCCGACTTCAGTCAATTCAAGTTGATGCTGAAAGGCCACTCCTTCGAGGACTTCAAGGAGGGGCAGGTCTTTGAGCATCATTGGGGACGCACTATCAACGCGGGCGACAATTCGCTCTTCACCACCGCGACGCTCGCGCACAACCCCCTTTACTTCAACGCCGAGTACGCGCGCGTTCACGGCCATCCCGACGTGGTCGTCAACCCGCTGCTCATCGCGTGCACGGTGGTCGGTATCTCGGTCGAAGACCTGAGCGAAGCGGGCGGCCCGTTTCTCGGCATCAACGATATGGAGTTCGTGCGGCCTGTCTATCCCGGCGATACGCTGACCGCGCGCAGCACGGTGGTATCGACTCGAGAATCGGCCAGCCGCGGCAACTTCGGAATCGTCACCTGGCGCACCGAGGCGCGCAATCAACGCGATGAAATCGTCATCACCTATCAACGCACCAACCTGGTCGCGAAGAAAAGAGGAGCACCACTGTGAGTTACATGACCGACGAGCGCCGGATGATTCAGCAATCGGCGCGCGAGTTTGCGATGAACGAGGTGCTCCCGATTGCGAACAAGCTCGACCCCGAGCAGGGCGACATCCCGATGGATCTGCGCGACAAGCTCGCGCAGATGGGTTACTTCGGCATCGTGATTCCGGAGGAATACGGCGGCCTCGGGATGGGCGCGTTCGAGTACGTGCTGATTACCGAGGAGCTGGCGCGCGCGTGGATGAGCGTCGCGAGCATCATCGCACGCGGCAATGGACTCGGTGGCGGATTCACCGCGGAGCAGCGCAAGGAATTTCTGCCGAAAATGGCGCGCGGCGAATTCCTCGGCGCGGCGGCGCTATCGGAACCCGACGCCGGTTCCGATCTCGCGAACGTGTCATGTAAAGCGACCCGCGACGGCGATGGATGGGTTCTCAATGGCACCAAGACCTGGTGTACGTTTGCCGATGGCGCCGATTTTATCTCGGTCCTCGCGCGCACCAGGCAGCCGTCGGATCCACGCCGGCGTCATGAGGGCATCAGCCAGTTCCTCGTGCTGAAGGAGCGCGGCAAATTTCCTCCGGGCCTTACCGGCTCGCCAATTCGCAAAATCGGCTACTTCGGATGGAAGACGTGGGAGCTCCATTTCGACAACCTGCGGCTGCCCGCCGATGCGATGCTGGGCCGCGAGCGCGAAGGCGGCGGCGAGGGCAAAGCGTTTCAGGCGACCGTGAGCGGCCTCGAGACTGCGCGCGTTCACACTGCTGCGCGCGCAATCGGCCTCGCACGTGGCGGCCTCGAAGACTCTGTCAACTATGCGCAACGTCGCGTCGCCTTCGGACATCCGATCGGAGACTTCCAGGCGATTCGTTTCAAAATCGCCGAAATGGCGACCGAGATCGAGGCGGCGCGACAGTTGACGTACTTTGTCGCTGATGAAATAGATTCGCACCGCCGATGCGACAAGGAAGCCTCGATGGCGAAGCTGTTCGCCTCCGAGATGGCCGAGCGCGTCACCAGCCAGGCCCTGCAAATCCACGGCGGCTATGGCTACACGAAGGATTTCCCCCTCGAGCGCTACTGGCGCGATGCGCGCCTGACGAAAATCTTCGAGGGCACTTCCGAAATCCAGATGCGAATCATCTCTGATCGCCTGCTGCCGAGGCCCAAAGCATGAGCACCGCCGTTTCGAAGCTAACTGGCACAAATAACTACTTCGAGGATTTCGAGGTCGGCGCGAAGATGCGTCATGCGCGCGGCAGCACCATCGGCGAAATCGAGAATCAGATGCTCACCAAGCTGGTGCTCAACACCGCCGATGGCCACTACAACGAGCATCGCATGCGCGGCACCAACTTCGGGCAGCGCCTGGTGTTCGGCCTCGTCACCGGCTCCGTATGTATCGGGCTCGCGACGCAAGATACCGCGGAAAACGCCCTCGCCGAGTTGAGCATGACCGGCATCCGCTTCACCGCGCCGGTTTTCCATGGCGACTCGCTGTACGCATATACCGAGGTTCTCGAAAAGCGCGATGCTGATCGCGCCGATGCCGGCATCGTGCGCTTCAAGCATTGGGGCACCAAGCAGGACGGTACCGTCGTGTTCGAGGGCGAGCGCACCGTGCTTATCAAGCGGCGCAGTCATTGGGGGAATCGGTGACGACACCGCGGGGGAAATCGATGACGACTACGCGCAGCGGTCCGCTCTCCGATGTTCGCGTGCTCGATCTCACGCAGGCGCTCGCGGGTCCATATTGCACGATGCTGCTCGCCGACCTCGGCGCCGACGTCATCAAGATTGAACCGCCCGCCGGCGACATGAGCCGACCGATGGGACCGCCGCCGCCCGATCGCGAGGGATGCGACTATGGCGGATACTTCGCGAGCGTCAATCGCAACAAGCGCAGCATCGTCCTCGACATCAAGACCGATGTGGGACGCGAGGCTCTTTTCAAATTGGCGAAGACCGCCGACGCAGTAGTCGAGAACGCGAAGACCGGCGTGATGGATCGCATGGGCGTCGGCTACGAGGTTTTGCGCGAGCACAATCCGAAGCTGGTTTACGCCGCGATTCGCGGCTTCGGCGATCCTCGCACCGGACGCAGTCCGTACGCGGAATGGCCCTGCTTCGACGTCGTCGCGCAGAGCATGGGCGGGATCGTCGCGGTGACCGGTCCGGTTGGGACCCCAGGTTCCAAAGTTGGCGTCGGAGTGGGTGATATCTATCCGGGGACGCTCGCGGCGCTCGGCGTGGTATCCGCCATTCATGCCGCGCGTCGCGACGGGGTCGGACAATTTATCGATGTCGCGATGTATGACGCGATTCTCGCGCTGTGCGAGACCATGGTTTATACATACGCGCGCGGGGGGATCGTGCGTGAGCCTGCCGGCAACGGAACCTCGGTCCTGTGTCCTTTCGATATTTTTCCGACTAGCGACGGCGCGGTCGCGATTGCATCGCCGGGAGAAAATCACTGGGGAATTTTGTGCAATGCGATGGGTCATCCCGGGCTGGTCAATGACGATCGATGCCGTACCAATGTCCGCCGGGTGGCCAATTCGACATTTGTGCGCGGTGTAATCTCGGAGTGGACGAAATCGCACGAGACGCACGAAGTGGTTGCGGCGCTGGGCGGAAAAGTTCCGGTCGGTCCCGTCAATTCGGTCAAAGATATCTTCGAAGATCCGCATCCGAAGGCCCGCAACATGCTGGTCGAGGTCGAGCAGCCCGGAAACAATCCACCGCTGGTCATCGCCGGATCTCCGATCAAAATGACCGCCACACCGCCGGGCATTTATGCGCGTCCGCCGCTGCTCGGCGAACACACCGCCGAGGTTCTCGCCGAAGTCGGCATCACAACTGATTCAAAGGAGTAATCATGGCTCTTCGATTAAGGCGTTCAGAACTTTCGGTGCCGGCCTCCAGCATCAAAATGATGGAGAAGGCGATCGCGAGCGACGCGGATTTGGTTTTTCTCGACCTCGAAGACGCGGTCGCGCCGGCGCAGAAAGAGGCTTCGCGCAAAAATGCGATCGAAGCGCTGCGCATCGGCAATTGGGGCAAGAAGGTTCGCGCGATCCGCGTCAACGGCGCCGACACGCATTGGGCGCACGACGATGTGATCGAAATGGTGGAAGGCGCCGGGGAGTTTCTCGATGTCATCATCGTGCCGAAGCCCAAGGCGCCGCGCGACATCTGGTTCTTCGACACGCTGCTTACCCAGCTCGAAACCAAACTCCATCTCAAGAAGAAAATCGGACTCGAAGCGTTGATCGAGGAGAGTGCGGCGCTCGCCAATGTCGAGGCGATCGCGTCGTGCTGCCCGCGGCTCGAAGCGCTGATCCTCGGGTTTGGCGATCTTTCGGCGAGCCAGGGTATGCGCTTTGGCGTTGCGACCGATTCGGCGAATCGATACCCGGGCGATGTCTGGCATCATGCGCGCGGGCGAATGATCACCGCGTGCCGCGCCAACGGCATCGACGCGATCGACGGTCCCTTCGGCAACTTCAAGGATCCGGAAGGCTATCGCCGCGATGCAACCTGGGCCGCGATTATGGGCGCGGTTGGTAAATGGGCGATTCATCCGAGTCAGATCGAACTCGCCAACGATGTCTTCGCACCGACGCCTCATGAAATCGAAAGCGCGCGCAAAATGTCGGAGGCTTACCAGGCCGCGACGCGCGATGGCGCCGGTGCCGCAGGCGCGGGCGGGATGCTCGTCGATGCGGTCGCGGTGCGCATTTTCGAAGGGGTGCTGGAGCGCGCGCGCCTGACCGGCCGCGCCTGACGGTATCGCCAACGGCGCGATCAGGTTAGATCCAGCTTGATGGAATGTGACGTTCTGATCGTCGGTGCGGGCAACGCGGCGATGTGCGCGGCGCTTGCCGCGCGTGAAAACGGTGCGAGCGTGATCGTGCTGGAACGTGCACCGATCGCGGAGCGCGGCGGCAACTCCACCTTCACGGCCGGGGCGATTCGGGTCGCCTACAACACGCTCGACGATCTCCTCGAGTTGCTCCCGGATCTCTCGGAAGAAGAAAAGGCCAACACCGATTTCGGCATCTACTCCGAAGATCAGTTCTTCGAGGACATGGGCCGCGTCACCCAGTACCACACCGATCCCGACATGGTTGAGTTGCTGGTGCGGCGCAGTCATCCGACGCTCAAGTGGATGCGTGGTAAGGGGATCCGCTTCGCTCCGATTTATGGCCGGCAGGCATTCAAGGTAGAAGGCAAATTCAAATTCTGGGGCGGGCTGACGATCGAAGCGTGGGGCGGCGGGCCGGGACTCATTGAGGCGCTGCACACGATTGCCGGGCGCGAGGGCGCGAAGATCATTTACCACGCGCGCGCGATGTCGCTCATCAGCGACGATGACGGCGTGCATGGCGCGAAGATCCGCATCGAAGGCCGCGCCACCGAGATTCGCGCGAAGTCGGTCGTCCTCGCGAGCGGTGGCTTCGAGGCGAATGCGGAATGGCGCACGCGCTACCTCGGTCCGAACTGGGATCTTGCGAAGGTGCGCGGCACGCGCTTCAACACCGGCGACGGGATTCGCATGGCGCTTGAAGCGGGCGCGCTCCCGTACGGCAACTGGTCGGGCTGTCACGCGGTCGGATGGGATCGCAACGCACCGGAATTCGGCGACCTCGCGGTCGGTGATGGGTTTCAGAAGCACAGCTACCCGTTCGGCATCATGCTCAATGCGCGCGGGCAGCGCTTCGTCGATGAAGGCGCGGATTTTCGCAATTACACCTACGCGAAGTATGGGCGCGTGATCCTCGAACAGCCGGGGCAGTTCGCCTGGCAGATTTTCGACGACAAGGTGAAGCATCTGCTGCGCGATGAATATCGCATCAAGCAGGTGACCAAGGTCGTCGCGAGTTCCCTCGAGGAGTTAGTCAGCAAGATTGACGATGTTGACGCCGCGGCTGCGCTAGCCGAGATTCATCGCTACAACGAGGCGGTAAATACGTCCGCGCCGTTTAATCCCAACATCAAAGATGGCCGCAACACCAAAGGCCTGGCAGTGCCGAAGAGCAACTGGGCCAACACCATCGATAGGCCGCCATTTCTTGGCTTCGCGGTGACGACCGGAATCACATTTACATTTGGCGGGTTGCGCATCACGCGCGACGGGCAAGTGATTGACAGCGACGGCAAGCCGATGCGCGGCCTCTATGCCGCTGGCGAGTTGGTCGGCGGACTTTTCTACTTCAACTATCCGGGCGGCACCGGACTGATGTCCGGCGCGGTGTTCGGAAAGATCGCAGGCACGTCCGCGGCGAAGCGCTGACAGATTTTCCGGGGTGCGCCCCGCACGACGTTCGGCAGAATGTGGCGTTCGCAGGGGTATTCCGCTGGCGCGACATCGCTGCGGGCGGTTCGCGAAACCCCCCGACGAGGCACGGATGCGAACCGATAGAGATAGCGCCCGAGTAGATTTAGCCACGTCGCCATTACTAGGTTGCTTTTATTGGTCGGTCGACAACGATCCGTGGAGATCTGGCGTTGGCCGGAATGTTCCGCAGTCGCGGGAATGTTGCGGGCGGTTTTTTCCGCGAACCGCCATACGAGGAACGGATGCGTTCCCGAACGACCCTACGGGAGAAAGACCGCCTTTCGCCGCGACGATTAAACGGCGCGCATTTCGCTGCCCGAGATTCGCAAACCTCGGCACCGAGCAGTCAACGCTGCGCCTGCTTCTCGTAGGGGTCGTTCGGGAACGACCCGCAGCGATGTTTCGCATTCGCAGGAATTTTCCGCGGCCAGGGATTGCGGGTGCCTTCCCGCCTAAATCAGACTAAGCGAGCGGTGGCAGCAATCGATTCTGCTGGAACAGCCGAATCCACTTCCGCATCATATCCGCAGAATCGATGCAGTCGTGGAAACCCGCCTGGCGCGCTTTGATCGTGCTCACCAGCATCGGCTGACTCACCAACCTGGGAGATCCTTCCTTGCGATATCCCAGGCAGGAATCCGCGAAGAAAAACGACTCGCCCACGTAGGCGTGAAGATCCGTCGGCGCGACCAGGTTGTACTTCTTGACGATCGCCGCCCACTGCGCCTGTCGCTTCGGCATTTCCAGCGCAAGCGAGAGCGGCCGCGTCGGTCCCGGCTTCATCCCAAACGCGTCGGCCACCACCGGCCAGAGATCCTGCCAGGTCGCGACGTCGCCATTGGTGATGTTGAAGGTTTCGTTGCGCGCGGTTTCGGAGGTCGCCGCCCATTCCATCGAGCGCGCGAGGAGATCGGTATCCACCAGCTCGAAAACCGAAGGGTCGCCGCCGGGAAAATATAGCGGACTCCCTTCCTCGCGCAGCAACGCCGCATAAACTCCCAGTGGAGGTATAATACTGAGGTTGCCGCCGATCGCTTCGCCGATGACGATCTGTGGACGCAGGATGGTGAAGCCCCATTTCTTCCCCGCCTGCTTCCCGCGCAGATAGTCCTCCTGCAGCCAGTAGAAATTCTGATGCGGATGGCGCGGGGCGCGCTCGCGCGCGGGAATCGGAATCGGCGCCAGGTGCGCGCCGTACGCCTTGGTGCCTTGCAGCAGCGAAACATGCCGCAGATTCTTCGCCGCGCTTTCCAGCGGATCGAACAGATTGCGCAGCATCGTGAGGTTCACTTCCATCTGCGCGCGATCGACCCACCCCTCGAAGATGCCGGGCTTCTCGCTCAGCGCCGCGTACGCGACGTGCGTCACGTCGGTCATTTCTTCGAAGAGCTGGCGACAGCGATCCTCGTCGAGAAGATCGACCGAGACGAATCGCGTATCATACAAATGAGCGGGTGCGCGGCGCGAAACCGCAACGACTTCCCAGTCGGGAAGCTTCGCGAAATGACGCACCGCGCCGTAGCCGACTAGCCCCGACGCTCCCGCGACGAGAATTTTCCACTTCGCCATCGCGTCACACCAGGCGCATACGCATGCCGCACACCATCACGGTGTCGTCGTTGATGCGGCGTCCCTGCTTCTCGGCCGCGTCGAGTGCGTGCTTGCGATCATTCGATGCGAGGTCGAGTCCGCTCAGGCCTTCGCCGCGCCCGTCGGTCTCCTTGACGAAACGGATCGTCGCATTCTGAACCGCGACCGCATTGCCTTCGAGCGGCAGATCGAGGATCTGGGCCCAGCGCTTCGCGAGCGCGTCGGGCTCGGGCGACTGGATTTCGACGGCTTTGATCGCGCGCACGACATTAGTCCTGACTGCCGGTTTCCAGTCCTTTCCAGCCGGCTCCCATGGCCCATCCGGCGCTTCGCCGCCAGGCTGATGATCGATTTCGAGGAAGGTTCCGCCGGTGTCGCGCGGATGAAGCTGCATGTTGTGGAAGTGCGCGGTGTCGTGATCGATGACTTTGCGAACATTAAGTTTCGCGACGCGCTCCTTCACCGGGCCGTGATCCTCGCACTGCATGATGCACATGTAGCCGCCGTCGCCCTTGCGCCGCTGGAGGTAACGTCCACCGGCAGTGTTCTCCTGGATGGGCGCGACGACTTCGATGAATTGATTGCCGACCGGGAACAGCGCGTTTTCCAGCCCGAAGACTTTCACGCCGGGGTCGCGAAAACATACTTCGAGGCCGAGGACGTTTTTCATGTCGTCGACGATGGGAGCCAACTTGTTCGCGACCAGCGCGATTTGACGGACACGAAGCCACATAAGATTTCTCCTTAGCGCCCGATGAAGCGGGGCTTGCGTTTTTCGACTTTCGCGGCGAAGGCCTCGCGAGTGTCGTGGGTACTGAACATCGGCAGATGGTGCGCGGATTCGAGCTCGACGTAACTCGCGAAGTCCATCCGCTCGGCTTCGACGAAGTGGCCCTTCATGGTGCGCAGCGCGATCGGCGCCGCTTCCGCGATCCGACCCACGATCGCGGCAACGTCCTTACGGAAAGTTTCATCCGGGAAGACGCGCGAGACGAGGCCGATGCGTAAAGCCTCCTGCGCATCGAACTTGTCCGGCATGAAATACAACTCGCGCGCTTTGGCCGCGCCAACGATGCGCGGCAGCGACCACGGACCACCCATGTCGCCCGCCACGCCCACATCGAGGAACGCGGTGTTGAATCGGGCTGATGGCGCGGCGTAACGCAGATCGCATCCGAGCGCCCATCCGAGTCCCGCCCCCGCGCACGCGCCGTTGATCGCCGCGATGGTGACCGCGGGCATCGTGTGAAGCAGCACCGGCACGCGGAAGTCGTCGGTGCTGGAGGGCTCGTCGTCGCTGTCCGATGCGACCATCTGCAGATCGGCGCCCGGGCAGAAGGTCTTGCCCGCGCCGGTCAGCACCAGCACCCGCACTTCGCGATCATCGGAAGCCGCGGTCAATGCCTCGCGCGCCTCGCGTAGCATCTTCTTGGTCATGCCGTTGAGGCGGTCGGGGCGATTGATGGTCAAGGTCGCGACCGGACCCGACTTTTCGTAGAGAATCGTTTCGTATTGTTTACCGCTCATATTTTTTCTCCTTTCCAGGGCTGGAAGCGCGGCGGACGCCGCTCGACAAATGACGCTACGCCCTCGGTCGCATCCGGATGAGTGAGCGCCTCGTTCATGATCATGTCGGAATGGCGGATCGCCGCCTCCATGCCCACAGAAAGATGACCATAGACCTGCGCCTTGATCACCGCCAGTGAGCGGGGGGAAACATTTGCAGCGAGATCGCGGATGTAGGCGCAGGCTTCATCGAGCAGGCGATCGTTCGGCACCACGCGATCGACGAAGCCGATGCGCAAAGCCTCGGCAGCATCGAAGCGCCGCGAGCTCCAGAGCAAATCAAGCGCGCGGCTGGTTCCGACGAGACGCGGCAGCAGGAAGCTGGTGCCGTGCTCCGCGATAAGACCGCGCTTGGAAAAGACGGTGGTGAAGCTCGCGGCCTCGGCGGCGAAGCGAAGGTCGCACATCATCGCGAGGACGAAGCCGCCTCCGGCCGCGACGCCATTTACCGCCGCGATCACCGGCTTGGGAATTCGCAGCAGATAGCTGAACAGCGCGGGCAGGTCGTCGGACGAAGGAGTCGAGCTCTCGAGGTCGCTCTGCGCGGTGCCGGATGTCGACCGTGCGAGATCGACCGCATCGAGGCCGGCGCTGAAGGCGCGCCCGGTTCCGGTTATGACGATGCCGACCGCATTCTCATCGGCGGCGGCGCGATCGACCGCGTTGCGTATCTCCGCAACCATGCGAAAGGTAAACGCGTTCATCCGCTCGGGCCGATTGAGCCGGACAATCGCCACCGAGTCTTTGACTTCAAGCGCGACGTTGGACTGATCGGTACTCACACAGCACCTCTAGTCTTTGCCTAGCGGGGTATCGTGAAAATCGCAAACTCGATTTCTGCCGCGATGAAAAAATGCGGGCGCGCGAGGTCTCGCCTCACGCGCCCGTTCCAATCGGAGATGGACTTCGCTTACGGTTCGTTGCCGCCAGTGGTAGTGCTCTTGGGCGCCCTCCTAAGCACCTCGCCGGTATTTGGATCGATGAACACCTTATGTCTGTTGACCTCGCCTCTGGTCTGCGTGAAGTCGAACATGTTGTCGATCGGGCCGGCGTATTGGTCGTAGGAACCCGGGTCGCTGTCGGTCGCGGGCATCACCGAGGTCAAGCCAAAGTTCTTCTCGATGAAGGCGATCGCCGAACTCTGATCGGTAGTCGTATGATCGACGAAGTTCTTTTTGGCCCATGGCGAAATGACAATGAAGGGAAGTCGGGGTCCGTATCCGCAACGTCCCTGCGCCTGGAGACCATTCGACGAGCTGCCGCATATGCCGGGCCCACTCAGAGCATCGCCCTGGTTTCCGAGCATGAGACTGGCGGTTTGCTGGGAGTGCATGATGATGGGTCCCATCTGATGATCGTACCATCCGTCGGAGTCATCGTATTCGATGATCACCGCAGTAGTATTCCAAAATTTCGATTCCTCAAGTTGATTGATGGTATCAGCGATGAAGATCTGCTCGTCGCGCGGCGACGAGTAGCCGGCGTGACCATCCTGGTAGCCGGGCGCTTTGAGAAATACCACGTTGGGCAGATTACCGGCCTTGAGAGCATCGAAGAAATCGTGGCTGTCGTATTGGTGATTCGTAAGAGTGTCGGCCGCGGTACCGAAAGCGGACGCGGCAACCGTTGGGCGGGTGTGCTGTGGATTCGCGGTGCTAGCATAAAACTGGAACGGCTCATGATGCGGGATGTAGTCGGTCTTCGGACCAAAACCACCAGTGATCGAGGTGTGTGCTCGGCCGCACTTTGTAGTCATGACGCCAGTTTTGGGATCAGTGTTAGGGAGGGTCAAATCGAAGCCGCCCTCGAACCATCCCCAGCTCAATTTTGCGGCATTGAGCAGGTTGCCGATGTTCTTACCGGTTAGGTGCGCGCTGTCGCGGTTCGTGCAGGTATCATTGACGGGCTGCGCGTCGTTTGTAAGCGCCCCATCGGTAACATCTCCGCTCTGCGCATCCTGCACCGCCATGCCGGTATAGCCCGATACGAGATTGACCGCACCCGGTGCGGAGGGACCAAAGGTGGTTCCGTAAGAATTGTCGTTCATCGCAAAGTTCTGCGCGTAGTTCCAGAGCCCGGTGACGGTGTTGCCGTCGTAGTAGCCCATCACAATGTCTTTCGGATGGCCTGCGTCCAACGTCGCAGGGGTGCAGTCCGCGTTCACGAATTGAGGAAACATGTCCATCAAGCCGTTGTCGAAGGCTTGTTGTTCGGCCTCATAGTCGTGGTCCTGATCGCAGGTTGCAGCCTGCGAAAATGCGAGGCGGAACGGAGCGCCGAAGGTTCCGTTCCAGTTGGGATTGTTGGGCCCCGTGAGCGCGGAAGTGAGACCGTTGACGGACGGTGTCCCCTTCGCGGCGGTGAACGTCGTGCCATCTTTATTTGTCGCGCTGGGATAAGTCGCGAAGTAGTGATCGAACGAAACGTTTTCCTGGAAAATCACCACGACATGTTCGATAGGCGTGGAAGCTCCCCACGCACTTCCCCCGACCATCGCGGTGACCGCCAGCGCTCCGCTCAAACGCGTGAGCAGTTTGCGAAATTGCATTTACGAACTCCTTCCTCGAATTGGAACATCGAATCGGCGGAGTATGCGTGCTGGAGATGAATTCCTGATTAACGCGCGAACTCGCGCGCGGAAATTCTCGATGACCAACTCGCAAACTCTATGTTACCAAAAGGTTGGTTCTCAGACGGGAAGGGCTAAATGCCTGTTCGATGTGCTCGCCGGCTCTGGAGGTGCGGCCTTCGAAGCCAAGCCGTGGGGCTACCGCGCTAGCCGGCTCGACCGTCGAAGAATTGATCACGGCGAGCAGCACTCTCTTCTTAGTGGGCTTGCTTGGGTGCAAATCGGCGCCCACTTCGAGGCATCTGCGCACGTCGCTTTCGAGCGCCGAGGCAGTGAGTACAAAGATGCGGGTACTACGAGGCGCTCAAAGTGTACAAAGAAAATGCTGCACGAAACGTTTTCATTGCGTCGAAAGAAAGGGCCGAGCATAATGCTCGGCCCCTGTTATTCCGAAAGGTTGCGAGGTCCGATGAGCAGGAGCCTCGCCTGCCAGTCGCTACGGCGTCATCTGGAACGCGCCGCTGGAGTACCCACTCATTCGAGGGCTGCCATCGTAGTCGTTCGGCACCGTCGCTATCGTCACACCCACATGTCCTATCGTCGAGGTCGCGGTACATCCATTCTGACCGGCGACGCAGAGATGGTAGTTGGCTCCTACTCCGGTCGCATCGCCGTTGCTCACGAAGAGTGGATTGACCGCGATGAATGGAGGAGTCGGGCCGGCGCCCCAATAGCGTCCACCCGGCGCGCCTGCGCGCGTGTAAAAGACGTTGTCGATGAAAGTCTCGCCGCCGGCATAGGCGATAAATCCGTCGCCGCCGGTGATGTCGTAGAAGATGTTGTTTTCGATGTTGTCGTTGCGCGCGCCGCCGTCGACCACAATCGCTTCCTGGGTGATATGGTCGAAGGTGTTGTTGTAGAAGTTGAGTTGCCCGATGACCTGGCCGCCATCCTGAGTCGCATTAATCCCGCGAATCATGTCCTGGAAGACATTGTTCTGGTAGGTGATGTTCCCGACCGGACCATCGAGCGCTTCAATCGACGAAACCTCATCATGAGTCCCAAGGCTGCCGTTCGAGGGCCATACGCACCAGTTGCGATCGATCAGGATGTTAGTAGTGCTCTCACCCGATGCACCCCAGGTCTGGAAGCAATCGGTATGAGGATTAGGGTTGGGCAGCGCGAAGTTGCCGAAGTCGTACTCGATGTCGTGCAGGTAGTTGGATCGGATGACATGGTTGCTGCCGAAGAAGCGGATCGCATCCGCGTCCGCGTCGCTCCCGCCATCGTCGGTACATACCGCGAAGATGCCGCCCAGCACTGACGGGTGTTGATAGGTAGCGGATATATCGTTGCCCTCGACCATGGCTCCGCTGCCGTCGATGTTTATCCCCGACATCTGTGCGTGCACGATCTTGTTGTTGAGCACCTGAATGTTGCTGTCGGCCGGATCCATCATAACGCCGTCGTGGCAAAGGTCATGGATGTAATTGTTTTCAACCACCACGTTCGATGCGCCGTGGACATAGAAACCATAACCGGTCGGAGTGCTATTGTTCTGGAAGGTGACTTCGAATCCATTTACGGTCACGTTACTGGCCGCGATGTCGAATCCCTGCACTACCGGAGTTGATGCGGCGCCGGGATCTGCCTGAACGGTGATGCCGTCGCGGACAATGCTCACGTGTTCGTTGTAGGTCCCCTCCGCGACGATCGCTGTTTCACCCGAGGGCATCGTATTCACCGCATGCTGAATCGTTAGCCATGCGCTCGCGGGTGACATTCCATTGTTGCCATCGCTACCGGTGGTCGACACGAAGAAGGCCGCTGTCGTAACCGGCGTAGGCGTAGCGGTAGCTGCGACGGGTGGGATGGTCGTCGGCGCGACGGTCGGTGCCATCGTCGGTGCGATGGTCGGTACCGGAGTCGGCACAACCGTTGGTATCGGAGTCGGAGCGGTAGTTGGGACCGGAGTCGGTGCCGGAGTCGGAGCGGTAGTTGGGACCGGAGTCGGCACAACCGTCGGAACTATTGTTGGCGCGACGGTGGGGACGGGCGTCGGCACCACCGTAGGCGCCGTGGTCGGCGCGACTGTAGGTACCGGTGTCGCCGGGATCGTCGGAACCGCCGTCCTCACCGCGGTCGGAACTGGAGTCGGTGCAACTGTAGGTATCGCGGTTGGCGTCGGCACGGTACTGGCCAAAGGCTGAGAGCCATTAGCAACCGTGATAGCGGCGCTGTCAGCGCCAATCTTCCCGCCGTTATTGCCGTAGGAAACTACCGAGATAGTATGCGCACCATTCGAGAGTTGATCGGTATTCCAAGTGAATGAGTATGGCGATGATGACGCGATCCAGGAGCCATCGACATAGAAGTTCTCCCACGAAACACCCGTGGGATGGTTCGCAGCGATGGTGATGGAACCTGAAACCTGCGACCCGGAAATCGGCGCCAGAAGTTTGAGCGTCGGCGCAGGATTCATAACCGTGACCGTAATCGAGGGTTTGAAAAGCAGGGTTTTGCCGGACGCGTACGCAATCGCCGAAATCGTATGAGTGCCGTTGGCGACCCTGGTCGTGTCCCAAGTGATGGTGGAAGGCGGCGTGCTCGCGAGGTAAGCCCCGTCGATGTAGAAATTCGACCAGCTAACCCACGGACCTGTCGCCAGAGAGATCGCGACCGAACCCGAAACCGTCGCGCCGTTGGCGGGTAGCGTAAAACTAGCGCCCGCGCTGGCGAGTCCCGGAGTGACACCAACTAGACAGATGAATACAGCGGCAAAAAATGCAGAACGCAAAGGACACCCCCACCAATGACCTCTGTGCGATGTCGCAACATCGCACCGGCTACGGAGTTAGCAGCAAGTTGCACGCCATCAAGTGGGCGGCCCTGAAACGTCCCGAAGTAATGTTTACCTACTGATTGTCGGTATTGGGCGCGCTATTCGAGCCGGCTATCCGACCATCAGACCCGGGATTCAAAGCAAGCAGAAGTGCGAACCGGCAACTTGCTGCGCCGCGATATAGCAGCCGTGCACCGCGTGAGGCAAAACTTTTCTCTAATGAGCGCCCGAAAACTCTGCTTTATGACGGGTATCAACTAATAGCAGAATTTATCTACAACATGTTTGATTACGTTTCTGAGGGCGGCGAGGGGTGCGCTGTGACGTATTTAACTCGCGGATTTGGATGGCCAATTCACCAGAGCCGCGGGCTTTTCGCTTACGATCAGCGCGACTGCGATGGTCGCGGCGAGTTCGCCGCTGCGGAAATGGCATTTCGGATGTTGCGATTCAAAAATTCCGGAAGGGTAGGCCCGTCTCGATCTCGAACGCTTCGCAGCGATCTGGGACACCATCGAAATCCGACCGAGCGCGCAGCCTGGCTGATAGGGCGGGGCTGCTTACCAGATCACTTCGAGATCGTATCGTTTGATTTGCGCATCGCCCGTCACCATCGGAAGATTTTCAACTTGCGCCTGCGCCACCAATATCAGATCGAATGGATCGCGATGATGCGTCGGGAGTTGGTGAAACTTGATCAGGTGCGCAAGCTGCAGGTCCAGAAACCTGAATCCATAAATTTGCGCGTGCTCCTCGACGTATCGCGCCGCATCACCAGGAATCGGCAAGCGGCCGGCCCGTGCTTTTAGGAGGATCTCCCATATGCGCTCACAACGCTGAGGGCGAAACTGTTTTCCGGGTGCCCGATGAAGCCTCGTGCTCGCGCCGAAAGCCTCTGGTCATCCGTGGTCCACCAGAGAAACACATGCGTATCGAGCAGTGCTCTCAATCACCTTCGCCTTCGAAGTATTTCTGAATTTCCGGCGGCAGGGGGTCATCGAAATTGTCCGGGACTACGAAAAGGCCTTTCGCGCTGCCCGGTACTCGCGGCTTCAATGCCGGCTTGATCGGCGATAACCGCGCGACCGGCTCACCCGCTCTGGCAATGATCACCTCTTCGCCGCGTGCGACTCTTCGCAGCAGCTTCGAGAAGTGCGTCTTGGCCTCGTGGATATTGACCGTCCGGGGTTCTGCCATGGCCACTTTATCGTAAACTTAGTCCATGACTTAGTCTATCGAAAACACCAGTTGCATCCGCGCCGGTTGCCGTTACTTCGCCAATGATTACCTTAATATTCGAGGCATAGACACTATAATGGACCCCAACCGCTACACCGACAAACTGCAGGAGGCGCTCGGACGCGCTCAGTCGAAGGCGCTCAGCGCTCATCATCAGGCCGTCGATCTCGAGCATCTGATTTCCGCCTTGCTCGAAGATGACCAGGGGCTAGCGGCATCGATACTCAAACTTTCCGGCGCCGATGTGGCCGCCGTCCGGAGCCAGCTCGACGCCGAGCTCAAGAAGGTGCCCGCGGTCACCGGAGGCGGCGCCAACGCCGGTCAGGTCTACATGACCCAGCGCCTCGGGCGCGTGATGGCCGCGGCGGAGCAGGAAGCCGGCAAGCTTCAGGATGAGTATGTCTCCATCGAGCACGTCATCATGGCGGCGCTCGACGAGCCCGGCGCGGTTTCCAAGATTCTTCGCGAGTCCGGCCTCACTCGCGACAAGCTGATGGGCGTCCTCAAGAAGGTACGGGGGAATCAGCGCGTGACCTCATCGAATCCCGAAGCGACTTATCAATCACTCGAGAAGTACGGGCGCGATCTCACCAAGCTCGCAGGGCAGGGCAAGATCGATCCCGTCATCGGACGCGACGAGGAAATTCGCCGCGTCATCCAGGTGCTGTCGCGCCGGACCAAGAACAACCCGGTGCTCATCGGTGAGCCCGGCGTCGGCAAGACCGCGATCGTCGAGGGCCTCGCACAGCGCATCATCCGCGGCGACGTGCCCGACGGGCTCAAGAATCGCAAACTGATTTCCCTCGACATGGGCGCGCTGATTGCGGGCGCGAAGTTTCGTGGCGAGTTCGAGGAACGCCTGAAGGCCGTCCTCAAGGAAGTTCAGCAGGCCGAGGGCGAGGTCATCCTGTTCATCGACGAGTTGCATACCGTCGTCGGTGCGGGCGCGGCTGAAGGCGCGATGGATGCCTCCAACCTCCTCAAGCCGATGCTGGCGCGCGGCGAGCTGCACTGCATCGGCGCGACCACGCTCAACGAATATCGCAAATACATCGAGAAGGATGCCGCGCTGGAACGCCGCTTCCAACCTGTGATGGTCAATGAGCCCAGCGTCGAGGACACCATCTCGATTCTGCGCGGCCTCAAGGAGCGCTACGAAGTCCATCATGGAATCCGCATCAAGGATTCCGCGCTGGTGACGGCAGCGATTCTGTCGGCGCGTTACATCACCGACCGATTCCTGCCCGACAAGGCAATCGACCTCGTCGATGAGGCCGCGGCCAAACTGCGCACCGAGAAAGAATCGATGCCGGTCGAGCTCGATGAAGTGAATCGGCGGGTGATGCAGCTCGAAGTCGAACGCGCGGCACTCAATCGCGAGACCGACGTCGCTTCGAAGGACCGTCTGCAGAAAATCGAGAAGGAGCTGGCCGAGGCCAAGCAGAAGCGCGAGCAGTTCACCGCGCAATGGGAAGCTGAGAAGGGCGCGCTCGGAAAGCTCTCGAAGATCAAAGCTGACATCGAGCAGACCAAGCTCGAAATCGAAAAAGCCAAGCGCGAATACGATTACGGCAAGATCGCGGAGCTGCAAAACGGCAAGCTGGCGGGTCTCGAAAAGCAGCTCGCCGACGAAGAGAAAGGCGTCTCGGAGAAGGGCAGTGGAAATCGTCTGATCAAGGAAGAGGTGGACGAGGACGATATCGCCGAAGTCGTCGCGCGATGGACCGGGGTGCCGGTTTCGCGGCTGCTCGAAGGCGAGGTGCAGAAGCTCTCGCATCTCGAGGAGCATCTGCATAAGCGCGTCATCGGCCAGGATGAGGCGGTATCGGCGGTTTCCGACGCGGTCATCCGCGCGCGAGCCGGCCTCAAGGATCCCAATCGGCCGATCGGGTCATTCATATTCCTCGGCCCGACTGGCGTCGGCAAAACCGAGCTGGCGCGTGCGCTCGCCGAATATCTCTTCGACAGCGAAGCCGCGATGGTGCGTATCGACATGTCCGAGTACATGGAGAAGCACACCGTTTCGCGGCTTATCGGCGCGCCTCCCGGATACGTCGGCTACGATGAGGGCGGGCAGCTGACCGAGGCGGTGCGGCGCAAGCCCTACTCGGTGATCCTGTTCGATGAAATCGAGAAGGCGCATCACGATGTCTTCAACGTGTTGCTGCAGTTGCTCGACGATGGCCGCTTGACTGACGGTCAGGGCCGCACGGTGGATTTCAAAAACACTGTGGTCATCATGACCTCGAACATCGCGAGCCAGTTGATCCTCGAATTCAAGGGCAAGGACTACGACAAGATGAAGACGCAGGCGCTGGAAGTGCTGCGGCAGCATTTCCGGCCCGAGTTCCTAAACCGTGTCGATGAGATCGTCGTGTTCCATCCTCTGACCAAGCCGGAGTTGCGCAAGATCGTGGACATCCAGATCGCATACCTTCGCAAGCGGTTGGAGGATCGCAAGATCGACCTAGAACTGACCGATGCGGCGCGCGATTACTTCGCCGAGCAAGGCTACGATCCATCCTACGGCGCGCGACCGCTGCGCAGGATGATCCAGCGCGAGCTGGAAACAGCGCTGGGCCGCAAGCTGATCGCGGGCGAGGTTCGCGACGGCCAGAAGGTCATCGTCGATGCGAGCGGGACAGGCCTGGTCTTCAAGCCTCAGCCGCTCAAAGCCGCCGCTTAACAGGCTGCTACATTCCGTAGATATGGCCACCGTTCGGCATCGCCGAACGGTGGCTTCGTTCTTTCCTGCGATTGAACCGGAAGCAAACACCCCTTATCCTCAAGTTATGGCGTCGCGACGCAAATCCAGGATGGCGGCGAAGAGGTCAAGTCCCCCCTCGCGGCGTCTGACCATTGCCGTTAGTAGCTCGCTCAAACAGCGGATCAGGAGAGCTGCGAAAGCTCAGACGCTTCCGGTTTCGGCATACATCGCACAGGTTCTGGAGGAAAGCGTACCCAGCCGCACCGGACGGATTACCGACCGTATGATTCGTCGGTTGGACGAGTTGCGAGCGGAGATCAAAACACCCCTCCTCCGAGATTCCGCCGATCTTATCCGCGAAGCTCGCGAAGAGCGTATCGCTCGATTGTGAATTCGCGTGTCGTGGTGGTGGATGCCAGTCTCCTAAAATGGTCGCTACCGGAACCTCACAGCGAGGCGGCGCATGAGCTTCTGTATGATTGGCGCGCCAAAGAGCTTCGACTCTTGGCGCCGGCACTCTTCATCTACGAGATTGCAAGCGCTCTTGCAAAACGCATTCGTTTTGGCGAGCTAAGCGTCGAACCGGCCACCACGCGTTTGGAAACCTTCATCACGAGCGATGTGCGCTTTTCCCGCGTCGAGGCACACCACTTCCGCGCTCTGCAGTTAGCTGCGCACTTTGGCCTAACCGCCGCCTACGATGCCCACTACCTTGCCCTGGCAGAAGCTCATGACTGCGAGTTTTGGACTGCCGACGAACGGCTTTGGAATTCGGTCAAACGAGAACTCAAGTGGGTGCGCTGGATCGGCGAACGTACCGGCTTACGAGATTGAACGAAGGACCACCGGTCGAACCGGTGCGCGCGAGCTATCTTGACGATGAATCGGCGGGAGGCAGCAGAGAATCGAAGACCAGGTGCGTGGCGTGAGCGAACATAGCTTCGATGTCGTCGCTAGCGGCGCCGAGGAACCAGAGCAGCGTCAGGCCTTCGTACATCGCTTCGAGGGAAATCGCCGTCTTGCGAGGATCGGTCGGGCGGCATTCGCCGCGCGCGATGGCTTCCGCGATCATCGTCGCTGACAAATCGATGAACGTCTCGATATAGTCGCGCACGCGCGCGCGCACCCGCTCGTCGCGCGCCGCCAGCGCATAGTATTCCAGCACCACGCTGCGGACGCGGGTGACCTCGCGGATGTCCGCCGCAACGCCACGCGCGATCTCCTTTAGACGGTTGCGGAATGGCAGCTCGATTTTCAGCAGCTCGCGGAAATTCTCTATCGAACGCGCGAATACTCGCTCGATGAACGCGGCGACGAGATCGTCCTTGCTCTTAAAGTACCAATAGAGCGCGCCTTTGCTGAGGTCGGCTTCCTCGACGATGTCGTCCATCCGTGATTCGCGCACACCCATGCGCGCGAACACGCTGGCAGCCGCGTTGAGGATTTGTTCGCGGCGCTCTTCGCTCACATCGGGACGCGGTGGCATCGAGGTCTGCTAACTCCCGGTCGCGCGCGGCTCGAGCGTCACCTTTACGCCATAGCGCGAACGCAACGTGACCAGCGGCTGCAGCTCGATGCGATGACCCGGCACCATTCGCAGGCGATACCGCTGCGCCACCGCGGCGAGCACCAATTGCGCCTCGGTCAGCGCGAAGATGTTGCCGATGCACATCCGCGGTCCGCCGCCGAACGGAAAAAAGGCATAGCGGGGACGCCCTTCCGAATTCTCGGCGGAGAACCGTTCGGGATCGAAGCGTTCGGGATTTTCCCAGAACGACGGATGGCGATGCGCGAACCACTGGCTGAGCAGCAGGTTGCTGCCCTTCGGGATGCGGTAGCCCATGATCTCGTCGTCATCGATCGCGGCGCGCCCTACCGCCCAAACCGGTGGATAGAGCCGCATCGCCTCGTCAACCACCATCCCGGTGTATGTCAGATTGTTGAGGTCGCTCATCGCCGGCGCGCGCCCACCCAGGACTTCATCGAGCTCTGCATGCAGCTTCGCCTCGACTTCCGGATGTTGCGACAACAGATACCATATCCACGAAAGCGCGGTCGCCGTGGTTTCATGGCCGGCAAGAATCAGGGTCAGCACCTCGTCACGAAGCTGCTCATCATTCATGCCCTCGCCGGTCTCCTCGTCGCGCACCGCCAGCAGCATCGAGAGCAGATCGCCGTAGTCACGCCCCTCGCGCCGGCGCTGCGCGATGACATCGAGCACAATCGCGCGCAACTCGCGCGTCGCCTTCTTGAAGCGGAGGTTTCCCGGCGTCGGCAGCCACGGCATCAGGGTGGAAAGGTTGAAGTCCGAAAATGCCTCGTTCGCGATGGTCATGTTGCTGCCGATCTGGTCGGCCTGCGCGGTGAGGTCCATTGTCAGCAGCGCGCGCCCGACGATGTGCAGCGTGAGGCGCATCATCTCCGTGACGACGTCGAATGCCTCGCCACTTTCCGCGCGCGGCTTCCATCGATCGAGCATTTCGGCGGTGCATTCGGTCATCATCGTGCCGAATGCCGCAATCTTTTGGCGATGAAACATCGGCTGCATCAGGCGGCGCTGTCGCAGCCATAGCGCGCCCTCGCTGGTCACCAGGCCATTGCCGAGCAGCCGCGCAAGAATCTGGTAATCGAAGGACTTCGTGTAGTTACGATGATTGTCCTGCAGGGCGTGCTTGATGCCGACGGGATGCGCAATCGCATAGATGTGGAGGTTGAGCATTCGCAGATGCACGACGTCGCCGTACTGACGAAAAATTTTTTCGAGAAACGGGAGCGGATCGCGCATCACCCCGAGGGCGCTGATGGGTCCACGCGGTCCAGGTGCGACGAGTGCGCCGGGGGATGCGATGCGGTCGGTTGGAGGGAACGCCGACGTAGTGACGCGCGGAGCTTGAGTGGACGACATCGATGGGGAACCTCGCTGGATGGATTCTAAACCGACCAGTCAGTCTGTTATTCGTACGCCGCCTCGTCGCATCGGTCAAGAAGCGGTTGCATGGCTGACTGCGGTCCGCACATACGGTATAGTGCTGAGGCGGCGCTCAAGGAGAGCGCCGTTGCTTTTTTTGAGCCGAACACGCGAGTACTGATTTGACCAAACGAACCCACCAAGTCCTTGAAAACAAAGGATTTTCGATTTTGGCTTTTGGCTTTACAGGTCAAAACCGACCCCGCCCGCTGGTGTTGCGTCCGACTCCGGCCGGGTCGGGGAATTCTCGCGGTCGCGCACAATCCGCAAAAGCAAACCCACTTCGGCGAATGTTAGGATTTAGGAATTTTACTAAACGAAGCCAAATAATGCCGATAGATGCTCAACATTCCTCTGGAGGCGACGTCGAAATCATCTAATCCGGAAGGCTATGGGACTTGCATCAAACGAGGGAATCCTTAAAGTAGTATCAGGTGAGCAAATAATCAAAGTAATCTGCTATTAGCCTTACTCATGCTCATCAAATCGGTTGCTGATAGGCTTCCGATTCGTAAGTGCCTGAAAATTAAAGGAATATGTCCACCGTAGTAAGCTCCAATCGTCAACCCCATAACCTCGGAACCCTCCGAATCGTCATTATTGCCGGTATCGCGGCTTTCGTGCTGGGAGGCCTCAGCGCCTTCGTCCATAAGGCCGTGGCCACGAGCCCCAATCCTCCGGTCGCGTCTTCCAGTTCGTCGACCTCGAGCATGTAAGCTCCGACGGCGTTCGCGGCTTACCTTCATCGCCGATCGGCGCTATAAGGGTTGAATGCGACCCCGCTCCGTCACTGCGGCTCTTCTCCTGCTCACATCGATGACGCTCGCGGCGCCCTCCGCATGGTCGTTCCCATGGGATATCGACATGTATCGCGGTGCGACGGTCCGCCCGCTCACCGAGGCGCCGCGGGTGATGCCGGAAGGTACGTTGCCGGTCGCGAGCGGCGATGAGTTGCCGCAGTTGCCGATGACGCGCGCGGAGATGACCGCATCGGAACACAATCCGCTTCAGCCCACGCCCGAGAACCTCGGGGCCGGCAAGAGCCTCTTTGCCACCAACTGCGCGCCATGCCATGGGCCCGGCGGCACCGGCGATGGTACCGTCGCGCATCTGCTGAAGACCAAGCCCAAGGACCTCGTCAACGGCACCAGCAAGCATCTACCCGACGGCTACCTTTATGGCACTATCCGCGACGGCGGTATCGCGATGCCCGCGTACGCCGACGCGCTATCGATGCATGAGCGATGGCAGGTGGTGTTGTTCGTCCGCTCGTTGCAGAACGGCGGCGTCGCGAGCAAGTAGCTAGCGCTTGCGCAGCTCGGTGCGAATCAGCTTCCCGGAATCATCGAAGTAGTCGGTGCGGTCGACCGATCCACACGCATCGGGATCGTACTCGACCAGAGCAAGTTTCCCGCGACGGTAGGTGTTGACCAGGTCCGGCTTGCCATCGAAGTTGTCGTCGCGGGTCAGACGCGTCAACTGTCCATGATCGTATTCTTCGACCCAATCGGCCTGCCCGTCGAGGTTCCGATCGCGCTCCAGCTTGACCAGCTGTCCGTTGCGATAAGTTCGGATCAGGTCGGGGCGCCCGTCGGCCTTGGTGTCGATGGCGATCTTGATAGTTCCATCGCCTAGCTTATACTGCCACTCGTCAGTACGTCCGTCGCCGTTGCGATCGTAGGAAGCAGCGGGCGCGGTATCGCGAGTGCAGGAGCAGAGGCCGACAGCAAAGATGGTCAGGACCGCAAACATCGCGCGCATCCACATGCGCATGAGGCTGCTGCGATGCTTATGGTCGGCGCTCGCGGTGGTGTTCACGCTGTCCTCGATGCCTGCACGGTCCTATGGCGCTACCGAGCCGGAGTTGCTGAAGCCGCTGACTGGCATGCTCTGTCCGATGGAAGCATCCTATCAGGCTGCCGCGCATTTGGCATCGCCTCGAAGCGCTCTGGCGCGAATGACGGACACCTTTCCGGTAATCGTTGCGCCAGGGCAAGCACGTTTGATGCTTCCTCCCGACCAGGGCGCGGTGGCGTCCAATCGGGGCAGCCTTTTGCGTGTCGCCAGCCTTGCGCGGTCGACCGGTCCGCGCTCGCCGCCATCGATCTGAACGTCGTTGCGAATCCCGAACCTTATACTCAACGTACTAATCTAATGGGCCGGCTGACCAGGCCGGTGACCTAAGCATGTCATCACGCGGAATCAGGCTCTGCGTGCGCGGCGAGTGTGGAAGAATTGCAGCTTTGGTTTCTTAACGTTGAACGAAGTCGCATGCGGCGGTGGCGACGCAACCTTGTCGTGATGATGGCTTCCGCCGCGATCGCGATGGGGCTTGCGGTACCATCGCGCGCGCGCGCCGAGACCGGACTCAACGCGAATCAACTGGTCGAACTCGCGATCGAATCGAGTCCGCAAATCCATTCGATGCATGCGCAATGGCTGGCCGCGGAGCATCAGATTCAGCAGAACTACGCGCCGGCCGATCCGACCTTTAACTTCGCCAACATCGATGCCTCGCACGGCTTGATTGGAAATCCTGCGTCTCATTCGCTGGTGCTGAGCCAGAGCCTTCAGTTCCCGGGCAAGGCGCTGCTGCAGGCGGACCAGGCGAAGGGGACTGCGACCATCGCGCGCTTTGCCTATCAGGCCGCGATTCGCGATTTGCGCGCGGCGGTTGAAACCGCCTACTACCAGGTGCTGCTCGACCAGGCCCTGATGGATGTGAACGGACAGAACATCGAGAATCTACATCAGGTGCTGAAGGTCAGCGAGATCGCATATTCGACGGGTCAGGCGGCGCAAAGCGATTTCATTGCCGCGGAAGTGAATCTTGCGCAGGCGCAGCTCCAGCAGCGACAGTACCAGACCAGCTACGCTAACGATGAGACCAATCTTAATCAGCTGCTCTATCGAGACCCAGGCAACCCGCTGAACCTCGATCGCACGATGCGGATGGACCGGCTCGACCTGCGGCTGCAGACCGCGGTCGATATGGCGTTTCACGCGCGCCAGGAAATCCTCGAGGCTGCGCTTACCGAGCGCAATCAGAATACCGCGCTGGAGCTGGCCCAAATGGAATACCTGCCCGACTACCAGGTTGGGTACGAGTACGATCTGTTCATTGAGCCCGGTTCCAAGCCGCAGCCCGATGTTGCGCGCGCCAACACCATATCATTCGGGTTCAACCTGCCGGTGTTTTTCTGGATTCATCAGCGCGAAGATGTCACCGCCGCGAAGTATTCGCTGGAGGCCGCGCGCTCCAATCTTAAGCTGATTCGCAGCCAGACCGAGGCTGCAGTTACGCAGCTGTATCGCACCGCGCAGCTCGCCTATGAGTCGGCGCAGCTCTACAAAGGATCGCTGATTCCGCTGGCGAATCAGGAATTCAAAGTCGCGCTGACCGCTTACCAGTCGCAAAAGATCGATTTCCTAAGTCTCTCGGCGGCGCTGCAGGCTAGCTATACGACTCGCGCCAGCTACCTTCAGAGCGCCAATCAATTTCTCGCGGGCCGAGTGGCGTTGGAACAGGCGATTGGGGCGCCTTTGCCACAATGAAAACCAGACTCATAGTCACGCTCGCGAGCTGCGCGCTGCTGGCCCTTTGCCTCGCCGGATGCGAGGGGGACTCGACCAACGACGCGTCCGCGCCCGCTCCGCCCGCGCCGCAATTGGTGCAAGACGATGGGCATGAGTACCTGCTGCTCAAGCAGAGTGATTTGCCGGGGATGTCTTTCACACAGGTCAAGGACGTTCCTTTGCCGAGCATCCTGGAGACTACCGGACAGCTCACCTTCGATGACAAGAAGGTCTCTACCATCGTTTCGCGGGTGCAGGGCAGAATCGAGGACATCCGCGCCTCGCTATGGGATACGGTCACGAAGGGCCAGCTGATCGCAAAGCTCTACAGCCCCGACTTCATGACGGCCGAAGCCGAATATCTCCAGGCGCTTACCACCATCAAGGTGAGTACCGGGAGCAGCATCGACGGCGGGGCAGACCTGGCAGCCGCGATGGCGAATGCGGCACGGCGCAAGCTGCTGTTGTTGGGCATGGAAGAGTCTGACATCAACGCGCTCAAGGCGCCGTCGCCGACCATCTGGATGCGCGCGCCGATCAGCGGCATCGTGGTGAAGAACCAGGCGGTGCGTGGGACCGCGATCAATCCCGGCGACGTTCTATATCAGCTCGGAACCCTGGATCCGATCTGGGTTACCGCCGATCTCTATGAAGTGGACCTCGCGCGGGTGCACCTCGGCCAGCAACTCGAGGTGGTGACGACCGCGTTTCCCGATGAGGTCTTCAAGGGCACTATCGCGCGCGTCAGCCCCAACATCGATCCGACCACGCATACGCTCCAGATTCGATGTGCGATAGACAATCACGGGCTGCGGCTGAAGCCGCAGATGCTGGCGCGGGTCAAGATCGTTACCAGTGCCGGTGATGCTGTGGTGGTTCCCCAGGAAGCTCTGGTGTTCGACACCAACAAATATTACGCGTTCGTCGACGTCGGCAACGGCCGGCTCGAACGCCGCGCAGTTGCGATCACGGCGTGGACGCAAGAAGGTTTGGCGCGAGTACTCAGTGGGCTTAAGGCAGGCGAGAGTGTGGTTGATGCCGAATCGCTTCAGGTCAATGCGCTATGGCATCAGGCGCATGGTGAGGGCGCCTAGATAAAATGATTCAGGCTTTGATGACGCTCGCCCTGCGCGAGCGAGTTGTGGTGATAGGTGTCGCCATCCTGCTGGTTCTGGCAGGGCTGTACTCCTTTCATGAACTCGACATTGAAGCCTATCCGGATCCCGTCCAGCCAATGACCGAAGTCCTGACCCTGCCCAACGGACTGAGCGCCGAGGAAGTTGAGAAACTCGTCACCGTGCCGACCGAATACGGTATGAGCGGAATGCTGCATCTCACCGCGATGGAATCGATCTCGCTGTATGGGCTGTCGGATGTCCGTCTCTATTTCGATTGGGACAGCGACTATGAGATGGACCGCGTCCAGACTATCAATCAGCTGCAATTCGTCAGCTTACCGCAAGGGATCCAGGCGGGACTCTCGCCCGAAAATCCGATCGGAGAAATCTATCGCTACACGGTCCAGGGCGCTGACCACGACCTGATCAAGGAGAAGCAGGTAGAAGACTGGATTTGTGAAAAGCAGTTCAAAACGGTGCCTGGAGTGCTGGACGTCTCGGGCTTCGGCGGGCTGACCAAGGAGTACCACGTCGAACTCGATCCGCAGAAGCTGATTTACTACAACATCCCACTCGCGCAAGTAATCTCCGCAATCCAGAACTCGAACACTAACTCGGGCGGTAACTATCTAAATGTTGGAGAGCAGGCTTTCGATGTTCGCGGGATTGGTCTTATCCATACCCTGGACGACATCCGCAACGTTGTGCTGGCGACCAACAATTCGACTCCGATCAGGATCGCGAACGTAGGAGACGTAGGAATCGGCTGGACACCGCGCCTTGGGATCGTCGGGATGAACTACCACGACGAGGTGGTCGAGGGAATCATCCTGATGCGCAAAGGTGGCAACACGCTGGAAACCCTCAAGAAGGTGGAAGCCAAAGCGCACGATCTCAACACCAACGGGTTGCTGCCGAAGGGCTACAAGGTCGTCCCCTACTACGATCGGACGCAACTCGTCGATACCACCCTGCATACCGTTTTGGAGAATCTCCTGCTCGGAATGGTGCTGGTCTTTCTGGTCCTGATCTTCTTCCTCGGCAACCTGCGCACCGCCATCATTGCCGCGATAAATATTCCGCTCGCGATGCTCGGGGCGTTTATCCTGCTCTATCTCACCGGCACGCCGGCGAATCTGCTTTCGCTGGGCGCGGTCGATTTCGGCATCATCATCGATTCGACCGTCATCGTGATGGAGAACATCTATCGCCATCTCACAACCAACGAGCTACCGAGTGAGAGCACCTATGACTGCATCCGGCGCGCCTCGATCGAAGTGGGCGGGCCGATGTTCTATTCGACCCTGATCTTCCTGGTGGCGTTCCTTCCGCTCTTCACCCTGAAAGGGGTTGAGGGCGCGATTTTCTCGCCGATGTCGCACACCTATGCGTACGCTCTCACCATCGCGATCATCCTGGCGGTGATGCTGTCTCCGGTGCTGAGTTCCTTCCTGCTTCGCAAGGGGATGAAGGAAACCCAGAATTTTATCTGGGAGGCGTTTCACAACTTCTATCACCACCTGTTTGTGAGAGTTCTAAGCTTCCCGCGCCTGACGCTGGTGATTATCACTTTGATCATGATTGCGGGATTGTCACTCTTTCCGCGTCTCGGTGGCGAGTTTCTGCCTAAGCTGGAAGAGGGCAACATCTGGGCGCATGCGATCATGCCCACCACAATTTCACTTGACCATGGCGCCAAGCTGGTCAACCAGATGCGCAACGTGTTTCTCTCATTCCCCGAGGTTAGAAACGTCATCTCGCAACTTGGCCGTCCTGACGACGGGACCGAGACGACCAGTTTCTTCAGCATCGAATTCGCAGTCGACTTAAAGCCTGACGCTCAGTGGCCAAAGGGGCTTACCAAAGAGCGGCTGGTTACCCAGATCGATACCAAACTCCGCGGCCGGTTTCCCGGAGTTAGTTTCTCTTATTCGCAAAACATCGAGGACAACATCGACGAAGCTCTGTCGGGCGTAAAGGCCGGATCCAACGCGGTCAAAGTCTTCGGCTACGATCTCGATACCGATGAATCGCTCGCCAATCGCATCGCCGAAATATTAAAGAGCGTGCGCGGCGTTACCGACGTGTTCGTCTTTCGCTCACTTGGCCAGCCCAACATCGTGGTCCAGCCGGACCGGCTCGCTGCCTCTCGCTACGGACTCAACACCGGCGATGTTTCAGCGATTGTGCAGGCGGCCATCGGCGGCCAGGCCGCGACCCAGGTCCTGGAAGGCGACATGAGCTTTCCCCTGGTGGTGAGATGGCAGCCGCAATACCGGCAAAGCATCGAGGCGATGAAGAACATCAGGGTCAATGTGCCGACCGGCGGCAATGTCCCCCTCGGACAGATCGCTCACGTCGAGCCGGAAAGTGGCGCGGCGTTCATCTATCGCGGCGATCTGCAGAGATACGTGCCGGTCCGCTTTTCGGTGGCGGGGCGTGACCTTCAGAGCACGGTCGCGGAAGCCAAGGCTCGCGTGGCAAGCGAGGTCAAGGTACCTGAAGGCACTCATCTGTCGTGGGTGGGTGAGTATGGTGAACTACAAGCCGCCAATCAAAGGTTGATGGTCGTCATCCCTCTCGCGCTACTCATCATCATGGGAATCCTTTATGGCGCCACGCTTTCGATCATAAATACCCTTATTCTGATGGCGCAAATTCCGCTCGCTTGCTTGGGCGGGGTGTTGGCGTTGGTGGTAACCGGCACTCCATTCAGCGTGTCGGCCGCGGTGGGCTTCGTCTCTATCTTCGCAATCGCGATCATGGACGGAATCCTGTTGAACTTCTACATTCATGAGCTTTATGCGCAGGGCCATCCGGTGCTCGAGTCGATCGTAATGGGCGCCGATCGAAGGTTTCGCGCGCTGATGATGACTGCACTGGTCGATGGCCTGGGACTTCTGCCCGCCGCGCTCTCGCATCGTATCGGTGCGCAGACGCAGCGGCCCCTGGCAATTGTTGTAATCGGCGGCGCCGTCTCGATTGCGCTCCTTACCCGAGTCTTTCAGCCGACGCTGGTATGGGTATTCCATCGCCAGATTGGTCTCATCGACACCAATGAGCGAAACGGAGATCCCAATCCGCCGATGCCGCCACCGCTACCGGGGGCAAATCTGTCGCCGGCGAATCCATTTCCGACCTGAGGTCGTCGCGTTCGTGGCGCTCGCACCTTTCGGGGCAACCGTGGTAAACGGGCGTTGGAGGATCAGCCGATGGAACTCACCACCCTCGCCTCAGGTTTCGGATTGTTGGAAGCGCCGCGCGTCGATGAGGAGGATCGTCTCTACTTCAGCGACGTGCCCAACGGCGGCGTCTACCGGCTAAATCCCAACGGCAAGGTCGACACCATCGTGCCGAAGCGTAAAGGCGTCGGCGGTATGATGTTCAACGAAAGCGGCGGCATCGTCATGACCGGCCGCGGGTTGATCCTTTTCGATGAGAAGACCGGCAACAGCCGTGGCCTGTTCACCGAATGGGAAGGCAAGCCGTGCAGCTTCAACGATCTCACCACCAACGACAACGGCAGCGTTTATACCGGGCAGATCAACTTCGATCCGCTGAGCAACAACAAGCCGATTCCCGGCAGCCTCTTTCGCGTCGATCCTCCCGGACGCGTGACCAAGCTATGGGACGGGATCGAGGTGACCAACGGCCTCGGCCTGAGTCCCGACCGTAAGCATCTCTATCACTGCGATTCGCCGACCGGAGCGGTCTGGGCCTATGACGTAACCGCCGATGGCGGCGTCAAAGATCGACGCATCTTCGCGAAGCTGCCGGAGGGCTGGCCTGATGGAATGGCGGTGGACGTCGAAGGTGGCCTCTGGGTCGCGGCGGTGCGCGCGGGCGAGGTAGTGCATTTCGGCAAGGACGCGACGGTGAAGAAGCGCATCAAGGTGCCGGCGACGATGGTGACCAGCCTGGTGTTCGGCGGTCGCGACATGCAGGACCTCTACATCGTCACCGCGGACAATACCGACGATGCGAACAAGAAGGGAACAGTGTTCAAGACTCGCGCCGATGTTCCGGGCCTGAAGGTGCCGAAAGCGAAGTTCTGAACCGAAGCGCGGACCCTGAGAATATGGCGGCGGGTAAAAATTAAGACGGCGACGAGTCCCCCCGGTCTCGCCGCCAATCTGTAATCCCCGCCCTCAGACGGTTCCCCTTTATTCCCCCCTCCCGTTGCGAGTTCCGTCCAAACCCTCGCAAGGGGTGGTTCATGAGCAACCTTCCGCCAGACGTTTTGTCGCTAATGGTGCGATATTCGTGCCGAGGAAAACTCCAGCACTTTCTTACGTTAGTTAGGTTGGCTGTATCTCAAACGTTAAGGGGTCTGTATCAAATTGTTTCAAATTGGAACAATTTGGATGCAGCGGCGATAAGAATTCAGCCGGCGAGGCCGGCGGTTTTGACTCGCACCGGCGCGCTCTCCGGCTTCTCTTCCTCGGTGATAGCGAGGGTCGTGCTCGCGGCGATGGTCAGGATGAAGGCCGCAATGCGCATCGTCGCGGCGATGGGATCGGGTGGCAACCGCTCGCCAAAGGCCAGCATCCCGCCCGCGATTGGCACCAGGTTCGACAGCGCTCCGGAGAGCGGCATCGTGATGATGCCGCGCGCCTGATGGAACGAGTTCTGGAGCATGATCATCCCGCTCAGATTGGCTACCACCATGGCGTAAATCCATGGATCGGTGACGACTCGGAATACCAGCTCGGTGCTGCTCGCCTCGAAGGTGTCGGTCATCGCCTTAGTGAAGATGCTCGCCAGTCCAAAAGCGATCCCCGAACTGATTGCCTGCGCGGTCCCGTTTGCCGCGAGACGCGGGTGCGTGAACGAAGCCGCCGCGAGGATCATCAACCCGACCGAAAGCGCGATCACAATGCGCCCGTCGATCGCCCCTTGGGAAGCCCCCGCTGAAAGCGACATCGAAAGCAGGATCATCCCGACCACAATGGCGATGATGCCCGCCCATTCCGCCGCCCGTGCCCGTTCCCCCAAAACGACTACCGAGAAAATCACGAACAGTGCGATACCGCCCTGCATCATCACCGCGACCATCGAGACCGGCGCCTGCGAGACCGCGATAACGTACAGCACCCAGCCGGCGATCTGCACGCACATCCCGCCGCTCCACATTGGATCGCGCAGCCAGGTGAGCACGCCGCTGATAACTCGCGCGCCGCGAGCATCGGGCAACACCGTGGCGCGGCTTTTCATCATCAGCAGGCCGAGCGCCATCAGGGTGCTCGCGAGGACGGCAAGCACCAGGTAGATCAGCATTTTTCGGTGACTCTACAAACGAAAAGGTCAGGCGAGTTCGCGCATCACGCCGCCCGGCATCAACTGAAACCTGCGGCCACCCCATTTGACGGTTTTGCCGGTGAGGCTGGCGAAATAGATTCCCGTCATCACCAAATCCTTGAACGGGACTAATAGCACATCGAACAGCGATTGCGGACGGTTGAGGACCTTGCCGATCATGACGGTCGCCATCAGCATACGCAGCCCGAAAACCATCGCAAGCGCGTCAAATGAGTGAAGGGAAAACCGACTCGCCAGCATATACATCAGCGCCCAGAACGGGCCGTGGATGAAAATCGTCGCGAGACTGAGCGGTCTGACGTGCCGATAGGTTCGGGCCCATCTCAGCTGATGATGCCAGAAGTCGGAGAAGTCGTGATCCTCGCAGGCTACCGTAACAATCGAGCTCGAGAGTTCGATTTTGTAGCCGGCCTCGGAAACCTTGGCTCCGAGGTGAAAATCATCGGCAAGGAGATCCTTGAGCGCGCGGAAACCGCCCATTGCTTCGAGGGCCTCGCGCTTGACCGCGATAGTGGCGCCCAAGGCGTAATGCATCGGCTCGAGCGCCTCGGCGAGAATCACCTGTGGAGCGAAATCAGTGTTGATGAACAACGCTTCCAACCGCGAGGCGAAACTGTCGTACGCCTGCCCGCGATAGATGCAGGTGACGATGCCGATTTTTTCATCCGCCGTAAGCTCGGATACCACGCGCTTAAGATGATCGGGCTCGACCGAGATGTCGGCATCGCTGAGCACGAAGATGTCGGTCTTCTCCGAGGCCCGGTCGGCCATTTTCACCAGCTTGGCGACTTTTCGATTGGAGCAGCCCGGCACATCGCCGACGGTGACTGTAATGTTGGCGTGCTGGTAGGGCCCTCGTAACGAGACCGGAACATCGATGGCGCGATCTTCGTAACTATCGACACCAAAAATGAATTCAACCCGAGCGTATGCGATCTCGAGGAAGCTGATGATGTTTTCGCGCAGATGATCGCTGACCCCGCGCAGCGGCTTCAGGATCGCGACCCGCGGCGGAATCTTCGGCAACGATTGCGGCGCGCTGTTGGCGCGACGCGCAAACAGCAAGGCGGCAACAATCGCGGCCAAGTAGTAAATCGTCGAGGTCAGGATGCCTAACGTCGCGATGAAGACCAGCGTTTTCATCATTGGCTCGGGCTGCTGCCGGTTCTCCTACGCCGATGCCTGGACAGTTGGATTGTCGCGCAGCTGATGGCGCCGCTGACGCATGGTGGACAGGAACTGCGCGCCTTCCTTGAGCAGGCGCTTGGTTTCTTCGGTCGAGGTCGCCATCTTGCGTATCGATTTGAAGATGTATTTCGGACGGAAGTAGAAGCTGCGGTAGAACTTCTCGACCGCGCCGTAAATCTCGTCGTTGGTCAGCAAGGGATACTGCACGGTGCACTTCTGATAGCCGTCCTGATCGAGCAGCGGGTTGACTGCGAGGTATCCATTCTTCTCGACATAGTCGTAAAGCTCAGTGCCGGGGTAGGGCGACGCGAGGGACACCTGGATGGTCTCGCAATCCATCTCGCGCGCGAACTTCATCGACTCCTGGATGGTGTCCTTGGTCTCTCCGGGGAGGCCGAGGATGAAGGTGCCGTGAATAAGGATTCCGATCTCGTGGCAATCGCGGGTGAAGCGGCGCGCACGCTCGAGACCGACACCCTTCTTAATGTTCTTGAGAATCTGGGCGTTGCCGGTCTCGTATCCGACCACGAACAGGCGCAAGCCGCCGTCCTTCATGATCTTCAGCGTTTCGTAATCGACATTGGCGCGCGAATTGGTCGACCAGGTAATGCCGAGCGGCTTGAGCAACTGCGCAATCTTGCGCGCGCGGGCCGGATCAGCCGTGAAAGTGTCGTCATCGAAGAAGAGTTCCTTCATCTTGGGGAACTTCGCCTTCATCTGCGAAACTTCCTCGTAGACGCTTTCGGGACTGCGGGTCCGATAGCTATGTCCCTGGGTCACCTGAGGCCACAGGCAGAAAGTGCACTTCGCCGGGCATCCGCGGCCTGTGTACAGCGAGACATACGGGTACTGGCAGTAGGGGCTGTTGTACTTCAGGTAGTCGAGATTCTTCTCGTAGACCTCGGTCACGAAAGGAAGCTTGTCGAGGTCCTCGCCGGTCAAAATTGGGCGATCGGGATTGTGATGAATCGATCCATTGCGCTGATAGCTGATGCCGCCGATCTTCGCCCAATCCATCCCTTGTGCGACTTCGACCATCGAGTAGTCGAATTCCTTGCGTCCCGCGATATCGATGGCGGGGGAAATCTTGAGGACATCTTCGGGTCGCGCCGTCGGATGGCCTCCGACGAAGGCGATGATGCAATTGGGATTCGCAGCCTTGATGAACTCGGCCGTGCGCGCATCCATGCGCAGCGACGGGGTCGAGGTATGCACCACCAGGAGGTCGTAGTTCTTCGCCTCGTCAACGGTCTGTTGGACGGTGTAGTTGTGCGGAGGTGCATCGAGGAGGCGCGCGCCGGGAATCAATCCGGCGGGATACGCAAGCCAGGTCGGGTACCAAAACGACCAGACCTCGCGCGTGGCTTGATATCGGGAACCCGCGCCTCCATCGAAATCCTCGTAGGAAGGCGGGTTGAGGAACATGGTCTTCATGAAGTCCATATCTATAAGCAATTCTCCGGTGTTTGAGACGGCCTGTCCGATTGGTTAGGCCACAATATACAAACCGCTTGGGGCAACCGCAATATAAGCCAGCCTCTTAGGGTAAACATTCGCGAATGAGGTTGGGACATCGTTCTATTGGATAGAATCGACATTATATCTCCAAAGTTGGAGGGATTGGAACGTCGGTAGTGACGAAAGCGATCACGCCAAAAAGATTGCCTAAAGTAGTCGCCGAAAAGTAAAGCAAGCCAAGCGCAATCGCATCGTCGCGGCCGATACCAGCCATTCCAAAGAGAAAAAGGTAGGCCGTTTCACGTAAGCCCAATCCATTGAGGGTGAGCGGCAGACTGGCAAGCACACCGGCAATCGGCACGATCAGCAGAAACATCGAGAGCGGGAGATGCATTCCCATTCCGAGCGCGAGGACATATTGGCAGACCGCAAGCAGGGCTTGCAGGACGATCGACAAGAAGACCGCCGGCAGGGTCGCGATGGGCCGATGCAGATATGGTGCGACGATTCCAAGCCCACGCCTTATTTGTCGCGGTGCCAAATGAATCAATCGCCCGATGAGCGGTGATGCGAGGAATCCGACAAAAGTCAGTACTCCTACCGCGATCACCGGCCTGATCACGTTTGGCGTTAACGTTCCGTGGTTCAGGGTGACGGCGATCAGCGCGGCGAACCAGAACAACGACAACAACCCATAGCCTCGATCGGCGACTACCGACGCAATCGCTTCACCGACCTTTCCATGCTTCCGCCCGAGGTAAAAAGCGCGCGCGGCGTCGCCGCCCATCAAGCCCGGCACGAACACGTTGGTGAACATTCCGATGAGGTAGTAGCGGAGGCACTCGAGAAACGTTGCGTGCAGATTCAGCATTGCGGCGAGGAGTTGCCATCGCAGACTCGATGCTGCTTGGGCCGCGACATAGAGGGCAACGGTTACTGCGAAATAGCCCAGCCGTTCTCGCGCCAGACTCCGCAGCGCCGGGCGGGCGTCGAAGTGCCACAGCAGGAACCCGATGATCGCGAGGCCCAGCCCGATCCGCATCGCAAAGCCGCGATAGGGATGCGCGGCTCGCGCGGGAGCTTCGGGTGCGTGGTAGGGCGCTTCAGTCGCGGGCAAGTTGCTCTCCATGATTTATGATCGCGCGCTTGGTGTGCTCGACCGCCAGCAGCGTGAAACTGCCGAGCTGGTCCTTCAACCTCGCCAGGTCGCCCGCATCGAGCACCAGCACGGTATCTCCCGGCTGATTCCACAGCCGCAGAAGGTCATTGTCGGAACTGAAGAAGTATTGGTCCGCATCGGGCGCGCGTTCCGCTCCGAAACGCAATTCACTGAGAGGTCCGACCAGGATAACTCGCCGATGCGTATAGAAAGGCAATCCCTGAACGTAGCGATGGTAGCAGATGATTTTCGCGTTCGCCGTTCGCTCTGCCACCGCTTTGCTCAGGCTCGCATACGACCGCAATGGCTCCGCGGCGAGTCGCGCCCAGGTCGCGGCGCATAAAGCGCCTGCAAGTGTGATGACGATCAACGATAGCCCCGCGCCAGTCAGCCGCTCGGAAAATGCGATGGTCGTCATCGCGCCGCCAAACACCAGGATTCCGCCGATTGCAAATAGCTCCGGCTGCAGCAGCATTAAATAGGGAGTGCGAAAGGATGCGGCCTTCATCGCCGCGATGATAACTCCAGCGCCAAGAAGTCCCAGCAGTGGGCCGGACTCCATGAGGATTCTCGAATCCGGCGAGCGCAGCGGGCGTGATTCATCAACCCACGCGCACGCGATGATTCCGTCGGCAAGCAAAACTGCGAGTGGAGGAAAAGCGGGAATGATATACGGAATCAGCTTGCCGCTTGAGGCCGAGAAGGTCCCGATAATCACCAGCGCGGCGAGTACGCAATATCGGCGCGCCGGGTTGGGCGTCATCCTGCGCCAGGTCAGAAACGGCACCAGCAATGACCAGGGAAGCAGCCCCAGGATCACTACCGGAATATAAAAGTAAGCCGGCTCTCCGTGACTGAACGACGAATCGAAAATCCTGCGGATGTGCTCGCCGATGAAATAGAAGTCGAGAAAGCCCGGCTCGCGGAGGCTGATCGCAGTGAACCATGGCGCGACGATCGCGACTATCAAGATCCCACCCGCGATCGCGTGAAACCGGCGAATCGCACCTCGCAGCGCGCGCTCCCACCAAAGGAAAACCACCATCGTCAACGCTGGCAGGGCGATTCCGACCGGACCCTTGGTTAGCGTCGCGAGCGCCACGGCGACATATGCGATCCAGCACCAAATCCCACCTTCCTTGAAATAGAGGAAGAGCGAGAAGATCGCGATCGTCGTCATTGCCGAGAGCAGCATGTCGGTGGTCAGCACCTGCGCCATCACCGCGTAAAGCGGCGCGGTTGCGAGGATCGCCGTTGCCATCACCGCGCGGGGCCGCCCCATCGCGCGATCTGCGAAAATGAATGTCGCAAGCACTCCTAAGAGCGCTGACATCGCGGGCACCAGCCGCGCCGCGAATTCATTGATGCCCAGGATGCGAAACGATAAGGCCGTCAGCCAATACAACAGCGGCGGCTTTTCGACGTACGCTACGTAGTTGAGATGGGGAACGATGAAGTCGTGCAGCGCGAGCATCTCGCGCCCGATTTCCCCGTACCGCGCCTCATCGGGCTCCCAGAATCCGTACGCGCCAAGGTGAAAGAAAAAAATCAGCCCCGCTATACCGAAGACTACGGGCACCGCGAGCGTTTCAGCGCCATGCCATCGCGCCGGCGCTCCATTCACGTCACGCGCGAGGCGCGCCGCGCTCGATGCCTCCTCAGCCACGACGACAACTCTACAGGCGCGCGGCGACGCGATAAATCGTTACCTGCAGGGTCAGTAGCCCGCCGCGCCTCCGCCTTTGCGAGGATCAAACGCGCCGTGCAGGTTGTCCGGTGCGATGGTGATCGCGTTGACCGCCCCCAGTTGCGGGATGACCCGGAGCTTATAGCGCATCTGCTCAAGGGCATCGCGAGTGGTTTGCGGCATCTTCTCTTCGATCAGAACCACATCGGGCGTTGCCTGCTCATGGAGGCGCGGGCCGGCCACCGCGTCTTCCGCCGTGCTGCGAAAATCCAGCACGCTCAGCATCACCTGCAACACGCCGGTGATAATCGTCGGACCGCCGGAACCTCCCGCCACCAGCACCGGCTTGTCCTGCTTCATGACGATGATCGGCGTCATGCTGGAGAGCGGACGTTTTCCCGGAGCGATCGAGTTCGCATCCGCGCCGGCGAGTTTGTAAGCATTCGGAACTCCGGGCGAAACCGAGAAGTCATCCATCTCGTCGTTGAGGATGATGCCGAGTTTCGGCACCGTCATCTTCGCGCCAAACACCGTATTGATGGTGGTGGTGATGGCGACCACGTTGCCCGCCTCGTCGACCACGCACAGATTCGAGGTGCCATGATCATGCGCCTCGTCGCCTGCCGGCCCGGGGCTCTTCTGATGGAGTGCTCGCTCGCGAGCGTCGTTGATATGGGCTGGCGAGAGCAGGACGTCGAGCGGGACGTGGACATAAACCGGGTCCGCGTAGAGCGATCGATCGATGAAGCCCTGGCGCATGACCTCGATGAGGCGAGCCAAATAGGGCGGCGAATTGAGTCCCAACCCCGGAAGATGTCCGGGTTCAAGCATCCCCAGCATTTCGAGCACGACCCCACCCGACGATGGCGGCGGCATCGCGTAAACCACCATCCCGTGATATGCGCGATGCAGAGGGTCGCGCCAAACAGGCTGATAACCCGCCAGGTCGTCGTCGGTGATGATACCGCCGTGTTCCTGGAGATAAGAGACGAGTTCCTTGCCGACCGAGCCACTATAAAACTTCGCGACTGGAGTGTTGCCGAGCCGCTCCATCGTGTCGGCGAGTTTCTTTGCGTAGATCTTGTCGCCGGCCGCCGGCGCCGAGCCGTCTTCCTTGAGGAAGACCTCCTTCAAGCCCGGATCCATCGCGAGCATCGAGGTGTTGGATTTGATCTCACCGGCAAGATGCTCGCTGACCGGAAAACCGTCGCGCGCGAGTTTGATCGCGGGTGCGGCCACCTGCTGAAACTTCATGGTGCCGAAGCGCTTGAGCGCCGTGTCGATTCCGGCAACCTCACCGGGCACGGCCACTGCCAGTGGGCCGACCTTCGCGAGTTCCTCATTCGGATGACCGTCGCGATAGTACATGTCGGCGCTCGCCGCGTGCGGCGCCGTCTCGCGATAGTCGAGCGCGTAGAATTTCCCTTCCTTGGCGAGATAGATGAGCATGAAGCCGCCGCCGCCGATTCCGCACGAAGCGGGATTGGTGACGCCGACTGCCAGCGCGGTGGCCGTGGCCGCATCGATGGCGTTGCCGCCTTGCTTGAGAATCGCGAGGCCCGCCTCGGTAGCCAGCGCGCTCTCCGACACCACCATCGCCTTGCTCGCCTGCTCGGCGCGTACCGGCGGTGCGCCAATAAAGAGAAAAATCGTAAGTAAAACTGTTATCGATCGGGAGAAAAGTACGCGTTTGGGCAAGGTCCGGCCCTCGAAGGAATTCAGGGGGATTTCGGTCACCGAAACTACCTAACAGCCGCAAGGATGAAGGGGAAGCGCATCAGGCGGCAAAGTTTCCGTTTGGCATCGCCATCCAGTGATGCTTTGATCGGCTCGTGAACCGTAAAACTGGACTTCGATTGTCGGCGACGCGCCGGAGGCACAACGATGGATTTCAGCGACATCATCTATAACAAAGCGGACCGCATCGCGACGGTGACGATGAACCGCCCGGACAAGATGAACGCGTGGACCGCGAAAATGGGCGCCGAAATGCGTCAGGCGATGCTCGACGCGGATCGTGATGACAACATCAACGCGATCATCGTCACCGGCGCGGGACGCGCTTACTGCGCCGGCGCCGATATGGGTGGGCTGCGCGAGATCTCACAAGGGCGTGCGACCGCGGGCGGAGCTTTTCCGGCACCGCAGGATGATTTGCCGAAGGAAACGCGGCCCGACTACCGCACTCAGTATTCATGGGCGATGGCGCTCAAGAAGCCGGTCATCGGCGCGATCAATGGAGCCTGCGTCGGAATGGGTTTTAACGCTCTGCCTCTACCAGGACATCCGCATTGCCTCGGATAAAGCGCGGATGGGCCTCATATTTACCCAGCGCGGACTCGCGATCGAGCATGGCTCAAGCTGGATGTTGCCGCGCATCGTCGGGGCGACCCGCGCGATGGAGCTTGCGATCACCGGACGTCTCATCGACGCGCAGGAGGCGCTTGCGATCGGCCTGGTCAATCGCGTCGTGCCGCATGACAAGCTGATGGAGACGGCGCGCGAGGTCGCCGGCAACATCGCGAGCACATGCTCCCCGCTCGGCGTCGCTCAAGCGAAAAGAATGGTCTGGGAACATTTGTTCACCGACCTCGCAACCGCGATCAAAGACAATGATGAGGCGGTGCAGTTGATGACACGCTCGAAAGATTTCGCGGAGGGTGTGAAGGCCTTTAACGAAAAGCGCGCACCGCGCTTCAAGGGGAAATAGCGCCCCGCCGTTTTGCGGGGCTACTTGTCGAGCGGGTGCTTGAACTTGCGATCGGGGTGCCGAATCGTCAGAACCGGGCAATGCGCCTTCTGCACCACGCGCTCGGCGACGCTGCCCATCAGCACGTGCGCGATGCCGGTGCGGCCATGGGTGCCCATCACGATCAGATCGGCGCCTTCGGCCTGCGCCGTGTGAATCACCTCGAGGAAAGGCGAACCGACCTTGAGCAGCGAGCGCGCCTTGAGGCCCGAATCGCGCATGCGGTTGACGATCTTGTCGAGCTCCTTCTGCGCCATCATGCGCTGCTCTTCCGCGATGCGCGTCATCGCGCCGACGTCCATCACCGGGCCGATCTCCGGCGACACCATCACCGGCGGCAGCGCCTGGTCGACGTGCAGAAGGATGATCTCAGCGCCGAAACGGCGCGCGAGCTCTTCGGCATAGCCGATCGCGAGAGTTGAGTCCTCGGAGAAGTCGGTCGCGGAAACGATCTTGGTGAAGTTCGCCACGAAAGGGACCATAGCGTTGCGGCCTCGGATGAGGCAAGCGCTACTTTCGCGACCGGCGGTGGGCGAAATCGCGATCGCAGTCTCGACCAGCATAGGCGTGTCGCATTAGAATTGGCGCGAGGCTTTTTGCGCAATGGCCAGGCGAACAGGAATAAGCGTCGAGGATTTTGAACGGGCGATCGACGAATTCTTCGACGAGATGCTTATCTCGCGATGGCGTCGTGTGCCCGAGCGCGACGAATTCGAAAAGGCTCAAATCCTCGATCATCCGGATCGTTATGAAGTCAGGGTCGCCGTGCCTAACGTCGATCCCGAACGCATCGAGATCGACGTTGCCGGGCAGCGCCTCAGCGTGCGCGCACCCGCCGGTTCCGAAGGAACTTTCGAGAGCGCCTACTCGTTCGCGATGCCGATCGAGGCCGAGGCGGTCGAGGCGCGATGGACCGATCACACCCTGATCGTCATCGTTCCGAAGCAAAAGCCCAAACGAATCAAAGTCAACAACTAAACGAGAGTGCCTTCCTGCGCTCCTCCAGTGAGATCCTCGCATGCCTGAAAACGCCGCCGGAGATTCGCGGACTCCGCCTGAAGCCAAACCGGTTGAACTCAAGCCGGCGCCGGCGCCAACCGAACTACCCCCTTCGGAGTTGCGGGGCGCCCCTCCACTGACCCCGGACGAATTGGTTGCCGCGTCGAAGAATGGCGGCGGCGGAGAGCTTCTTGGGCAGGGCCGCGCTTTCAACGCTATTCGGATGGCAATCGGCATCGGCGGGCCGGGATACAACGTGTTCGTATCAGGCGTGCGCTCGCGTGAAGAACGCGAATCGGTGAAGAAGCTGCTGGTCGAAAAAGCCGCCTCGATGCCGACTCCGGGTGACTGGGTCTATGTCCATAACTTTCGTACTCCTGAGGCACCCTGCGCGCTTTATCTAAAGCCCGGCAATGGCCGCAAGCTGCGCGAACGGATGACCCAACTGGTCGAATCGATCATCGAGCAGCTTCCCAAGGCGTTTCGGCGTGAGGACTTCGATCAGGAACGGTCGGCGCTTCGCGAGAAGTACAACAAACGCGCGCAGGAACTTTTTGGCGGCCTCGAGCAGAAGGCGCGCGAGAAGGGCTTTGCGATCCAGACCACGCCTAACGGTCAGGTGATCTTCATCCCGCTCATCGAGGGCAAGATGCCCGAGTCGCCCGAGGCGCTGAACAAGGCGATGCAGGAAAAGACCGATGAGCAGCGCGAGGTGTTGGGCAAGGCGCAAGTCACGCTTCAGGAGGAGTTCGGCGGAGTCGTCTTGAAGCAGCAGGAACTGATGCGCGAACTGATCGAGGACATTCGCGCCATCGAGCGCTCCTTCGCCGCGCGGCTGGTCAATCCGCTGATCGCGGAGATCAAGGCTCAGTTCGACAATCCCGGCGTTGCCGCGTACCTCGATCATGTCGCCGAGCACATCCTCGACAACCTTGATCGCTTCCGCGAAACCGAGGGCCGCCAGCCCCAAGGCGCTGCTGGGATGCCGCAACCGCCCGAAGATGGCCGGCAGTGGTTCGAGTACCAGGTCAACGTGATGGTTGACAATTCGGAAACCAAGGGCGCTCCGGTCGTCAACGAGGATGCGCCTACTTATCGCAACCTCTTCGGCACCATCGAGCGATGGATAGATCCCCTGGGGCGTTCCGGCACCAACTTCACCCGTATCATCAGCGGCTCGTACATCAAGTCGCACGGAGGCTTCCTGGTCCTCGACATGGAAGATGCGGTGATCGAGCCCGGAGTGTGGAAGGCGCTCAAGCGGAGCCTCAAGTCCGGCCGCGTGACCGTCGAAACCTTCGAGCCGTTTCCATTTTTCGCGGTGAGCGGGCTGCGTCCCGAATCCATCGAGGTCCGGAACAAGATTCTCGTGCTGGGTGGGCCGTATCTCTACAACATGTTATACTTTTATGACACCGATTTCCCCGAGCTGTTCAAGGTGAAGGCGGAAATTCGGTCCATCGTAGGCGCGGATAAAACCGCCGCAGCGAAGTATGCTGCCCGCGTCGGCGAATTGGTCCGGCGCGAAAATCTCCCGCCCTTCGATGGCGATGCTCTCGCGAGGATCGTGCAATTCGGCATGCGGCTGGCCGGCGATCGTGCGCGGATGCTCGCCGTGATGGAGCCCATCGACGACCTCGCGCGCGAGTCGGCTTATTTCGCGCTCAGCGAGAATGCGCATGCCGTTTCCGCGCCGCACGTCGAGCGCGCGCTGCGTGAGCGGATGCTCCGGCTCAACTACATCGAGGAAGAAATTCGCCGCTTGATTGCGAATGGCACCCTGGTCGTGCACCTCGACGGTGCATCGGTGGGACAGATCAACGGACTCGCTGTCATTGACGTCGGCGGTTACGCGTTCGGGCGGCCCTCGCGCATCACGGCGACCGTCGCGCTCGGTCAGGCCGGGCTCATCAACATCGAGCGCGAGGCGCGCCTCTCCGGTTCCACGCATGACAAAGGCATGGCGATTCTGAGCGGCTTCCTGCGCAATCGTTTCGGCCAGATCCATCCGCTCGCGATGAGCGCCAGCATCTGCTTCGAGCAGTCGTATTCCGGCATCGATGGTGACAGCGCCAGTTCCACGGAAATCTACGCCTTGTTGTCGGCGCTCAGCGGTAGACCGATTCGCCAGAATTTCGCGGTGACCGGGTCCGTCGATCAATACGGCAATGTGCAGGCGATCGGCGGCGCGAATGAGAAAATCGAAGGCTACTATCGCGTATGCAAGGCGGTCGGCCTCACCGGCTCTCAGGGCGTCCTGGTGCCGCGCGCCAATGTCGACAACCTGATGCTCGATCCCGAAATCGTCGATGCGGTCGCGCGCGGCGTTTTCCACATCTATCCGATTGACACCATCGATCGCGGCATCGAGTTGCTCACCGGTGTCCGCGCCGGCACCATCGATGAGCCCGGCACCATCAACTATCTCGTCGATCAGCGCTTGCTGAAGATCTCCAACGTGCTGCGAGACCGCGGCGACCGCGAGACCCGCATCGTGCACGATAACCCTCCGACTCCGCCCGCGCCCAAGCCGCCGGAGCCTCCCGAGCCGCCACGTTGAGCAAACTTCGGTTCCCGCGCCGCGCCAGTTTTCGATAGAGTCATCCCATAATGCCGATTGACCTGCGCCTCGATCCGCACGAGGTTTCGATCCTCAACGACCTCTACGAATTTACGGTAGCTGCGGCTTTCTTCGAGCGCGGGATGAATGGCACTGCCTCGTTCGAAGTCATGGTGCGACGTTTTCCCTCCACTCGCGGCTATATGATTGCAGCCGGATTGGAGCGGGTGCTGGAGATCGTCGAGGATTTTCACTTCGATGCGGACGCGCTCGGCTACCTGGAGTTGCTGCATCTCTTCAAGCCCGAGTTCCTGCAGCATCTGTCGCAGTTGCGCTTCACCGGATCGATTCGCGCCATCGCCGATGGCAGCATTTTTTTTCCGGGCGAACCGGTGATGGAGGTCCGCGGACCGCTCATTGAGGCCCAGCTCCTCGAGCCGGTGATCCTCAATCAATTAGGTTTTGCGTCGCTTACTGCGACCAAGGCGGCGCGATGTTTCAGCGTCGCGTCCGGACGAAGGCTGGTCGAATTCGGATTGCGCCGTGGTCAGGGCGCGGACGCCACCTTGATCGCCGCGCGCTCCAGCTATCTCGCGGGCTTCAACGGAACTTCGAATCTGCTCGCCGGTAAGCGCTACGCGATGCCGGTGTTCGGCACCATGAGTCATAGCTTCATCATGGCGCATGACGGCGAGAAGCGCGCCTTCGAGGATTTCGCCCGAACCTTTCCCAAGCTGAGCACGCTGCTGGTCGACACTTATGACACCGCGCAAGGTGTCAGGAACGTCGCGGAGCTCGCGCGGCGCCTCGCAACTGAGGACATCAAGATCCAGGCGGTCAGACTCGACAGCGGCGACCTCTATCAGTTGAGCCGCCAGGCGCGCGCGATTCTCGATCAGCATGGACTCAATGACGTCGCGATCTTCGCCAGCGGCAATCTCGACGAATACCGCATCGCAGAATTGATTCGGGCAGGCGCGCCCATCGACGCGTTCGGGGTCGGCACCGCGCTGACTGTCAGTGATGATGCACCCAGCGCTGACTACACCTACAAGCTGTCTGACTACCTTGGGCGTCCACGTCTTAAGACCTCCGCGGGCAAAGCGACTGTCCCCGGACGCAAACAGGTCTTCCGCGGCGTCGATGCGAGCGGTCACTACTCGCAGGACCTGATCGCGCTCATCGATGAATCGGCGGCCAGTGTGACGCGCGAGTTCAAGCCCGCAGTCTCGAAAGTCACGCCGGTTCTCCAACCGGTGTTCGAGAATGGCCGGCGTTCGACGGCCGCGCCGACGTTGGAACAATCGCGCGATCACTTCATGAGCCAATTTGCGATGCTAGGTGCAAAGCAGCGCTCGCTTACTAGTCCCGCGGTCTATCCGGTGCGTCTGACCGCCGCGCTTAATGCGATGGCGATTAGCGAGAAGCTTCGCGCGGAGCAGCTGCAAGATTGACCGAAGGTTGCGAGGACCTGCGCGCGGCGACCTGCTTCAATTGCGCCGGATCGAAAATCATAACCATCAATTGCAGCGACTCCCCGCTGGTCGAGCCGAAGATTTCCGGCGCGAACAGATCCTGCTGGAAGGTCGCAGCGCCACCAGGCACCCATCGGCGCGGATATGGAAAGTAGACCTGGTCGGCGTCCGCGCGACAGCTCTCGATGATCGGTCGCAGCCCCGACGCCGAACCCGCTATGCCGACAGCGATTTTGCCATCGATCACGCCCGACCAGACATCGCGATACGCACTTGGCTTGGTATCGAAGGTCCACTCCGCCGGCAAAAAACCGCCAGACTGCAGCGCAGGAACATCGAGCTTCGAAATGGCTCCGCCCGAGGCGACGTACTTGTCGGTGGCGGAGATCATCGTCTCAAAACGCGAGCGCTCGGCGCGTTGCTCAAGCTCGATCGCAGTCATTCCGCGATAAGCGGCGAACGCCTCGGGCGGGACGCGATAGAGAAGCACGCCGCCGACTGCCCGCGGTTCGATCTTAAGGTTCGACAGCAAATGCGTCCATTGAGGCGTGCGCGCGTCGCTTACATCGACCACGATCGCGGTGATTCCGAGATTCGCGACAAAAGCCTTGAGTTGAAGATCGGGCTCGGGCAGATCGGGCGAGCCGACGAACAGGTTAACCACTGGCCACCGCCGGATCTCGATCGGCTGCAAACCCGTGAGCCCCGACGCCATCCTGAAATTCATTCCGCTGACGGCCTGCCACATCAT
>VFSW01000227.1_pt1 | contig 78439 bp, 84 predicted proteins | sample 5358111 | NCBI WGS metagenome assembly VFSW01 (sample SAMN11554181, study PRJNA540505) | mine drainage metagenome | isolation source: sediment from site ElyBrook_90M | place: USA: Ely Copper Mine, Vershire, VT | collected 2017
CCCCCAGCACCCCCATGTAGATCACCGCCATGCGGATGATGACCTGGGCGCAGCGCATGGCCCAGGCCTTGTCCCCCGCGCCGATGGATTGTCCCACGAGCGTGGTCCCGGCAAGGGCGATGCCGATGGCCGGCAGGTAGGACACCGAGGTCAACATCATGACGATCTGCGTGGCCGCACCGTCCACGGGGCTCAAGCGCACCTGCATCAACTGGAACAGCGCCAGCCCGATGACGTCCATGGCGGGAAAGAGGCCCGTGGGCACGCCCAGTGCCACCACCCTGCGTACCCCAGGCCAATCGGGCCTCCAGGTGTGACGGGTATCAAACTCGGACTGGAAGCGGCGATCCAGAAACACCATCAGGGCCAGCAACGCACCCACGCCCAGCGCCACGCTGCTGGCGATGGCTGCACCGGCAATGCCATACCCCAGCTTGAACATGAACACTTCGTTTAGCACGGCATTGGTGAGCGCCACCACCACCATGTTCCAGAAGGTGTAGCGCGGACGTCCGATGCCGTTGAAAAAGGAATTGAGGGAATACAGGATGGCCGACACCGAACCACCCAGCATGCGCGGCACCCAGAAATCCCCCGCGAGGCTCAGCACCTCGGGTTTCAGTCCAAACCAGGACAAAAGTGCCGGACCCTGCCAGGCCGCGAGCATGAACAGCGGCGTGGTCATCAATCCTCCCCACACGCCGCACCAGGCCGCATGGGCAGCATCGCTGCGGCGTCCGGCACCAAAGGCCTGGGCCACGAGGGTCTGCACCCCCATGCCGACGCCCCCCAGCACCAGAAAAAACACGAAGATCAGGAAATAGCAGGCCCCCACCGCTGCAAGGGCGTCGGTGGAGAGGCGTCCCACAAACCAGGTATCGGTGAGATTGAGCACCACCTGCAGGCTGCTGTTGAGGAACAGGGGCAGGGCGAGTGCCGTCACGGCCTTCAAATCCACATGGCGGCGGCCCTGGGCATCCAGACGCACGGCTGGCAGCTGCACCTCACCCATGGTGCAGCAGCTTCGGGCTTTGCAACAGCATGCCCCCCAGCACCCCGGCATTGAGCACCCCGGTCCACAGAAACAGTTGGGGGATGGTCAGGCCGCGTGCCAGCAGCAGCATGGCCAGCAGGGAAGCCATCACCATGAACAGGGCGTTGAGCATGTTGGTGGTGCCCATCATGCGGGCGCGTTGCGCTTCCCGGGAGCGGGTTTGTATCAGCACATACAGCGGCACGATGTAGGCCCCGGCACATAGTCCCATCAGGGCGGTGTCGGCCATCACGTGCAGCCCGCGAAAGCTGGCCGTGAAGGCCTGCACGTCGTAGGTGCCGGGACCGGCGACGGCCCCGTGGGCCGTGGCCAGATCCATGGCAAAGAGCGTCATGCCCGCCCCGCCCAGCGGAATCAGGCCAAGCCCCAGCCGTCCGCGGGCCAGCCCGCCCAGCAAGGAGCCGGCTCCCACGGCGAGCGTCAATACGGTCCACAGCAGGTTCACCACCGCTTCGGTACCACCCAGGGTGTCGCGGGTGTAGGCAGGAAACTGGGTCAGGAAGGTGGCGCCGTAAAACCAGAACCAGGAATTTCCCAGCATGGCCACCAGCACCACGCGGTCCCGAGCCGCCTCACCCAGATGGCGCCAGGCTTCGCGCAACGGGTTGAAACTCAGGCGCAGTTGGGGCATCAGCGAGGGGGCCGGGGGAATCAACCGGCTGAGGCCATAGCCTGCCAGCGCCACCCCAACCACCAGTCCCGCCACCCACCAGCGCCCGGCATCGCCCTGGGCCATCAACAGCCCACCCAGATTGGTGCCCAGCAGGATGGCGGCAAAAGTGCCCATCTCGATCCAGCCATTGGCCGGCATCAAGGCCTCGCCGGGCAAGTGCTGTGGCAACAGGGCAAATTTGAGCGGCCCGAAAAAAGTGGAATGGCAGCCCAGGAGAAAGATCACCAGCAGGATCCAGCCCACCTGGTGCGTCAGCAGGGCAAGCGCCCCCACGCCCATCAACCCGATCTCGAGTGCCTTGATGAGGCGAATGAGGCGCGCCTTGTCCCACTTGTCGGCACATTCTCCCGCCGTCACGGAAAACAGCAGGAAGGGCAGGATGAACAGGGCCGCGATGGCATTGACCAGCAGTTCGGGGGCGACGCCTGCAAAGGACCGGCCCTCGAAGGCCACCATCAGGATGAAGGCGTTCTTGTAGAGGTTATCGTTGAAGGCACCGCAAAACTGCGTGGCAAACAATGGCCCAAAGCGACGCTGCCACAACAGGCTCAACGACAGACCACTCGTGCAAATTTGCGTTTGCCCACCTGCAACACGCCGCTCATGCCGGCCTTCAGACAGAGCGCCTTGTCCGAGACGCGTTCCCCGTCAAGTTTCACGCCGCCCGCCTCGATCATGCGCAGGGCTTCGGAGGTGCTGGCCGTCAACCCCGACTGCTTCAACACCTGGGCGATGGGCAGCCCCGCCGCACCCACGGCGAGGTCGATTTCAGGAACGTCGTCGGGAATTGCGTTGCCGCGAAAGCGTGCTTCAAAATCGGTGAGCGCCTGCTGCGCGGCTGGCGCACCATGAAAGCGCGTGACGATTTCCTGGGCCAGCAGCACCTTGATGTCGCGCGGGTTGCGTCCCCCGCCCACCTCCCGCTTCCAGCGCGCCAGGGTTTCCAGCGATTCGAAGGACAGCAGTTCCAGATAACGCCACATGAGCGAGTCCGAGATGGACATGAGCTTGCCAAACTGGTCTTTGGCAGGCTCGTTGATGCCAATGAAGTTGTTCATGGACTTGGACATCTTGTTGATGCCGTCGGTCCCCTCCAGCAGCGGCATGGTCAGGATGCATTGCGGCGTCTGCCCGTAATGCTTCTGCAGCTCGCGCCCCATCAGCAGGTTGAACTTCTGGTCGGTACCCCCCAGTTCGAGGTCGGCCTTGAGCGCCACCGAGTCGTAGCCCTGCACCAGCGGATAGAGAAATTCGTGCAGGGCGATGGGCTGCAGCGCCTTGTAGCGCTTGGAGAAATCGTCCCGCTCCAGCATGCGGGCCACGGTGTGGGTGGCCGCCAGCCTGATCATGCCCGCCGCCCCCAAAGGGTGCATCCAGGTGGAATTAAAGGCAATCGTGGTGCGCGCCGGGTCGAGAATCTTGAACACCTGCTCTTGATAGGTGGTCGCATTGGCCGCAACCTGCTCGGGGGTGAGCGGCGGGCGCGTGGCATTGCGCCCCGTGGGGTCGCCGATCAGGCCCGTGAAGTCACCGATCAGAAAAGTGACGTCATGGCCCAGATCTTGCAGTGTCTTGAGCTTGTTGATGAGCACGGTGTGCCCCAGGTGCAAGTCGGGCGCGGTGGGGTCAAACCCCGCCTTGACCCGCAGGGGTTGCCCCTTTTGCAGGCGTTCCACCAGTTCGGCTTCGGGCAGGATTTCATCGGCGCCGCGTTTGATTTCGTTGAAGGCCTTATCGAAACTCATCGCACCGATCCTTGATGAAAAAAGCGGTAAATTTTTCTTACACCTTGATATTGCATGGGAATTTGTGATGAACCCTGGTTTCTGATAGACTCAACGCGATGAAATACATCAAAATTTGCGCCCAAGCGCTTAATCGTTGGATTTTAACGCAAAAATCGACCGTTAAGGCTTCTGATTCCCGCCTCAGCGGGATGGTGGCCACCGTGTTGATGATGGTGTTTGGCGTTGCCACGGCCTTTGGCATCACCCCGGGCACCACAACCCGGATGGTGCCCATCAGCCCCGTCATCGAGGACATCACCCAGGCCAACCTCACGCCGGTGGCCACCCCGGGCATCTATACCCAGCAGGAACAAATCCGTAGCGGTGACACCCTGGCTGCCCTGCTGTTCCGCATGGGCGTGGACGATCAGGGTGCCCTCGAATTCATCCGCACAAACCCCGTGGCGCGCAGCATCTACCAGCAAATGTCGCCGGGCAAGCCCATCCGGGTTCAACGGCGCGCCAACGGCGATCTCGTCACCCTGCGCTTTCCCCGCTCTGAAAACAAAACCCTGGTCATCGAACGCGTGGGTGAACAGTTTCAGGCCTCTGAAGTGCCCGTGGGCAGCCTGCACCGGGTGGTCCAGGCTTCCGCCACCATCCAGAGCTCCCTCTTCGCTGCGGCAGACAGTGCAGGCATACCCGACAGCGTGACCCACCAGCTGAGTCGCCTGTTTTCCACGGACGTCGATTTCCGTAATGACCTGCGCACCGGCGACACCTTCTCGGTGATTTATGAAGCGTCCCAGGATGACTTTGACCAGGTCAAGGCCGGTCGCATCCTCGCCGCAGAATTCGTCAACAAGGGTGTGGTCACGCGTCGCGTGTTCTTTGACGGCGCCAATGGCGGCGACTACTACACGCCTGATGGCAAGGGTGTCCGCGCTTCTTTCCTGCGTTCGCCCATCGAGTTTTCACGGGTCACCTCGGGCTTCAAGGCCGAGCGCTTTCACCCCATCCTCAAAACCTGGCGCGCCCATCAGGGCATCGATCTTGGCGCCCCCACGGGAACACCGGTGGTTTCCGTGGCCGACGCCACCGTAGCCTTTGCCGGATGGCGCAATGGTTACGGCAACATCATCGAACTGCGCCACGCCAACAACATCAACACGGTCTATGGCCACCTCTCGGCATTCGCCAACGGATTGCGCACAGGCGCACGCATCCGCCAGGGCGAAGTGATTGGCTATGTGGGCATGACGGGGCTGGCCACCGGCCCGCACCTGCATTACGAATTCAAGATTGGCGGCATCCAGCATGACCCGCAGGGGCCCGATGTGCCGCGTTACGCCAGCGCCAGCCTGACGGGACGCACCAAATCCCAGTTCCTGGCCGCCACAGCCCCCATGATTACGGAACTCGACGCCATTCGGGGCACCCCGCTCGCCAAGTTTGAATAACGCATGAGTGGGGCACGGTATGTGGGCCTCATGTCCGGCACCAGCCTCGATGGCATTGATGCCGTTGCGGTGTCTTTTTCCGACAATACCCCTGCAGTACTGGCCCATGTCAGCCACGAGTTCCCGGCCGATTTGCGTGCCACGCTGCTGGACCTCAACACCCCGGAAGGATCAAACGAACTGGAACGTGCGGCCCTGGCGGGTGTGGCGCTGGCCCACCGTTACGCAGCGGCCACCCATCAGGTCATCAAACAGGCCGGATGGACGCCCCCTCAGGTGCAGGCCATCGGCTGCCACGGGCAAACCGTCCGGCACCGCCCCGAGCAGGGGTTTACGCTGCAGTTGGGCAACGGCGCACTGCTGGCCGAGCTGACGGGCATCACCGTGGCGACGGATTTTCGCGCCCGTGACGTTGCCGCGGGGGGCCAGGGGGCACCGCTCGTCCCCGCCTTCCACGACGCCATGTTTCGCTCGCCGCATCATCCGCGCATCATCCTCAACCTGGGCGGCATCGCCAACCTGACCGTGCTGCTGCCCGGACAGGAAACGCGCGGATATGACTGCGGGCCAGCCAACGCACTGCTGGATGGTTGGGTGGCACGGCATCGGGGAGAAGCTTTCGATCGCGATGGGCAGTGGGCGCGTTCCGGAACCGTGTCCACAACGCTGTTGGCCGCACTGCTGGAACATCCCTTTTTTCTGCGCAAGCCCCCCAAAAGCACGGGGCGTGACGCGTTTCACCTCGCCTGGCTCGATACCGTGCTGCGCACCCAGGGCCATCACGCCGCACAGGACGTGCAGGCCACCCTGATGGCCCTGACGGTACAGAGTATCGCCCAATGCATTGCGCGGGAGACTGCAGAAGCAGGACTGGAAATCTATTGCTGCGGCGGAGGCGCCAAAAATACAGCACTCATGGAACAGTTGCAGGGCTTGCTGCCCCGCGCCACCGTGCATCTGACCGACGCGCTGGGAGTGCCTGTCCTGCAGGTGGAGGCCACTGCCTTTGCCTGGCTTGCGCGCGAGCTGCTGCAAGGACGCCATGCCAACCTGCCCGCCGTCACGGGCGCGCGTCGGCGTGTGCCGCTGGGGGCCATCTACCCCGCTTGAACGCCGGGCCCCCGGTTGGCGGACGCGCCACGGATCAGGGTGCCAATGCCCTCGTCCGTCAGCACTTCCAGCAAGAGCGCATGGGGCACCCGGCCATCGATGATATGCGCGGTTTTGACGCCGTTCTGCACGGCATCCAGCGCACAGTCCACCTTGGGCAGCATGCCGCCGAAAATGGTGCCATCCTTGGTCAGTGCCTGCACCCTGGCCGCCGTCAGCCCGGTCAGCACCTTGCCTTCCTTATCCAGCACGCCCGTGGTGTTGGTGAGCAACAGCAGCTTTTCGGCCTGCAAGGTCACAGCCAGCTTGCCGGCCACGAGATCGGCGTTGATGTTATAGGCCTCGCCCGCTTCGCCCACACCCAAGGGGGCGATGACGGGAATGAAGTTCTGGTTGCACAGCAAAGTGACGATGCCCGGATCGATGCTCACCACTTCGCCCACCTGGCCGATATCGATGGCCTCGTCCGACTGGTCGGGTATGCGCAGCATGAGCTTGCGGGCGTGGATGAAATTGCCGTCCTTGCCGGTCAGCCCCACGGCATTGCCGCCAGCGCGGTTGATGAGGGTCACGATGTCCTGATTGACGAGCCCACCCAGCACCATCTCCACCACGTCGAGGGTTTCTTCGTCGGTCACCCGCATGCCCTGGATGAACTCGCTTTGCTTGCCCACGCGTTTGAGCAATTCGCCAATTTGCGGGCCGCCGCCGTGCACCACCACGGGGTTCATGCCCACCAGCTTGAGCAGCACCACATCGCGCGCAAACCCCTCCTGCAACGCCACGTCGGTCATGGCATTGCCGCCGTACTTGATGACGATGGTCTTGCCGTGAAAGCGCTGGATGTAGGGCAACGCCTCGATCAGGACGGCGCTTTTGTGTTCGGGGGAAATGGCCTGGGTCATGAAAAGCTCCAAAAATTTCGCGCCATTTTAAGCGAAAACCGCATTCAAACCCAGTACACCGTGCGGGTCATGACTTTGGAGGACAACGCCATGGCCCATTTGATGGGCTGCGGAAACTCCGCGGCCCCCAGGGACTGGGCGAGATCGGCGTGTCCCGCTTCATCCGTTTTCATCTGCGCGAGCACCGCACGGGTACGCGCATCGGTGGCCGGAATCCGGTCCAGATGATGCGCAAGGTGGCCTTCCACCTGACGCTCGGTTTCCTTGAGGAAGGCGAGGTTCCAGCGGTCACCCGCCACCCCGGCCAGCACACCCAGCGCAAGGGAGCCCGCATACCAGAACGGATTGAGATAACTCACGCGTCCGCCCAACTCCTTGATGCGCGCTTCGCACCAGGCAAGGTGGTCTTCCTCTTCCCGGGCCGCGCCCTGCAAGGCTTCACGGTTGGCGGATACGCGCGCAGTCAGGGCTTGCCCCTGGTAGAGGGCCTGGGCGCAGACTTCACCCGTATGGTTGATGCGCATCAGTCGCGCCACATGGTCTTTTTCGGCAGGCGACATTGCCGTATCCGGTACGGTGCGGGCCGGTGAGGGGCGGCATTCGCGCGCCGGTGCCGCAAGGGTGCGCAAGGCGCGATCAAATCCGATGATGAGTTCGTCGAGTGTGGGCATGAAATGAGCCTACCATAAAAAAACCGCCCCCGAAGGGGCGGTTTCAAGGTACTGCCAGTTTCAGGTCTGAATCCCGCAAGCGGGGTCAAGATTAGAAACGATGACGGATACCAAACATGGTGGTGGTGTTCTGGTCAGCTGAGGGATGGGTACCGTTCGCCCCGAGGTTGTAGAACCCAGTCACGCCACCCGTGGTGTTCTGGTCCGAAATACCGGCATACAGATCGGTGCGCTTGGACAGATGGTAATCCAGCACCAGACCGTAGGACTGGATGAAACCTGCACAACGGGTCTGGTTGCCGACGCCACTGGCACACCCACTGACCGGGTTGGAGCCGGTGTAGTCGGAGTTGCGGGCATTATAAACTGCGCCGATCAGGTCCAGAGCGGGGGTGACTTCGTATTTTCCACCAAAGAACAGCAGGTTGGTGACCTTGTTCTCTACATTATAGGCAGTGGTGTTGACCGCACCATACTGACCGATCTGATAAGCGCCAATGGGCAATGCACCGGCCATCGCCAAGCCAGGATCGGACGGGGCATAGTACAGGATATGTTCCGCACCGCCCGAGATCGTGAGCTTGTTCATGGTGTATTTGGCATTAATACCAAACGCCTTGTTATCCGAAACGACCGCCAGCATGGAATTGGTGGCAGTAGGATTGGAAGTGTTGGGGTAGGTGCCCATGCCGTCGTTCTTGAAGCTGACGAAAGCATCCGTAGAGAAGTTGCCGATGTCGGTACCCAGGGCAAACTGGCCTGCGGAGTTAGCCGTGTTGCTGCCGGCTACGCCACCAAACTGGTATATGGCGCCAACGCGTACGGGACCAAACTTGCCTTCGTACTTGATGGAGTTGTCCAGACGCGCATCTTCCGTCCAGCCGCCGCCGCCGTAGCTACCGTAGAACCCGACCAGCGAGAAGGCGTAGGAGCCGCCCATGGGATCGTACTTGATGATCTGGTCAAGGGAGGTGCTGTACTGACGACCAAAAGACACGGTGCCGTACTGTCGGGAGGACAGGTACACAATGCTGCGCTGGTTGAACAACTGGCCGGCACGGGAGCTGTCAGCTCCGGTGCTGGTCTTGAAATTGCCTTGAGTGAGGCCGCTGAGACCATCGGTAATCGTGCCCGAATTGGGATTGATACCGGCTTCCAGGATGAAGCCGGCCTTCAGGTCACCATTGATGTCTTCGCTGCCCTTAAACCCCAGCACGGACTGGCTCAAGCCGTTAGGCGCCAGCGTCGTCACCGATCGGCCACCACCGTTGGTCACGTAGATCTGGGTCGGGACACCCGCAGGCATGGAGGGGTTGGCGGTTGCACCAGAGGTCAGGTGAGCCACACCCATATCAAGAAGGCCGTAAAGGGATACATCCGCCTGGGCTGCACCAGCCACTGCGCTAAGCGCCGCCGCCGCGAGTAACGATTTTTTCATTGGGAACACTCCATGTGTTTGTTTGGTTTTTGTCTTTCCAGACATTTCCGCTGGAATTGCAGACATCCAGAGAACCTCTTGTCGGGACTTCAGGTTAATGCAGCCTGTCAAAGCTCATCCACCTTGAGTTGGGGATATTACACATTTCTTACGCTATTCTTTCCAAATCTTTGAATCACATGGGGGTTAATCTGCTTTTTTGTCGCATTTTTGCAACAAAAAAAGCCACCCCGAAGGGTGGCTTGAAGTGGAGTGCTGCTGAAATGCCGACTGGCGCCGGATATCGCTTAGAACCGATGCACGATACCCACACCGTAGGTGTTGAAGTTGGTCGGGGTGGTCGCCAGGGGCCCGGGAATCTGACCGCCGGACTTCTTGTCGAACATCACGCCAGCATAAAAATTGGTGCGCTTGCTCAGGTCGTAATCTGCCAGAAGCGAGAGATACTGGTCTGAACCATCAGGATGGGACGGGGTGGCGCCTGCGCCCGTGAAGCCGTTCACCGTATTGTAGTTGCCAGCCTGCAAGGCGGCATCATAGTAACCGGCAGAGAGACGGAACTCGTTCGTGACTTGCCATTTGCCACCGACCCAATAGATGTTGTAAGTCTTTTGTCCGAGGAATTCCCCGGTCGTGGCGTTGGTTGGGTTGATGGTGTAACCGTAAATCTGGGTCAGGGTTGCATCCGCCCCGGGGTTGCTCGGCTTGTCCCACTCAATGCGTTGGTAGCCTGCGGTCAGTTTCACGGGATCCATCAACTGGTAGCGCAGCGCGGCCGTGAAGGACTTCAGGTTGAGGAAGCTGGCGCCAACGGTGTTGGCCGACGGATCAGAAAAAATATTGGTGCTGTCCTGGGCTTCCTGCGCAGCCAGTTCAAAACCAAAGCGCTTGCCTTCGTAACCGAAGCTGACTTCACCCGTGCTGCGGGCCGAGGTGTTTCCTGCCATGCCGCCAATACCGTAGAGCGCATTGAACACAAAGTCGTTAAAGGTCTTGGAATACTTCACGGAGTTGTCGACCCGTGCGCTATCCGTTGCGCCACCGCCACCATAGAAACCCGAAAAGTTGATGGGAGAGAACATCTGCGCATTGACAGGGTCATAACCGCCAGAAGTGGCTGTAATGATGTCCAGTTCCAGGCTGTTTTGACGACCCAAGGTGATCGTGCCCCAGTTGTTGTTGGACAGCCCGACCAGCGCGGCGCGGCCAAACAACTGCCCGTTCAGGCTCGTGTCCACCACCATGCTGGCAGACTTGTTGGGCAACCCGGCACCGGCAAGGCCAGAAGACGAGATCATGCCGTTAGCCGCACTGATGGCCGATTCGAGACGGAAAAACGCCTGATTTCCATTACCCAGATCTTCCGTGCCTTTGATGCCCCAACGGGTTTGGTATTCGCCGCCGTTCATCATGCCGACGGTGGTACCCAGTTTCTGGTAAGAACCAGGACCCGTAGGACCAGCACCCGTCACGAAAGTAGAGCTGAAATTACCCGCGTGGGTCAACTCGGCCACACCCAGGTCCAGAATACCGTACAGCGTCACGTCAGCTTGTGCAGAACCAGCCACTGCAGTCAGCGCAGCCAGTGCAAACAGGGATTTTTTCATTCTAAATGCTCCAATAGTGTCGTTCGATGATGATCCTTCAACGAAACTCCGCACGGCGAAGCTTCGCGACTAACCGAAGGCGATACTAAGGAGTGAATGTGAAACTTTTGTTAAACCGACATGACGACAGGATTCCCTGCGCGGGTGTTGTTGTTTTTACAACAGCGCGTCCGAATCGAAGTCGTCATGCGCATGCACCAGGCTGAACACCACGGGCACGAAAATCAAGGTGGCCACGGTGGCCAGTAACAATCCGCCAATGACCGCGCGCCCCAGGGGAGCATTCTGTTCGCCCCCCTCCCCCAGCCCCAGCGCCATGGGCGCCATGCCAATGATCATGGCCAGCGCCGTCATCAATACCGGGCGAAAGCGCGAAAACCCAGCCTCCACTGCGGCTTGCACGGCATTGCGTGTTTCCGCCAGGCGCTCGCGGGCAAAGCTCACCACCAGGATGCTGTTGGCAGTGGCCACCCCCATGCACATGATGGCCCCGGTCAACGCAGGCACCGAGAGCGTGGTATGGGTGGAGAACAGCATCCAGACGATCCCTGCCAGGGCTGCCGGCAGGGCCGTGATGATCACGAAGGGGTCCAGCCAGGACTGGAAATTCACCACGATCAGGAGGTAGATCAGGACCACGGCAGCCAGGAGGCCGAACAGCAGCCCCGAAAAGGCATTGTCCATGAGCGTGGCCTGCCCCTCCAGGGTCACTGTCGCGGTATCAGGCAGGTCCTTGCTGCTGTCATCAATCACATCCTGCACGCGCGTGGCCACCCGGCCCAGGTCGCTGTCCTGGATGGCCGCATAGATATCAAAGGCAGGTTCAATGGCATAGTGGCTGACCACCGCGTTCCCAACGTCGCGACTGATGGTGGCCAACCCCCCCAGCAGTTGCATCGGTTGATCCTGCCCCGTGGTCACCGGGATGTTCTCCAGGGCGGACAGGCTGTCGACCAGATATTGCGGCGTTTGCACCACGATGGGATAGGACACGCCATTGCGCGGGTTGAGCCAGAACGTGGGCGCCACCTGGCCACTCCCGGAAAGCGTGGTCACGAGGCTGTTGGTGACGTCCCGCTCCGTCAATCCCAAGGTCTGCGCCAAGGGGCGGTTCACGTTCACGTCAAATTGCGGATAGCTGTCCGATTGCTGGATGCGCGCGTCGGCAATCCCGTCCACATGTCGCACCTTGCGCAACAGGTTCTGGATATAAATCAGATTGGCCACGCGGTCTGGACCCCTGACCTGGATGTCGATCGGTGCCGGGGCACCGAAGTTGAGAATCTGGCTGACGATGTCCGCCGGCAGGAAGGCAAAGGACACGCCCGGAAATTTTTCCGGCAAAACCGTCCTCAAGGTCCGGACGAAATCGTCCGTGGAAGCATGTCCTTCGTTGAGCGACACCAGGATATCGCCATCCTGTGGACCGATGGTCCCCGTGTTGTTATAGGACTGATTGATGCCACTGACAGGCAACCCCATGTTGTCCACGATGCTGGACACCTGCTCCCTGGGGATTTGCGCCCGTATCTCCTGTTCGACATCATCGAAGAGGTGAGCGGTTTCCTCCACTCGCGTTCCCACCTGGGCGCGCACATGGATTTTGATCTGCCCTCCGTCCACCGAAGGAAAGAAATTGCGCCCCAAAAACGGCACCAGCAGAAACGACAGCAATACCGCGGTCATGAAGCCGGCAATGAACCGCTTTTGATGGCGCATCGCAAGGCCCAACAGTTCGCGATATTGATCCCTGAGCGCCATGAACCTGCGGTCGAACCCCTTCTGGAAGCGCAGCAGCGGATGGGTAGGCTCGACCGGATGCGCTTCATGGGGTTTCAACAGAAAGTGGGCCACGGTCGGAACAAATGTTCGGGACAGCAGGAAGGACGCCACCAAGGCAAACACCACGGCCTCAGCCATAGGCACAAACAGGTAACGCGGCACTCCCGTCAGGAAAAACATCGGAATGAACACGATGCATACGCACAGCAGCGACACGAATGCCGGAATGACGATCTGCCGGGCGCCGTCCAGGATGGCCGTCCGGACGTCCTTTCCCTGCTCCAGATGCCAGTTGATGTTTTCAATGGTCACTGTGGCGTCGTCCACCAGAATCCCCACGGCCAGGGCCAGGCCACCCAGCGTCATGACGTTCAGCGTTTCCCCGATGGCCGACAGCGCCACGATGGACGACAGTATGGCCAATGGAATGGACGCCGAAATGATCACGGTCGAGCGCCAGCTTCCCAGAAAGAGCAGGATCATCAGGCTGGTTAACGCCGCAGCAATCACGCCTTCCCTGATCACACTGGATACCGCTGCATGCACGAACAGGGACTGGTCTCCGACGATTTCCATCCTGAGCGATCTGGGCATTCCGGTTTTAAGGCGCACCACCAGTTTCTTGATCCCCGAGATGATGTCCAGGGTTGAATTCGAACCGTTCTTGAGCACGGTCATCAACACCGAACGGGTACCATCCACCCTGACGATGTTGATTTGAGGCGGAAACCCGTCACGCACATGCGCCACGTCACGCATGAAAATGGTCGCGCCCTTCACCTGCTTGATGGGCAGCTCATTGAGCTTCTGGTATTCGTTTGGACTGTCATTCAACTTGATGTTGTATTCAAACTTGCCGATTTTTTCGGTTCCGGCAGGGATGATGAGGTTTTGCAACGCCAGTGCATTGCTGATCTCGCCAGCAGATACGCCCTTGGATTGCATGGCCAGCGGGTCGAGGTCCACCTGGATCTGGCGCACCTTTCCTCCGTATGGCGAAGGCACGGCACTTCCGGGAACGGTGGACAATCGGGGGCGGATGAAATTCTGTCCCAGGTCAAACAGCTTTTCTTCTGGAATGTCCTTGCTGGACAACGCCAGCTGGAGGATGGGGACGGTTGCTGCGTTGTAGTTGAGGATGAGCGGGGGCGTGATTCCGGGAGGCAACTGCTTTAATACCGTCTGGGAAATGGAGGCCACCTGGGCGGTCGCCGTGCGGATGTCCACGCCAGGTTGAAAGAAGATTTTGACGATGCCGTACGCGGGCAGGGATTGTGACTCGATGTGCTCGATGTCATTGACGGTGGAACTGAGGGTGCGTTCATAGATGTAGACCACACGACCGGCCATGTCATCCGGCTGCATGCCCGTATAGGTCCAGACGACGCTGATGACGGGAATGCGGATATCCGGAAAAATGTCTGTGGGCGTGCGCAGCGCGGCGAGTGATCCGAAAATGAGGATCAATATGGCCAGGACGGTGAAGGTGTACGGGCGCCGCAGCGCCAGCTTGACGAGCTCGTACATGCGATTTGACCCTTGAATGAGCACCCCCCCGGCAAGGGGGTGTTGCATCACTGCATTACATGATCAGAACAAGCTACCAGGCCCCGCCAATGGCACGAATCAGTCCGACACTCGCCAGCATCCGGTCAATCTCAATGCTCAACTCCACTTGTTCCGTGCGCAGCTTGACGTTTTCGGCATCGATGACTTCAAGGTAGCTCACGGCCCCCTCGCGGTAACGATTCATTGCCAGATTGTAAGTGCGTTGCGCGGCATTCACGGCCAGCGTTTGATGTTGGTTTTCCTCTCCCAGATAGTGCAACAGGGCGAGGTTGTCTTCCACTTCACGGAATGCTTTCAGCACCGTGATCCGGTACAGCGCAGCAGATTCTGCGGTCTTGGCCGTTGCCCCCTGCACCAGGGCCTCACGCAATCCCGCATCAAATATGTTGAAGAACGCCAGGGGGCCCAATGTCCAGAAGCTGTTGGGGGCCGTCATCAAGGCGCCCCCGCCGGAATTCTGAAACCCTCCCAGGGCGCCCAGTGAAATCGTCGGGAAAAATGCTGCACGGGCCACGCCAATCTCGGCGTTGGCCGCAGCTACCCTGCGCTCGGCCGCTGAAACGTCTGGGCGGCGTTCCACCACCTGGGAGGGCAGCGTGGCAGGAATATTCGGGTACACGGCATTCAACTCTCCCGGCGGAATTGAAAAACTTGAGGCCGATTGTCCCAACAACGCCGCAATGGCGTGCTCAGACAATGCGCGGCTGGCCATGACGCTCATCTGCTGCGCCCGGGTTTGTTCCAGCAGCGTCAGTGAACGCGCCACATCCAGACCGGACACGATCCCCTCGTCATGTCGGTGCTGCATCAACTCCAGCTCGCTCTGGTAGGCCTTGATGGAATCGGACAACAACTTGATCTCGGAATCGAAGCCCCGCAACTGAAAGTAAGTGGTGGCCAACTGCGCCTGAAGGCTCAGGCGCACCGATTCCACGTCGGCCTTGCTGGCTTCTGCCAGGGCGCTGGCTGAATTGATGGCACTGCGAATGTTGCCCCACAAGTCGATCTCGTAGTTGAACCCTGCTCCCAGCATTCTGTCGCCATAGACGTTGGGGAAATTGGGTCCTCTCAAAGGACGGTTGACGGATTGTCGATTGGTGCTCGATCCCCCAATGGCATTGATTTCCGGATACAGTCGCGAACTTTGTTCCGTGAGGTACGCATTGGCCGCATCATAACGGGCCAGCGCAGCGGCCAGCTCAAAGCTGTCTTTTTCCAGTTGCGTTTCCATCTGGTTGAGCAGGGGGTCCTGAAACACGGGCCACCACTCACCGCGACTGGACTGGTCTGCCGGTTTTGCCACGTGCCAGATGCCATCTTCCTTGAAACTGTCCGTGACAGGCATGTCCGGGCGCTGGTAGTCGGGCGCCAGCGAGCAGCCCGCCAGAAGCAGGGCCCCGGCCACCAGGAGCGTCAGTCCTGCCCTGATGTTCATGGCTGCTTTCCGGCTTGCGCTGGGGGCGCTGCCGGCTTTTCGGCAGCGGCTTTTGGCGTACTGTTGCTGACCCTGACCAGGTCGCCATCTTCAAGCGAGTCCGGGGGGCTGTCCACAATGCGGTCATTGGGCTCGATCCCTGACAGAACCTCCACTTCCACGCCAAAATCCCGCCCCAATTCGACTTTCTTGAGCTTGACGTGATTATCGCTCTCCACGACGGCCAGTTGCACGCCAGCACTGCGCAGGATCAGCGCGCTTGCCGGTACGCGCTGGATTGACGTGTTTTCTGGCAGGTCAAACTTGACCTCAGCATAGCTTCCGGGGGTCAACAAACCGTCCTTGTTGTTGACCGACAACTCAACCAGCAGGGTACCCGAGCCGCTGCTGATTGAACCCGAGGTGCGCGTCAGCACCGCTGCAAACTGCCGGTCCGTGTATTCGGGCACCGTCAGCGTGGCCTTGACCCCCACCTTGATCTGGTTGGAATAGCTTTGGGGAACGGGAACATACAGCCGCAGCGGATCGATGCTGGCCACGTTGAATAATTCGGTGCCTTTACCAGCGCTGATCAGGGCTCCGACGTCGGTCTTGCGGGCCGTGACGACGCCGTCAAAGGGCGCCACGACGCGCTTGAACTGTTCGAAAGCCTGAATGCGGCCCACGTTGGCCTTGGCGGCATCCACATCCGCCTTGCGTGCCTCGAGGTCTGCCGACTTCTCGTCCGAATCCTGTTGCGACACGGAATCCGTGGCCAGCAGGTTTTTCCAGCGTTTGGCCGTCACTTCGGCCAGGTTTTGCTTGGCCATGGCACTGACCAGGTCTGCCCGGGCCTGATCCAACTGGTGGTCCAGTTCAGGGGTATCGATGTCTGCCAGCAACTCGCCGGCTTTCACTTTCGCACCAATGTCGTGATACCAGCGCAGCAGGTAACCGTCCACCCGCGCAAGAATCGGCGCATCGATATAAGGCTGGAGATTTCCTGGCAATACCAGCGTGTGGGTGAGGCTACCCTGTTGGGAGGCAATGACCCTGACCACGGGAATGGCCTGCTCCTGTGTCCACTGGTTGACCAGTTGAGATTGTCTGCTGCGCATGATCAATCCGGCAGCAACGACCAGTATCGCGACCACAAGCAAAATCAACCCCGCTCGTTTCAATCGGGACTGGGTCGCCTGATTCACTTCCAACAGCTTGTCGTCCTGATCCTGCTCATTCTGCATGTGAATCTCCTGACGCCTGTTCTGGGGCGTTTTCTTCGTTTTCAAACTTATCACGAGCGTGCACCAAACTGAAAATCACCGGCACAAAGATCAACGTGGACAGGGTTGCCACCAGCAACCCGCCAATCACCGCCCGACCCAACGGCGCATTTTGCTCGCCGCCCTCGCCCAGTCCCAGGGACATGGGCAACATGCCAATGATCATGGCCAGCGCCGTCATCAGCACCGGCCTGAATCGGGCAAAGCCCGCCTCAACCGCCGCCCGGGCCGCATCGCGGGTCTGCACCAGCCGTTCGCGGGCAAAACTGACCACCAGGATGCTGTTGGCCGTCCCCACGCCCATGCACATGATGGCCCCTGTCAATGCCGGCACGGAAAGGGTGGTATGCGTGGCAAACAACATCCAGATGATCCCGGCCAGCGCTGAAGGCAAGGCCGTGATGATGACGAAGGGGTCCAGCCAGGACTGGAAATTCACCACGATCAGCAGGTAGATCAGCACGATGGAGCCGGCCAGACCAAACAGCAGCCCGGTAAAGGAGTTTTCCATCAGGGGTACCTGACCCAGCACCTGCACCGTGGCTCCTTTCGGAATCTCCTTTTCCTGTCCCTTGATCAACGCGCGGACATCAGCGGCGACACTCCCCAGGTCCTTGTCCTGAATGGCGGCAAAAATGTCAAAGGCCGGCTGGATGGCGTAGTGGGTGACCACCGCATTGCCCTTGTCCCGACTGATGGTGGCCAGACCACCCAGCACCTGCATCTGCTTGGCCGTCTCTGGCGTGATCGGCACGGAGGCCAACCCGCCATGAAGGGTTTGGGTTCTGGGATCATGGGCCGTGATGGGGATGTTTTCCAGGTCGGACAGGGTGTAGGTACGGTATTGCGGCGTCTGCACCACGATGGGGTAGGACACGCCGTTGCGCGGATTGAGCCAGAACGTGGGCGCCACCTGGCCGCTCCCTGAAAGGGTGGTCACGAGGCTGTTGGTGACGTCCCGCTCCGTCACACCCAGTGTCTGTGCCAGCGACCGGTCCACGTTCACATCAAACTGCGGGTAGTTGGCCGATTGCTGGATGCGCGCATCGGCGATGCCGTCCACATGCTGCACCTTGCGCAGCAGATTCTGGACATATACCAAATTGGCATCCCGGTTGGGCCCCTTGATCTGGATGTCGATGGGTGCCGGCGAACCGAAGTTGAGGATCTGGCTCACAATGTCTGCCGGCAGGAAGGCAAAGGATACGCCGGGAAACTTTTCGGGCAGCTTCGTTCTGAAAACCCTGACGTAATCCTCAGTGGGGGAATGTTTTTCGTTCAGCGAAATCAGGATGTCGCCATCTTCCGGACCCACCGTTCCGGTATTGCTATAGGCCGTGTTGATCCCGCTGACGGACAGGCCAATGTTGTCCATGATGGTTTCCATCTCTTCGGGCGGGATCTCCTTGCGAATTTCAGCCTCGATCCTGTCAAACAGGTTGGCCGTCTCTTCCACGCGCGTACCAACCTGGGCGCGCACGTGGATCTTGATCTGGCCACCATCCACGGAAGGGAAGAAGTTACGCCCCAAAAAAGGCAGCAGCAGGAAAGACAGCAACACCACGGTCATGTAACCCGGGATAAAGCGCTTGCGATTGTCCACCGCCATCTGCAACACGGAAACATATTGTTTGCGAAGCTTCGAGAATCGCTGCTCAAACCCGCGCTGAAACCGCATCAGGGCAAACTTGAGCTGATGGGGCAGTGCCCTGGCACGATGCGTGGGGTCCATCACCCACTGTTCGTGCAGGGAGGCATGTTCCATGTCCGCATGGGACTTGAGCAGGAAATTGGCAACGGTGGGGACGAACGTCTGCGACAATACGAAAGAGGCGATCATGGCAAACACGACTGCTTCAGCCATGGGCACGAACAGGTAGCGTGGCACGCCCGTCAGGAAAAACATCGGGATGAACACGATGCAGATGCTGAACGTGGACACAAAGGCCGGCTGCACGATCTGGCTTGCGCCATCGACGATGGCGCTGCGAACGTCCTTGCCCTCTTCCAGGTGATGGTTGATGTTTTCAATCATCACCGTGGCATCGTCCACCAGAATCCCCACCGCCAGGGCCAATCCCCCCAGGGTCATCACGTTCAGGGTTTCGCCCAGCGCGGAGAGGGTTGCAATGGAACAGAGAATAGCCAGGGGAATGGAGGCCGCGATGATCAGCGTGGAGCGCCAGCTTCCCAGAAACAGCAGAATCATCAGACTGGTGAGCGCGGCCGCAATCACCCCTTCCCTGATCACGCCATTGATGGAGGCCTTCACGAATATGGACTGGTCCGCCAGCGCCACCAGGTTCAAGCCGTCGGGAAGCGTTTCCTTGAGCTTGGGAATCATGTCGCGCACGCCCTGGATGATGTCCAGCGTGGAAGCCGCACCATTTTTGAGGATGGTCATCAGCACGGCCCGGCCCCCATCGACACGCACGATGTTGATCTGGGGGGGGTAGCCGTCGCGCACATGAGCCACGTCCCGCATGAAGATGGTCGTCCCGTTGGTCTGGGGAATCGGGGACTTGTCGTTGACCTGTTTGATGGGGATGTTGTTCAGAACATCAAACTCATCGGGACTGTCGTTGATTTTGATGTTGTACTCAAACAGGCCGATTTTCTGGGTGCCTGCAGGGATGATCTGATTCTGCGCAGCCAGGGCACGACTGACGTCATCGGGAGAAACGCCCTTGGACTGCATCGCCTTGGGATCAAGGTCGATCTGGATCTGCCGCACCTTGCCGCCATAGGGGGAAGGCAGCGCGCTTCCCGGAACCGTGGCCAATTGCGGGCGGATGAAGTTCTGCCCCAGATCAAACAGGGTTTGTTCAGGAATTTTTCTGCTGGACAGGGCAAGCTGCAGGATCGGCACCGTTGCCGCGTTGTAATTCAGGATCAGGGGCGGCGTGATGCCAGGCGGCAGAAACTTCAACACCGTCTGGGAAATGGATGTGACCTGGGCCGTCGCCGTGCGGATGTCCACGGTGGGCTGAAAAAAGATCTTGACGATGCCGTAACCTGGCAACGATTGCGATTCAATGTGCTCGATGTCGTTGACCGTGGAGGTCAAGGCGCGTTCGTAGGCATAGACTACCCGACCCGACATGTCATCCGGCTGCATCCCGGTGTAGGTCCAGACGGCACTGATGACTGGAATGCGGATGTCCGGAAAAATGTCCGTGGGCGTGCGCAAAATGGCGAGCACGCCAAAAATCAGGATCAGCAGTGCGAACACTATAAAGGTGTACGGTCGGCTCAAAGCCAGCCTGACGATCCCGGACATCATGAGAGATTCCCCTTGTTCAACATGTACCTGTACCGCTGTGTGGTCAAACTGCGAATTCTGCCACCCTTCCCCAGCGAGGTGTTGTAACCAATTGTAGTGCCGGGGAAAATTTCACGCGTACAGTAAAGCTCAACCCGCAAAGAGCCGCGCCAGAGCGGTCCCCGGATCAGGGGCGCGCATGAAGGCTTCGCCCACCAGAAAGCCATGCACGCCATGGCGGCGCATCTGCGCCACGTCATCCACCGAGGCAATGCCGCTTTCGGTAATCACCATGCGCCCGTCTGGCACCTGTTCGCGCAGCTGGAAGGTGGTTTCCAGGCGGGTTTCAAAAGTTTTGAGATTGCGGTTGTTGATGCCGATGAGCGGGGTGTCCAACGCCAGGGCCCGGGTCAGCTCGTCCTGGTCATGCACTTCCACCAGCACGGCCAACCCCAGGGAGCGGGCCAGTCGGGCCAGCGCCTCCATCTCGGGCTGGGTGAGTGCCGCCACGATCAACAGCAGGGCATCGGCCCCCATGGCACGGGTTTCGAACACCTGGTAGGCATCCACGATGAAATCCTTGCGCAGTACCGGCAGTGCACAGGCCGCGCGGGCCGCCTGCAACGCTTCGACACTCCCCTGAAAATAATCGCGGTCGGTGAGCACCGACAGGCAGGCAGCGCCATGGCGCTCGTAGCTGCGGGCAATCTCGGCAGGCCTGAAATCTTCCCGCAGCACTCCTTTGCTGGGGCTGGCTTTCTTGACCTCGGCAATGACCGCAGGCAATCCCTGGTCGAGACGGCGGCGCAGGGCCCCCACAAAATCCCTGGGCGGGACGGCGGCGCGCGCCGCCGTTTCCATGTCCTGCAGGGAAACCCGCGCCACGGCCGCAGCCACCTCGCGTCGCTTGGTGTCCACGATACGCTGCAGGATGTCGCTCATGGGCGGCTCCATGCAATCAGGGCGTCCAGGCGCTGGCGGGCATGCCCCGCAGCGATGACCGACCGGGCGATGTCGATGCCCTCCCCCAGGTGGCGCGCGAGGCCTGCCACATAGATGGCAGCGCCAGCGTTCAACACCACGATTTCAAGCGCCGGCCCCGGCCTGTTGTCCAGGACCATTTCCAGCAACTCACGGGATTCCTGCGCATTCTTGACCAGAATGCTGTTGAGCGGCGCCGGGGTCAGCCCCAGCGCCTTGGGGTCCAGCAGGTACTCGCTGATTTTGCCGTCCTTGAGTTCGGCCACATGGGTTGGCCCCGACAGGGTGATTTCATCCAGGCCATCACTGCCATGCACCACCAGGGCATGCCGGCTACCCAATGCGTGCAGGACCCCGGCCAGGGTTCCCGTCAGGTGCGGGCTGAAGACCCCCAGCAGCTGGTTGGGGGCACCCGCCGGATTGGTAAGCGGCCCCAGCAGGTTGAACAGGGTGCGCACGCCCAGTTCCTTGCGCACCGGTGCTGAGTGCCGCATGGCTGTGTGGTGGTTGGGGGCGAACATGAAGCCCAGGCCAAATTTTTTCAACGATTCCGCCACCTTTTCCGGGGTGATGTCGACGACCCTGATTCCCAGGGCCTCCAGCACGTCGGCGCTGCCCGTGGTGGAAGACACCGATCGCCCGCCATGCTTGGCCACATGGGCGCCGGCAGCAGCCGTCACGAAAGCGGCGGTGGTGGAGATATTGAAGGTGTGCATGCCGTCCCCGCCCGTGCCGCAGGTGTCCACCACATGGGCAAGACCCGTTGCATCCACCCGGGCCGACAGGCCACGCATCACTTCGGCTGCTGCCGCAAGCTCCGTAATGGTTTCACCCTTGGCGCGCAGGGCCGTGATGATGCCCGCCGTCTGGATGGGCGTGGTCACGCCCGTCATGATGCCGGTCATGACCGCCAGCATCTGCTCACGCGAAAGGTCGTTGCGCGCCAGCAGGGCGTTCAGGGCGTCCTTGGGCGTCACGCGGCCACTTCCCGGATTTCAAAATCGTGGGTCAATTCGGCCGTCTTGGCCAGCATGATGCTGGCCGAGCAATACTTGTCAGCCGACAGGTTGATGGCCCGACTGACCAGTTCCGGCTTGAGGTTGCGCCCCGTCACGATGAAGTGAAAATGGATTTTGGTGAACACCTTGGGGTCAGCGTCGGCCCGCTCGGAAGTCAGTTCCACCACGCAATCGGTCACGTCCGCCCGCGAACGCTTGAGAATCAGCACCACGTCAAAAGCGGTGCAGCCCCCCGCCCCGATCAGCATGGCTTCCATGGGGCGCACCCCGAGGTTGCGCCCGCCTGCCTCCGGCGCGCCATCCATCAGAAAGGTGTGCCCGCTGCCGCTCTCTCCCAGAAAACTCATCCCTTCCACCCACTTCACGCGCGCTTTCATGCCCTTCCCCAGGATTCAGAATTGCCCATTATAGCCAGCCCGGCCCTTGATTTGAAATGCGGATTGACAGGCTGGCCGGGGCAGCACTATAATCACCGGCTCATTTCACTAAAGACCATTGCTGTCATGAAAACCTTTTCCGCCAAGGCGCACGAAGTACAACGCGACTGGTTTGTGGTTGATGCCACAGACCGCGTGCTCGGTCGCCTCGCCAGCCAGATCGCGCTTCGCCTGCGTGGCAAGCACAAAGCCATTTACACCCCCCATGTGGACACGGGTGACTTCATCGTCGTGGTCAACGCCAAGAAAATCCGCGTGACCGGCAACAAGGGCGAAGACAAGATGTACTACCGCCACTCCGGTTATCCCGGCGGTATCTACGAAACCAACTTCAACAAGCTGCGTGCCCGTCATCCCTCACGTGTGCTGGAAAAAGCGGTCAAAGGCATGCTGCCCAAGGGTCCCCTGGGCTATGCCATGATCAAGAAAATGAAGGTGTACGCCGGTGCCGAGCACCCGCACGCGGCGCAACAACCCAAGCCCCTGGAAATCTGAGGTTCCCATGATCGGTGATTATTACTATGGTACGGGCCGACGCAAAAGCGCCACGGCACGCGTGTTTCTCAAGGTAGGCTCCGGCAAGTTCGAAGTCAACGGCAAGACGCTGGAGCAGTATTTCTCCCGCGAAACCGGCCGCATGGTGGTGCGCCAGCCCCTTGAGCTCACCAACAACCTCAACGGTTTTGACATCCGCATCAACGTCATCGGTGGCGGCGAATCAGGCCAGGCCGGTGCCGTGCGCCATGGCATCACCCGGGCCCTGATCGACTTCAACCCGGAACTCAAAACCACGTTGAAACAAGCCGGTCTCGTCACGCGCGATGCGCGCGAAGTGGAACGGAAGAAAGTCGGCCTGCATAAAGCCCGTCGCCGCAAGCAGTTCAGCAAACGCTAACCGCAGCAGCAACGACATCAAAAGCCGGCTTTCATGCCGGCTTTTTTTTACCGTTATAATGAATTTCAACACAGAGGCGGGAACAGATCATGATCACGGCAGGCATTGTCGGTGGTACGGGATATACGGGCGTAGAGCTGCTTCGTCTATTGGCGCAACACCCCGAGGTGCGCATCCAGGCCATTACTTCCCGCAAGGAAGCCGGGCAGCCCGTGGCCGAGCTCTTCCCCAGCCTGCGCGGTCATGTTGACCTTGCCTTTTGCGACCCCGCCGAGGCCCACCTGGACCAGTGTGACCTGGTGTTCTTTGCCACCCCCAACGGCATCGCCATGCAGCAGGCACGCGAGCTGGTCAAGGCGGGGGTACGGGTCATCGACCTTGCCGCCGATTTTCGTATCAAGGACGTGGCCCTTTGGGAGCAATGGTATGGCATGAGCCACGCCTGCCCCGAACTGGTGGCGGAAGCAGTGTACGGCCTGCCAGAAATCAACCGCAGCGCCATTGCCAAAGCCCGCGTGGTGGCCAATCCGGGTTGTTATCCCACTGCCGTTCAACTGGGGTTTCTGCCCCTGGTGGAAGCCGGCGTGATCGATGTCGCCCATCTGATCGCAGACGCCAAATCGGGGGTCTCCGGGGCCGGGCGCAAGGCCGAAACCCACACCCTGTTTGCCGAAGCCAGCGACAATTTCAAGGCCTACGGTGTCGCCGGCCACCGGCACTTGCCGGAAATCAGCCAGGGCCTGGGCCTCGCTGCGGGAAGCGCCGTGGGATTGACCTTCGTCCCGCACCTCACCCCCATGATTCGCGGCATCCACGCCACATTGTATGGACAGCTTCAGCGGAAAGTGGACCTGCAGGCGCTTTTTGAGGCCCGTTATGCCCATGAGCCTTTTGTCGACGTGCTGCCGCGCGGCAGCCATCCCGAAACGCGTTCCGTGCGCGCCTCCAATATGTGTCGCATTGCCGTGCACCAGCCCCAGGGGGGCAACACCGTGGTGGTGCTGTCCGTCATCGACAACCTGGTCAAGGGGGCAGCCGGTCAGGCAGTACACAACATGAACCTGATGTTCGGGCTACCCGAAACCCTGGGGTTGACCCAGGTGCCCGTCATGCCCTGAGGGGTGTAGAATGGGTCTTATTGCCCTGTGAATACGGAGTTACTCATGAATGCACCTACCGAAATGATGCCCGCCCCGCTGGTTTTTACGGATAGCGCCGCGGACAAGGTCAAGCAGTTGATTGACGAGGAAGGCAATTCCGACCTCAAGCTGCGCGTGTTCGTCACGGGCGGCGGCTGTTCGGGGTTTCAGTACGGGTTTACCTTTGAAGAAGCCCGCAATGACGATGACACGGTCATGGAAAAGAATGGCGTGTTCCTGCTGATCGACCCCATGAGCTACCAGTATCTGGTGGGCGCCGAGATCGATTACAAGGAAGACCTGGAGGGCGCCCAGTTCGTCATCCGCAACCCCAACGCCACTTCCACCTGCGGCTGCGGTTCGTCCTTTTCAGCCTGACCCCCGACTTCTCCCCGGCAGTGAGGCAATGGCCTCACTGTTGGAGCGGGAAAAGCATTTTTGCGCTGCCTCCTGCCACGGTAACCACTGGTAACCCAGATGCTCTCGCGGGGCCACCGTCACGGGTACCCGCTCAGGCACTTCAAGACCAAACACATGCTCGGTGTTGCGCGTCACGCCCGGTGCGTAACGATGGCGCCAGCGCAGATAGATGTCGTATTCGTTGGTCCAGTGCCAGTCCAACAGCAGATATTGCCGGGTATCGATGCCGGTTTCCTCACGGACTTCTCGCCGCGCCGTTTCTGCAAGCGGCTCGTCAGGGGCATCGCAGCTGCCGGTAACCGACTGCCAGAACCCCGGGGGCTCGGCCCGCTCCAGCAGCAACACGTCCAGCGCCGGCGTGTAGATCACCACCAGCACCGAGACGGGAATCTTGTAGGGCATGCCGTTCAGCGCTTTTTGGAAAAATCGCCTGCCACCACCTCCACGAAGTGTTCCGGATCCACGTAACGCGGCACGGTCTGGTTGACGGTTGCGGCATCCAGCGCCATCAGACGGGCATCGAGGTCGGCCACGAAATCCATGTTGCGGTGGTCGAACAACAGTTTCGCCAGCAACCCGGCCAAAGCACCGTCCTGGGCCCGGGCCAGTTGTCGCGACTGCATCAGGGCAGACTGTCCCGCTTTAATTTCTTCGGGCGTGAAGCCGGAGCGTATTGCCTGCGTCATGACTTCGGCAAAGGCCTTTTCCAGCTTTTCACGGTTTTGCGGCGCATAGATGGCATAAGCCCCGAGCGTACTGTTGCGAACCTTGTCATTGAGTCGCAGGTAGGAACCCACGCCGTAACTCAGGCCTTCCTGCTGGCGGATGCGCATGGCAAGGCGGGAATTGAGAAACCCCTCGCCCAGGATGTAATTGCCCAGGGTCAGCGCCGGTGCATCCGGATCGCTGTCCATCAAGGGGATGGGCTCGCGCATCACAAAGACCGCATTGGCCTTGTCTGGCGTATCGATCTCGATCCGGCTGCCGGGGAAGGCCTTGTACTCATCCAGGACGACGGCATAGGGCTGCGGGCTGTTCCACCCGTCCAGCCCGGTCTTCAGGGCTTCCGTGATCGCAGCCGTATCAAAATCCCCCACCACGGCCACCTCGGCATGATTGGTACCGTAGAAGGCCTTGTAGAACGACCGCACCTGTTCCAGCGTCACCGCGTTGATGTCCTCTGCTGATTCGTCAAAGGTCCCGACATAACGGATATCGCCACGGGGATGGCGGTTGAAATAGCGGCCCAGGGCATTGGTGGCCCGGGTTTGGGGATCGCTGCGCCCCTCTTCGATCTCGGCCAGCGCCGCTGCACGCACCTGCTTGAATTCGCCTTCGGGAAATTGCGGGTCCTTGAGGATTCTGGCCACCAGCGCCAGGGTGGCCGGCAGGTTTTCACGCACCGTCTGGATGGAGATGCTGGCTCCTGTGGCGCTGCCGCCAAAGGACACCTGGGCCTTCAGTGCAGTAAACCGGTCCTGAATGGCTTCGCGCGACAGTCCGGCTGCCCCCTTGTCCAGCAGGGCGCCCACGAACTCGCCGATGCGTCCCTTGCCGTTGAGCGCCTCGGCCGTGCCAAAGTGCAGGTTGATCTGGGCATGAACCGTGGCGCCGCGTGTCTTTTTGGGCAACAGCGCCAGCTGCGTGCCGCCGGGCAGGGCCGTCCACTGGGTGCGTTTTTGAATGTTGCCCGGGGAGACGTCGAAGGTTTCGCCTGCGGCGAAATCAGGATTGCCGTGATAGCCCTGCAACTGCGCTTCGGCATCCACCCGCACCGGCGCCGGTGCCCGTTGGGGCACTGCCGTGGGCACGAAAATGCCCAGCGTGCGGTTGCTGGGGATGAGATAAGCCTCGGCCACCCGTTCCACGTCGGCAGCCTTGACCTTGGCGAGGCGATCCCGGGTGAGGAAGAACAGGCGCCAGTCGCCGTTGGCAATGGCCGTGGACAGGGAAATGCCAAACTTTTCAGGGTCGTTGAAGGTCAGCTCGATGCCGTTGAGCAGGTTGGCGCGGGCCCGATTCACCTCCTCCTCCGTGACCGGTCGGGACTTCAGGTCTTCGAGGGTCTTGAGAAAGGCCTCGCGCACAGGCTCCATGGACTGGTCACGGCGCACGTCAGCCTGGAAGAAAATGACCCCCGGCTCATCCAGGTTAAAGTATTCCGCAGCCGTGGCGGTGGCCAGCCCCGTCTCCACCAGGGCCTTGTGCAACCGGCCTGCAGGCGTGTCTCCCAACACCTGGGCCAGCACCTCAAAGGCAGCACTGTCAGGGCTTGCTGCTGCCACCGCGTGGTAGGCAGCCTCGATGTACTGCACGTCGCCCACGCGCCGCAGGGTTACCAGCCGTTCGCCATCCTGTACGGGATCCAGCGTATAGGTGGGCTCCAGCACCCGTTTGGGTTTGGGAATCTTTCCAAAGGTGTCGGCAATGCGTGCCAGGGTCTGGGAAGGATCAAAGCTGCCGGCCACCACGAGGGTGGCATTATCTGGCTGGTAATACTTGCGATAGAAAGCCTGCAGGTGGGGGATGCTGACATTTTCCACGTCACTGCGGGCACCGATGGTGGATTTGCCGTAGTTGTGCCACTGAAAAGCTGCGGCCATCACCTTGTCCATCAGCACTTCGCTGGGCTCGTTTTCCCCGCTTTCCATTTCGTTGCGCACCACCGTCATTTCGCTGTCCAGATCCTTGCGCGCAATGAACGAGTGGACCATGCGGTCGGCCTCCATGCGCAAGGCCCAGTCGAGGTTGGACTGCGAGGCCGCAAAGGATTCGAAGTAGTTGGTACGGTCAAACCAGGTGGTGCCGTTGGGCCGCATCCCGCGTCGCGTCAGCTCGGCCGTGATGTCCTTATGCTGCGGCGTGCCCTTGAACATGAGATGCTCCAGCAAATGGGCCATGCCGGTTTCACCATAGCTTTCCATGCGCGAGCCCACGCGATAGGTGACGTTGACCGTGGTGGTGGGCTTGCCGGGATCAGGGGCAAGCAGCACCTGCATGCCGTTGGCGAGGCGGTATTCGGTAACGCCTTCTACCTGGGTGACCTGCGTCACGCCCGCAGGCAATGGCATCTTGTTTCCGGCCAGGACCGTGCAGGATACGACCAACAACCCCAGGGTGACCCATCGTTTCAGCACCATGTACTACTCCTCGAAATGAACGGCAGGAAGGTTAATAGAGACGTTTTGCGCGCGCAGGTTCCCCAACCGCGAAGCCCTGGCCACTGGCAACCTTCAACCTCTTGATTTAGCATAATATGCTATCATTTCAGGTCTATGGGAGGATTCAATGCCTTTGTACGAATACCGCTGTCAGGCTTGCGGTAAGGAAATCGAAGTCCTGCAAAAAATTTCTGATGCCCCCCGGACGGAATGCCCGTCCTGTGGTCAGTCTGCGCTCATCAAAAAGGTCACTGCAGCTGGTTTTCAGTTGAAGGGGACGGGGTGGTACGTCACTGATTTCCGCGGAGGGTCCGGCACCAGCACGCCAGCCCCCAAGACGGAGCCCGCCAAAACCACTGAACCTGCAGCGGCAACCCCGACCGCATCCCAGCCTGCCGAGTCCAAACCAGCCGAGACGGCCCCCCCTTCGGTCGCTTCCTGATGAAGCGCTATTTTCTGACCGGGATCGTCGTACTGATCCCGCTCGTCATCACGGTCTGGGTGTTGCGCCTCATCGTGGAGACGCTCGACCAGACCCTGTTTTTGCTGCCCGCGTCGCTGCGCCCCGAGGCGCTGGTCGGCATGCACATCCCTGGACTGGGCGTACTGGTTGCCCTCCTGATCGTCATGGCCACCGGCATCGTCGCCGCCAACCTGTTGGGGCGACGCCTGCTCAAACTGGGTGAGGATCTCGTTGGCCGCATTCCCATCGTCAACAGCATCTACACGGGTGTCAAGCAGGTGAGCGACACCCTGTTTTCCGGTTCGGGGCAGGCTTTTCGCAAGGTGCTGCTGATCCGCTATCCCCACGGCAACAGTTGGGCCATGGCCTTCCAGACCGGAATGCCCTCGGGCGAAGTGGCCGACAAGCTGGGAGCGCCGCACGTGAGCGTATACATCCCCACGACGCCCAACCCCACCTCGGGATTCTTTCTCATGGTGCCGCGCAGCGACGTCATTGAGCTGGACATTTCGGTGGAAGACGCCCTGAAACACATCATTTCCATGGGCGTCGTGCCGACGTCCAGCGATAATCCCCCTTCTTGAATCGAACCTATCAGAGATTGCAGAACCATGCGCACTGAATACTGCGGCCTTGTAGATCGCCGCTATCTGGACCAAACCGTAACCCTGATGGGCTGGGCCCATCGTCGACGCGACCATGGCGGCGTCATTTTCATCGACCTGCGCGACCGCGAGGGTCTCGTCCAGGTGGTGTCCGACCCCGACAACCAGGACACCTTCCGGATTGCAGAAGGGGTGCGCAGCGAATTTGTCCTCAAGGTGACCGGGCGCGTGCGCCCCCGCCCCGAAGGGACGATCAACCCCAACCTGCGCAGCGGTGAAATCGAGGTGCTGGCCGGGTCCATCGAAATCCTCAACCCGTCGCTGCCCCCGCCCTTCCAGCTGGACGACGACAACCTTTCAGAGCAGGTGCGCCTGGAACACCGCTACCTGGACTTGCGCCGCCCGGCCATGCAGAAAAACTTCATGCTGCGCTATCGGGCCACCATGTCCGTGCGTCAGCATCTGGACGCGTTGGGTTTCATCGACATCGAAACACCCATGCTGACAAAATCCACGCCCGAAGGCGCACGCGATTACCTGGTCCCCAGCCGGGTGCACCACGGACAGTTTTTTGCGCTGCCCCAATCGCCGCAACTGTTCAAGCAGCTGTTGATGGTGTCAGGCTTCGATCGCTATTACCAGATCACCAAATGTTTCCGCGACGAAGACCTGCGCGCAGACCGCCAGCCTGAATTCACCCAGATCGATATCGAAACCTCCTTCCTCACCGAACATGAAATCATGGACATGATGGAAGGCCTGGTCCGCGACCTGTTCAAGAAAACCATCGATGCAGATCTTGGCGCCGCCTTCCCACGCATGAGCTGGACCGAGGCCATGATGCGTTATGGTTCGGACAAGCCGGACCTGCGCATTCCACTGGAATTCACCGAACTGACCGACCTCATGAAAACCGTGGACTTCAAGGTGTTCCGCGGTGCCGCCGACCTGGCGGACGGACGGGTGGCCGCGTTGCGCATTCCCGGAGGCGGATCGCTGTCACGCAAGGAAATCGACGACTACACCACCTTCGTGGCCATTTACGGTGCCCGCGGCCTGGCTTACATCAAGGTCAACGACAAGGCGCAGGCCAACGACCAGGGACTGCAGTCCCCCATCGTGAAGTTTCTGAGCGAGCCGGTACTGCATGAAATCCTGGAACGCACCGGTGCCGAAAACGGCGACCTCATTTTCTTCGGCGCCGATCGCGCCAAGGTGGTCAATGATGCCCTGGGAGCGTTGCGCGTCAAGCTGGGGCACGAGCGCGGGTTTTCCACCGGAGGCTGGAAGCCGCTGTGGGTGGTGGACTTTCCCATGTTTGAATACGACGATGAAGACAAGCGCTGGGTGGCCCTGCACCACCCGTTCACTGCGCCCAAGGACGGCCATGAAGCCTTCCTCGAATCCGATCCCGCCAAGGCCTTTGCCAAGGCTTACGACGTGGTGTTGAACGGCTGGGAAATTGGCGGCGGTTCGGTGCGTATCCATCGAGAGGACGTGCAATCCAAAGTGTTTCGCGCCCTCAACATCGGGCCCGATGAGGCCCGCGCCAAGTTTGGCTTCCTGCTCGACGCCCTGCAGTACGGCGCACCACCCCATGGCGGCATCGCCTTTGGCCTGGACCGCCTCACCGCCATGATGACCGGGGCAGAACATATTCGCGACGTCATTGCCTTCCCCAAGACCCAGCGCGCCCAATGCCTGCTCACCCAGGCACCCAGCCCGGTGGACGAGAAGCAGTTGCGGGAATTGCACATCAAGCTGCGCTGATCCATTGGACGCCACGCTGCTCAATCTTGCCGGGATTCGTGCGGCAGAACAGGGACAGACGGCCGAGGCAGAACAGCTGTGGCGCCAGGCCATCGCCCTGGGGCCGCCCAACGCGTCCATCCATTTCAATCTGGGCGTCACCCTGGCAGCCTCGGGACGCACCCTCGAGGCGCTGGAACAGTACCAGCACGCTGCACGGCTGGATCCGGACAATGCGGCGGCCTTTGCCAATCTGGCCCTGCTGCAGGAAAAACTGGGTGACCCCGAGGCCGCTGGGCGCCACCACCGCAGGGCCGCGGCACTGGCTCCCGACAATGCCACGATTCGCTTCAACCTCGCCAACTGGCTTTCCGCTTCTGGCCCACCCGAAGCACTGCAGGAAGCACAAGCCACCTACCTCGACCTGCTCAAGGCCGACCCCCGGCATCTGGGGGCCTGGAACAACCTGGGCACCCTGCTGTTCGAAACGGGGTATGTTTCGGCAGCCGAAACGGCTTTTACTGCCGCCACCACGTATCACCCCGACGACCTGGCCGCGCGCATCAATCTGGGTCAGGTCCTGCTCCACAAGAATGCCCTCGAGGCTGCCCGCCAGCAGTTCACGGAGGCCTTGCGCCTCCGGGCGGATCAGGCGGAAGCCCATCAGGGGCTGGCCTCCTGTTTCAGCCGCGAGGGCAACGAGATCAGCGCAGCCTGGCACCGCTCGCAGGGGTTTGGGCGACAGCCCGTCTCCATCCTGCCTTATCGGGGTCGGGGGCAACCCACCCCCTTGCTGATCCTGGCTACGGCCCAGGAGGGCAACATTCCCTGGCGCTTTCTGGTGGATCGCAGCCGCTTTCACAGCACCATTCTGGCCATGGAATACGTGGACCCCGGGCTGCCACTGCCCCCCCATGCGCTGATTTTCAATGCCATCGGCGATGCGGACCGGTGCGCAGAAGGCTTGCGTCGCGCGCAACAATTCATCGCGCGCAGCCACGCCCCGCTCATCAATCCACCGCAGCGCGTCTTGCACACCAGGCGCGAGGATCACGCCCGGTACCTGGCCCACATCCCGGGTCTTGTCATCCCGCGCATCATGAAGCTTGCTTCATCAGGGGCGACTGGGGTGGCCCATGAACTGCAACGTTCCGGCTTTCGTTTTCCCCTGCTGCTGAGGGCGTCAGGGTTTCATGGCGGGCATTTCTTCGTGCGCGTCGAGGCAGCAGCGTCACTGCAACAGGCCCTGGATGAATTGCCCGGCACCGCGGTGCTGGCCATCGAATGGCTCGATGCCCGCGGACCGGACGGGTTGTATCGCAAGTTCCGCATGATGTGCATCGGCGGAGAGCTGTATCCCATCCATCTCGCGCTCTCTTCCCAGTGGAAGGTGCACTATTTCAGCTCGGACATGGCCGGGAATGCGGCCTATCGCGCAGAAGAAGCGGCCTTTCTCGATGACCCCGCCGGTTTTCTGGGAGCCGCCGCCATGGCCACCCTCACTGCCGTTGGGGAGGCCATCGACCTGGATTATTTCGGCATGGACTGCTGCCTCACCGCAGACGGCAACATCCTGCTGTTTGAAGCCAATGCCACCATGGTGCTGCAGCCGCCCGCCAACGACGCGCTGTGGGACTACCGGCGCGCTGCGACGGAACGGGCCCTGCAGGCCATCCGGCGCCTGTTCATCGAGCGCTCTGGCTGCGGACGCGCCGCTTCAGAAATGGTTTGAGAAACGCCCCGGTAAAACTGTGCTTGTGGGCAGCCACCTGTTCCGGCGTGCCCTGGGCAATGATCTGCCCGCCACCACCCCCACCCTCCGGGCCCAGGTCCACCACCCAATCCGCCGTTTTGATGACATCGAGGTTATGTTCAATCACCACCACCGTATTGCCGTGATCACGCAGGCGATGCAGCACCGTGAGGAGCAGGTCGATGTCCTGGAAGTGCAGGCCGGTGGTGGGCTCGTCCAGAATGAACAGGGTCCGCCCGGTATCGCGCTTGGACAGTTCCAGCGACAGCTTGACGCGTTGCGCCTCTCCCCCCGAGAGGGTGGTGGCCGACTGCCCCAAGGTGATGTAGCCCAGACCCACGTCCAGCAGGGTCTGCAGCTTGCGTGCAATCACCGGTACCGCGTTAAAGAACGCGAAAGCCTTTTCCACCGTCATTCCCAGCACTTCGTCGATGGTCCGGCCCTTGTACTGGATCTCCAGGGTCTCCCGGTTGTAACGCTTGCCGTGGCAGACGTCGCAAGGCACGTAAATGTCGGGCAGAAAATGCATTTCCACCTTGATCACGCCGTCCCCCTGACAGGCTTCGCAGCGCCCCCCCTTGACGTTGAATGAAAAACGCCCGGGCCCGTAGCCCCGTTCGCGGGACTGCGGAATACCGGCAAAGAGTTCGCGAATGGGTGTGAAGAGTCCCGTGTAGGTGGCCGGATTGGAGCGCGGCGTGCGACCAATCGGGCTTTGGTCCACATTGATGACCTTGTCGAAATGCTCCAGCCCCGCGATGCGGGTATAGGGTGCAGGTTCCGTCGCGCTGCCGTACAGATGGCGCGCCACGGCCGCATACAGGGTGTCATTGATGAGGGTGGACTTGCCCGAGCCGGACACCCCCGTGATGCACACCAGCAGCCCCACCGGCAAATGAAGGTCGACGCCCTTGAGGTTGTTGCCAGAAGCCCCCCCGATCACCAGCTGGCGCTGCGGGTCGGCAGGCAGTCGTCGCTCCGGCACGGCAATGCTGCGGCGTCCCGAGAGAAACTGTCCGGTCAGCGAATCCGGGTGCGCGGTCACTTCCTCCGGGGTGCCACAGGCCACCACACGCCCGCCATGCTCGCCGGCACCCGGCCCCATGTCCACCACATAATCCGCAGCCCGGATGGCATCTTCATCGTGCTCCACCACGATCACCGAATTGCCCAGGTCACGCAGACGCACGAGGGTTTCCAGCAGGCGATGGTTATCACGTTGATGCAGCCCGATGGAAGGCTCGTCGAGCACATACATCACGCCCGTGAGGCCCGAGCCGATTTGCGAGGCCAGGCGAATGCGCTGGGCCTCGCCGCCTGAAAGCGTATCGGCAGAGCGGTCCAGCTGCAGGTAATCCAGCCCCACGTTGTTGAGAAACTGCAGGCGCGCCACGATCTCCTTGAGGATCTTGTCGGCGATGGCGAGCTTCTTTCCCTTCAGTTTGAGGTGCTGGAACAGGGTCAACGCATCCTTGAGCGGCAAGGCGCTCAGTTCATACAGGGTATGCTGCCCCACGCGCACGTTGCGCGCCTCCAGACGCAGTCGGGTTCCCTCACACTCCGGGCAGGGCTTCTGGTTGAGCAGTTTTGACAGCTCTTCGCGCACCAGGGTCGAGTCCGTTTCCTTGTAGCGCCGGTCCAGGCTGGGAATGACGCCATCAAAGGCATGTTCCTTGATGCGAAACCGGCCCCGCTCGCCGGGGTAATGAAAGGCGATCTGTTCCTTGCCCGATCCCATCAGCAGGATCTTCTGGATCTTTTCCGGCAACTGCTCGAAGGGGGTGTCCAGATCAAAGCCGTAATGTGTGGCGAGGTCGGTGAGCATCTGGAAATAAAACTGGTTGCGCCGGTCCCAGCCCTTGATGGCCCCCCCCGCAAGCCCCAGCTGCGGAAAGGCCACCACCCGCTTGGGGTCGAAGAAACTCACGACACCCAGGCCATCACACTGGTGGCAGGCGCCCATCGGGTTGTTGAAGGAAAACAGGCGCGGCTCCAGTTCCGGCAAGGCATAACTGCAGACGGGACAGGCAAAGCGCGCCGAAAACAGGTGCTCCGTGGCGCTGTCCATTTCCACGGCCAGCGCGCGGCCATCTGAGTGACGCAGCGCGGTCTCGAACGACTCGGCCAGACGCTGCTTCATGTCGGGGCGCACCTTGAGGCGGTCCACCACCACTTCAATGGTGTGCTTCTGGTTCTTGTCGAGCTTTGGAATGGCGTCAATGTCCACCACCGCGCCATCGATGCGCAGGCGCACAAAACCCTGGGCGCGCAGTTCATTGAACAATTCCTGCTGCTGTCCCTTACGCCCCACCACCAATGGTGAGAGAATCATCAGGCGCGTGTCCTGGGGCAGCTCCAGCACATGGTCCACCATTTGCGACACGCTCTGGGCTTCCAGCAGGATCTGGTGTTCGGGACAGTAAGGATCGCCCGCGCGGGCAAACAGCAGGCGCAGATAGTCGTGGATTTCCGTAACCGTACCCACCGTGGATCGCGGGTTGTGGCTGGTGGCCTTCTGTTCGATGGAAATGGCTGGCGACAGGCCTTCGATCAGGTCCACGTCAGGCTTTTCCATCAACTGCAGGAATTGACGCGCGTAGGCCGAGAGCGACTCCACATAACGGCGCTGTCCTTCGGCATAGAGCGTATCAAAGGCGAGCGATGATTTTCCCGAACCTGACAGCCCGGTCACGACCACCAGCCGATGCCGGGGCAGGTCGAGATCGATGTTCTTGAGGTTGTGGGTGCGGGCTCCACGAATGCGCAGGATGTCTTGTGTCACGGCGTTGGGCGAGGCTTCGTTCTGGGAACCTGCTAATATACGCCAAGATTTTTACTTTTTCCTGTCTGGCCCTCATGAAAACTCCCGATAGAATGTCTCCCCTCGAATGGCGTGCCAGCATGGGATTGGCCAGCATTTTCGGCCTGCGCATGCTGGGCATGTTCATCATCCTCCCGGTATTTGCCCTGTATGCCGCGCAATTACCCGGAGGGGCCGACAAAACGCTGGTGGGCATCGCGCTCGGTGCCTATGGCCTCACCCAGGCTGCGCTGCAGATCCCTCTGGGGTGGTTGTCTGACCGCATCGGCCGCAAGCCGGTCATCATGGGAGGGTTGGTGATTTTTGCCCTGGGAAGTTTCGTCGCTGCTTCGGCCACCAGTATCGGATGGGTCATTCTGGGACGCATCATCCAGGGCGCCGGGGCCATCTCGGCTGCGGTCATTGCACTGACGGCCGACCTGACCCGCGAACAGCATCGCACCAAAGCCATGGCCCTGATCGGCATGACCATTGGCGTCACCTTCAGCATGTCCATGATCCTGGCCCCGGCGCTCTACCCCGTCATTGGCGTGCCCGGCATTTTTGCCATGACGGGCGTGCTGGCACTGCTGGCCATCGCCGTCGTGCAATGGATCATTCCGGATGCCCCCCGGCCCCCCCAGGCCGAAGTACGGGCCCCTTTCTCCACCGTATTGCGCCACCTGGAGCTGCTGCGCCTCAACTGGGGCATTTTCGTGTTGCACGCCACCCTGATGGCCATATTCGTGGTAGTGCCCCCTGCCCTGGTGCGTGACGGTCTGCCGCAGGGCGATCACTGGAAACTCTACCTGCCCGTCATGCTGGGGTCCTTCGTGCTGATGATTCCGGGCGTGGCCCTGTCCCATGGCAAGTGGCGCAAATCCGTTTTTCTGGTTTCCGTGGCCGTCCTGTTGCTGGCCCAGTCGGCCCTGATGCTGGGCCTGGGGCAGGGTAGCGTCATGGGGATTGCCGTGGCCCTGACGATATTTTTTGTGGCTTTCAACGTGCTGGAAGCAAGCCTGCCCTCGCTCGTCACCGTGGTGGCCCCTCCCGGGACCAAAGGTACGGCCACTGGTGTTTACAGCAGCATCCAGTTTCTCGGCGCTTTCAGCGGGGCCTCTCTCGCTGGCGTGCTGTACAAGTATTGGGGGCCGGACGCCGTGCCGGTCTTTTGTGCAGGCCTCACCGCCATTTGGCTTGTGGTGGCGTGGCCCATGCAGGTCAAAAAAGCCAGTTAATCGAGGGAGAGTGCGCTATGGCTTCAGTCAATAAAGTGATTCTGGTGGGCAATCTGGGGCGCGACCCCGAAGTCCGATACATGCCCGATGGCGGTGCCATTACCAACATCAGTGTGGCAACGACAGACACCTGGAAGGACAAGGCAGGTGAAAAGCAGGAAAAAACCGAATGGCATCGCGTGGCCTTCTTTGGCAAGCTCGCCGAAATTGCCGGCGAGTACCTCAAGAAAGGCAGCCAGGTCTACCTGGAAGGCCGCCTGCAAACCCGCAAATGGCAGGACAAGGACGGGCAGGACAAATACACCACCGAAATCGTTGCCGATCGCATGCAGATGCTGGGCAGCCGTTCGGGTGGCGGGGGCGGGGACATGCCCTCGGGTGGCAATGGCGGGGGTTCCGCACAAAAACCTTCCGGTGCCGGCGGCAAGTTCGACGATTTCCCGGACGACATTCCGTTCTAGACACCCTCGCGCGTCATCTCAAAAAAAGCCCGGCACCCATGCAACATGCCGGGCTTTTTATTGGGGTGCACCGTGCTTCAGGGCATTGCCGGTTTCGCGCGCTGATGATGGACTTTCAACGCCCGCGAAAAGGCAAGGCCGATCACCGGAAGGGCCAGGGCAGCCACAACGAACAGCACGGCCATCCCCGCATGGGAGAGCAGCAGGGAGGCCAGCACCACACCCAGCGACTGTCCCAGAAAAAATGCCGAGGCAAACAGGGACACCGCAGTGCCCCGCACCTGCGGCGCCATTTGGGTGGCATTGGTCTGCAGCGTGTTATGCAGCATGTAGTAACCCAGGCCCACCAGGGTGCAGGCCGGGAGGGCCCAGCTCCAGGAGTCGCCCAATGCCAGAATGAGCCAGGCCACGCCAATGAGCAACCCGCCCATCCTGGCCAGCCCCACCTCGCCAAAATTGCTGACGAATTGCCGGGCAAAGAGGATGTACGAAAACCCGCCCAGGCCAAAGGTGGCCATCACGGCTCCTGCCATGGTCAACGACAGGCCAAAGCGATGATGCAGATAGGATGGAACGAAGGCGAGCGTGCCAAACACCACCAGCCCTTCCACGAATACGGTCAGCAGGATGACCCTTGCCCAGGGCTCGCTCAACACGGCACGACATTGGGTCAACACCCCACCCGACTTACCCCCCTGCGCGTTGTGCACGTGTTGCGTGGAGGCATTGTTGCGCGATTCCGCCAGAACCCACAACCCAACCACCAGATAGGTCAACGCCATGAAACCGAACGCCCAGCGAAAACCCAGGGTGTCGGTGAACACACCGCCAATGAATTGCCCGCCAATCACGCCCACAATTTGCCCAGCCAGGAAACGCGCCAGCGTGGCCTGGCGATGCTCATAGGTAATGGTGTCGCCAATCCACGCCATGGATAAGGGAATGATGCCCGCCGCCGAGGCGCCCGTGAGCAGTCGCGACAGCATCAGCCAGTGCAGTGAGCCAGCCAGCATGGCGCCAAGGCTGCCCAGGGTGCAGGCCAGCGTGGTCCAGGCAATCAACCGGTATTTTCCCAGGCGATCCCCCAAGGGGCCGAAAAACATCTGCAGCACCCCGTAAGCCACCGAAAACGACGAGATGACCTGTGCCGTTTCGCCGGGGGAAGCCAGGAACGTCCTGGCAAGGTCGGGCAGCATGGGGTCGCAAAGGCGCGCCGAGGCCGCACTGGCGAACGCCGCAAGGGAAAGCAGCGTTACCGCGCGACGATGTTGTTGGTCCGAAGGTTTCATACCCCTCGCTGCACGATGGTCCATCTGGGCATGAAGTTGTTCGACATGCTTTTCCCTCCTGATCGTCCTGGTTCGATGAAATGGCATAATAGTGCGACACTCATGGTCACGACAAAGAAAAATCAGCACCCTCCGGTGCGCCCGAACGCCCGATTGCATGCCGCATCGTGCCAAAAATGCCGTGCGTAGTCGCGTGGCACTGACACTCCTGGACTGAATGATCCCTTCTTCGCCACAACGCACCTGGAAATTCCTGCTCCTCAGCGGCCTTGCCTTCTGGGGCCCTGATCTCATGGTGCCCGCCGCCTGGAGCCATAACGAGACGTATCTGCTGCTGTCCAACCTGTACCAGGAAGCCCTGGTCGTGGCCGGCTTCTGGTACGGTCCTGCAATCTGCCAGGCCCTGGTGGTGCGGGAAATTGCGGAGGGGCCGTTGCGGCAGGCCGTGGACTGGACGCTTGCCGAGCTGCACCAACCCCGCGAGGCCGCATCCCGTTTTGCCGAAGTCCCCGTCACCCTGGCGGATCATCCGGGCCCTTTCATTGTTACGGCAGGGTTGCTGCCCGGGCAAAGCCGGATATTCCTTTCTTCCGGGCTGACGGCGCGTCTGGGCATCCACGGCCTGCGCTTTCTGCTGGCCCGTGCCCTGGCTCACGCACACCCGTCACAGCGCCTGGCCGCACTCCTGCCGCTGCTGATGCTGACGCTGGTGCTATCGGATGTGCCTGAAGGCGTCATGGCCTGGCTGGGTCTCTTCGGCTTTCTGGCAGGGTGGCTGCTTCTGCACTGGGTGTTTGAGTTGCTTGCGGATCGCAAGGCCGCGCGCGCCATGGGCGCTGACGCAACAGCGGGCCTTCTGGAAGTTCTGGCCGCCACGGCGGCGCCCGGCCACCGTCTGTCCGTGCGCCCGCCGCTCCGCTGGCGGTTGCGCGCAGTGGCTTCTACTTCATCTTCGAGCGAAGCTTGAGGGTTTCACCAGCCACCATGAAACTGCCCCGTCCGCGATGGTGCAGGGTAAGCGGATTCTTGCAGGCCGGATCCCGCCAGGCCTTGAGCACTTCCAGCACGAAAAAATTGTAGCGATTCACCCAGCGCGTGTCGGCCACACGGCATTCCAGGCTGGCGTAACACTCGGCAATCAGTGGCGCCACCACCAGGGTGGCGGGCACGGGCGTGAGTCCGAATCGCTTGAATTTATCCACGCGGCGGCCCGAGGTGTTGCCACACCCCACCACCTGTGCCGCCAGATCCCGGGTTGGAATGTTGAGCACGCACTGGCGCGTGGCGCGCAATGCCTCAAAGCTGAAATCGCGGCCGCTGACGACGCATCCCACGAGCGGAGGCTCAAACTCCATCATGGTGTGCCAGGACAGGGGCATGACATTGTCCCGTCCCTTTCTCGTCGTCGTCAGCAACAGTACCGGTCCGGGTTCTAGCAAACCATAAACCCGGGCCAGGGGATATGCGCGTTTGCCCATCTCGCTGCTCCTCCGCTTGCGTGACCGCGCCTTTCGCGGCACGATGTCACGATGACTCCGCCCTGCCACAGTATTCCAGGATTGCCACGCATGCAATCCGTTCGCGCATGAGCGCACGGCATCAACCCCGCATAGGATTGGCCTTGGGCGGCGGCTCGGCCCGCGGCTGGGCGCACGTCGGCGTGATCCGTGAGCTGGAGGCAGCAGGCATTCGCCCGGATCTGGTCTGTGGCACCTCAGTGGGCGCCATGGTGGGGGCCGCTTATGCCGCTGGAGAACTGGACCGGTTTGAACAATGGTTGCTCGACATGAGCGTGTCGGACGTGGTGTCGTTCATGGACGTCACCCTCAATGGCGGGGTGCTCAAGGGCGATCGTCTGATGGATTTTTTCCGACGCAATTTCGTCGATCACCCCATTGAGAATCTGGCCATGCCATTCGCCGCGGTGGCCACCTCACTGCGCACCGGGGCCGAAGTCTGGTTGCGCGAGGGCTCAACCGTCGAAGCGGTCCGTGCGTCCATTGCCTTGCCCGTATTGTTCACACCGGTACAGCACGACGGCCTGATCCTGGTGGATGGCGGGCTCGTCAATCCCGTCCCGGTGTCGCTGGCCCGCGCCATGGGCGCCGATCTCGTGATTGCCGTGGACCTCAATTCGGACATGCTAAGCCGCCACGAAGCCGCCGACCCTCCGCCCGAATCAACGGCGAGCCCGGTGGGCGAATGGATGCGCAAATTACAGGTCACGCTGGGGCTGCCCCTGTCAGAGGCTGCCAGCAACGAGCCCAAGCCTCCGTCCCTGCTCGACGTCGTCGGCTCCAGCATCAACATCATGCAGGTGCGCATCACGCGCAGCCGCATGGCCGGCGAGCCCGCAGACGTGGTGGTGGCCCCGCGGCTGGCCCACTTCGGCCTTTTCGATTTTCATCGCGCCAGGGAGGCCATCGACATTGGCAGGCGCAGTGTAAGGACCGTCCTTCACCAGCTCAGCTTGCTCAAGGAATAATAGCCCGCTGACGGGAACGCCGCCCCCTTCGTTTGACAGCGCCCCGAACCCCTCCTAGAATGGACCGGCAATCGTTGATTTTCCAATCAACGCCTGCAAGGGCAAACCCGTCGAAAGGCGGGGACGCAAAGCTTCCGGGCTAATGGACCAAGGTCCTAATCGACGACATGTCGAGTGCCAGCGGGGTCGCCAGGCGATCAGGATCATCCCCCCTGTTCCGGAGTCTTTGCGCATACAACCTGTTGCGAGGGTGTGTCATGGCAAGACTGAGTTTGAGCGCCCGAAAATCTGCCGCCAAGGCAAAGCGACCCATCGTGGTCAAAAGAATCATCAAGCCCCCGAAATCGCTTCGCTCCGGCGGCACCTGGAAGATTGCCTATGCCGATTTCGTCACTGCCGTCATGGCGTTCTTTCTGCTGCTATGGCTGGTCAACAGCAGTTCGGCCAACAGCCTGCGCGGCATATCCGAGTATTTCAAGGCCCCATTGATGATAACGCTCGCGGGCGGAAGGGCCATCGCCAGTACCCAACACATCGTGGGTGATGGCAGCAATGTCCCCAGCGACGGAATTGCCCAGGTCCAGATGGGAGAGGCCGACACGACCAGCAAAAGCGCCCTGGAGCATGCCCGGGTCAATTTGCGCCTGCAGGAAATCGAGCGCTTGCGGCAATTGAAGCGCCACCTGGAAAACGTGATCGAAACCCGGCCGGACCTGTTGAAATTCAGGGACCAGCTGTTGCTGGACATCACCACGGAAGGTTTGCGCATCCAGATCATGGACAAGCAGAATCGCGCCATGTTCAGTCTGGGAAGTACCGCGCCAGAACCCTATGCGAAAGAGATCCTGCAGGAAATCGGCAAGGCACTCAATGAGGTGCCCAACAGGGTCAGCATCTCCGGCCACACGGATGCCGCCCCCTACCAGGGAACCGAACTGAACTACAGCAACTGGGAGCTCTCCATCGACCGTGCCAACGCTTCGCGCCACGAGCTGATTTCGGGTGGCATGGATGCTTCAAAGATCATTCGTGTCGTAGGGCTTTCCTCGTCGGCATTGTTGGACGCCAGCAACCCGCTGAACCCCAACAACCGTCGCATCAGCATCATCGTCATGAACAGAGAGGCAGAGCAGGCAGCACTGACGACCCAGTAAACCGGCTTTCGCTTCGTCGCAGCGTAGGCTATCCTCGTCGGGATGAAACCAGTCACGGCATCATGGGACGTCATCGTCATAGGCGCCGGCGCAGCGGGCATGATGTGCGCCTCGCAGGCCGGACAGCGCGGTCGCCGCGTGCTGCTGATCGACCACAGCAGCAAGCTGGCCGAGAAAATCCGCATTTCCGGTGGAGGCCGATGCAATTTCACCAACCTTCACTGCCGTCCGGAACATTACCTTTCGCAAAATCCGCATTTCTGTCGCTCGGCACTGGCACGCTTCACCCCCCAGCACTTCATTGCCCTGGTGGAGCGTCACGGCATTGCCTATCACGAAAAGACGCTCGGGCAGTTGTTTTGCGACGACAGCGCCCAGCAGATCATCACCATGCTCAAGGAGGAATGCGCCCTGGGGCAAGTGGCATGGCGCATGCCCTGTGAGGTGCTGGCAGTCACCCGCGAGGCGGACGGGTTCCATGTGACAACGACTCAGGGGCGCCATCTTGCGCCCGCACTCGTCATTGCCACCGGCGGACTCACTGTTCCCAAGGTCGGGGCCTCCCCCTTTGCCTATCGCATCGCAGAACAGTTCGGCCTGAAAGTCATCCCGCCAAGACCGGCGCTCGTCCCGCTTTCCTTCGCCCCAGAAACCCTGACGCAGTTTGGCGACCTCTCTGGTGTTTCTCTCGAGGTGGAAGTGTCCTGCCACAACGGACGCTTCCGCGAGCATCTTTTGTTCACCCACCGCGGCCTTTCAGGACCGGCCATCCTGCAAATCTCTTCCTACTGGAACCCCGGTGACTTCATCTCGATCAACCTCCTGCCATCACTGGACGTTCGCTCCTGGCTGATGGACGCGCATGCCAGCCGCACGCGCTTTGACAACCTGCTTTGTGAAGTGCTTCCCAAGCGCTTTGCGCAGCAATGGTGTGCCGCACACCATCTGGCAAAGCCCATGCAGCAGTTCACCCGCGACGAACTGAACGATGCCGCCCATGCGCTGTGCAACTGGCAGGTTCGCCCCTCGGGAACCCTGGGATACAACAAGGCCGAAGTGACCCTGGGAGGGGTGGACACCGGGGCGCTATCATCCAAAACCATGGAAGTGCGCTCCGTTCCAGGTCTTTACTTCATTGGCGAAGCGGTGGATGTGACCGGCCACCTGGGGGGGTTTAATTTTCAGTGGGCCTGGGCGAGCGGCAGTGCCGCAGGACATGCCGTCTAGTCCATGCAATCCGTACTATCATGAGCAGACGTCATCGGGGAGGGGATCATGAAAAACATCAGGACATGGCTGGTATTGGGCACAATGCTGTTGGGTGTGACGGTTGCCCTGGCACAACCACAACCACCGATCAGGATACGCGGCACCATCACGGCGTTTGATGGAAATGAATTGCAGGTGAAGTCACGCGAGGGTCAGGATGTCACCCTGCACATGGCCGACACCACCAAGGTCAACCTGCTGGCGCCAATACACCTGAGCGACATCAAGGAGGGCAGTTTCGTTGGGGTGACCGCTCTCCAGAATGGCCCGGGAAATTCATTGCAGGCGCTGGAAGTTCACGTGTTTCCCGAGGCCCTGCGCGGCACCGGGGAGGGCCATTACGCCTGGGATCTCGAACCTGGATCCAGCATGACCAACGCCAACGTCGATGCCATCGTCAACGTCAACAATGGCAAGGAACTGGTGTTGAGTTACAAGGGGGGCAGCCAGAAGATCATCGTGCCCCAGGGGGTTCCGCTGGTCACCTTTGTTGCTTCTGACAGATCACAACTCATTCCGGGCGCCAAGGTTCTGGTCATTACCCGGCGGGAGGAGAATGGCGACCTGACGGCCCTGCGCATCAGCGTGGGCAAGGATGGCATGAAGCCGCCGATGTAACCTTACTGCTTGTTGTAATCCTTGATGGCGTCCTTAATGGCCTTCACTTGAGGATCTCGTTGCTTCTCGGGACTGGCTGCAACGACAGGGACAGGGGCCTTGGCGCTGGCAGGGTCCGGGGTGACGGCCGAAGTACTGCCGGACAGGCGTAACTGTTCTTCGACGGTGGGAGAGACTTTCAGCTTCACCTGGACCCTGGTCAGGCCCTGAATGATTTTTGCCAGGCTGTCATCGAGTTTTTTGCGTTCGCCATCCTGTAACGATTTTTCCTGCGCCAGCGTCATCTTGAGTTTTTCCAGATCGCTCCTGATGGTCAACAATCCGGCATTCATGCCGTTGACTTTCGCCAGCCCCTCCTTCAACTGGGTCTGGGCTGCCTGGTTGCCCGTGACGGCAATCACCGCAGTGACGAGTGCCACGAGGGACACCACCGGGGCAAACCCTTCTGCAATGTATTGCCCACCCTTGCTCGCCCAGGTTTTCAGGCGCGAGGCCTTTGGCGCAGGCGCCTTGGCCTCATCGTCTTTCCTGTCTTTGGCGGTGTCTTCATGTTCGGGTTGTCTAGCCATGGTAGCCTCCGCAAACCTTGATTCTAGCACCACGCAATGGCCTCACGGCGAGTCCTGCACGTTCACTTCTGGGCGCCGAATGGGGAGCTTAACGTGGCGGGTTTTTTCTGCTTCGAAGCCTCCAGCGCCTGACGAAAGGGATCCTGTACCGGGGCTGCAGTGCCTTCCCGGGCAACGGCAGGAGGCACTGGGTTGGCGCCCTGATTTTGCCTGGAAGCTTCCAGTGCGGCCTTGAAGGGATCGGCCGGGGGAGGTTGCTGCAAGGAACCGGGCGGTGACGCCATGGTCCTGATGCCATCCGGCATCGGCGCAGGCGTGGCAGTGCTGCCTGCGCCCTGGGCCTGCATGGCCTCCTGGGTGCGCCCGTCAGCAGCGCCGTCGCGCCAGACAAGCCACCAGGCGGCGCCCAGCAACAGCAACAGGAAGACCAGTACCCCGACACGCCGGGCGCCGTTGGCGCTTTGCATGTGGGGCTCGATGTTGGCAGGTTTGGTCAATCTGGTCATTCATGAAATAAAAACGTTCCGGACCATTCTACAACATCATGGGTTTCAGGCCGTGTCGTGGCTTTGACAGAATGCCTTACAATGGGGCACATCATGCATGCGCCAGGCACTACAACCGCCCTCACCCCACAACGCTGCCCCTGGTGCGGTGATGACCCGCTTTACGTGGCCTACCACGATACCGAGTGGGGCATGCCACAGCATGACGACCGTGTCCTGTTTGAATTTCTGCTGCTGGAAGGTGCTCAGGCAGGCCTTTCCTGGATAACCGTGCTGCGCAAACGCGACAATTATCGCCGCGCTTTTTCCGGATTCGATGCCCACCGCGTGGCCGCCTTTGGCGAAGCCGAGACGGCGCGCCTGATGGCTGATCCCGGGATCATCCGCAATCGTGCCAAAATTGCTGCCGCCATCGGCAACGCCCGGGCCTATCTCGAGGTCCAGGATCAATTTGGCAGTTTTGACCGTTATCTGTGGTCGTTTGTGGATGGCGTCCCGATACAGAATGCGTGGCAACACCCTGGCGAAGTCCCGGCGCAAACCGCCCTGTCTGAAAGGCTCTCCAGGGATCTGCGCGCGCGCAACTTCAAGTTCGTGGGGTCCACCATTTGTTATGCCTTCATGCAGGCCGTCGGTCTCGTCAACGATCACTTGCGCACCTGCCACCGACATGCCGCACTCAGCGCGCCAGCAACAGGTAGAGCAGCAGGCCGTTGAGCACCAGCGACAGGACCACACCGAGTTTGAGCAACAACGCGGGATCGCGTTTCAGAAGCGGCATTTTGCGCGGAACGCGCAGCCGGCCATGCCCCCCCTTTTCCAGCGCCAACAAAAACGCCTCGATGGTTTCAAACCGGTCTTCGGGTTCGCGAGCCACGGCCTTCAACAGGATGGCTTCCAGCCATTCGGGAACGTCGGGACGATAACGCGTGGGACTTAACGGATCGCCAAAACGCGGATGTTGAAATGGTTCGATCTCGCCATAGGGAAACTTGCGTGTCAGCAATTCATACAAGGTCACTCCGCAGGCGTACAGATCTGAAACTTCTGAAGCCGGCTTTCCGGCATGCAGTTCTGGGGCCATGTAACTTGGGGTTCCGGGATTGTTGATCTCACCGAAATCCTGACCGTCAGAAGCAGCAACCCCCAGATCCAGTATGCGCAAATGGCCGTCCGCGCCCAGATGGATGTTGTCCGGTTTGATGTCCCGGTGGACAATGGACAGGCGGTGCAGCGCGCCAAGCCCCTTGAGCAGACGCATGCCGATGTCTGCGGTTTCTGCTGACGAAAAATGCCGCCCCTGACGCAACCATTGGCCCAGGGTTGCCCCTTCGTGCCAGGACATCAGGTAGTACAGATAACTGCGCCCCGGAGATGGCATCACCTGTGGGAAAGCAGCATCGATGACTCTGCGGGCCAGCCACTCTTCGTGCGCCAGGGCTGAAGCATCCGCACCGTCGCAACCCTGGCGCAAGGTTTTCAACACACAATGCTGCCCGGTAGCCTCAATGCGCGCTTCATATAACACCGTCACCCTGGACTCATGAAGCACCCTGATGATGGCAATGCCATCCAGTGTATCGCCCGGCTTGAGGCGGTCCGGAATGGGCAGCCGCGCGGTGCTGGCGAGCGCATCCCGCAATTTCGCTGCGGGAACGACCAGGACGTTCACTACCAGCGCGGTGCAATTATCCTGGCTGCCCTCGTTCACTGCAGCCAGCGTGAGGTGCGACGCTGCATCCTGCGAATCGCCATGACTGAGCAGCGCATTGCGCATGCGCCCTTCACCCAGGCTGTTCCACACGCCATCCGAACAAATCAGGAATCGGTCTCCCGCTGCCAGCTCACCATCGCTATAGTCCACCAGCAGCTGGGCATCCAGCCCCACGGCTCGCGACAACACCGTATTCAGTTCGGGATGATCCCACACGTGATCCTGCGTCAAGCGCCGCAACTCGCCGTCACGAAACCGGTAGATGCGTGAATCGCCCACATGCGCAACATGGTAACGCCCCCCGCGCAGCAGCAGCACCGAGAGCGTCGTGGCCATGCCAGCATTGTGGCGCAACGACTGGTTTTGGGAGAACAGCCAGCGGTTGAGCGACTGGATGACCGTGTCCAGCGCATGAAACACGCTCCAGGTGTCCGGCGTTGCGTAGTAGTCTGCCAGCAATCCGCGCACCACATACTCCGAGGCTTCGTTGGCGTTGCTATGCCCTCCCACGCCATCTGCCACGGCCGCCAACAATCCCTTGTTTTCAAGTTCGGGTCCATCCGGCGTGACGGCCCCACAAAAATCCTCATTGCGCGGCCGCGGCCCGGTCAGCGAACTAAAGCCCAGTGTAAACGCCGAAGTCATGCCTCCCGGGATCCCGTCTTCAAATCCGTGCGCTGGTGAGACTTGCGGCACCCCAGGTGGTGCGCCAGCGCGTCTTGACCGCTGTCAACCCCACCAGCGCAATCACAGCCAGCATGGCGAATATGTAGAACCCGGTCATGTAACTTCCAGTCATCTGCCTAGAGTACCCCAGGCTGGAGGCCAGATAAAATCCGCCCACGCCACCGGCCATCCCCACCAGCCCCGTCATGACCCCAATTTCCCTGCGAAAGCGTTGGGGCACCAGTTGAAACACGGCACCGTTTCCCATTCCGAGCGAAAGCATGGCCACGACAAATCCTGCCAATGCCATCCAGGATTGCGGCAGGCCCACCCCCACGACGGACAGTGCTCCCGCAGCCACCAGATAAACCACGCTGAGCAACCGGATGCCGCCGAAACGGTCTGCCAGTGCCCCGCCCATGGGACGCACCAATGATCCGGCGAACACGCAAGCCGCGGTAAAGAAACCGGCGGTCCTGGGATCCAGGCCGTACTGCGTGTTGAAGTAGATGGTGAGCGACGAAGCCAGGCCCACAAAGCCGCCAAAGGTGACCGAATAGAAGAACATGAACCACCAGGCATCCTTGTCCTTCAACACCAGCAGGTATTCCGACAGGCGCTTGGGTGGCGGCGCGTTGGGCGCATCCCTGGCCATGATCACATAGGCCAGCAGCACCAGGCTGAGCGGGATCAGCGCCAGTCCGAACACATTGCTCCAGCCAAAGGCGGTTGCCAGTGAGGGTGCGAAAAGCGCCGCGAAGACGGTTCCCGAATTTCCTGCCCCGGCAATGCCCAGCGCCTTGCCCTGATGCTCAGGAGGGTACCAGCGCGAGGCCAAAGGCAAGGCCACGGCAAAGGATGCGCCGGCCACGCCGAGAAACAACCCCAATACCAGGACCTGTTCATAGCTGTGGATGCCCCACCACCAGGCCGCAAACAGGGCGACGATCACGACGACCTGACCGATGATGCCGGTGATGCGCGCATTGAGGTGATCCACCATGATTCCCAACACCAGTCGCAGGGCGGCACCCGACAACACCGGTGTCGCCACCATCAATCCCTTCTGGACATGATCGAGATTGAGGTCCCTGGAAATCTGCACGCCCAACGGACCCAGAATGACCCAGACCATGAATGCCAGATCGAAGTAGAGAAACGCTGCAATGAGCGAAGGCGTGTGTCCAGCTTGCAAGAAAGATTTTCGATCCATGATCGGCTCCTGATGTGCTTCGTACGTGCTACAAAATATGTTGTGCCGGTTGCGACTGCCCTGACACAAGGCGCTTCAATTCGGGCAGGCAGGACCCGCAGTTCGTGCCACACTGAAGCGTCTGCTGCAACGCCTGCAGTCGTTGTGCCGCGGTTTCTGCCACCACTGCCTGCAATGCCGTGACAATGGCCTGCTCGGAAACGTTGAAGCAGCTGCAGACCACCTTTCCACGAGCCAGGGGTTTTCCCGGCGGAACTTTTCCGGGGGTCAGCAACGCACGCCCCAGACCTTCCACGGAAGCGCCGCTCTCGAGGTAATCCTGCAACCAGGAAGCCGCGGCCACCTGGGCTGTTTCGCCGGACACGAGCACGGCCGCGAGTTTTCCGTGCAACGCGCCGGTCACGCCGATGCGAATCAAACGGCTGATGCCGCGACGCCTGTCCTGATAGCGCAACACCCCGGGTTCGCCGGCATGCAGTCCCAGCACTGCCTCAATGGCATTGCGCGTGGACTCGGGTGCCGGATCGTAATCGGCGATTCTCAACAACACGCCCACGGTCGCTTCATGGTCCTGCGTTTCATGGCCAAACAACACACAGCTGCCGAAGGCAAAGCCGGCCATGTGCGCACGCAACGACATTCGGGTTGTCAGTGCCGTGTGCTGCGGCATCCACGCAAAAGCCGTCAGGCGCCAGGGCAGCTCGGCCTTGAGGATCTTGATGGCGGCATGCTTGAGTTCGGGTTGCCCCGAATCGGCATCAATGGCAGGCAGCGTCAGGGTGTTGACACCAAACCCTGCAGCCCCCCCTGCCTGTCCGGCCACCGATTCCTCACCCCAATGCATGGCCACGAAGGCCTGCATGGGCGCCACTTCTTCCGAAGGCTGGAGTGGCAATACCTGGCTGCCACGACGACTGGTGAGATGAACCAGATCCCCTGCCTGCAGGTTCATGCGCGCACAGTCCGTTGGAGAAATTTGCACCACGGGTTCGGGGGCATGGGCATACAGCCGCGCCAGAGTACCGGTACGGCTCATGCCATGCCACTGATCGCGCAGCCGCCCTGTTGTCAGCGTAAAGGGATAGCGCGCATCTGCAGGCTCTGCAACGGCGTGATAGGGCGCTGCCACAAATCTTGCGCGCCCGTTGGCCGTGGCAAACACACCATCCTCGTAGAGCCTTGCCTTTCCAGACAGGGCACCTGACGGCATGGGCCACTGTTGTGGTCCATGCGTTTCGAGAAGGCCATAGGACAAACCGGTGATGTCCAGGTCGCGCCCGGCCGTGCTGGCCCGATGTTCCAACCAGATGGACTCCGGACTGTCATAGGGAAACAATGATTTTCCAGAGCGTGTGGCACGTTCGAGCAGCTTTTCCATGCGTTGCCCCACTGCCACGGCAATGGCCCAGTCATGGCGCGCCTGACCGAAGGGCGCTACTGCAGGCAGTACCCGGCTGATGCGGCGTTCTGAATTGGTGACGGTGCCTTCCTTTTCTGCCCAGGTGGTGGCTGGCAGCAAGACATCCGCAAACGGCACGGTGGCCGTATTGCGATAGGCTTCCTGCACCACCACGAATTCTGCCCGCGCCAGGGCCTCATGCACGGCCCCCTGGTTTGGCAGGGATTGCGCGGGATTGGTGCAGACAACCCAGATGGCCTTGAGCGAGCCGCCTCGCAAGGCTTCGAAAAGGGGAACGGCCGTCAAACCGGGCTGCTCAGGAACCGACGCCACATCCCACAGTTCCGCCACTTCAGCCCGATGTCGGGGATCAGCAAGGTTGCGGTGAGCCGACAGCAGGTTGGCCATGCCGCCCACCTCACGCCCCCCCATGGCGTTGGGTTGACCCGTCAGGGAGAAGGGACCGGCACCGGGCTTTCCAATCTGGGCAGTGGCCAGATGCAGGTTGATGAGCGTGGCATTATTTGCCGAACCCGAAGTGGATTGATTGAGCCCCTGGCAATACAGTGAAAGCGTGGCTTCTGATTGCGCAAACCATCTTGCCGCCTCGCGCAGGTCTTCTTCGCGGATGCCGCAGCACTGAGCGACGGCGCGTGGCGTGAATTCGGCCACCGTGTTTCTCAACGCCTCGAATCCTTCGGTATGTGCGTCAATGTAGTGCCGATCAACCCACCCTTCCCACAACATGACGTGCAGCATGCCGTGATGCAACGCCACGTCCGTTCCAGGCGCAATTCTCAAGAACAGGTCGGCGCTTTGGGCAGTGTCCGTCCAGCGCGGGTCCACCACGATCAACTTCATTGCCGGGTTCCTGGCACGCGCAGCTTCGATGCGTCGAAACAACACCGGATGCGCATAGGCCGTATTTGACCCGGAAATGAAGATGACCTGGGCTTGCTCAATGTCCTCGTAACTACAGGGCGGTGCATCAGCCCCCAGCGTCTGCTTGTACCCCGCAACGGCACTGGACATGCACAGTCGCGAATTGGTGTCGATGTTGTTTGTTCCGATCAGGCCCTTGGCGAGCTTGTTGAACACATAATAGTCTTCCGTCAGGAGCTGTCCGGACACATAGATGCCGACGGCATCAGGGCCGTCACGGCGAATGATTTCCGCAAGGCGCTGCGCCACGGCATCCAGTGCCGTATCCCATTCCACGACACGACGGGCAGACGAGCGCTCATTGCGCATCTCGGGGTGGCTTGCGCGAACCTGTTCGTACACATGGGGCTGTGCCGTCAGGTGAAGCGTGGCGCCTTTGCTGCATAAACGCCCGAAATTAGCGGGGTGTTCGGGGTCGCCGCGCACGCCCGTGATGCGTTGCACCCCTGTGGCATCGGGTGCAGACTCGATCAGCATTCCGCAGCCCACACCGCAATAGCAGCAGGTGCTGCGCGTCACTTGCGATGCGCCGTTCATGGCGCACCTGTAAGTTCCGCCTTGCTAAGATACACCTGCCCGTTTTTCACCATGACCGACAGCCGTTTCGCACAACCGACATCCGGTGCCACGGCCTCACCGCTGTCGAGTTCGATGTTCCACCCATGCAGGGGACAGGTGACGCGATGGCCGTGCACGATGCCCTGGGACAGTGGCCCTCCCTTGTGTGGACAACGATCGCGCAGGGCAAACACACCTTGATCTTCCGTACGGAATAGCGCAACCGGGCCGATCGCCGCACCTTCCACCACGCGCGCCCCCAGCATGGGAATGTCTTCCAGTGCCAGAACGGCAATCCATGTTTCCCGGGTTTCCACGAGGCTCATGACAGGGCTCCTTCTGCACTCGTGGCAAGCCGTACCGACTGAAACTGTTTCCAGTCCACCCCGGCCGCTTCCTGTGCCTTCCAGGGATCAGGTGCGCCGCGCAAGGCAAACAGCAACCGCTCAAACAGGGCGCGCCGCCCCTCGGCATCGTTGACGATGCGCTGGCGAATCACCTCCATGCCCACGCGCGACACGTAGTGCACCGTGCGCTCCAGATACCAACCCTCCTCGCGGTACAGTTGCAGAAACGCCCCGGAGTATTCCTTCACTTCATCGTCCGTCCTGACCTTGCACAGATACTGGGCCACTTCGGTCTTGATGCCGCCATTGCCGGCCACGTAAATTTCCCAGCCCGAATCCACGCCAATCACGCCCACGTCCTTGATGCCCGCCTCCGCGCAATTGCGCGGACAACCCGACACTGCCAGCTTGACCTTGTGCGGCGAGTACATGCCGAACAGCATTTTTTCCAGGTCGACGCCCATCTTCATGGACGACTGCGTGCCAAACCGGCAATGCTCGTCACCGACGCACGTTTTGACCGTACGGATGGATTTTCCATAGGCATGGCCGGAGGGCATGTCGAGATCCTTCCACACGGCAGGCAGGTCTTCCTTGCGAATCCCCAGCAAGTCAATGCGTTGTCCGCCGGTGATCTTGACGGTGGGCACGTTGAACTTCTCCGCCACATCCGCAATCCGGCGCAATTCCGCCGGATTGGTGAGCCCGCCCCACATGCGCGGCACCACGGAATAAGTGCCATCTTTCTGGATGTTGGCATGGGCACGCTCATTGATGAACCGCGACTGCGGATCGTCGGCAGCCTCGTGGGGCCAGGTGGAAATCAGGTAATAGTTGAGTGCCGGCCTGCAGCTTGCGCATCCGTTGGGCGTGCGCCACTCCATGAACTGGCGCACTTCCTGTTGCGACAGCAGGTGGTGTTCACGAATGGATTTCCGTACTTCGTCATGCGAGTGGTCCGTGCAACCGCACAGGGCCTTTTTTGTCGGCGTGTCGGAGTAGTCGGTGCCCAGAACGTTCATCAGGATCTGTTCCACCAACCCGGTGCAGGAGCCGCAAGACCCGCTGGCCTTGGTGCACTTGCGCACGTCCTCCAGGGTGAACAGGCCCTGCTCCTGGATGGCCTTGACGATGGTGCCTTTGCTGATTCCATTGCAGCCGCACACTTCGTCCGTATCTGCCATGGCCATGGCTTTGTTGTGGCCTTCATGCCCCACATCGCCGATGTTGTTTTCGCCGAACATCAGGGTATCGCGCAGCTCGGCAATTTTCCTGCCCTCGCGCAGCAACTTGAAATACCAGGTGCCGTCTGCCGTATCGCCATACAGGCAGGCGCCCACCAGATGGTCGTCCTTCAATACCAGTTTCTTGTACACCCCGCCCACCGGGTCGGACAGGGTGATTTCTTCCATGCCATCCCCTCCCATGAATGCTCCAGCGGAGAAGAGGTCCACGCCCGTCACTTTCAATTTGGTCGAGGTCACCGATCCGGTATAGCGGCCAATGCCCATGAAGGCCAGGTGGTTGGCGCACACCTTGGCCTGTTCGAAAAGCGGCGCCACGAGTCCATAGGCCATGCCGCGATGGCTGACACATTCCCCCACGGCGTAGATGCGCGGGTCATAGGTCTGGAGCGTATCGTTGACCAGGATGCCGCGCTGACAGGCCAGTCCTGCAGCCTCCGCGAGGCTTGTGTTGGGGCGTATGCCGGCAGCCATGACCACGAGGTCTGCGGGGATCTCGCTGCCATCCTGGCAACGCACCGCAGCGACGCGCGTGCCCGCGTCGTTGGCCAGCAGCTCGCTGGTCTGCGTGGACAGCCTGAACTGCAACCCTTTGGCTTCCAGGGATTGCTGCAGCAGCCCCGCAGCCACGGGGTCCAGCTGCCGCTCCAGCAACCACTCCGCCAGATGGATGACGGTCACGTCCATGCCGCGCAGTTTCAACCCATTGGCGGCCTCAAGCCCCAGCAAGCCGCCGCCAATGACCACCGCATGGCGGTAATGCTTTGCCGCTTCAATCATGCATTCCGTGTCGTGAATGTCGCGATAGGTGATCACTCCAGGAAGGTCTTTTCCGGGAATGGGCAGGATGAAGGGCGAGGAGCCCGTGGCAATCAGAAGCCGGTCATAGTCCTCCACGATGCCGTCCGTCGTGATGACCTGGCGTTTGACGCGATCGATGCGACTGACGGTCTTGCCCAGATGCAGGCGAATGCCATTTTCGGCATACCAGTCCAGACCGTTGAGGATGATTTCATCCACGGTCTGCTCTCCGGCCAGCACCGGCGAGAGCAGGATGCGGTTGTAATTGGGGTAAGGCTCAGCGCCAAACACCGTGATGTCGTACAGCTCCGGGGCAAGCTTGAGCAATTCTTCCAGGGTTCTGATCCCTGCCATACCATTGCCAATCACCGCCAGTTTCATTTTTTTCATGACCCGATCTCCGAAAGGTACCTCGGCACCTGGAATCGGTGTTCCATTTTCGTGCCGAGTCACCCCATTCCCAGCAAGAATCAGACCTGTTTTAAAAATTTATTTAAATTGTTTCCAGATCAAGGCATTACAGGTAACCATCCTTTTTCTGGGCGGCTGCCATGCCGCAAATGGGTGCCCGACGCACTGCATGGGTGCGTGTCATGGGCGAAAAAAAACCGCCGGGGATTCCGGCGGTTTTGGGTGATGGCCTGGGTGACTGAACGGGGCTTATGCCTCCGGTGCACCTTCGGCATCGGCCGTCCCTGCAGGACGATCCAGCAACTCCACCAGCGCCATGGGCGCGTTGTCACCCTGGCGGAAGCCAAACTTGAGAATGCGCAAATAGCCCCCGTTGCGGGTCTGGTAGCGCGGTCCGAGTTCGTTGAACAGCTTGGTGACCATGTCGCGATCACGCAGCCGGCTGAACGCCAGGCGGCGATTGGCCAGCGAAGGCGCCTTGCCCAGGGTGATCAGGGGTTCTGCAACACGACGCAGTTCCTTGGCCTTGGGCAGGGTGGTGCGGATCACTTCATGCCGCAACAGTGAATTGGTCATGTTGCGCAGCATGGCCAGCCGATGGCTGGTGGTGCGGTTCAACTTGCGATTGCTAAGACGGTGACGCATGATGAATTATCCTTAAGGTTCGATTCGAGCGCGTTTAACGGCGGTCGGTCAGGCCGACAGGGGGCCAGTTTTCCAGCTTCATCCCGAGGGTCAAGCTCTTGGAGGCCAGCACTTCCTTGATTTCGTTGAGCGACTTGCGACCCAGGTTCGGGGTCTTCAGCAACTCGGTTTCAGTGCGCTGGATGAGGTCGCCGATGTAATAAATGTTTTCGGCCTTGAGACAGTTCGCCGAGCGAACCGTCAGTTCAAGGTCATCCACTGGCTGCAGCAAAATGGGATCCACTTGCGGCGCCTTGGTGGCTTCCATCGCCATGGGCGTGCCCTGAAGATCGGCAAACACATTGAGCTGATCCATCAGTACGCGGGCCGCAAAGCGCACGGCTTCTTCCGGCTCAACGGCACCATTGGTTTCGATGTCCATGACCAGCTTGTCAAGGTCGGTACGCTGCTCAACGCGGGCACTTTCAACGGCATAGCTGACACGGCGCACGGGGCTGAAGGAAGCGTCCAGCTGGATGCCGCCCACTGCACGGGACTCCTGGTCGATGGCACGCGTGGTGGCAGGCTGATAGCCACGACCCTGCTCGACCTTGATCTGCATGTCCAGCTTGCCACCTGCCGTGAGGTGCGCAATCACATGTTCAGGATTGATGATTTCCACGTCATGCTGGGCTTCGATGTCGCCTGCAGTCACCACCCCCGGGCCCACCTTGATGAGCTTCAGGACGGTCTCATTATGATTGTGCAATTTGAGCACGATCCCCTTGAGGTTGAGCAACAGGTCAACCACGTCTTCCTGAACACCTTCAACGGTCGAGTACTCATGCAGCACACCGGAGATCTTGACCTCGGTGGGTGCGAAACCAGGCATGGACGACAACAGAATCCGGCGCAGGGCATTGCCCAGCGTATGGCCATAACCCCGCTCGAACGGCTCCATGACTACCTTGGCATAGGTCGGAGATATATTCTGTACTTCGATACTGCGCGGTTTCAAAAACGCATTGGTTTGGCTTTGCATCGTCTGTCCTTGTAACTAACTGGAAGGAGGCCCTGTTACTTCGAGTACAGTTCCACCACCAGTGATTCGTTGATGGTCGTGGGCAGTTCGCTGCGCTGCGGGCGAGCCTTGAAAACACCCTTCATGGCCTTGATGTCCACTTCCAGCCATTCAGGGAACCCACGTCCCTCGGCGGCTTCAGTAGCGCCCTTGATGCGCAGCTGAGCCTTGGATTTCTCGGCGACTTCAACCGCATCGCCTGGGCGCAATTGGTACGACGGAATATTGACCCGCCGGCCATTGACCAGAATGCCATTGTGACGCACGACTTGACGCGCTTCGGCGCGCGATGCACCAAATCCCATGCGGTACGCCACGTTGTCGAGGCGGCTTTCCAGCGCCTGCAACAGGTTGTCTCCGGTAATCCCGCGAGCCTGATCAGCCGCGTGATAGGTTCTGCGGAACTGACGCTCAAGGATGCCGTAGATCCGGCGAACCTTCTGTTTGGCGCGCAACTGGCCACCGTACACCGACTGGCGGCCCTGCTTCTGTCCATGCTGGCCAGGCGCATAAGCGCGGCGCTCTACTGCGCACTTGTCGGTAAAGCATTTCTCTCCCTTGAGGAAGAGTTTCTCGCCTTCACGGCGACATTGGCGACACTTTGCATCCAGGTTTCTTGCCACGATAGTTTCTCCCGATCCCTGGTTAAATACGACGCTTCTTGGGTGGACGGCAGCCGTTATGCGGCACAGGCGTCACATCCGAGATGCTGGTAATCTTGAAACCCACGGCGTTCAGGGCACGCACAGCGGATTCACGTCCTGGGCCTGGGCCCTTGATGCGAACTTCCAGGTTCTTGACGCCACACTCCTGCGCGGCCTTGCCTGCATTTTCTGCGGCAATCTGCGCTGCAAAAGGAGTGCTCTTGCGCGAACCCTTGAAACCATTGCTGCCCGATGTCGCCCAGGACAATGCGTTGCCCTGACGATCGGTGATGGTCACGATAGTGTTGTTGAAAGACGCGTGGATGTGCGCAATGCCTTCGGCCACATTCTTCTTGACCTTCTTGCGTGCACGAGTTGCTGTATTAGCCTTAACCATTCAGGATTCTTCCTTCAATTACTTCGTTGAGCGAACGGCCTTGCGCGGTCCCTTGCGGGTGCGCGCATTGGTACGGGTACGCTGACCCCGACAAGGCAAGCCACGACGATGCCGCGAGCCACGATAGCTACCCAGATCCATCAGACGCTTGATGTTGAGGGACACTTCGCGGCGCAAATCTCCTTCCACTGCGAACTTGGTCACCTCAATACGGAGCTTCTCCATGTCGGCGTCCGTAAGATCCTTGATCTTGGTACTGGGCGTCACTCCTGAAGCGGCGCAAATGTCGCGCGCGCGGGAGCGTCCAATTCCATAGATCGCCGTCAGTGCGATCTCAGCATGTTGATGATTCGGGATGTTGACCCCAGCAATACGAGCCATAAACGACCTCGGTTTCTGTTGCGTTTAACGATTGAGCGAAAACCCAGGCTTAGCCCTGGCGTTGCTTGTGGCGCGGATCTTCACAAATCACGCGCAGCACACCCTTGCGCCGCACCAACTTGCACTTGCGGCAGACTTTTTTTACAGATGCCTGTACTTTCATTTTCAGTTCTCCTGCAATCCGCGTTATTTTGCGCGGAAGGTAATTCGGCACCGGGTCAGGTCGTAGGGCGTGAGCTCCACGGTCACCTTATCGCCCGGCAAAATCCGGATATAGTGCATTCGCATCTTTCCGGAAATATGTCCCAGCACCACATGATCGTTTTCGAGCTTAACGCGAAAAGTTGCGTTCGGCAGGGTTTCCAGAATCTCGCCCTGCATCTCGATCGTATCTTCCTTGGCCATTTATCTAGTAAGCTGCCCTTTAAAGTTGGCCTTCTTCAAAAGGCTTTCATACTGTTGCGACATGGCGTACGACTGCACCTGGGCCATGAAATCCATGGTTACCACCACGATGATCAAGAGCGACGTGCCACCAAAGTAGAAAGGCACGTTGAATCGCACGATCAAAAACTCGGGCAGCAAGCACACCAACGTGATGTAGATGGCCCCGGTCAGGGTCAGCCGCGTCATGATCTTGTCGATGTAACGCGCAGTCTGCTCACCTGGACGGATACCCGGCACGAATGCACCGCTCTTCTTCAGGTTGTCTGCCGTATCCTTGCTGTTGAACACCAGCGCCGTGTAAAAGAAACAGAAAAACAAAATGGCGCTTGCGTACAACAACACATAAATTGGTTGCCCCGGGCTCAGCATCGAGCTGATGTCCTTCAACCAGCCAAAATTTTCATGGCTGCCAAACCATCCGGCCAAAGTTGCCGGAAACAAAATGATGCTGCTGGCAAAAATGGGCGGGATCACGCCGGCCATGTTGAGCTTCAAGGGCAGGTGAGAGCTTTGGCCCCCATAGATGCGGTTGCCCACCTGGCGCTTGGCATAATTCACCGTAATCTTGCGTTGGCCACGCTCGACGAAAACCACCAGGGCCGTCACCAGAATGACCGCAGCAAACAGTGCCAGCGCCATGAACCAGGAGAAGGCGCCCGTCCTGACCAGTTCAAGGGTGCTGCCCACCGCTCTGGGCAGCCCGGCCACGATACCGGCAAAGATGATCAACGAGATGCCATTGCCAATGCCGCGTTCCGTAATCTGTTCGCCCAGCCACATCAAAAACATCGTACCGGTCACCAGGGTGATTGCCGTGGTCACCCGGAAGGCCATGCCCGGGTCAAGCACCAGGCCTGGCTGCGCTTCAAGCGCTACGGCAATGCCGATAGCCTGGAAAAACGCCAGCACCACCGTGCCATAACGCGTGTACTGCGTAATCTTGCGCCGTCCCGCCTCGCCTTCCTTCTTCAGGGCCTCGAGGGAGGGCACCACCGTGCCCAACAACTGCATGATGATCGATGCCGAAATGTACGGCATGATCCCCAGGGCGAATACGGTAAAGCGCGACAGCGCCCCACCCGAGAACATGTTGAACATGCCCAGAATGCCGCCCTGCTGGCTGTTGAACAATTTTGCCAGCTCGTCCGGGTTGATGCCCGGTACCGGGATGTGTGCGCCCAGGCGGTAAACCACCAGCGCACCCACCACAAACCACAAGCGCCGCTTGAGGTCGTCCATTTTATTGCCCGTCAGGGCATTGCCCACGTTGGCCAACGGAATCAGGCGCCTTGTTGTTCTTCGATGGTGCCACCGGCCGCCTCAATGGCAGCGCGCGCACCCTTGGTGACCCCCACGCCACGCAACTTCACGGCGCGCGTCAGTTCACCCTTCAAAAACACCTTGGCCCCACCCGCGCTGCCGGGAATCAAACCAGCCTGCTTGAGGGTCAACAAATCGATCACTTCACCCTCGACGCGAGCCAGATCTTCCAGGCGCACCTGAACCGTCTCATGACGATTGACGGGAAGGAAACCCCGCTTGGGCAGACGACGCTGCAGTGGCATCTGGCCGCCTTCAAAACCGACCTTGTGGAAACCGCCGGAACGCGACTTCTGGCCTTTGTGGCCACGACCTGCAGTCTTGCCAAGGCCGCTGCCGATACCGCGACCTACACGACGCCGGGCGCGCTTGGCACCGGAGGCAGGTTTAATTGTATTCAGTTCCATGACGACAATCCTTTATTCGCAACGAACCAGGTGGCTGACCCGATTGATCATGCCACGGTTCTCTGGGGTGTCCTTGACTTCCACCGTGTGGTGCATGCGGCGCAATCCCAAACCGCGAACACATCCCTTATGCGCTTTCAGCGCACCGATCGGGCTTTTGGTCAGTGTGACCTTGATCGTTTTTTCAGTGGCGGCGTTCATAGCGTTACTCCGTGATCTCTTCAATGGTCTTGCCGCGCTTGGCAGCAATTTCCGAAGGGCGACGCGTCGCTTCCAGACCATTCAGGGTAGCCCGAATGACGTTGTAAGGGTTAGATGAGCCAATGCACTTGGCCAGCACATTGGTAACGCCCATCACCTCAAAAACAGCCCGCATTGGTCCGCCGGCAATGATTCCGGTACCTTCGGAAGCTGGCTGCATGAACACCTTGGCAGCGCCATGCTCGCCGATCACGGAATGAAACAGGGTTCCGTTCTTGAGATTGATCTTGACCATCTTGCGGCGTGCCTGCTCCATGGCCTTTTGCACGGCAACCGGGACTTCGCGAGACTTGCCCTTGCCCATGCCGATGCCACCGTCGCCATCGCCGACCACAGTCAGGGCAGCAAAACCGAGAATCCGGCCGCCTTTGACCACTTTGGTCACACGATTTACTGCGACCATTTTTTCGCGCAGACCGTCGCCGCGCTCTTCGTTATCGTTCTTTGCCATGTGCTATCCCAGTGGGTTCGCTTATCCGATTAAAACTTGAGGCCGCCTTCGCGGGCAGCGTCGGCCAGGGCCTTGACGCGTCCGTGATAGCGAAAACCGGAACGATCGAATGCAACGCTTTCGATGCCGGCTTGCTTTGCCTTTTCCGCAATGCGACGACCCACGAGAGTCGCTGCATTGATGTTGCCGCCGTTGGCCACTTCCTTGCGCACTTCAGGTTCCAGCGTCGAGGCGCTGGCCAGTACCTTGGCGCCTGAAGCGTCAATGATCTGTGCGTAAACATGCTGGTTGGTGCGGTGCACGGTCAGGCGCACTGCAGACAACTCTGCAATTTTTGCGCGCGTCCGGCGGGCCCGGCGCAGTCTTCCATTGTCATGCATCATGATCTGTCCGCCTTATTTCTTCTTGGTTTCTTTGAGCACGATCACCTCGTCGGAATAACGCACGCCCTTGCCCTTGTAGGGTTCAGGCTTGCGGTATGCGCGCACTTCGGCAGCCACCTGGCCCACCGCCTGGCGATCAATACCCTTGATGATGATTTCAGTCTGGCTGGGCGTTTCAACCTTGATTCCTGCCGGCATTTGATGCACCACCGGGTGCGAAAAGCCGAGGGTCAGGTTGAGCTTGTCGCCTGCAGCCTGGGCACGATAGCCCACGCCGACCAGAGCCAGTTTCTTTTCCCATCCCTTGGTAACGCCATTGACCATGTTGAAGACCAGGGCGCGTGCCGTACCAGACATGGCATTGGCCTGCTGGCTGTTGTTTGCAGGCTTGAACTGCAACTGGTTTTCAACCTGGCTGATCTGCACCTGGTCACCCACATGCTGGCTCAACGCACCCAGCGGACCCTTGACAGAGATGGCACCGTTGGAAATGGTGACTTCAACCTTTTCCGGGATATCAACGGGATAATTTGCAATACGTGACATGGTTACGCGCTCCTTATGCCACGATGCACAGCACTTCACCACCCATGTTACGGCTGCGTGCCGCACGGTCGGTGATGACGCCTGCCGGTGTGGACAGGATGGCCACGCCCAGGCCGTTCATGACCTTGGGAATATCATGGCAACTCTTGTAAATTCGAAGTCCAGGTCGGCTTACGCGCTCAATCAGTTCGATAACCGGGCGGCCAGCGTAATACTTGAGAGACATCTCAAGGCTGGGCTTGTTATCGTTTTGATGGACCTGGAAACCGTCGATATAACCCTCATCCTTGAGAACCTGGGCAATCGCTACTTTTAGTTTTGACGACGGCATCGAGACACTGCTTTTCTCCGCGCGCTGGGCGTTGCGGATTCGGGTCAGCATATCGGCTATCGGATCTGTCATGCTCATCGGGTGTCGCTCCTGCTACTACCAGCTGGCCTTGGTGATGCCCGGAATTTCTCCGCGCATCGCGATTTCGCGGAGCTTGCTACGCCCCAGACCGAATTTGCTGTAAACGCCGCGCGGCCGGCCGGTCAAGGCACAGCGGTTGCGCAGCCGGGAAGGGCTCGCATTGCGGGGCAAGTTTTGCAGCGCCTCACGAGCTTCAAAGCGGGCCTCATCGGTCGCCTTGCTGTCATTGATGACACTTAACAGTTGAGCGCGCTTGGCGGCAAATTTCTTTACCACTTCACGACGCTTCTGCTCACGGTTGATCAGTGCAAGTTTCGCCACAGGGAACCTCAGACTTTCAAGGGGAATTTGAACGCCATCAGCAAAGCCTTCGCTTCGGCATCCGTCTTTGCGGTGGTGGTGATGGTGATATTCATCCCACGCACTGCGTCAATCTTGTCGTACTCGATTTCAGGGAATATGGTCTGTTCCTTGACGCCCATGCTGTAATTGCCACGGCCATCGAAAGAGCGTCCGGAGATTCCACGGAAATCGCGAATTCTGGGAATCGCCACGGAAATGAGGCGGTCAAGAAATTCGTACATCCGGTCACGGCGCAGCGTCACCATGCAACCAATCGGGTAACCCTGGCGGATCTTGAAACCCGCGATGGATTTGCGCGACTTGGTCACCACAGGCTTTTGGCCTGCGATCTTCTGCATGTCGCCGACGGCATGCTCGATGACTTTTTTATCCGCCACCGCCTCGCCCACCCCCATATTGAGGGTGATCTTGGTGATACGGGGCACTTCCATCACCGACTTGTAACCGAATTCCTTGACCAGGTTCGGTACCACAGTGTCTTTGTAAAAGCTGTTCAGACGGCTCATGCTTGTTCCTTACGCGTCAACGACTTCGCCATTGGATTTGAAAAACCGCACCCGCTGGCCATCTTCAAGCACTCGAATACCCACACGACTGGCCTTTTGCGTAGCCGGGTTGTAAAGCGCCACATTGGAGATATGAATCGGCATTTCCTTTTCGACGATTCCGCCCTGATCCCCTTTGACGGGATTGGGTTTCTGATGCTTCTTGACGCGGTTGATGCCTTCCACCACGACCGAAAAATCTCCGGCCATGCGCAGCACGGCGCCGCGCTTGCCCTTGTCCTTGCCGGCGATGGCGATGACTTCATCACCCTTGCGAATTTTGCGCATGTTTGGCTCCTATAACACTTCAGGCGCGAGCGAGACGATCTTCATGAAGCGCTCGGTCCGCAGTTCGCGGGTTACTGGCCCGAAAATACGCGTGCCGATGGGTTCAAGCTTGGCATTGAGCAAGACGGCTGCATTGCCGTCAAACTTGACCAGTGAACCGTCCGGACGACGCACGCCCTTGGCGGTACGCACCACCACGGCATTGTAGACTTCACCCTTCTTGACGCGACCCCGCGGCGCAGCAGTCTTGATGCTGACCTTGATGACGTCGCCAATATTGGCATAACGGCGTTTTGAACCGCCCAGTACCTTGATGCACATTACCGATTTGGCGCCGGTGTTATCAGCGACATCGAGCATCGATTGCATTTGAATCATGGCTAAAGCCTCTCCAACTTTATCCGCCGGGCCTTTCGGCTTTACCGGGGATGCATTTGACCCCACGGCTGCGACGGCTAGTTTTGGACCCCGTCAGGGGATAGAAAACAGTGCTTCCGAAGAATCTGCGATTTTAGCGTAGACGCCTGCCCTTGGCAAGCCCCCGCGCGAACTCAGACCGTAATTGCCTTCGTGACCAAACGGGATACCTTCCAGGTTTTGGTCTTGGAGATCGGACGGCATTCCTCGATCATCACGACGTCACCGGTATGGTAATCGTTGGTTTCCGTATGGGCATGGTACTTCTTGGAGCGACGAATCACCTTCCCGATGGTGGGATGGGTCACGGTGCGCTCAACCAGCACCGTCACCGTTTTGTTCATCTTGTCGCTCACCACCGTTCCCGTGAGGGTGCGCTTGACCTTGGTGGCTGCATTTTGGGTTGCTTCAGTCATCATTGCCCCGCCTTTTCTCGAATCAGCGTCTTGACCCGGGCGATGTCACGCCGCAGTTTGCCCAATTCGCTGGTCTTGTTGCTTTGCTGTGTGGACAACTGCATCTTCAGGCCAAATCTGGCCTTGAGCAGGGATACCAGCTCCTGATTCAGTTCTTCCACGTTCTTGGTACGCATTTCACTCGCATTCATGGCATCACCCCAACTGACGGGTCACAAAAGTGGTTGCGATGGGCAGCTTGGCGGCAGCGAGCGTAAATGCCTCACGCGCCAGCTTTTCATCGACACCGTCCATCTCGTACAGCACCTTGCCTGGAACGATTTCGGCCACGAAATATTCCGGGTTACCTTTACCGTTACCCATCCGGACTTCGGCGGGTTTGCGGGAAATGGGCTTGTCCGGGAAAATCCGGATCCAGATGCGTCCACCACGCTTGATATGACGCGTCATGGCACGGCGGGCAGCCTCGATCTGGCGAGCAGTCAAACGGCCGCGTTCGGTGGCCTTGAGGCCGAAATCACCAAAGGAGACCTTGGCGCCGCGAGTCGCAACACCCGTGTTGCGGCCCTTTTGTTGTTTCCGGTATTTGGTTCTAGCTGGCTGCAGCATTTCGGACTCCTGACTTGCGGGGTTTTTTCTCGGGCTCAACAGCGGCCACTACCGGCTGCTCGCCACGACCCACGATTTCACCCTTGAACACCAGTACCTGAACGCCGATGATGCCGTAGGTGGTTTTGGCTTCGGAGAAACCAAAATCAATGTCGGCACGCAGGGTGTGCAGGGGTACACGGCCTTCGCGATACCATTCCGTGCGCGCGATTTCCGCCCCATTGAGGCGACCGCTGCTGGTGATCTTGATGCCCTGGGCACCCAGACGCATGGCATTTTGCATGGCGCGCTTCATGGCACGACGGAACATGACGCGCTTTTCGAGCTGGCTGGTGATACCGTCGGCAATGATCTGCGCATCCAGTTCGGGCTTGCGGATTTCTTCGATATTCACGGCAACCGGCACACCCATGAGGCGCTGCAGGCTGGTACGCAGGGTTTCGATGTCCTCACCCTTCTTGCCAATGACAACCCCTGGACGGGCGCTGTAAATGGTGATTTTGGCGTTCTTGGCCGGACGCTCGATGATCACGCGACCCACGGAGGCATGCGCCAGCTTCTTTTTCAGGAAGGCACGGACCTTGATGTCGTCCTGAAGCATTCCTGGAAAGTTCTTGGAGTTAGCAAACCACTTGGAGCTCCAGTTTTTCAGAACGCTCAGGCGGAAGCCTGTTGGATGAATTTTCTGACCCATGGTTATTCCTTGTCCGCGACGGTGACATAGATGTGGCAGGTGGGCTTGACGATGCGATTGCCACGCCCCTTGGCCCGCGCCGTGAAGCGCTTCAAGACCGGCCCTTTTTCCACATAAATGGTGGAGACCTTGAGTTCATCCACGTCCAGGCCGAGATTATGTTCGGCATTGGCAATGGCAGACTCCAGGACCTTTTTGATGATCTTTGCGCCCTTCTTGGGGCTGAACGTCAAAAGGTTGAGCGCCTGATCCACCTTGAGGCCGCGAACCTGGTCAGCGACCAACCGACCTTTCTGGGCCGACAGGCGTACGCCGCGCAGTGTTGCTTGTGCATTCATGGTTCAGGCTCCTTATTTCTTGGCCGGAGCGGCTTTCTTGTCCGCTGCGTGGCCCTTGAAAGTGCGTGTCAGCGAAAACTCGCCCAGCTTGTGGCCCACCATGTTTTCCGTAACGTACACGGGGATGTGCTGCTTGCCGTTGTGCACGGCAATGGTCAGGCCAACAAAATCGGGCAGCACCGTGGAACGGCGCGACCATGTCTTGATGGGGCGCTTGTCCTTGGAAGCCACGGCGGTTTCCACTTTCTTCATGAGATGACCGTCTACAAACGGTCCTTTTTTAATCGAACGAGCCATAGTCGTTACCCTTAAGCGGATTGACGGCGACGAACGATCATATTGTTCGTGCGCTTGTTCTTGCGAGTGCGATAACCCTTGGTCTGAATACCCCATGGGCTAACCGGATGGCGGCCTGCTGCCGTCTTGCCTTCACCACCACCGTGCGGGTGGTCGACCGGGTTCATGGCCACGCCGCGAACCGTCGGACGAATGCCGCGCCAGCGCTGCGCACCGGCCTTGCCGATGGAACGCAGGTTGTGTTCTTCATTCCCCACTTCACCGATGGTGGCCCGGCAATCCACGTGGACGCGGCGGATTTCACCGGAACGCAGACGCAGCTGCGCGTACGCGCCTTCACGGGCCAGCAACTGCACCGAGGTTCCAGCCGAACGGGCCAGTTGCGCCCCCTTGCCAGGTTGCATCTCGATGCAATGCACGGTGCTACCCACCGGGATGTTGCGCAAGGGCAAACAGTTGCCCGGCTTGATCGGCGCATCGATGCCGCTCATCAGCTGGGCGCCCTTGGCCACGCCCTTGGGGGCGATGATGTATCTGCGCTCGCCATCGGCGTAGCAGAGCAGGGCGAGGTTGGCGGTACGATTGGGATCGTATTCCAGACGCTCAACCACCGCAGCGATGCCGTCCTTGTTGCGACGGAAGTCCACCAGACGGTAGTGCTGGCGGTGTCCACCGCCCTGGTGACGGGTGGTGATGTGGCCATTGTTGTTGCGGCCCGCTTTCTTGGACTGCTTTTCCAGCAGTGCCTGTACCGGTGCACCCTTGTGCAGGTCCGGACTAACAACCCGAATCACTCCACGCCGGCCGGGGGAGGTGGGTTTCATCTTGATGATTGCCATGCCTTATTCCCCCGCGACGAGATTGATTTCCTGACCTGGCTTCAGGCAGACATAGGCCTTCTTCCAGTCCTTGCGCTTTCCGGCGAACCGGCCGGAGCGCTTGTGCTTGCCCTTGACGTTGACGACCTGGACGCTTTCGACCTGTACTTTGAACAGGTGTTCGACCGCAGCCTTGATTTCGGGCTTGGTGGCATCGGGTACCACGCGGAAAATGACCTGTTCAAACTTGTCGGCGACAAAGGTGCCCTTTTCAGAGACAACCGGAGCCTCGATGATTTGCAGCAGGCGTGCTTCGTTAGTTTGAGCGCTCATGCCAGCACCTCCTCGAATTTCTTGACTGCGCCCAGCGTCAGCACCACTTTGGGGAAGCGAATCAAGCTGACCGGATCGGTCTCATTCACTTCCAGCACCAGGGCGTTGGGCAGATTTCTGGAAGACAGGTACAGGTTGTCGTCCAGATTGTCGGTGATGATCAGCACGCGGTCATAGCCCATGCCTTTGATCTTGCCGGCCAGAATCTTGGTCTTGGGGGAGTCGAGCTCAAGCTGCTCCACCACGGCCAGACGATCTTCGCGCACCAGCTGGGACAGGATCGAACACAATCCAGCGCGATACATCTTGCGGTTGATCTTGTGCGTGAAGTTTTCATCCGGGCTGGACGGAAAAATCTTGCCGCCGCCACGCCACAACGGGCTGGAGGCCATCCCGGCACGGGCACGACCCGTACCCTTCTGGCGCCAGGGTTTGCGCGTGGACTTGGCGACTTCGCTGCGGCCTTTCTGGGCGCGCGTGCCTTGTCTTGCATTGGCTTGAAACGCTACGACCAGTTGATGCACCAGCGGCTCGTTGTACTCGCGACCGAACAGGTCGTCAGATGCGGCGACGGTCGATTTGAGCTGACCGTTGTCATCGATGATTTTAAGTTCCATTTATGCCGCTCCTTTGGCTGCGGGCCGCACGATCACGTGGCCGCCTTTGGAACCTGGGACTGCGCCCTTGATCAGGAGCAGCTTGCGTTCACTGTCAATCCGAACGATCTCGAGGCTTTGTGCGGTACGACGCACGTTACCCAGATGACCCGCCATCCGCTTGCCGGGGAACACACGGCCGGGATCCTGCGCCATACCGATCGAACCGGGACTGTTGTGGGAAACCGAGTTACCGTGGCTGGCACGGTTGGAGCTGAAGTGGTGGCGCTTGATGGCGCCGGAAAAACCCTTACCCTGGGAGGTACCGGTTACATCCACCTTTTGCCCTACCTGGAAAACGTCCAGCGCGATGGTGCCACCGGGGGCGAGGCTTGCGACCTGCTCCGGCGTCACGCGAAATTCGCGCGTCAACGTACCGGCGGTCACGCCTGCCTTGGCCAGATGACCGGCTTGCGCCTTGGTCACGCGGCTTGCCCGGCGTTCGCCAAAGGTTACCTGAACGGCAGTGTAGCCATCCGTTGCAGGATTTTTGATCTGGGTGACGCGATTGTCGCCCACCTCAACGACGGTGACCGGAATTGCTTCCCCGTCTTCGGTGAACACTCGCGTCATGCCGACTTTGCGGCCGACTAGTCCTAGCGTCATTGCCATGTTCCTTATGTTTGTTGGCCCGCCATCGCCTTGATTGGCTTGGGTCGGGTGCCGATTCCAATTGATCGGCTTACATTACTCAACGCCCTCGAGGAGCGCTTTGCACACCTTGCTGCTTACAACTTGATTTCCACATCCACGCCTGCCGGCAGATCCAGCTTCATCAGCGCATCAACGGTCTTGTCAGTTGGGTCGACAATGTCCATCAGACGCAGATGCGTGCGAATTTCAAACTGGTCCCGCGACGTCTTGTTGACGTGTGGAGAACGCAACACGTCGAAGCGTTCGATGCGGGTAGGCAAGGGCACGGGGCCCTTGACCACGGCTCCCGTACGCTTGGCGGTTTCGACGATCTCCAGTGCCGACTGATCGATGAGACGATAGTCGAACGCCTTGAGGCGAATACGGATTTTCTGATGCGTGATCGCTGTTGCCATGATGCTCCTTACTTACTCGATAACCTTGGACACCACGCCGGCGCCCACGGTACGGCCACCCTCGCGAATCGCAAAGCGCAAACCTTCTTCCATCGCAATCGGCGCAATCAACGTCACCGTCACCGCCACATTGTCGCCAGGCATCACCATCTCGGTTCCCGCCGGCAACTCGATCGCCCCTGTCACATCCGTCGTCCGGAAATAAAACTGCGGACGATACCCCTGGAAAAACGGCGTATGACGACCGCCTTCATCCTTCGACAACACGTAAATCTCGGCAGTGAACTTCGTGTGCGGCGTAATCGAGCCCGGCTTCGCCAGCACCTGACCACGCTCCACGTCTTCGCGCTTCGTACCACGCAACAGCACGCCCACGTTGTCTCCCGCCTGCCCCTGATCCAGCAGCTTGCGGAACATCTCAACCCCGGTGCACACCGTCTTCTGCGTCGCCTTCAATCCCACGATCTCAAGCTCTTCGCCCACCTTGACGATGCCGCGCTCCACGCGCCCCGTCACCACGGTGCCACGACCTGAAATCGAGAACACGTCTTCCACAGGCATCAAAAATGCCCCGTCAATGGCGCGCTTGGGCTCAGGAATGTACGTGTCCAGCGCTTCGGCCAAACGCCAGATCGCGGGCTCACCCATCTCCGACTGGTCGCCTTCCAGCGCCTTCAATGCACTGCCAATGATGATCGGCGTGTCATCCCCAGGAAAATTGTACTTCGACAGCAACTCGCGAACTTCCATCTCCACCAGCTCCAGAAGTTCCTTGTCGTCCACCATGTCGGCCTTGTTCATGAACACCACAATGTACGGAACGCCCACCTGGCGTGCCAACAAAATGTGCTCACGCGTCTGCGGCATCGGACCGTCAGCTGCCGAAACCACCAAAATCGCACCGTCCATCTGCGCCGCGCCCGTGATCATGTTCTTCACGTAATCCGCGTGCCCAGGACAGTCCACGTGCGCGTAGTGCCGCGCTTGCGTCTCGTATTCCACGTGCGCCGTGTTGATCGTAATCCCCCGTGCCTTCTCTTCCGGAGCCGAATCAATCTGGTCGTAGCTCTTCGCCTCCCCACCAAACTTCTTCGCCAGCACCATCGTCATCGCCGCAGTCAAAGTCGTCTTGCCATGGTCCACGTGTCCAATCGTCCCCACGTTGACATGGGGCTTCGTGCGTTCAAACTTACCTTTTGCCATATCGATTTCCTTGAAAGTACTCAGCTAGCGCCGATGATAGTCGTTAAAGTCGCTTGGAGCCCATGACCAGGATTGAACTGGTGACCTCTCCCTTACCAAGGGAGTGCTCTACCACTGAGCTACATGGGCCTTGCTTTCACCACATCCTGCATGGAGCGGGTGAAGGGAATCGAACCCTCGTCGTAAGCTTGGAAGGCTTCTGCTCTACCATTGAGCTACACCCGCGCGTCCGAATTCCAGTGCAACCTGTGAAATACATCCACCACCGGTCGGGTGGTGGAGGGGGAAGGATTCGAACCTTCGAAGGCAGAGCCGTCAGATTTACAGTCTGATCCCTTTGACCGCTCGGGAACCCCTCCAAAACGAACCCGTAATTATGGGCCAGTGTCAATAGGCTGTCAATGCTTAAATCGATTCCGAAATACCCACCAGCGCGAAACCCCGTAATTGAAGGCCATTCCAGCCACCGACCCCAATGCCACGGCCAGTGCCGGTTGCTGCGCCAGCTCCTGGCTGGCAAAGATCGCGACCAGATAAACCCCGTTGTTGACCACCCCGCCCAGGCCATTGGCCCAGACATAACGCAACCACTCGCGCAACCACTGGGGGTGCGCCCGTTTTGCGAAGGTAAAGCGTCGATTGAGCGCCCAGGTTGCGCTCACGGCCAGCGAAAACCCCACGGCCTTGGCGCTGACGAGATCCAGCCCCGCCCGTCTTGTGAGCAAGACCACCGTTCCGGCGTCCACACAAAACCCGACGCAACCCACCAACGCAAACGAAAGGATTTCACGAGCCCGCGAATGCACAGCATTCCTTTTGATTTTGAAGGTTTTTTCTGACAACAGCGGTATAATACAGGGTGTTGAACTTAGCGTTCCAACTCATGCGTCATTCATCGATACCATGCAACCCACGCTCAGCCTGATCGTTCCGATGCGCAATGAGGCCGCCAACATCGGCCCCTTCTACGAGCGCATCCGCTCCGTGCTGGACCCCCTGGGCGAATCCTGGGAGATGGTGTGCGTCAATGACGGCAGTGGAGACGCCACGCTGCACCGGCTTTTGACGCTGCGCACACAGGATCCGCGCATCGTCGTCATCGATTTGTCCCGAAATTTTGGCAAGGAAGCGGCCTTGACCGCCGGCCTGGACCACGCACGGGGCGATGCCGTCATCCCCATGGATGCAGACCTGCAGGACCCACCAGAGCTCATTCCCGAGCTTCTGGCACGCTGGCGGGAAGGGTTCGAGGTGGTACTGGCCATTCGCACCAGCCGCGCCAGCGACAGTCTTTTCAAACGCACCACGGCGCACCTGTTCTACAGTTTCATCAATCGCCTGAGCACCGTTCCCATTCCCGCCAATGCCGGCGACTTCCGCCTGATGTCGCGCGCCGTCGTCGAAGCCATCCAGCAACTGCCAGAGCGGCGGCGCTTCATGAAGGGACTGTTTGCCTGGGTTGGCTTCAAAACCGCTGAGGTGCATTACCAGCGCCCGCCCCGGCACGCAGGCCAAACCAATTTCAATTACTGGCGCTTGTGGAATTTTGCCCTGGAGGGCATCACTTCCTTCAGCCACATTCCACTCAAGATGTCATCCTACTTCGGGTTGCTGGTGTCTTTCTTCGCGTTTCTGTACGCTGTCAAAATCATCATAGACACCTGGGTCTACGGTAACCCCGTCAAGGGTTATCCCTCCATCATGGTGGCCATCCTTTTTTTCTCCGGTGTGCAACTGGTTGCCATCGGCGTGATTGGCGAATACCTGGGCCGCCTGTATGAGGAAAGCAAACAACGGCCCGTTTACCTGATCAGAAAATGCTATGGCCCCCCGCCATCCGAACCGAGTTGAGATGATGACGCCAAAAACCACATGGATCCTGTTGCTGGTGGCAGCCCTTGCAGGTTGCAGTGCCATTCTGCCGCAATCGGAAAACACTGACGTCAACCCCTGGACCAGCTACCAGGAAATGCAGACGATGTTCGACAGCATCATCCCCCACAAAACCACGGTGGAGGACCTCAAGGCCCTGAAGCTGGATCCGCACACCAACCCCAACATTGCCATCCTGAACTATTCCGACATTCTGCGTCGTTTCATTCCCAGCCCCTCCATCAACGCGCATGACCTGGACCTGGGCGTTCAGGAATGCATCAAGGCCAAGATGGAATGCGAAGGTTATGAAATCAACCAGGCGGTCATGGAGAGCAACCGTTATGGAAACTTTTTTATTGATTTCTTCAACTTCAAACGACAGACGAACATCGAGGGCTGGCGCTTCAACGGCATCCTGCTGATCAAGGACAACATCGTCATCTACAAGCTGACTGGCGGCGAACCCGCCATCCATAAAAACGAAGAGCACCTCAACCCACTGGGGCCCCTGCAGATTTTCTGAAGGTCAGCCAACCTTGCCGGACAGCGCAGCCTGATCCACGTACCATTCGGCCCCCACGACCAGTGCAGCGGGAAATTGCGCCCCGTCCTCCATGCGCTGCAAGGCCTGATGTTTTTCAGTCCCCGCAACCAGAAACAGTTTATGGCGTGATGCATTCAACACGTCGAGTCCCAGCGACACCCGCAATGCCGGGGGTTTTGGGGCACCCACCACCGGCACGACAAGCGCCTTGCTGCGCCACGCGTGATCGTCCGGAAACAGGCTTGCGGTATGCCCGTCCTCTCCCATGCCCAGCAAGACCAGATCGAGCGGTTGCGCCAAAGCAAGCACCCGGACATACGCCGCAGCAGCTTCAGCGGGCCCCAGTTCTGCAGGAATGACATGGATGTGCGATGGGGGGACCGGAACGTGGCGCAGCAGGGTTTCGAAGGCCATCGTATCGTTGCGTTCAGGATCTCCCCGCGGCAGGCAGCGCTCATCGCTGAAATACACTTCAGTGTGCAGCCAATCAATTGCGCCGTGACGCAGGTGCTCGTAACAGCGGTGCGGCGTTCGCCCCCCGGAGAGCGCGAGGCGGAAGACCCCGCGCTCGGCCTGTGCACGCGCCGCAAGTGCGGCTATGCGCCCGGCTGCAGCAACGGCCAGGGCTTCGGAATCTGCAAACACCTCAATAGGGTTGCAGGTCGGCACCGTCGGGGTCCAGGGAATGGCGCCAGAACTGGTCATCGCGCGAAAAGAGGCGATAGGTACCGCGCGGCCCCCAGCTGCCCGCCTGATAGCTGTTGATGAAGTCGCGTTCCATGGACCATACCTTGATGACCGGATCAACGACACGCCAGGCGGCCTCGACTTCGTCCATGCGCAAAAACAGCGAGTGGTCGCCGTGCATGACGTCCAGCAACAACTCCTCGTAGGCGTCGTAGTCTGCATCCTCACCCTGGCGATACGTGGCATCCAGGCTGATGGTGCGGGTCTGCAAATCCAGCCCGGGCATCTTGACCTGCATTTCCATTCTGAGACTGTCGTTGGGCTGGATTCCCAGCATGATCCAGTTGGGTTGCGGAGGGCCGTGGCGAGACTGGCGCAGCAGATCCTGTGGCGGACTCTTGAAGCGAATGCAGATGGCTGAACTGTTTTCTGCCATGCGCTTGCCCGTCCTCAGATAAAAAGGCACGCCAGCCCAACGCCAGTTGTCGATATAGACCCTCAGTGCCGCATAGGTTTCGGTCACGCTGTCCGGGGCCACACCGGGTTCTTCCAGATAGCCGGGCACGGATTCACCCCCGATCGTGCCGCTGGCATACTGCCCCCGAAACGCATGGGCATGCACCGCATTCTGGGGTATGGGCCGGATGGCCTTCAGCACCTTGACCTTCTCGTCGCGCAGGTGTTCGGCAGACAGTGAGACCGGGGGTTCCATGGCCACCAACGTCAGCAGCTGCAGCAAATGGCTCTGGATCATGTCCCGCAGGGCGCCCGCACCTTCGTAGTAATCTGCGCGCCCTTCGATCCCGTGCGTTTCGGAATGCGTGATCTGCACGTGATCCACGTAATGCTGGTTCCATAGCGGTTCCAGCAGCAGGTTGGCAAACCGGAAGACCATGACGTTCTGTACCGTGCCTTTGCCCAGATAATGGTCGATGCGGAAAATCTGGGGCTCGTCCAGGTGCCGGTATAATCCGGCCTGCAGGGTCTGCGCGCTGAGCAGGTCATAGCCGAAGGGCTTTTCGATGACCACCCTCCGCCAGCCCCCCTTCTCGTTGAGCAGCCCCGACTGCCCCAGATGCTCCACGATGCCCGGGTAATCCGCGGGCCGCACTGCCATGTAGAAAACCATGTTGGCTGGAAAACCCCCGGTGTGTTCCAGTTTTTCCTGCAGCGCGTGATACGACTCCTGTTGCTCAGGGTCGATGCGATGGTAGTGCAATCGATTTCGGAAGCGCTCCAGCGTGGGGGTGTTCGCCCCAACCGGATCGTGGGCCTGCAGCAAGCCCACCACCTCATCCTGCCAGGCCTGCCGGTCCATGGCTTCAAGGCTGGAGCCCACCAGGACCATGTCGTCGGACAGCCGCCCCGAGCGCTCCAGCTGGTAGAGCGCCGGGATCAATTTGCGCCGTGAAAGGCTGCCACGGGCACCGAAAATGACCAACGTGCAGGGTTCAGGCTTTTTCACGGGAATCCTTGATGGCGTGTCCGCCAAAGGCATTGCGCATCAGTGAAAGCAGCCTGAACCCGTAGCCGCTCTCATCCTGGCTTTGAAACCGCATCTGCAAGGCAAGGCTGAGCACCGGGGTTGCCACTCCCTGCTCGATGGCTTCGATGGCTGTCCAGCGACCTTCCCCGGAGTCAGCCACATAAGGGGCCACAGTGGCCAGGGTTGCATCAGACCGCAAAGCTTCAGCGGTCAGGTCCAGCAGCCAGCTTCGAACCACGGATCCGTCCTGCCACAGCGCAGTAATCCTGGCGAGGTCGAGCGCAAACTCCCGCTTGCCCTCCAGCAGGGTCAGGCCTTCGGCCAGGGCCTGCATCATGCCGTACTCGATGCCGTTATGGACCATCTTGACAAAATGTCCGGCGCCCACCGGTCCCACATGCGCCCATCCGCGATCAGGTGCGGGGGCCAGAATCCTCAGCACGGGCGCTACGGTCGCCGCCACTTCGGGTGTGGCCCCCACCATCAGGCAGTAGCCGTTCTGCAGGCCCCAGATGCCTCCCGAAGTGCCCGCGTCCATGAAGCCGATGCCTTTTGTGGCCAGTAACTCACCGCGTCTCTGGCTGTCGTGGTAGTTTGAGTTGCCGCCGTCCACGATGACATCCCCGGGCTGCAGCAGGGGTGTGAGCTCTGCGATCTGGTTTTCCGTCACGGCGCCGCTGGGCAACATCAGCCAGACGATACGCGGTGATGCAAGCTGCGCCACCGCCTGGGCAGGAGAGGCGCTTGGGATGACCCCCGCCTCTTGCGCCAGTCTGTTCAGGACCTCCGGTGAACGATCATAACCAACGACCGAGACCCCACCGCGGCATAACCGCGTTGCCATGTTGCCTCCCATCTTGCCCAGTCCGATCATGCAGATTTTCATTGGCCATCCCCTGTTATGTCCGAATACCGCTTCCTCTCGGCCAGTTTACGCTCAGAACCGGTAAGCAACCCCGGCATAAAGCTCTGTGGTGTGCCCTCCGGGAATGAGCGCTGAATTACCCACATCATATCGGTCCAGACCGAAACGCAGTCCGACGGTTTGCGTCAATGTGTACTGACCACCTATCCCCACGACGATGCCGTTCTCGCTCGAAGTGTTTGGCGCATCCAGGCTTGTTCTGGCAAACCCGAATTTACCCCTCAGGGTGAAATTCGTATTCCCCACCGGAATGATCCCGATCGCCGCCAGTGAGGTGGCATTGAGTCGATAGTCATTGCCCTGGCCAATTTTTCCCATCCGGTCGTACTGCGCCTCGACAGCCAGCGCCTTGGAGAGCTGATACCCCCCGATCAGGCCCAGGCTGGCGTCCACGCTTTGGGTCAGGTCCGGGCCACTCACGTCCGTACTGACCCGGCCCACATCGGCACCAATGTAAAAACCGCTGTCGTTTGCAAAAACGGGGAAGGCTGTGGCCATCATCAGCCCGATGGGGATGACAATCCTGTTCATGGAATATCCTCGCATTGTTGGAACACCCGGATTGTCCGAACTTTTCCGGGATATGTCATTTCAACAAATTTCAGATCTTAAGCAAGTAATGCAGTGATGCGGTGCAGAAACCGTACTTGTGAACGAACGCAGTGGTGCAGACGCTGTCGTTATTTGAAGAGGCTGACAAACGCATATTTGCTGAGAAGCACCCTGGGCGACACATTCAGCCTGAACTGGGCCACCTTTTCCTTGTAGTCATCCCCGTCCCTGGGAGACTTTCTGACGTCCCGGTAGAACGCTCGCAGACTCAATAGAAAAATGAACGGATAAAAAAACACCATGAATGCAGCGGATGTTTTTCCCCACTCCGTCATGTGCGCCTCGGTTCGCTTGAATCCGGCAACCTTGCCCAGCGTGTTGAGTTGCTGAATGCCGATGAGCCAAAGGTGGCCAAAATATTGTTCACCCTGATCATTTTTTCCCCAAACGCCATCAATGAAGCTCCAGGGAGTGGACCTCAAATGCTCGCTTTCAAACACAAGATAACTCAACCTTGATTGCAGCGAACTTCTGCTGGGAGTGGTGATGAACAGCTCGCCTCCAGGCTTCAGGATGCGATACGCCTCTTGCAAGGTCAGCAACTGATTGGGGAGATGCTCGATGACTTCCTGAAGCACCACCATATCCACGGACTCGTCTTCGATGGGCAGCAATTTTTGCACATCCGCATAATGCGGCTTGTCCTCCAGTTTGCTCCAATCGGGAATCAACTCGTAGGGCGTTACGGTGGCGCCCAGTTTGCGAAGGATGAAGGTCGTGACCCCTTCGCCGCAAGACAGGTCAATGACGCGCTTCCCTTGCCAATCCTGCCTTCCAGAAAAAAACCGGGCAATGTTTGCGCGAACGCCCGTATAGCGAGTTCCATCAAACGGATTATTTTTCAAATAATCATTCATCCCGTTCCTCGCGATGGATTGTTGGGACAGTAGGAATCGAACAGTAACAGGAAAGCCTTATGGATGGCCATTCTAATTTTTTATAAATTATGTCCTGCCCCCAAAGTTGCCCCCTAGCGTCGGTACTGCACCAAGAAATACCCTAACACCACCAGCATGGACCAAATCCAAATAGACTCGGCCGGTACCGTGGGTTTGGGCCACCGATGGAAATCCCAAGATCTTAGGTGATCCTGACAACCACTACCTTGGGAGTGTTCTTGCCATCCTTGAGGTTCTCAGTCAGTTTCTTACCGCCTATCAATGTACTCGCCCTAGTTTCGCTCAAGTTGACCTACAGAATGGTAACTTTATGCGTCAGAAGAAACAAAGCCCGTAACTTCACAGTAGGTGCATAAATATAGATTGCCCTAGGCGCTACTCAAGGCACACTTTGCCCCATCTAAATATGGGGCAGCTCCACATCGTAACCAGGATAGTTGATCTCCGTAGCGATCTTATCGAGTAAGCCGCAAATGATGACCGACGAAAGCAAGGAAATATGGAACAGCCCAGAGGGAGCCAGCCTCATGAATGCAGCTCTGGGCCTAAAGCCAATGAGCAAGGAGGACTGGGCAACGGCGCAGCGACTCAAGGACATCCCGAAGACGGATCCAGTTTTGATCAGCACACCACCAGATACCCCGCCAGAGAGCAAAACCTAGCAAAAGCCGGGTAATTTAGCCCCAATCCAAGGGAAAATATCTCGTTCCAGTCGCCGGATGATGCGCCCACGGTTACTTTCTGCCCATTCCGGTGACTTTTCCAGAAACCACTGCCGTGCCACAACCTCAAAGGTATTAGTCGCCGCCGTTGTTTTACTGTCTTTGACGGCCTTCCTTTGCAGTGCAGGATCTATGCCATTAGCCAGCAACTTCCGAGCCTCATCCCGTCGCTCACGCGCATCTTTCAGGCTCACATCGGGATAGATGCCAAGGGATAATCGTTTTTCCTTACCGTCAAATCTATACTTTAGCCGCCACCACTTGCCCCCACTGGGGGCAACTTCTAGGTACAGGCCTCCGGTGTCGCCCATTTTGTAAGACTTGTCAGTCGTTTTCCCTTTTGGTGTAACTCCGGGCTTCGCATTGAGTATTGCGGTATTCGTCAGTGGCATGAAGTCACCTTTGGAGTAATAGCAGTGGTTGCATCAAGGAAGGTGCGAAGCTCGACAGTTTCCTCTGGGGTTAGGTTTAGGCGGCGATTGCCTATGCGGAAGGACAATGCTCCATCGTTGTCGAGCGTGAAGCGGGTTGGGGCTATCTGCCGGGCCTCCTCGTAGCGTTTTGCCGCTTTTTCTGCTTTGACATGTTCGCTTGGGTCTACACCTCCCGTCAGCATGGCACGGAATGTGGCGAGGCGTGTTCGAGCTTCAGTTAGCGACACATCTGGATAGACACCCAAGGCAAGCTGCTTTTCCTTTCCGCTGAAACGATACTTGAGCCGCCACCATTTGCTGCCCGTCGGTGTTACAAGCAGAAACAGACCATCCCCATCAAAGAGCTTGAATGGTTTTTCAATGGGCTTTGAGTTCTTTACCTTGGCATCCGTCAGCCGCATGGGGCCAACTCCTTGTTGACATGGGTTAGTTGGCCCCAATGTTGCCCCCAATTATTGGGGTATGTCAAGAAACGGGATGATATGGCACGAGGCCATGAAAATGATTAATTACTTGAATTTATTGAGTTTATGAAACGATATGAGACTGCATGAAAGCATTTATTGGTGCCGACAGTAGGAATCGAACCCACGACCTTCTGATTACAAATCAGC
>VFSW01000228.1_pt1 | contig 78386 bp, 72 predicted proteins | sample 5358111 | NCBI WGS metagenome assembly VFSW01 (sample SAMN11554181, study PRJNA540505) | mine drainage metagenome | isolation source: sediment from site ElyBrook_90M | place: USA: Ely Copper Mine, Vershire, VT | collected 2017
GGGTCGTGAAGCAGACCCCGAACTCCATAGGCTACGTGGAGCTCATCTACGCTTTACAGAACAAGATGGATTACGGCTATGTCCGGAACTCATACGATACAGATCTAACCGCCCCCGGGGTGCGCGCCCCGGCCGGGGCCGCGGGCGCGGCCAAGGCGATGCCCGCCGACTTCCGCGTGTCCATTACCAATGCGCCGGGCAAAACCGCCTACCCCATCTCCTCGTTCACGTGGTTGTTGATACCATCGAAAATTGAGGACGCGTCGAAGAAGAAGTCGATTGTCACGTTCCTGCATTGGATGCTGCTTGATGGGCAGAAGTATGCGGGATCCCTGGGCTATGCTCCTTTGCCAAGGGAAGTAGTCGCCAAGGAAGAAAAGCAGATCGCGCTCATCAAATAACCATGGCACCTTCGGCCACAGCGGGCGCGCCCCCACGGCGGGGCGCGCTTGGCTTCCTCCAGCGCCTGCGCAGTGGGGACGAAATAGCCCGCCTGATCACCCTGGCCTTCGCCACCAGCATTCTCCTGGTCACGGTGGGGTTGGTGTACGAGCTTTGGATCAATTGCGCGCTGCCCCGGCAGAAGTTCGGCTTGAGCTTCCTCACATCCTCCTCGTGGGATCCGGTGGCACGGCGGTTCGGCGCGCTGCCGCTCATCTATGGAACGGTGGTCACGTCCGCAATCGCGCTCGTCATCGCCGTGCCCGTAGGGCTGGGGGCGGCCATCTTTCTGTCGGAACTGGCGCCCGCGGGTGTGGCGAGCGCGTTCACCTTTTTCATTGAATTGCTGGCGGCTGTGCCCAGCGTGATCTACGGCCTGCTGGCCATGTTCACGGTGGTGCCGCTGATGCGCGACTACGTGGAGCCGTTCCTGAAGAGAACGATGGGTTTCCTGCCTATATTTTCGGGCGCCATATACGGCTACGGGTATCTGACGGCCGGCGCGATCCTGGCGATTATGACGTTGCCGTTCATCATTTCCATATCGCGCGAGGCGCTGCTGGACGTGCCGGTGGAACAGCGGGAGGCGGCCTTGGCGCTGGGCGCCACGCGCTGGGAATCCACGTGGCAGGCGGTGGTGCCGTGGGCGCGGCTGGGCATCTTCGGCTCGATCTTTCTGGCGTTGGCGCGGGCTCTGGGCGAAACCATGGCGGTGACCATGGTCATCGGCAACGACCCCAGCATCCACGCCTCGTTGTTCGCGCCCGGTTATACCATCGCCGCGATTCTGGCCAACGAGTTCACCGAGGCTACCGGCGATCTGTACCTGCAATCGCTGGTGGCTCTCGGTCTGGTGTTGTTCCTGCTGACCATCGTGATCAATGCCGTGGCGCGATTGCTCATCATTGCCACCACGCGCCGCGGGAGCGCCCATCCATGACGCTGCGGAACCGCTGGCGCAAGACGTTGAGCTACTTCATGCTCAGCCTGACGGGCGTGTGCGCGGTAGTGGCCGTCAGCCTGCTGTTCCTGATCCTGGCCGTCCTGGTCTACAATGGATGGCGATCGGTGGATTGGAACTTTTTCACGAAACTGCCGAAACCCCCCGGCGAGATGGGTGGCGGCATGGCCAACGCCATCGTGGGCAGCGTCCAGATCATTCTGCTGGCCACCATGATGGGTCTGCCGGTCGGTTTTATGGCGGGCGTGTACCTCTCGGAATTCGGCGGGAAGACGTTCGCGTTTCTCATAAGGTACATGGCCGATCTGCTGAATGGCGTGCCTTCCATCGTGATTGGCATTTTCGTCTGGACGGTGGTGGTGAGGCGCTTTCATTTCTCGGCTTACGCCGGAGGAATCGCGCTGGCCCTGATCCTGATTCCCATCACCGCCCGCAGCACCGAGCAGTTCATGAGTACGGTGCCGCAAACCCTGCGCGAAGGGGCACTGGCGCTGGGCGCGAGCAAGTGGCGGGCGATCGCCACGGTGGTGGTGCCGGCGGCTTACCGCGGAATCGCCACCGGCATGATCCTGGGCGTGGCGCGCATTTCCGGCGAGACCGCGCCCCTGCTCTTCACCAGTTTGAACAACCAGTTTTGGGGCGGCGGCCTGGGCGACCAGACCGCCTCGTTGCCGATGATGGTCTTCACTCACGCCACGGGACCTTACGAAGATTGGCACCGGCAGGCGTGGGCTGCCGGACTGGTGCTATTGTTCGGCGTGCTGCTGGCCAACGTGGCCGCGCGCGCCATCCTGTCGCGCGGAATCTCCGTGCAGAAGTAAACCGATATGACTATGGGCGCCGCTAACAGACCCTCCCCCAGTTCGGCCGCCGGCAAGCCGGTGGAAGTGCCCGTCAAGCTCCGGGCGGTCGATCTGGATTTCTACTACGGCGCCTACCAGGCCCTGCACAAGATCACGCTGGAGGTTCCGGCGAATAAGATTACGGCGCTCATCGGGCCTTCCGGGTGCGGCAAGTCCACGTTTCTGCGCACGCTGAACCGCATCAGCGAAACCATCCACAACACACGCGTGGAAGGCCAGGTGCTGCTGGACGGCGAAGACGTGCTGCGCATGGACGTGACCGGACTGCGGCGGCGGGTGGGTATGGTGTTCCAGAAGTCCAATCCGTTTCCGAAATCGATCTTCGACAACGTGGCCTACGGGCTGAAGGTGAACGGGTTTCGCGGCGCGCTCGCGGACGCGGTGGAGCACAGCCTGAAGCGCGCGGCGCTGTGGGATGAGGTGAAGGACAAGCTGCAGAAATCGGCCTACGCGCTTTCGGGCGGACAGCAGCAGCGGCTGTGCATCGCGCGCGCGCTGGCGGTGGACCCCGAGGTGCTGCTGCTGGACGAGCCCTGCTCGGCGCTGGATCCCATTGCCACCGCCAAGATCGAGGACCTGCTGTTCACCTTGAAAGACCAGTGCACCATCGTGATTGTGACCCACAACATGCAGCAGGCGGCGCGCGTGGCGGACCAGACCGGGTTCTTTCTGCTGGGAAAACTGATCGAGTACAATACGACTGAGGTCATCTTCAAAACGCCCACCAAACAAGAGACCGAAGACTACATTACCGGCAGGTTCGGGTAGTGCGGATCGCGGGGGATCAGGAGAGCTGAATTGCGACAATTTTCGGTTGAGCTCGAGGAGCTTCACGAAAAAGTGCTACAGATGGGCGGCCACGTGGAATCGGCCATTCACCGCAGCGTGCGCGCGCTGGTGCAGCGGGACGCGGAACTGGCGCGCCAGGTGCTGCGCGACGAAGCCCGCATCAACCAGATGGAGATCGAGATCGACAACCTGACCACGCGGCTGTTCGCCCTGCGCCAGCCCATGGCGAAGGATCTGCGCTTTCTGACGGCGGCCATGAAGATCAACACCGATCTGGAGCGGATGGGCGACCTGGCGGTGAACATCGCCCAGCGGGCGCTCTCGCTGGTGGGGCAACCGTCGGTCAAGCCGATGATCGACATTCCCAAGATGGCGCAGCTTGTCGAATCCATGCTGCTGCGGGTGCTGGACGCGTTTGTCAAAGCCGACGCCGAGATCGCGCGCGGGGTGCTGATGGCGGACGATGAAGTGGATGCGCTGCGCGACTCGGTTTACCAGGAGCTGGTGGCCTATATGCAGAAGGACCCCGCCACGGTGCCGGCGGCGGTGGACCTGATTTTCGTGGCGCGGAACCTGGAGCGCATCGCCGACCACGCCACCAACATCGCCGAGGATGTGGTGTTCCTGGTGCAGGGAGTGGACGTGAGGCATCACGCCACCGAGGTGAAGGAAGCGTAATTTCTTCCGGGCGGATCGTGTAAAGCGTTCCCGCCGCACCCGCCCGGTGGGCGTTAAGTCGCTGCCAGCTCATGGTTTCGAGACTGGCGCCCGTCTTGCAATGTTTCCGGCAGTTGAAGTGGCGCGAACCGGCGGAACCGGCGCCAGAGATCTGGCTCCGGGCCGCCGGTTGTCATTTTCGATCCTGCCGGGACCACGCGCGGCGCCTACCAGCCTTCCGCGCCCATATATAATCAGACTTTGCCACCTCCCGGAGGAAGACTATGCCCGCAGACGCCCGGCAACAAAAGGTATGGAACGCGCTCGACAGCTTCCGCATCGAACTGCCTTCCTGGGGCTTCGCCAACACCGGCACGCGATTCGGCAAGTTCCAGCAAGCCGCGGCGGCCACCAACACCGCCGAAAAACTGAGCGACGCGGGCCAGGTGCATCGCTTCACGGGCTGCTGCCCCACGGTGGCCGTGCACGTCCTGTGGGACTTTGCGGACGGCAAATTCAGCGTGCCCGAAGTGATGCTGACGGCCGAGCGCTACGGCGTCAAGATCGGCGCCATCAACCCCAACGTGTTCCAGGACCAGGTTTACAAGCACGGTTCGCTGGGCAATCCCGACCCGGCCACCCGCCGCGCGGCCCTGCAGCACATCCTAGACTGCATTGAAATCGCCAGCGCCACCGGCAGCCGCGACATCTCCCTGTGGTTCGCGGACGGGTCCAGCTATCCGGGCACGGCCAACATCCGGCATCGCCGCCGCTGGTTCGAGGAAGCCCTGGTCGAAGCGCATCGCAACCTCGAGCCCAACCAGCGCCTGCTGGTGGAATACAAGCCCTTCGAACCGGCCTTCTACCACACCGACATCGCCGATTGGGGGATGGCGCTGTTGATGGCGCGCAACGCCGGCCCGCAGGCCAAGGTGCTGGTGGATACGGGGCATCACTACCAGGCGCAGAATATCGAACAGATCGTGGCCTGGCTGCTTTCCGAGAACATGCTCGGCGGCTTCCATTTCAACGACCGCCGGTATGCCGACGACGATCTGACGCTGGGCTCCATCGATCCCTACCAGGTGTTCCGCATCTTCCACGAGATTGCGCTGTTCGAGTGGGAGACGGGCCGGCGCGCGGAGATCGCCTACATGGTGGATCAGAGTCACAACCTGAAGGACAAGATCGAGGAGATGATCCAGACCGCCGTCACCGCGCAGGAACTGTACGCCAAGGCGGCGCTGGTGGATCATGAAGCGCTGGCGCGGTATCAGGCCAAGTGCGCGCTGGTGGACGCCGAAGAGTGCCTAAAAGAAGCCTTCGCCACGGATGTGCGGCCGGCGATTCGCGAATGGCGCAAGGCCCACGACGTGCCGGCCGAACCGCTGAAGGCCTTCCGCGAGAGCGGCTACCTGGAGCGCGCGGCGCGCGAACGGGGCGAGAAGAACGCCGCCACGGTCGCCAGTTATGCGTAGGGCGCGGTTCCTGGGGGCGGCCGCCGGCGTTTGCCTGTGGCCGGGCGCGCTGGTTCTGAGCGCGGCGAACCCGGAGTTGCTCACCAGGGCCTGGAGCGCGCACTGGATCTCGGCGCCGGACACCTCGCCGTTCGACTACGGCGTGTATCATTTCCGGCGGACCTTCGATCTGCCGTCCGTGCCCCAGCGCTTCCTCATCCACGTCACCGCCGACAACCGCTACAAGCTGTATGTCAACGGCGCGCTGGCGAGCCTGGGTCCGGCGCGCGGCGACCTGCGGCACTGGCGCTATGAGTCGGTGGATATCGCGCGGCGCCTGAAGCCCGGCAGGAACGTGCTGGCCGCGGTGGTGTGGAATTTCGCGGAACTGGCGCCGGAGGCGCAAATCACCAGCCGCACGGGCCTGCTGGTGCAGGGCGACGGCCCGGCCGAGCGCGTGGTGGACACCGGCAAGCAATGGAAGGGCATCCGCGACCCGGCGTATTCGCCGGCGCCGCGCGATCCGGCCATGTCGCGCTTCTACTATGCCGCCGGGCCCGGCGAGCGCGTCGATGCGAAGCTTTATCCATGGGGCTGGGAAACGCCCGGGTTTGACGATTCGGCCTGGCCGGCGGCCGCCGCGGGCAGCGCCGGATCGCCGCGCGACGCGCAGGATGGCCCCAATGGCTGGATGCTGACGCCCCGCTCCATCCCGCCCATGGAGCTGAAGCCGCAGCCCATCACCGCGCTCCGCGCGGGCGCCGCATCCCGCGAGATTCCGCCCCACACCAGGGCCGTGCTGCTCTACGATCAGACGTTCCTGACGGCGGGTTATCCGGAACTGACGGTCAGCGGCGGCAAAGGCGCCACCATCGACTTGGGCTATGCCGAGTCGTTGTTTCTGCCGGGCCTGCGCGACAAGGGCAACCGCAATGAGATCGAAGGCAAGCAATTCATCGGCCTGCGCGATGTGGTAGTCGCCGATGGCGGCGCGCACCGCCGCTTCGAGCCGCTCTGGTGGCGCACCTGGCGGTACCTGCAAGTGACCGTCGAGACGGGGGATGAAGCGCTGATCCTCGAGGACCTGCACGGCGTCGCCACCGGCTATCCCTTCGAGCGCAAAGCCCGCTTCGACGCCGGCTCAGCGGAGTTGCAGACGATTCTGGACGTGGGTTGGCGCACCGCCCGCCTGTGCGCCCACGAAACCTACATGGATTGTCCCTACTACGAGCAGCTTCAGTACGCCGGCGACACGCGCGTGCAGGCCCTGGTTTCGCTGTACACGGCCGGCGACGGCCGCCTGATGCGCAACGCCATCGAGCTGCTGGATTCCTCGCGCACCGCCGAAGGCGCCACCTACAGCCGCGCGCCCTCCCGCCTGCAGCAGTACATTCCGCCCTTTTCGCTGTGGTGGATCGGCATGCTGCACGATTACTGGATGTACCAGGAAGACGCCGCGCTGGTGCGCCGGATGCTGCCCGGCGTGCGCGCCGTGCTTTGGTTCTTCGCCGCGCGGCAGCAGGCCGGCGGCTCGCTCGGCCGCATGCCCTGGTGGAACTTCGTGGATTGGACCAGGGAATGGAGCGGCGGTGTTCCGCCGGCGGGCGCGGACGGGAACTCCGCGCCGCTCGACCTGCAATTGCTGCTGGGCTACCAGTGGGCCGCGGAGATGGAAGCGGCGCTGGGGAACCCCGCCCTGGCCGAACAGGATCGCCAGGCGGCCGCGCAGCTTGGGGTGGCGGCGCGCGCGCTGTATTGGGACGCCGGGCGGCGCCTGTTCGCCGACACGCCGGACAAGCGCGCGTTCTCCCAGCAGGCCAACGCGCTGGCGGTACTCGCGGGCGTGAGCGCGGGCGCGGAGGCGCGCGACCTGATGGAGCGCGCGGTAGCCGGCACGAGCCTGGTGCAGTGCTCGATCTACTTCCGTTTCTACCTGCACGCCGCCATGAACAAGGCGGGCGCGGGCGATGGCTACCTGGACATGCTGGGACCCTGGCGCACCATGCTGAGCCGCGGGCTGACCACCTGGGCCGAGACCGCCGACCCCACGCGCTCGGACTGCCATGCCTGGGGCGCCAGCCCGAATTACGAACTGTTCCGCACGGTGCTGGGGATCGATTCGGCCGCGCCCGGCTTTCGGCGGGTGACGGTCCGCCCGTTTCTGGGCAAGCTGACACACGTCGCGGGCGCGATCCCGCACCCGCGGGGCGAAATCGCCGTGACCTTGACGCTCGATCATGACAAACTGGACGCCGGCGTAATCCTGCCCGCCGGCGTGGATGGCCGGTTCGAATGGCGGGGAAAGACGCGGGATCTGCATCCCGGCGAGAATCATTTCACGATATGAACCTGGTTGTAGGAGCCACGGGCCTGGTGGGCGGCGAGATCTGCCGCCGCCTGGCCGCCGCGCACCAACCGGTCCGCGCGCTGGTGCGCCCGGCCGGGGACGCTTCCCGCATCGCCGAGCTGCGCCAGGCGGGAGCCGAACTGTTCACGGGCGACCTGAAGGATCCCGCCGCGATCCGGGCGGCCTGCGCCGGCGCAGCCACGGTTCTATCGACGGCGTCGGCCACGCTCTCGCCGCAGCCGGACGACACCATCGAGGCGGTGGACCGGCTGGGCCAGTTGCAACTGGTGGAAGCGGCCCGCGCGGCCGGCGTGAAACATTTCGTGTATCTCTCGTTTTCGCCGATGGCGGAGGATTTCGCCTTGCAGCGCGCCAAGCGCGAAGTGGAGCGGGCCCTGGCCGCCAGCGGGATGACCTACACGGTTCTGCGTCCCTCGTTCTTCATGGAAGTGTGGCTCAGCCCGTCGCTGGGCTTCGATGCTGCCGCGCGGCGCGTGCGCATCTTCGGCACGGGCGAAAGTCCCATTAGCTGGATCTCGTTTCCCAACGTGGCCGAATTCGCGGTGCGGTCGCTGGAGGCGCCCGCGGCGCGCAACGCCACCATCGCGCTGGGCGGGCCGGAAGCGCTCAGCCCGCTGCGGGTGGTGCGGATTTTCGAGGAACTGGCGGGCGCGCCCTTCACCGTCGAGCAGGTGATGGAGGCGGTCCTGCGGGCCGGCAAGACGGCCGCGCGCCGGGCCCGGGATGAAGCCTTCGCGGCCCTGTCGCTGGGCTATGCGCGGGGCGACGTCATCGACATGCGCGCCACTCTGGAAGCCATGCCCGTGCGCCTGGTGGGCGTGCGCGAGTATGCCCGGTGGCTGTTGGATCAGCCGGCCGCCGGCTAATGGACCGGGCTTCCGTTGACGTCCAGGGTTCCGATGTAGGTTGCGCGGCCGCCGGAGTCCCGCAGGATCACCGTGCAGGCGCAGTCCGGATACCATAGGGCGCGATAACGCACGCCGCCGGCGTCCTGCCAGCGGTCGCCCGCGGGCGCGCCCAGCTTGCGGACCACGGTGTCATAAGTATCCTGCGCGGTCAGCTCGAGGTACGGCTTGTTCCGGGCCGCATAACCGATGTGTGGCCGCAGCGCGCTCTCGCGGTAGAAGTTCACTACGACATAGGCCGCCACAATGCCCAGCACCAGCGCGCCGCCGACCAGGCGGAAGACGTGCGACTCACTTCTGGATTCCAGACGGATGCCGACCACTGGCGCGGGACCGCTATGGCCTGGCGGCGCGGGAGTGCCCGCCGCGACGGGCATCTGGATGACCCGCCGCCGGCACGGCCACACCGCGCCATCTTTATACTCCAGTTCCTTCAACAGGCCGGCGACGACCGCCGGCTCGCCGGCGTGCGAGATCCCGCCCAGGAAGCGGCGCGGAATCCACACCTCCAGGCCGGTGCGCGCGTTCACCACCAACACCTCGGACCAGGTGGCCTGGCGGTACTGCCACTGGTTGTGTTCGATGTTGAGAATGGCGGGGTAAAACGAGAACGGCTGGTTCCGTAGCCCTTCGAGCGGCGGCGGGATGACAAGCGACGACATGGGCCGAATCCCATGGTAACATCGCGGAACCGCCGTGCTGGACGGGGCTACGGCGCCATGCCCAGCAGCGCGTTGATGACGATGGCCGCCATGCCCACCGGGATCATGATTTTCCAGCCGATGTTCATGAGCTGGTCGTAACGGAAGCGCGGGAAGGTGCCGCGGAACCAGATCATCAGGTAGACGATCAGGGACACTTTGAGCAGGAACCAGAAAATGCCCGACGCGGCGGCGTTGAAGGCGGGAAGCATGTAGACCAGGCCAATGGCCACGAGCAGCACGGCGGCGCCCACCAGCACTTTCTGCTGCAGCGGATCTTTCAGGCGCCGGACGAGGATCAGGCTGCTCAGCCCGGAACCGGCGAAGATCGCCAGCGGCGCGATGTAGTTGAGCGCGGCCAGCCACTTCACGTTCGGAAACGGCCGCAGCCATCCACCCCAGAAGAGCGTCACCGCCACAGAGGAAACCACGAAGATGTTGGCGTACTCCGCCAGGAAGTACAAGGCCCACCGGAAGCCGCTGTATTCGGTGTGAAAGCCGGCCACCAGCTCCGACTCGGCCTCGGGCAGATCGAAGGGCGCGCGATTGGTCTCGGCCGTGGCGGCGATCATGTACACCACGAAGGGCACAATCATGAAGCCGTAGTTGGAGAAGATGAACCAGATGCCGCGATCCGCCTGCGCGCGGACGATACTCTGCATGCTGAGCGTGCCGGCCACCATGACTCCGGAAAGCAGCGCGAACGACAGGGCGACTTCATAACTGACCAACTGCGCCGCGCTGCGCAGGGCGCCCAGGAGGGGATAGTGACTGTTGGAAGCCCAGCCGCCGAGAATGATACCCAGGATACCGACCGCCGACATGGCCGAGATCACCAGGAGGCCCACATTGACATCCGCCACGTACAGGTACTTACTAAATGGAATCACGGCGAACGCGGTCAGGCCGGTGAAGGTGGAGATGACCGGCGCCAGCCAGAAGATGAACTGGTCCGACTCCGTGGGGATGATGTCTTCCTTGATGAGCAGCTTCAATGCGTCGGCGATGGGTTGCAGCAGCCCGTGCGGGCCGACCCGCATGGGTCCCAGGCGGACCTGGAAATCCGCCAGCACCTTGCGCTCGATCAGCACGATGTAACCGGCCACCAGCGGGAACAGGGCCACGATCACCAGCGTGACCAGGAGGGGTGTGAACAAAGGATGATGGATGATGGCGTCCATGGGTGCCTAGTGTAACAGCGAGGTCTGCGCCAGCCGCAGGAACGGCTCGGGATAGATGCCGATGGCCAGGGTCAGCGTGCCGGTCACGGCCAGCGCCACGCGCAGGCCCAGGCTGGTGGAGAGCGGCGCCGGTTCGATCAGGTCCCGGGCAAACATGCTGCGCACGATGCGGAAGTAGTAATAAATCGCGACCGCCACATAAAGCGTTCCAATGACAGCCAGGGTGTAATGATGGGTTTCGATCAGCGAGAGGAAGATATAATACTTGCCGAGAAAGCCGGCGGTCGGGGGGATGCCCGCCAGAGACAGCAGGAACACCAGCATGAGCAGCGCATAGCCCGGGCTCCTGTGCATCAGGCCGGCCATGTCGTCGATATCGTCGCCGGCGATGCCCTGGCGGCGCAGCGCCACCAGCACCAGGAACGCGCCCAGGTTCATGAAGGTGTAGACCAGGACGTACACGGAGACGCCCTTAATGCCCGTTGGGTTGCCCGCGATCAGGCCGAGCAGCATGTAACCGGCGTGCGAGATGGAGCTATAAGCCAGCAGCCGTTTGACGTTGCTCTGGTTGATGGCGGCCAGATTGCCGACGGTCATGGTGGCGACGGCCACGAAGCTGAGGATCGGCTCCCAGACCGGGCGGGCGGAAGCCAGCGGCGCCAGTTCGCCATAGAACAGGCGCAGCAGAAAGGCGATGGACGCGGCTTTGGAAGCCACGGAAAGATACGCAGTGATGGTGGTGGGGGCGCCTTCGTAAGCATCCGGCGCCCACATGTGGAAGGGCACGGCGGAGATCTTGAACAGCAGGCCGACCGAGGTGGTGGCCAGCGCCAGGAACACCAGCGGATCGAGCGGCGAGCGCTCGGCGGTGGCGGCGGCGATCCTGGCCAGCTTGGTGGATCCGGCGATGCCGTACAATATCGAAAACCCGTACACCAGGAAGCCGCTCGAAAACGCGCCTAACAGGAGATACTTGATGGCCGCCTCGTTGGAGCGTTTCTCGCCGCGCAGGAAACCCACCATGATATAGAAGGACAGGGCCATCAACTCGAGTCCGATGAAGAGCGTGATCAGGTCCCTGCCGCCCGCCAGGAAAAACATGCCGCACTGGGCGAACAGCAGGAGCGCGTAATACTCGCCGTGGTGCTCGCCCTCGATCTCCAGGTACTTATACGAGACGATGGCGACGATGACGGTGGCTACCAGAAAGATCCAGTTGAAGAAGATGGAAAAGCCGTCGGCGGTGAGCGATCCGTTGAACGCTTCGTAAGCGTTCAGGCCGTCCGCCAGAAGGTGGGCATGCTGGTTCCACAAGCCGTAGCCGGCAAAGCCTTCCCCGAGGATGAGGAAAAGGATCAGGTACTTGCGCTGGCGCGGATCGGGGAAGACCCAGAAATCGAACAACAGGATGGCGCACCCGAACAGCGCCAGCATGATGGCCGGAACGAGCACGAAATGCGATGTGGCGTCGTAGAAGGGGCTCATTGTGCAATCGCTCCCGGCGCCCGCCGCGCGGCGGCCTGTGCGCCTCCCTGGTAGTATCCGGGCCGCACGCGCTCGACGATCTGCTGCACGGGTTTCTCGAGCAAGTCGAAATACGGCTTGGGATACACGCCAATCCAGATGGCCCAGGCGATCAGCGGCAGGAACAAGGCGAGCTCGCGCGGGCTCAGGTCGGGCAAGTGCAGGTTCTTCCCATTGGTGACCTGTCCCAGCATGGTGCGCTGGTAGAGCCACAATAAGTACGCCGCGCCCAGGATCACGCCGGTCACCGCGAAGGCCGCCCAGATACGATTGGCCTCGAAGGCGCCCTGGAGAATGGTAAACTCGCCCACAAAGCCATTCAGCAGCGGCAGGCCCGCGGAGCTAAGCATGGCGATGGCAAAGACGACCGCGTATTTCGGCATCACGTGCGCCAGGCCGCCGTACTCCGCGATCTCGCGCGTATGCCGCCGCTCGTAGACGATGCCGATGATCAGGAAGAGCATGCCGGTGGAGATGCCGTGATTGATCTGCTGGAGGACGCTGCCGGCCAGGCCGTTGGGATTCATGGCGAAGATACCGAGGGTGCAGAAACCCAAGTGACTTACCGAGGAGTAAGCCACCAGCTTTTTCCAATCCTTCTGCATCAGGCTGACCAGCGCGCCGTAAGTGATTCCGATGATGGAGAGCACGGCCAGCACCTGCACGATGGTCTGATCCACGGAAGCCTTCGGCAATAACGGCAGCGAGAAGCGGATGAAGCCGTAAGTTCCCATTTTCAGCAGCACGCTGGCCAGGATCACGGAGCCGGCCGTGGGGGCTTCCACGTGCGCGTCGGGCAGCCAGGTGTGGAACGGGAACATGGGCACCTTGATGGCGAAGCCCAGGAAGAAGGCCCAGAAGACCCATTGCTGCAGGCCGAGCGGCAGGCTGAGTTTCATCAACTCGGAGATCTCGAAAGTGTAGCGGCCGAACTGGGCGGCGTACTGGAAGTAGAGCGTCAAAATGCCCAGCAGCATGAGCACCGAGCCGGCCAGGGTGTAGAGGAAGAACTTGATCGCCGCATACAGCTTGCGCGGGCCGCCCCACACCCCGATGATGAAATACATGGGCACCAGCACCAGCTCCCAGAAGACGTAGAACAGGAAGAAATCGAGCGACATGAATACGCCCAGCATGCCTGTCTGGAGCAGCAGGAACATGCAGTAGTATTCCTTGGTGCGGTCCTGGATGGCGTTCCAGGAGGAGAGCACGGCGATGAAGCCGATTACCGTGGTGAGCATGATCAGCAGCAGGCTGATGCCGTCGATCCCGATCAGGTATTGCGCGCCCAGGCTGGGAATCCAGTTGGCGCGCTCCACGAACTGGAAGCCGGCCGCGCCCTTATCGAAGCGCGATACCAGAGGGAGCGAGATGAGGAACCCGGCGAAAGCGGCCAGGTTGGCCCATATCCTGATGAGTTCCTTCTGCCGGGAGGGAATGAACAGCAGGACCAGCAGTCCCGCCAGGGGGGTGAACAGCACCAGACTGAGTAAGTGGTCCGTCATTATTTACCCGCCAGGTAATACCCGAAGAAGACCAGGACGCCCACCACCACGAACAGGGCATAAGCCTGCACCCGCCCGGTTTGCAGGATGCAGACGGGATAAGACAGGAGCTTCACCGAGAACGAGCCGAAGCGGACCGCGCCATCCACGATCCAGGTGTCCCACCACATAGAGACGCGCGAGGAGAAGCGGGTGAGCCATCCCGCGCCATTGACCGCGCCATCCACCACGTTGCGGTCGAAGGCGCCCAGCGCCTCGCCGCCGCCTTTGCACAGGCCGTTGACAAACAGGAAGTCGTAGATCTCGTCCACGTACCACTTGTGATAGAGGGTATTGTACAGGGGCTGGAGCTTACGCGCGAGCGACTCCGGGATATCCGGCTTTACCTGGTAGAAGTAATATGCCACGTAGATGCCGATGGCGGCCACGGCTACCGACACGGCCATCAGGATCATCTCCATGCTGGAACTGTGGCCGGCCTCCTGGATACCTTCCGCCGCGGGCGCGAGCAGGGGACTCAGCCAGCGCTCGAAGGTATAGAAAGCCTCGGGGAAGTTCCAGGCTTTGGACACGGAGAGCCACCCGGCCAGCACGCTTCCCGCCGCCAGCGCCGTCAGCGGCACGGTCATGCTGGGCGGCGATTCGTGAATGTGCGCGGCCGCTTCCGATGAAACGCGCGATTTGCCGTAGAAGGTCATGGCCATGAGGCGCCACATGTAAAAGGCGGTCAGGCCGGCGGTGGCCAGGCCCACGGCCCAAAGTGCCTGCGATCCCAAGGGGGAGCTGTACGCCTGCCACAGGATTTCATCCTTGGAGAAGAAGCCGGCGAAGCCCGGAACCCCGGCGATGGCCACCGTGCCGATCAACATGGTCCAGTAGGTGATGGGAATCTTGTCTTTCAGCCCGCCCATGCGCCGCATATCCTGCTCGCCGCCCATGGCGTGGATCACCGAGCCCGAACACAGGAAGAGCAGGGCCTTGAAGAACGCATGGGTGAATAAGTGGAAGATGGCTACCCAATACGCGCCCACGCCCAGCGCCAGAAACATATAGCCAAGCTGGCTGACGGTAGAGTAAGCCAGCACGCGCTTGATATCGTTCTGCACCAACGCGATGCTGGCCGCGAAGATGGCGGTAAATGCGCCGACCACGGCCACGATCGACAAGGTCCGCGGCGTCAGGTGGAACAACGCCGAGGAGCGCGCCACCATGTAGACGCCGGCGGTGACCATGGTCGCCGCGTGGATGAGCGCGGATACCGGCGTGGGACCTTCCATGGCGTCCGGCAGCCAGACATACAACGGGAATTGCGCGGACTTACCCGTGGCGCCGATGAAGAAAAGCAGGGCGATGGCGCTGAGCACGCCAAAACCACCGGTTTCCGCCTGAAAATGGCCGTCGCGGAGGGCCGCATTCACATCCAGGAATCGTACCGTCCCGAGCAGGCTGAACATCAGCAGCATGCCCAGAATGAACCCGGCATCGCCCACGCGATTGACGATGAAGGCCTTCTTGCCGGCGTCGGCCGCCGATTGCTTGTGGAAGTAGAACCCGATCAGCAGGTAACTGCACAATCCCACGCCTTCCCAACCCACAAACAACAGCGTGTAATTGTTGGCCAGCACCAGCATCAGCATGAAGAAGACGAACAGGTTCATGTAGCCGAAGAACCGGTAATAGCCGTTATCGTGGGCCATGTAGCCGACGGAGTAGACGTGGATCAGGAACCCGACGCCGGTGACCACCAGGATCATCACGGCGCTCAGCGGGTCCAGGAGGAAACCCCAATCGGCGCTGAAGGTGGCTAGGCGGCCATCCATCATGTGAAAGGGCAGTCCTGCCAGCCAGGTGAACTGGATGACCTGGTGCACGCGCTGGGCCTTGCCGGCCAACTGCCAGACCGCGCCCGCCGACAGCAGGAAGGAGAGCAGCACCATGCCGGGACAGAGCAGGTTGATCAGGAACTTGAGCGGCGCGCCGTGCTGACGATCGTGGACATGATCGCCGCCGTGGGAGTGGGTATGATCGTGGGCATGGCCATGATCGTGGGCGTCGTGGGTGTGTTCGAGGCCCGGCGCGGCAGCTACGGCCGATGGCGGCTGCGGATCGAGCAGCTTGCCGATGAACAGCATCAGCACGGCGCCGGCCAGCGGAAACAGGGGAATGAGCCAGATCAGGTCGAGAAAATTCACGAGGCGGCTCCCATCATGTCTACCATTTCAGCAGGTCCACCTCGTCGGCCAGCACCGTCTCCTTGTTGCGGAACAGGGCGATGAGAATGCCCAGGCCCACGGCCGCTTCGGCGACCGCGTCGGTGATCACGAAAATCGCGAACACCTGTCCGCCCAGGTCGTGCAACTGGTGGGAAAACGCCACCAGGTTGATGTTCACCGCGTTGAGGATCAGCTCGATGGACATCAGAATGATCACAATGTTGCGCCGCGTCAGAACGCCCACCGTCCCGATCAGCAAAAGAGCTGCGCTCAAGGCAATGTAATGCGCGGTGGTAATCGGGTACACGTTCAAATCCTCTTCTTGGCCATGACCACCGATCCCACCACGGCTACCAGCAGCAGGACGGAGGCGATTTCAAAGGGCAGCAGGTACTCCGTGAAGAGCGCGGCCGACAACAATTCGGTGTTTCCCAGGCCGGCCGGCGGCGGCGGGCCGGGCTGCGCGGTGCGGAACGCTGCCGCGCCCCTGGAAAAGAAATAGAACAGAAGCACGCCCACGGCGGCCACGCAGGTCAGCGCGATCCACCATTGCCCGTTGAACTGTCGTTCCTTGGCGGCCTGGTCCAGGTTCACCAGCATGATCACGAACAGGAACAGCACCATGATGCCGCCGATATACAGGACGATCTGCACGGCGAACAGGAACTCGGCCTGCTGGAGCAGGTACAGGCCCGCCACGCCCATGAGCGAAACGATCAGGAAGACGGCGCTATGGACGGCATTTCTGCGGGTGATGGTGAGGATGCCGCCGCCCAGCACCATGGCGGCGAAGCTGTAGAAGAAGATGGCCTGAGTCAGCTCGGGGGTCAGCATTTGTATTGGGTCGGCTTGGGCCCTTCCTCGAGCATCTGACGATCCCAGATAGCGCCTTCGCGGGTGTAGCTGGCCAGTTCGAAATCCTGCGTCAGCTCCAGCGCGTCCACGGGACAGGCGTCTTCGCACAGCCCGCAGAACATACAGCGGGACGTATCGTAGGTAAAATCAGTCAGCTCCTTGCGCTTGGTCTGCTCGTTGCGCTCGCTGGTGACCACGATCAGATTTTCGGGACAGGCCAGCGCGCACAGGTTGCAGGCGATGCAAAGCGTTTCGCCGTTGTCCGGATTGATGTTCAGGCGCGGCGCGCCGCGATAGCGCTCCCCGACCTTGGGCCGCTCCGCGGGATACTGCTCGGTATAAATTCGCTTGGGATCCTGATTGCGGAAGGTCACCCAGAGGCCCTGGAAGAGGTCCACCAGGAAGATGGTCCGGAAAAGTCTCGCGATCATTGGCGCTCCTCGCAGGCTGTGGATCCGTGCGCACCGCTCATCGGTCCACCTCGCCCAGCACGATATCCAGGGTACCAATAATGGCCACCACGTCCGCCACCAGCCCGCCCCGCACCATGGCGTCGAGGGCCTGCAAATTCACGAAGGAGGGTGGCCGCACGCGCATGCGATACGGCTGTGTGGAATTGTCGCTGACGATGAAATAGCCGAGCTCGCCCTTGGGCGCTTCGATGGAAACGTAGGCCTCGCCCACGGGCGGCTTCACGACTTTGGGCACCTTGGCCATGATGGGTCCGCTGGGGATGCGCTCGACCGCCTGCCGGATGATGCGCGTGGATTGCCGCATCTCCTCCATGCGCACCGTGTACCGGTCGTAGGTGTCGCCATTCTCGCAGGTGGGGATCTCGAAATCGTATTGCTCGTAACCGGAATAAGGCTGCGCCTTGCGCAGATCCCATTGGACGCCGGCCGCGCGCAGGACCGGCCCGGTCACGCCGTATTCCTTGCATTCCTCGGCGTTCAGCACGCCCACGCCTTTCAGCCGGCCCACCCAGATGCGGTTCTTGGTGAGCAGTTCTTCGTATTCGTCCACCTTGGGAATGAACCAGTCGCAAAAGCGCCTGGTCTCTTCCTCGAAGCCATCGTAGGTTTCGTACTGCAGCCCGCCGATGCGGAAGGCGTGGGTGGTGAGGCGCGCGCCGCAGTAATTCTCGAAGATCTTGAGCACTTCCTCGCGCTCGCGGAGGCAGTAGAACACCGGGGTGATGGCGCCGATATCCAGCGCGTGGGTGCCCAGCCACAGCAGGTGGCTGGCGATGCGGTTCAGCTCGGTCAGGATCACGCGCACGGCCTGGGCGCGGGGCGGCGCTTCGATGTTCAGCAGCTTCTCGACGGCCAGGCAGTAGCCCAGCCCGTTGGACACCGCGGCCACGTAATCCATGCGGTCCACGTAGGGCGCGAACTGCTGGTAGGTGCGGTTCTCGCCGATCTTCTCCACGCCGCGATGCAGATACCCGATGACGCATTCGGTGCCGTTCACTTTTTCGCCGTCGAGCTTCAGGATCACGCGCAGGACGCCGTGGGTGGACGGGTGCTGCGGCCCCATGTTGATGACCAGTTCGTTGGCGTCGAGGAAAGTGGCTTCCGGCATGGCTGATTATTGCCCGCTTTCGATGCCCAGATTCTCCCTGACCCAGCCGTCGTCCTGGCGCAGGATGGAGTAGTCCTTGCGCAGCGGATAACCCTGCCATTCCTCGGGCATCAGGATGCGGCGCATGTCGGGGTGGTCCGCGAACTCGATGCCGAACATGTCGAACACTTCCCGCTCCAGCCAGTTGGCGGTGAGGTGCACGCCTACGGAGGTGGCGGGACGGTAGCCATCCGGAACGGAGGTTTTCACGCGAATGCGCTCGTTGCGGGCGAAGCTATACAAAATGTAGACCAACTCGAAGCGCTCGGGGCGCTTGGGATAATCGACGGCGGTCAGGTCAACCAGGTAATCGAAATCCAGCTCCAGCTTGAGCGTTTCCAGAATGGGGATGACGGCTTCGGGTTTGGCCACCAGAAAGTTCTGTCCCAGGTAAGTGGAAAACTCGGTGATATTGGCGCCGAAGCGCTCCCTGAGGGATTGCACGACGTCGCTTTCCCAGGGCGCGGTGACCATGACGGCGGGAGGCTTGGGTGGCGCGGCATGGGGCGCCGCGGCAGGCTTGGGAGGAACGGGTTTAGGGGCCTCGCTCCCGGCGGGAGGAGGCGCCGCCGGGCCCTCGGGCTTTAGCTCGTCAGCCATCTGATTTCCCAGAAGATGACTACACATAGCATTTGCCCCGGGGAACTGTCAAACGCGTCCGGGCGCCGGTTCAGGTTACTCGATGGCCGCTTTGGCATGGCGCTCGGCCTGTTCTGGCGGACAGCAAGGCAGACCGGCGTCCTTGAGCCGGTTTTGGAACAACGAAGCAGAGACCCATGTAAGTACTTTATAATCAAGTCATTACTGGAAATTTTCGGTGGTTGACGATGGGCCACTACCCCCATTTGCGCACGGCGATCCCCCCAAAAGATTGGGTTCCTACGGTCATTTTCGGTGTTCGGCGGCGAGGGCGCTCCCGGCTTTGGCGGGGTTTATAGTTACCCGATTCGAAGATAGCACGGGCGGCGGGCGGGGACGGTTGACGCGGGACCCTCCGGGGTTGTGTTTCGAACGGGTTGCGGGCGGGCGAGAGGCGTGACCGCTTCTCAGTGTGGCGCGGAAGTCGGTTATCCTGTACTGAGATGACCAAAGTTGAGATCGAGTTCCAGTTGCAGCACGCGCTTGACGATGAGCTGATGACTCGCATCGCGGGGGCCTGTTCCGTTTACGGGATTCAGAAGATCCGCCTGGCGCCGCACGCGGACTGTCTGACGGTTGAATACGACGCGACGCGCCTGCAGCCCGCCGACGTCCAATCCACTCTGGCGCGCGCCGGCATTCCGGTGGCGCCGAAGCCGCCGCGCCTATGAAGGTCCCGCGCCGCGCTCTGCGTGCGGACATCGACCGGATTGTCGAAGCGTTCGAAGGGAAGCGAATCCTGGTGGCCGGCGACCTGATGCTGGACCGCTATTGGAGCGGCGAAGTGGAGCGCATCTCTCCGGAGGCCCCGGTTCCGGTGGTGCGCAAATCCGGCGCTTTTGCGGTTCCGGGCGGGGCGGCCAACACGGCCTGCAATGTGGCGGCGCTGGGCGCGCAGGCCAGCTTGTTGGGCGTCGCCGGCCTGGACGAAGCCGGCCTGGAGTTGCGCGCCATTCTGGCGCGGCGCGGGGTGGATTGTTCGGGCATCCGCGATGCCGGCCGGCGTCCCACCACCGTGAAGTTGCGGGTGATGGCGCACGATCAGCAGGTGGTTCGTATCGATGAGGAGGACACCGCGCCCATCAGTGCCAGCCTGGCCGCCGCCGTGGTCAAGCGCGCCGCGCGCCTGATGCCGCGGATGGACGCGGTGCTGATCTCGGATTACGCCAAGGGCTTCGCCACGCCGCCGGTTGTCCAAGGGATCATCGCCGCCGCCCGCCTGAACGGCAAGCCGGTAGTGGTGGATCCCAAGGGCGCCGATTTCCATCGCTATCGCGGCGCCACCGTGATCAAGCCCAACCGCCATGAGCTATCGGTGCTGACGGGCACTGCGAGCGTGAATCGCGAAGATGCCATCGCCGCCGCGCGCCGGTTGTTGAACGCTACGGATTGCAGCGCCATTGTGCTCACGGAAGGCAAACACGGAATGACACTGGTGCAACAGGGCGGGCGGGAGGAGCACTTTCCCAGCGTGGCGCGGCAGGTTTACGACGTCACCGGCGCCGGAGACACGGCGCTGGCCACGCTGGCAGTGGCGCTGGCCGCCGGCGCCGCGCTCAGCGATGCGGTGTGGCTGTCGAATCTGGCGGCAGGCCTGGCGGTAGCCGAGCCTGGCACCGTGGCCGTCCCGCGCGAAAACATCATGCAGGCGATCGCCGATGCAGGCCGCAAAGATCCTCGCCCCTAGCGCCGTAGACGAACTGGCCGCCGGCTTGCGCCGTGCCGGCCGGAAGCTGGGATACACGTGCGGCGCGTTCGACCTGCTGCATGCCGGGCACGTGGACTACCTGGAGCGCAGCCGCGGCTTGTGCGACGCGCTCCTGGTGGCGGTCAATTCGGACCGCTCGATTCGCGAGTACAAGAATCCGCGGCGGCCCATCTGCTCAGAACAGGAACGCATGGCGGTGGTGGCCGCGCTGGGGTGCGTGGATGCCGTCACGCTGCTGGACGACGCACGGCCACTGGCCCAGCTTCAGCGCTGGAAGCCGGGCTTCTACATCAAGGGCGGAGACTACAGCGCGGATCAGTTGCGTTCGGCCGAGGCGGTAACCGCGTACGGCGGCGAGGTGGTCACCATTCCGGTGCGGCGCCAGGTCAGCACCAGCCGGATCGTTGAATGGATTTTGGCCGCCGAGCGCCTGGCGCCGCCCGCCGGGACGGCCGCCGATCCAGCCGCGGGCATTGTCTTTCTGGACCGCGATGGCACCCTGCTCCGAGACCAGCCGTACCTGAGCGATCCGCGCGAGGCTGAACTTCTGCCCGGCGTCGGCGAAGGGCTGGCCGCGCTACAGCGGGCCGGTTACCGCCTGGTGCTGGCCACCAATCAGCAGGGAATCGGCCTGGGCTATTTTTCGGTGCGCGACTTCATCGCCGTCAACGCCGCGCTGTTTCGGCTGCTCGCGCCTTACGCCGTGGCCATATCGCGCGTTTACTACTGCCCGCATTCGCTGGCGGACGCCTGCGGCTGCCGCAAGCCGGCGCCCGGCATGCTGCTGCGCGGCTTGGCGGACTTTGCGATGGACGCGGGCCGCTGCTTCATGGTGGGCGATCGCGATTCGGATGCCGCAGCCGCAGTGGCGGCCGGCTGCCGGCCGGTGTTGACCGGCGGCGGCGGGTTCGCAACCTTCGCCGAAGCGGCTGCCTGGATCCTGTCGCAGGCGGCGCAGAGGCTCTGAGCCGGGCGCCCGCATCGCGGTTTCACCCGTGGTCAGATCCTTCCGAACTTCGCCACCGCATCGCGGATGGAGTGGAACTTCTCGATGAACGGAACCATGCTGTGCTCGGTGTTGTCCAACTCCTGCGCTCTCTTCAGAATTTCGGCGGCGTGCGCGCGCGGGACCACGGCTACGCCGTCTTCGTCGGCTACGATGATGTCGTTGGCATTCACACGCGCGCCGGCGCAGGTGACCGGGATGTTGGCTCCGGCAAACCGGTAGTGATTGATGGAAGTCGAGGGCACGATGCCGCGGCTGAACACGGGAAACTGCAAGCGCTTGATCTGGGGCAGGTCGCGCACGGAGGCGTCCACCACGGCGCCGGCCAGGCCGCGATACTTCATGGCGGTGGACATAAGGCCGCCGATGCCGGCGATGTCCAGGCCGTCTTCCAGCACGATGACGTACACCGATCCGGGGGGCGCGGCGTCGATGGCGTCCAGCATGCCCCGCGAGGCGGCGGCGCCATCGTGGTGCTCTTCCTTCTTCAGCAGCACGGTGACGGCGGGGCCGGCGAATTTCGCGGTGAAGACGGGCCGCATGTCGTGCGCCATGTAGATGCGCTGGCCGTAGAGTTGTTCGGCGGCGTCGGCGACGGAGGCCACTTCAACCAGGCGGAGGCCTTCGACGACGGGGTCTGCCGCGGGTTGCGGGCGGGCGGGTCCTGCCGCGAGGATCGCGAGGGCGGCGGCGGCGAGGGGCGGATTTCCGAGTTTCATGCCGGAGAACGTAGCACATTTCGGTGCGTGGCTCTCGGGCGTGTTACATTGGAATTATCGTCACTGCGGCCAGTCAGGTCCCCATCGTCTAGCCCGGCCTAGGACATCGCCCTTTCACGGCGGTAACGGGGGTTCGAATCCCCCTGGGGACGCCAGTTTTTCATGGAGTTACAGGCGCCGGTCCAGCAGAAAACTCGTAAGAACATTCCTTCGAAAGAATCGGCGAGGTTTTGGCCTTCTCCGCCCAGCCAAAGCCGCTGGAACGCGGGATGGTGCAAGGCAGCGCACCGAGCAACGGTTTGCGCCATGAGCCGATGATCCTCCAGTCCGCATTGGTGCTCAAGCAGTGAGAAGGTTCCACACCGCCGGGGCCGTCACCGCTCTTTGCTTTTTTGTACTTTGGCTCGAGTAGCGGCGGGCGCTTTCCTCTTCAATTTGCTCCGGTTGTAATCAACGGCGGCACGGATGAGATTCTTTAGGGCACGCTCATCAACCCTGTCGCCCTCGAAAAGATCGATGGCCCGCCACACCTTGCCTTCGAGGCCCGCGTTGAAGAGCTTGTCAGGATCCGGGAGGCTCGCCCCGTGGGAAAAGGTAAGCTTCACCTTATCTTTGTGGGCGTTGCCGACCGCGATGATTCCGTCGCGCGACCATACCGGGCTTCCCATCCACTTCCATTCCTCGACGATCTCCGGGTCGGCCGCAAGGATGCTCTTGCGGATGCCGGCCAACGTTTTGCCGCGCCAGTCTGCGAGCCCTGCGATCAGTTCGTCAATACGTTCCGATGGGTTCATTGGATCTTTTATACCTCGAATTGTTGGCCCGTTTTCATGCGGGTAGTTTCACTGCGGCGCCTTGTTTGGCCGATCTCTTCGAAGTCAGCCGTCGAAGCACGTGGCCTTTCCACATTCACAATCCCGAGAGAAGCATTGCAGGAACGACGACCAACCGAACACGGCGGGATCCAGCGAACAAGCGAACGTTTGGTGGCATCTGTCATCATTAATCCGTCCTCCAATCACGACTTTTGATCCGCCTGAGGCGGCCCTTTTGGCGTTTCGATACCGAACTGCCTGGCGTACTCCGTGTTCAATCGCCGCCAGCCGAACTTCATGGCCGCGGCGCCGGCGATGCGCCCAATCGGCTCACCGGCGAGGAGCCGCTCAAGGACGTCGAAGCAGATGTGCCACCCGGCAGCACCCATTGCGATGAAGCGGCGGCCGATGTTGGTCCACAATGTGAGGCGCGTGCCGCCACCCAAGGCTTCGAGTTCCCACCGCATATCGTGTTCGCCCCAGTTGTATTCAAGCGTCTTGGGAGCGTCCGCCCGTGTCACTCTTGCTTCGGTAACGTGTAGCGCCGGCGCCGCCACCGTGGTGAGCTTCACCGTGGCTCCAACCGTACACAGGCTCCCATCGGCTTCAAAGGGAGCCCACTCGCGCAGATGGGCCGGGTCGGTCAGCGCCTGCCAGACTTTTTCCGGCGGGTGGCGCAGGTCTCTGACGAGGATGAGCGTCCAGTTCTCTCCGTCCTTTCGTATCTGCGCCCCGCCGGCCGGACCCGGTGTGTACTCCTCGCGATCGGTCATCTTCCTCTCCTTGTATTCCTTTTTGCCGGTGTGGATTGATCCATGCGTTTGAGGTGGCAAGCCCAACTTCCTGGTGTTGCACTACCGCCCTGGCGAAGCGTTGGGCGATCGAGCCGATACCAGCGACTGCCAGCCCGGCGGCGAGCCGCTGCAGATCGTCGACGGTGAGCAAGTGAATCCCGGAATGGCCGCCGTTCAGGCCGCCGCCGCCGGCGCCCACAGGGCTGCCGTCCTGCTGAACGGCCGCCCTTACCAGCGTGCCAGCTGAGTGAGTTGAATGAGGTTGCCGCAGGTGTCGTTTAGCATCGCGATGGTCGAGCCGGTCACGCCGGTGGGCGGCATCGTGAACTCGGCGCCGCGGGCCTTGATCCGCTCGTAGTCGCCCGTGACGTCGTCGGTGAAGAAGATGGCCGCCGGCTGGCCCTGTTGAAAGATCGCGTGCTGATATGCTTTGGCCGCGGGGTTGTCGTTCAGCGCCAACTGCAGCTCAGTGCCGTCCGGCTCCTCGGGCGAGGCCACCGTCAGCCAGCGAAAGGGGCCCTGACTGAAATCGGCCTTCTTGACAAAGCCCAGCACCTCGGTATAGAAGCGCAGGGCCTTGTTCTGGTCGTCCACGAATACGCTGGTCACTTTGATTTTCATTTCGTTTCTCCTCCTTTGTAACGTTCGCGGTTTGGGCCGCGCCGTCTTCTCCTTGTCTTCCTTTTCGTTGGTGTTGACTGATCCATGGGTCGAGGTAGCGTTCGAGAGCATCCGCAAGCGGTTCTGGCTTCAGCCGGTAGAGACGGCGCTTTGCGTCCACCGAGCACGATCTCGGGGACCGGCTCGCCGGCGCGCAGATGGCGCGCCCCCCTTCAGTTCGGGGCGACCCTGCGCACGATGGCGGAGAGCTCGGCCTCGGTCGCGTCGTCCAGCGCGGTGAAGTACCACGCGGATTCAATGAGATGATGCGGCGCGCCTTCCTCGCGGGTGAGATTCGCCTCCTGGGCGAAGCCGAACGTCATGTATTTCTTGTCCGCGCGGAAGGAGCAGACGGTCTTGCCATCCTTCGCGTACCCCGGCATGCCATACCACCAGGCCGGCTGGAGCGCCGGCGCGCTGCGCAAGATAAGCGCGTGGAGGCGCTCGCCCATGGCGCGGTACGGCGACGGCATCGCGGCGATCTTCGCGAGCACCGCGGCTTCGCCGTCGGCCTTGTCGGTGCGCGGGCCGGGGCGCGCGGCGGTCTTAGCCGCCTTCATGGCCGCCTTCTTCTCAGCCATAGAGACTCCGGAGGCCGGCGAACCGCGTAAGCATGTCCGCCGGCGCGCGCCCTTCGAGGTGGTCGTCCAGGCGGTCCAGGAGGGTGTGCGTGGCGGGCGATCCCACCGTGCTTAGCTTCACGGTTCCAACCGCACCCAGGCTCCCATCGGCGTCAAGGGTAGCCCACTCGCGCAGGTGCGCCGGGCCGGTAAGCGCCTGCCAGACTCTTTCCGGCGGGTGGCGCAGGTCTCTGACGAGGATGAGCGTCCACATCTCTCCGTCCTTTCGTATCTGCGCCCCGCTGGGCGGGCCCTGTGAGTACTGCTCGCTATCGGTCATCTTCCTCGCCTTGTCTTCGTTTTCTTTGGCGTGGATTGATCCATGCGGTCGAGGTGGCGTTCGAGAGCATCGATGTGCGCGGACCAGAACCGGCGGAACGGAGCCAGCCAGGCATCCACCTCCTGCAGTGGTTCCGGTTTCAGCCGGTAGAGACGGCGCTGGGCGTCCACCGTGGATTCCACGAAACCGGCCTCGCGCAGCACGCGCAGGTGCTTGGACACGGTCGGCTGCGGCATACGAAGTTGACGCTCGATCTCTCCAACCGACTGTTGTGACGAGACCAGGAGGCTCAATATCGCGCGGCGGTTCGGCTCCGCAATGATTTCGAACACAGATTCCACTCTCTTGGTATACTCCACAGAGCATATGCGTGTCAAGGTATATAAAGGCAGGGGTCCCAGGCAACGGTTTCAGCCGGAGTGCGGGGATGCACGGAAGCCAGCCCCCGCTACGCAGCGATGGTGTTCGGGATGATCCAGGAATGCCGTTCGGCTTCCTTCGGAACAGGCATTCAGCTTCGCCGGAATCCCCACTCAATCTCATTGGCCAAACGAAACTGGCGCAGCCAGACGCCGCGGACAGGTCCCCAGCCAGTTCCAGCAAGCCCCGTGCCAACCATTTGCCAACCACTGCGAGGTTCCATAGCGCCCCCGGCGTATGATCGCCGTAACGTCCAGCACTGAAACGACAAGACTTAGCCAGCCCAGATCTGGCCAGCACTGGCCAGAAGGCCCTTCGATTCCCGTTTGAGAGCCGTCTTCGTTTGCGGGCGCCACGCAATGCCCGTGACAATCCCGCCCGCATTGGGGTAGGATGACGAAAGACCTGATGACAGATCCGGCGGTACCCACGGACTCCCCGGAAATACCGGACAAATTGTATTTCAGAATCGGCGAAGTAGCCGGTTTGCTGGCCGTTGAGCCCTACGTGCTGCGGTATTGGGAAACGGAGTTTCCCAGCCTGGCGCCCAAGAAGTCGGGGACCGGCCACCGGTTGTACCGGCGCAAGGACGTCGAACTGCTGCTCAAGATCAAGCACCTGCTGTACGAAAAGCGCTTTACCATCGAAGGGGCGCGCCAGACCCTCCACAACGAGTCCAAAGGGAACAAAATGAAGGCCATCGAGCACCAGCAGGCCGACCTGTTCAGGCCCGACCCGTTGGTGCGTATCCGCGGCGAGTTAGCCTCTATATTAGAGATTCTAAAGTAGTTATTGTCGTTCTCCGACAATGGCCGAGTAGATTCTGTCGAGGTCGTCCGCGGAGTAATACTCGATCTCGATGCGGCCTTTCTGCCGCGCGCGCTCGACGATGCGGACCTTGGTGCCGAGCACTCTTTCCAGCTCTTCGATGGCGGCCTTGACGTTGGGATCGGGCTGCACGTCGTCGACGGATTTTGGCTTGCGGTCCTCCATCAACTTCTGGGTGAGCCGCTCCATCTGCCGGACCGACCAGCCTTGCGCCACCGATTTTTCAGCGACCTGCCGCTGCAGGTCGGCGGTCGGCAGGGTGAGGAGGCATCGGGCGTGGCCGGCGGACAGGCGCCTTTCGCCGATCAATTGCTGGATATCGGGGGGTAGCTGAAGCAACCGGATCAGGTTCGTGATGGTCGAGCGATCCTTCCCGGTGCGAACGCCCACCTCTTCGTGACTCAACTGCAGTTCCCGGCACAGGCGATCGAATGCCTGGGCGGTTTCGATCGGGTTGAGATCCTCGCGCTGGATATTCTCGATGAGCGTGATCTCCAGCAGGCGGTCATCGGGTATTTGCTGGATGACCGCGGGCACTTGCGACACGCCGGCAATCCTGGCAGCGCGCCAGCGGCGCTCGCCGGCGACGAGTTGGTAGCGTTCCGCGTGGCGTCTGACCACCAGTGGCTGGATGATGCCATTGGCCCGGATGGATTGCGCCAACTCCTCGATGCGGTCGTGGTGGAAGACCCGCCTGGGCTGGAGCGGGTTGGGGTCGATGGCCTCGATGGGGAGCATCGCGACCTCTTCGCCGGAGTGCGGGGAATCGGCTGCGGGCTGTGGAGTCGGCCGTGTGGGGAGCAGAGCGCTGAGGCCCTTACCCAATGCCCTGCGCGGATTTTCCACGTTTCTGCTCATTGTCCAGAATTTCCTTGGCGAGGCGAAGATAGCTTTCCGAACCGCGCGAACGCACATCGTAGGCGAGAATAGTTTGCCCATGGCTCGGCGCTTCGGCCAAGCGAATGCTGCGCGGTATGACCGTTTTAAAGACCTGATCGCGGAAGAAGTCTCGCAGATCGGTGGCCACCTGGCGTGTAAGATTGGTGCGGTCGTCGAACATAGTCAGCAGGATTCCCTCGATTTCGAGCATGTGGCCGAAGGAGTCGCGAATGCGCTGGATGGTATCCATGAGTTCGGAGATACCCTCCAAGGCAAAGAACTCGCACTGGATCGGGATGAGGACGGAATCCGCGGCGATGAGGGCATTCAGAGTGAGCAGATCGAGCGCCGGCGGGCAATCGATGAGGATGAAGTCGTATTGCGAGCGGGCGGCGCGCACCTTTTCCTGGAGGCGGAACTCGCGGCGGGGAGTATCGACCAGTTCGAGGTTGGCTCCGACCAGGTTTTTGTCACCGGAGACGAGGTCGAGGCCTTCGAAGGTGGTGTGGACAACGGCGTCGGCGATTTCAGCCCCGCCTAGGAGGACCTGGTAAAGTCCGGGGCGTCCGGCGTCCTTCGCGCCGCCCAGGCCGGTTGTAGCGTTGCCCTGCGGATCGGAATCGATGACCAGAACGCGGAGTTCGTTGGCGGCAAGGGAAGCGGCGAGGTTGATGGCGGTGGTCGTCTTGCCGACCCCACCCTTTTGATTCGTGATAGCGAGGATCTTGCCCAAGCGGTAATGCTAGCACGAATATGCCGCAGACAACAGTTCTTGCCGTTTTGTCCTGTTCCACGTGAAACATACGGTCGCTAATCTGTCGTTTCACGTGAAACCGTGGCATGTCCAATCCAGACGAAGCGCCGGTCTCCCCAGGGAAGCTGGATGGGCGGGTCCCAATCAAACTCGGGCATTCCGGATGCAGGAAGCTCCCCGGCCAGCAGCAGGGCATGGGACGCCATGCTCTTCAGCGTCGCAGCGATGCCGGAATAGAGCACTGCGCGCGAAACGGCCCAATCAAAACGCTCCGTAATATCTTCCGCCCGCCTGGCGACTACCCGAACGTTCGCCAGAGCTCGCGACGCTTCCTTCAGGAAGGCCGCCTTGCGCTGATGGGACTCGATGAGCGTGACGGAGCACTGCCGGCGCACGATGGCAATCGGGATTCCAGGGAACCCGCCGCCCGAACCGATATCCGCCAGGGAGATGGGCGTGTCTGGAAGCTGGCATGCTGCAAACAACGACTCGCAGTAGTGCCGCTCGACGGAATCTTCGATGGTTCGCCGGCTGGTCAGGTTCAGCACACGGTTCCAGCGTGCCAGCAGCTCATAGTGCAGCCGCAGACCCTCGATCTGCGCCGCAGACAGGTCGCAGATCCCCTCCAGCTTTACCCGCAATGATTCAGCAAACACGGCTCATACCAAGGTAGACGTCCAAGTTCGACTGTGATGACTCAACCAAACACGGCTTACGCTAACGGAAACAGACCAACTTCGACTGCAGCGGTTCAAGCAAACGCGGTCCGCGATTCAGCAAACACGGCTCACGCTGAGGAAAACATCCAAGATCGCGATGGCGGCCGGGGTGACGCCGGGAATCCGCGCCGCCTGCCCCAGGGTGGCCGGCCGCACGCGTTCCAACTTCTCCCGAATCTCGCGCGAAAGCCCCGGAATACCGCCAAAGCCAAACGAGTTGGGAATGGGCCGCCGCTCCGAAGCCTTCAGCCGCTCGATTTGCCGCTCCTGCTGTGTAATGTAGCCGCTGTACTTGATCTCGGTCTCCATGGTAGCAAGCAATCCGCGCACGGGCTCTTCGGTCAGCGTCTCCCGGACCCAAGCGGAAATCTCGCCGATTGAAGCTTCGGGGCGTTTTAGCCACTGGCCGTGCCGGTGCTGCCGCAGCGCCGCGCTCAGGATCTCCTTTTGGCGCCGTTTGCGCGAGAACAGCTCCCAACGCTCGTCCGTGGCCAGCCCAACGCGCCGGCCGATGGGGGTCAGCCGTTCATCGGCGTTGTCGATACGCAGGTGCAATCGAAACTCGGCCCGCGAAGTAAACATACGATACGGTTCGTCGGCGCCCTTGGTAATCAAGTCGTCGATCAGGATGCCGGTGTACCCCTCGGTCCTCCCGATGATCACCGGCTCCCACCCGCGCAGCGCACACACCGCGTTGATGGCCGCCACCAGACCCTGGCATCCGGCCTCCTCGTATCCGGACGTGCCGTTGATCTGCCCGGCGAGGTACAGCCCCGGAATGGATTTCACCTCGAGGGTATGATGCAGCTCGCGGGGGTCGATCGCGTCGTATTCGATGGCGTATCCGGGCCGGATCATCTCGGCCCCCTCCAGGCCGGGTATCGACGCCACCATAGCCGCTTGCACGTCAATCGGCATGCTGGTGGACATGCCATTCACGTAGACTTCGTTGGTGTCCAGGCCCTCCGGCTCCAGGAAGATCTGGTGGCGGATCTTGTCCGGGAACTTCACGATCTTGTCTTCGATCGACGGGCAATAGCGCGGCCCCACGCCCTCGATCTGGCCGCTGTAGAGTGGCGAGCGCGGGATGGCCTCGCGGAGGATGCGATGGGTCTCGGCGGTGGTGTAAGCGATGTGGCAGGCCACCCGGGGACGGTCGATGCTGCCGGTCAGGAACGAGAACGGCGTCGGCTCAGCATCGCCCGGCTGGGGCTCGAAGCGGCTCCAGTCGATGGTCCGGCCATCCAACCGCGGCGGGGTTCCGGTCTTCAATCGCGTCCATCGCAGACCCAGCGAGCGCAACTGCCCGCCCAGGAGCTGCGAAGGCGCCTCGCCATTGCGGCCGCAGCTATACTGCGCCTCACCCACGTGGGCCAGGCCGTTCAGAAAGGTTCCCGTGGTGACGATGGTCGCGCCGGCGGCGACGGTCCGCCCGTCGCGCAGCAGCACACCCCGGACATGCCCGTGGTCCACATCGAGCGCGGCGACCTCGGCCTGCTTGATGCGCAGGTTTGGCTCGCGCTCCAGCGTCTCGCGCATACGCGCCCGGTAGATCTTCTTGTCGCACTGCGCGCGCGGAGACCATACGGCCGGCCCGCGGCTGGTGTTCAGCAGCCGGAACTGAATCCCGGCGGCGTCGGCCACTTCGCCCATCACTCCGCCCAGCGCGTCGATCTCGCGCACCAGGTGGCCCTTGGCGATGCCGCCGATGGCCGGGTTGCAGGACATCTGCGCAATCAGGTCCAGGTTCATGGTCACCAGGGCGGTCTTCAGCCCCATGCGGGCGCATGCTCGCGCCGCTTCGCATCCCGCGTGTCCCGCTCCAATCACGACCACGTCGTACTTCTCGTGCATTGTTATCATTGTATCGGCTATGAAGGTCCTGATTATTGGAGGCGGCGGGCGGGAGCACGCGCTCGCCTGGCGCCTGGCGCGGAGCCCCCAGGTGGAACGCGTCTACGCCGCACCCGGGAACCCCGGCATCGCGCGGATCGGGGAGTGCCTGCCCGCTGGCGACGGATCGCCGGCGCATTACCTGGCTGTCGCCGAATCCGTGGATGCCGGACTGACGGTAGTGGGTCCCGAAGCGCCGTTGGTGGCGGGCGTTGTGGACGCCTTCCGCGCCGGCGGACGCGCCATCTTCGGGCCGTGCGCGGCGGCCGCGCGTCTGGAGGGCAGCAAGATCTTTGCAAAGAACTTTCTAAGGCAAAGTGAAATCCCCACCGCCGCCTTTGCCGCCGTGGCGGACGCCGGCGAGGCCCGCCGCGCGCTGGATCGCTTCAGCTACCCCGTGGTCATCAAGGCAGACGGGCTGGCCGCCGGCAAAGGCGTGGTGGTGGCCGCCGACCGCGCCATGGCGGAATCGGCGATCGAGTCGTTGAAGCCCCCCTTCGTGATGGAAGAGTTCCTCACCGGCGAGGAGGTCAGCTACATCGCGCTCAGCGACGGCCGCAGCGTGATCCCGCTGGAACCCACCCAGGACCACAAAGCCGCTTTCGACGGCGATACCGGTCCCAACACCGGCGGCATGGGCGCCTACTGCGATTCACGCATCCTCACCGAGGATCAGAGCCGCGCCATCCTCGACCGCATCATCCGCCCCACCGTCGAAGCCACCGGATTTACCGGCTTCCTTTACGCCGGACTGATGATGACCGGCGACGGCCCGAAAGTCCTCGAGTTCAACGTGCGTCTGGGCGACCCCGAAGCTCAACCCATCATGCATCGCATGGAAACCGACCTTGCGCCGCTGCTTCTGGCCGCCGCGCACGGGCGCCTGTCCGAACACCGCATGGCATGGAAGGCGGGACCGTCGGTGTGCGTGGTGCTCGCATCCGGCGGATACCCGGGCGATTTCGCGGCGGGCAAGCCCATCCACGGTATCGCCGCCGCTGAAGCCACGGGCGCGGCCGTGTTCCATGCCGGCACGCGCCAGGGGCCTGCGGGGATCGACACCGCCGGCGGCCGGGTTCTCGGCGTGACGGCTTCGGGCGGGGATCTCGCTTCCGCGATCGGCAATGCCTATGCCGCCGCGCGCCTGATCCGCTTCGAGGGCATGCATTTCCGTACCGATATCGGCCGCAAGGGCTTGAAGCGCTACGGCGCAACGATATAATGAAAAGGATCGCGGGCACGTAGCTCAGATGGATAGAGCGGTCGCCTCCTAAGCGACAGGTCGGCAGTTCGAATCTGCCCGTGCCTACCACGCGCCCACTCGGAGGTTTGCCATGAAGTTGCCCGCCCTGGCCCTCGCCGGCTTGTGCACCGGCGCGCTCCCGTTGTTCTGCGCTCCGGTCACCTACTCCGATGTGGCGCCGGTATTCTACCGCCACTGCGCCGGCTGCCACCACCCCAACGACATCGCGCCCATGGCCCTGCTCACCTACCGGGAGACGCGTCCCTGGGCCGCCGCCATCCGCGAAGCGGTGCTGACCCGGCAAATGCCGCCATGGAAGGCGGACCCGCGCTACGGCACATGGTCCAACGACTGGAGCCTTGGCGAGAGCGACATCGCCGCTATCAAGGCCTGGGTCGATCAGGGCGCTGCGGAAGGCGATCCGAAGCGGCTGCCCCCGCCGCCGATCTTCTCCACGGACTGGCGCATCGGAAAGCCTGACGCCATCATTTCCATTCCTCCGCATTCGCTCACCGCCGCCGGGCCGGACGAATATGAATACTTCACCGTGCCCACCAACTTCACCGAGGACAAGTGGATCGTGGCGGCGGAACTGCGGCCGGGCAACCGGAAGATCGTGCATCACGCGCACGTTTCCGTCAACGCCCCGGCCAAGCCCAAAGCCGCCGGGGAGAAAGAGCAGACGCCGGATCCGCAGGCCGCCTATGCGGATTGGCTCCGAGTGCGCGACGGCAAGTTGTCCCGCATCCGTGACGACGCGCCGGTCATCGACGACGGCTGCGTGGTCGATGACAACTCCTATTGGCCCGGCGGCAAACCACGCGACGAGAACTTCGGAAGCTGGGGCCTGATCGCTTCCTACCTGCCCGGGCGCGAGCCGGACGTTTATCCCGAGGGCGCCGCGCGCAAGATTCCCGCCGGGTCCACTCTCACTTTTCAGATTCACTATTCCAAGGCGACCAGGAAGCCTGAGGTGGATGTCACCTCCGTGGGCCTGGTCTTCGCCAAGGCGCCGCCCAAACAAGTGGCCAGGCGCGTGGACTTATCGAGCTACCTGTTCCGCATTCCCGCCGGAGACCCCAACGTGGAGGTTTCCGAGTGCCACACCTTCAAGCAGGACATGTACCTGACCAGCCTGACCCCGCACATGCATCTGCGCGGCAAGGACGCGCGCTTCGACGTCACTTATCCGGACGGCCGCAAGGAGACCCTGCTGTTTGTGCCGCACTACAATTTTCACTGGCAGATCACCTACCGCATGGCCGCGCCCAAGTTCATCCCCAAGGGCACGCGCCTGGCGATCGTCTCGCACTTCGACAACTCGCCCAATAACCCGCTGAATCCCGATCCGGGGAAAGTGGTGCGCTGGGGCGAGGCCAGCCAGATGGAGATGATGGACGGGTGGATCGAATACCTCGACGCGCCCGCCGGAGGGAATGTATCGGTGAGCGCGGCCCGGCCGCCGGGCTCGTAGGCGGGCGCCCGTTCGTCTCCGCCGGGCGAAGCGAGCTACCATACGGTCCATAGGAGACGTTCCGACATGCAGGTTCCGTTTTACGGCCATGTGCGGCAGTATCACAGCCTCCAGGCCCAAATTGACGCCAACATTCACGAGGTTCTGGAAAGCGGCCAGTTCGTGATGGGGCCGGCGCTGCAACGGTTCGAGCGCGAGTTCGCCGCCTATCACGGCATGCAATATGCCGTGGGGGTGGGCAACGGCACCGACGCCCTGTGGCTGGCGTTCATGGCGTTGGGGATCGGTCCCGGAGACGAGTGCATCACCACCGCCAACACTTTCTTCGCCACCGCCGAGGCCATCTGGATCGCCAACGCCACCGCGGTCTTCGTGGATTCGCACCCGTGCACCCACTGCATCGATCCGGTGAGCATCGAAGGGGCCATCACTCCGCGGACCAAGGCCGTGGTGCCCGTACACCTGTATGGACAGTGCGCGGATATGAAGGCCATTCGCGAGATCGCCGGCCGGCATCGCCTGCTGGTAATCGAAGACAACGCGCAATCCATCGGCGCGGCCGGCAACGGTTTCCGCATCGGCGAGTTCAGCGACGCGGTCTGCACCAGCTTCATCATCCAGAAGAACCTGGGCGCCTTCGGCGATGGCGGCGCGGTGGTCACCAACCGCGCGGACGTGGACCGCGCCATTCGCCGGCTGCGCAATCACGGTTCGGAAAAGCGGTCGTGCCACAGCATGGGATTCAACAGCCGCCTCGACGATATCCACGCCGCGGTGCTCAGCGTCAAGCTGAAGATGATCGACCAATGGAACGATCTGCGGCGCCGCTGGGCGTCGCGCTACGCCGCGGGACTAAAAGACGCCCGCCACATCACCCTGCCGTACGAGATGCCGGGATACCGTCATATCTTTCACCTCTACGCCATCGAGACGCGCGAGGCGCGGCATCGGGACGAGCTGCTGAATTTCCTCAATCAAAACGGCATCGACGCGAAGTGCCACTATCCCATCGCCATCCACCAGCAGGAGGGTTACCCGTGGGGCAAGGCGGCGCGCATCGCCGGCCCCGTCCCCAATTCCGAGCACAACGCGGCCACTTGCATCTCGCTGCCCATGTTCCCGGAACTGACGGAGGACGAGGTCGACTACGTCGTCGAGAAGACGCTCGCATGGGACCGCGCCGTATGAAGTCCAGGTACCGGGTGGTCGTCGCGGGCATGGGCAAGCGGGGCATGCACCATGCGCTGGCATTTCAACAGAATCCCCGCTTCGAAGTGGTGGGGGTCTGCGATATCGACGCCGCGCGCCTGGATGCGGCTGCCTCCGCGCTGGGCGTCGCGCTGAAGGGAACGGACGCGCGCGCGGTGGCCGGCGCCGCGCGGCCGGATGTCTTCTGCTTCTGCACGCTGCCGGCGCTGCGCACGCCCATGATTGAGGCCGGCATCGCCAGCGGCGCGCGCCTGATCGCCATGGAGAAGCCCGTGGCGCTGACCAGCGCGGAAGGGTTCGCTATCCGGCGCATGCTGGAAGCCAGCGGCGTCGAGGCGGTGGTCAGCCACCAGCACCGCTACGGCGAGCACTATCAAAAAGTGAAAGAGATCGTGGCTTCGGGCGTCCTGGGACGCGCGCACACGGTTTACGCCACCGCAACCGGGTGGATGATGCACATGCTTTCGCACCTGATCGAATACATGCGCTGGTTCAACGGCGATGCGCCGGCCGAGTGGGTCATGGGCCAGGCCGCCGGCCGCGGCAAACTGGCCGACCTGCATCCCTCGCCCGATTACATTGCCGGCTTCATCCAGTTCAACAACGGCGTGCGCGGCGTGGTGGAGTGCGGCGCGGGCGCGCCGGACGTGCCGGAGGTCGATTACTGGTGGCGGAAATGCCGCATCGGTGTGCAGGGCGACGCCGGCTTCGCGGAAGTGATGACCGGCGGCGGTTGGCGCGCGGTGACCAGCCAGGGAGCCTTCTCGGGTCCGGGCTCGATGGACTACGGCCGCGACATGCCGCCCTATATCGAGGACATGGCTGCATGGCTGGACGATCCGGCGCGTGTCCACCCATGCAACTTTGCCGGCGCCTACCAGGGTTTTGAAGTGATGATGGCCTTGTGCCGCTCCGCGGCCGAAGGCGGACAGGTGGGGTTGCCCCTCGCTTCCCCCGCCGATGAGATCCAGTTACTAAGGGATAGGCTCCCGCCCGGGCGTGTGCTGTTCTCGCTCCAGGCGAGCGCCAAGGAATATCCTGCTTGAGGCGGGCCTGCTATTCCGCCGCGGGCGCAGCCATCGCAGCCGGGGGCGCCGCAGGCGCTTTCTTCGGCGCGGCTTTCTTCACGGCCCTGGCCGCTGGCGCTTTAGCGGCCTGTTGGGCCTTCCGGAAGGCCGCCCAGCGCTTCTTGGTGGCGGCCACGATGCGCGCGCGTCCCTCCGCGCTGAGTTCGCGCTTGGCCGCTTTTGGGGCGGTCTTCTTGCCGGCGGCGGGCGTGGCGTGTTCCGCCTTGTAAGCGGCCCAGCGCTTCTTTTGCGCCAGGGCGATGCGCTGCCGGGCGGAGGCGCTCAGGCTCCGCTTGCTCCCCCCGGAGGCGGCGCTTTGCGTGGCCGCCGGCGCGGTAGCCGGATGGCCGCCAAGCTGGGCGCGCAGTTCGGTAATGCGCTGCTCAATGACGCCAAGTGAGTGCTGTAAGCCGACTAAGGCAGCACGAAGAATTTCTGGATCTTCTCTATGAAGTTGAGGCATGGCCTGATTATACTCCGATGCAAGTGCGCGTGGCGCGTGAGACCGCTTGTTACAATCAAACAATGTCTCTTGTTGTGGTAGGTTCGGTGGCATACGACGGTGTGGAGACACCGCACGGAAAGGTGGACCGCATGCTGGGCGGCGCCGCCACATATATCGCCCTGGCGGCCGGCTACTTCGCTCCCGTCGGGATCGTGGCCGTGGTAGGCGACGATTTCGCCGCGGAAGACGCCGGCCTGCTGGCGTCCAAGGGCATCGGACTGGAGGGCCTGGAGCGTGTGCCCGGCAAGACTTTCTTCTGGGAAGGCAGATACTCGCCGGACATGAACGACCGCGAGACCCTGCGCACGGACCTCAATGTCTTCGCGGGTTTCCAGCCCAAACTTCCGGAGTCCTACCGCGCGGCGCCCTATCTGCTGCTGGGCAACATACACCCGGCGCTGCAGCGCGGCGTGCGCGCGCAGATGAACCGCCTGCGTCTGGCGGGCGGCGACACCATGAACTACTGGATTCGCGATTACCGCGCGGAATTGCTGGAGACGGTGCGCGACTGGGATTTCCTGCTGATTAACGACAGCGAAGCGCGCATGCTCTCCGGCGAGCACAACCTCCGGCTGGCGGCCGCCCGGATTATGGATATGGGACCGCGCACACTCGTGGTAAAGCGCGGAGAGTATGGCGCCATCCTGTTTGCGGGCGGCGCCCACTTCATCGCGCCGGGCTACCTGCTGGACGAAGTATTCGACCCGACCGGCGCGGGCGATAGCTTCGCCGGGGGATTTATAGGCTATCTCGCGCAGCGTGGCGCCGCCGCTTCCGGTGTCACCGTCGAGGACCTGCGGCGCGCGGTGATTTACGGCTCGGTCATGGGCAGCTTCTGCTGCGAGAAGTTCGGCGTGGACCGGTTCCGCACGCTGACATTGGAAGAGGTCGAGGAGAGGTATCAAGAATTCAAGGCATGCACGGATTTCTGAGATAGCCGCGGTTGTTCCGCTGCTCACTCTCTGGAGCGCCGCCTGGGTCTGGTTGTGCTTCCGGCGCGGCTGGCTGGCATATTACGGCGATGCCGAAGCGCACCTGAATATCGCGCGGCGCATCCTGGATTCGCGCACGCCGGGTTACAACCAGATCGGTTCGGTGTGGCTGCCCCTGCCCCACGTGCTGACGATGCTGTTCGCCCGCTCCGACGCTCTTTGGCGCACCGCGCTGGCGGGGTCGGCGGTCTCGGGAGTCTGCTTCGTGCTGGCGGGCGCGTTCCTGTTCGCGGCCGTGCGCCGCGTCACCGGGAACCGCGCGCCGGCCATCGCCGCCGCGGCGGTGCTGGCCGCCAATCCCAACCTGATGTACCTGCAATCGACCGCCATGACCGAACCGCTGTTCCTGGCCGCGCTCCTGGCGGCGTTATACTTCACGGTCCGCTTCCGGGATACGCAATCTTGGACCGCGGTGTGCGGCGCGGGCGTGGCGGTGCTGTGCGCCACCCTGACGCGCTATGACGGCTGGTTCCTGATTCCGTTCGTGGCCCTGTTCGTATTCTGGGCGGCCCGGCGGCGGCGCCTCGCGCAAGCCGCGCTGTTCGGCGTCATCGCATCGCTGGGCCCGCTCTATTGGTTCGGACATAACTGGTGGTGCTGCTCGAACATCCTGGATTTCTATAACGGGCCGTACTCGCCCCGGGCCATTCAGGCCGGCGCTTACTATCCCGGCATCGGTAACTGGTCCAAGGCCTGGCTGTATTACCGGACTGCCGTGCGCTGGTGCGCGGGCGCGCCGTTGTTATGGCTCGGCGCGGCAGGTTTGGCGGCATGCGCGGCGGTGCGCCCCGCGCGCTGGCCCGCGATGCTGCTGCTGTTGCCCGGCGTGTTCTATGTCTGGAGCATGCACTCGTCGGGCGGCACGCCGGTCTTTCTGCCGGACCTGTGGCCCAACAGTTACTACAATTCGCGCTATGGTCTGGCGGTGCTGCCGGCGCTGGCTTTCGGCGCAGCCCTGCTGGTGGCCGTGGCTCCGGAGCACTGGCGGCGTGCCGTGGCCGCGCTGGTCATCGCGGCGGCCGCCGCGCCTTGGCTCCTGCAGCCCCGGCCCGGCGCCTGGATCACCTGGAAGGAATCGCAGGTGAACTCGGAAGCGCGCCGCGCCTGGACCCGGCAGGCCGCCGCATACCTCGCGCCGCGCTACCGGCGCGGGACCGGCATCATCACTACTTTCGGCGACATCACCGGCATCTTCCGCCAGGCCGGCATTCCGCTGCGCGAGACGCTGACCTGGGACAACTGGCCGCAGTGGCCCGCGGCCGTGGCGCGTCCCGGCCTGTTCCTGCACGAGGAGTGGGCCGTGGTCACGGGCGGCGACCCGGTGCAGAGCGCGATCCTGCGCGCCGGCGTGAACGGGCCGCGCTACCAACTGGTGAAGACCGTGATGGCGCCGCGCGCGCCCGTGATTGAGATCTATCATTGCTGTATCGGCCTGACGCAGCCGGTTGGACCCTATGCCAATCCCGTTCACCAAAGCGCACGGCGCGAAAAACGACTTCCTGCTGACGAGAACCGGCGACGCCCCCCCGGGTGACCTGGCGGCGGCCGCGCGGGCCATCTGCTGCCGTCACACCGGTGTCGGCGCGGACGGGTGGATGCTGATCGATGCCGCGCCGGCCGCGGAGCACGACGTGGCCATCCGCCTGTTCAACTCCGACGGCAGCGAGGCGGAGATATCCGGCAACGGCACGCGTTGCGCGGCGGCGTTCGCCATCGAGCACGGACACGCGGGCGACGCAGTGCGCGTGCGGACCGGCGACGGCGTCAAGACCCTGCGCCTGTTGGAGCGCGACGGCCGCGCCTTTCTGTTCGAGATGAACATGGGACGTCCGCGGTTTACCGCGGAGCGGTTGGACTTGCCGCTGGCCCAGGGCCCGCGCGACGTCACCCTGGTGTGGGTGGGCAATCCGCAGTGCGCCATGCCCGTGGCGGACTTCGAATTCGACTGGCGCACGCTGGGCGCGGAGATCGAGCGTCACCCGCATTTCCCCAGCCGCACCAACGTCTCGTTCCTGCGGGCGCGCGATGCGCACACACTGGAGGTGCGCATCTGGGAACGCGGCGCGGGCGAAACCATGAGTTCGGGGACCGGCTCCACGGGCGCTTTCGCCGCGGCGGTGCGGCGGGGGCTGATTGCCAGCCCCGCGCGCGTAGTCACCCCGGCCGGACCGCTCGAACTGCGGTGGGATGACGAAATCTTCCTGACCGGTCCGGCCGAAATCGTAGCGGAAGGAATCTTTCTGGCGCCCTAGCTACGGCTGGGCTGGCCGCTCGGCCTGCGGAGGCCGCATGGCCGGTTCCTCGGCGCCGCGGTGGCAGGTATAACACGAGACGTGCATCTTGCCGTCTGGAAAGTGGCCGTTGATCTGATGGGTCATTTCGATCATTTTGCGGGCGATTTCCTTGTGCGGATTCTGGTCGCTGGCAAAATCGCCCCGCACGTGGCAGAAGTCGCAGCGCACGCCCAACGACACACGGAACGCCTGCATGGTTTCCATCAGATGCTCGGGCTTCAGGAGCTTCAGATTCTTGGGCTCCGGCATGCGATGCTCGCCCTGCGGCGGACCCCCCGGAGGCGGGCCGGGCGGTTCCTGCCCGAAGGCGGCAAACGAAAGGAACAAAAACAGCATCGTAGATCTCATAGGTGACTATTATGACATGCGCGGGACCGGCGCCGGATGGGCTGGCGCGGCCTGCAGTTCTGTTACAGCGCGGCCAGAACTTCCCCGGCGTGACCGGCCGGCTTGACCTTCGAAAAAATCCTGCGGATCACGCCCTGCTCGTCGATGACAAAGGTGGTGCGCTCGATTCCCATCACCTTCTTGCCGTACATGTTCTTCTCTTTCCACACGCCGTAATCCTGTACGGCCTTCTTATCCACGTCGCACAGCAGCGTGAACGGCAGGCCCTGCTTCTGTTTGAAGGCGGTCTGCGCCTTGGGCGTATCTTTGGAAATTCCGAGCACCACGGCGCCCTTCTTTTCAAACTTCTTGAAGGTGTCGCGGAACTCGCAGGCTTCCACCGTGCAGCCCGGAGTGCTGGCCTTGGGATAGAAGAAGAGCACCACCTTCCTGCCTCGCAGCGCCCGCAGGTCGAACGGCGCGCCCGCGTCGGTTTCCAATCGAATGTCCGGAGCCTTATCGCCTTCTTTGATCATGGGTTCAGTTTCTTCCGTAGCATCTCGTTCACGGCGCCCGGATGGGCCTGTCCGCGCGAAGCCTTCATCACTTGCCCGACCAGGTATCCGAGGACCGCGCCTTTTCCGCTCTTATACTGTTCCACCTGCGTGGCGTTCTGTTCCAGCACCGCGGCGACGATAGTCTCCAACGCGCCCGCGTCGCTGATTTGCTTCAGCCCTTCTCTGGCGATGATCGCGGCCGCCGTCTCGCCGCCGGCGAACATCCTGGCGAAGACCTCCTTGGCGATCTTACCGGAAATCTCGCCGCGGTGGATCAGCGCCACCAGTTCGCCGAGGCGTTCGGCGGTTACGGGCGATTCCACGATCTCCCGGCCCTCCGCGTGGAGCGCTCCCATCAGCTCGCCCATGACCCAATTGGCGGCGAGTTTGGGCTCGCCCGACCGCGCGGCCACCTTCTCGTAATACTCGGCGATAGCCCGGCTGGCGGTCAACACGCCGGCGTCGTACTCGCTCAGCCCGTAGCTTGCGATGAAGCGCGCCCGCTTCCGGGCGGGCAATTCGGGCATCCGCCCGCGAATCTCGCTCAGCCACGCCTCGGTCACCCGCACGGGCGCCAGGTCCGGTTCCGGGAAATAGCGGTAATCGTGCGCATGCTCTTTACTGCGCATGCCCGCGGTCTCGCCCGTATCGGGATTGAACAGGCGGGTCTCCTGCTGGATGGCGCCGCCGCTCTCCAGAATTCCCACCTGACGCGCGATCTCGTGGTCCAGCGCCAGTTTCAGGAAGCGGAACGAATTCAGATTCTTCACCTCGGCCTTGGCGCCGAGACGCGCCGCCCCTTTCAGCCGCACCGAGACGTTGGCGTCGCAGCGCAGGTGCCCCTTCTCCATGTCGCAGGTGGATACGTTCAGGAATTCGAGGGTCTGCTTCAGCGCGGTCAGGAGATCGTAGGCCTCCTGCGAGCTGCGCATATCCGGCTCGGTGACGATCTCGATCAGCGGCGTGCCGGAGCGGTTCAAGTCCACGTAGGTGTAGCGGTCCGAATCCCGGAAGCCGTCGTGGATGCTTTTGCCCGCGTCGTCCTCCAGGTGCACGCGGGTCACGCCGATGCGCTTGGGCGCGCCTTCCACGAGGACGTCCAGCCAGCCCTGTTCGGCCAGCGGCTCCTCGTATTGCGAGATCTGGTAGCCTTTGGGCAGGTCCGGATAGAAATAATTCTTGCGCGCGAATCGCGAGACCGGACGCACGCGGCAGTTCAGCGCCAGCGCCGCGGTGACGGCCAGTTCCACCGCTGCGGCGTTCAGTACGGGAAGCGCGCCCGGCAAGCCCAGGCACACGGGGCACACGTTGCTGTTGGGTTGGGCGCCGAAGCCGGTCGGACAGCCGCAGAAGATTTTCGTCGCGGTGGCCAGTTGCACGTGCACTTCGAGGCCGATCACGGCGTCGTACTTAGCGATCGCTTCGGGACCCGCGAGATCCGCAAACGCCGGGGACATGATCCTTTATTATAGGGCCGCGGCGCTCATGGCACTGGATCGGGCGTGCCGTAGGGAATGGCGCCGGTGCAGGACAGCAGCCGCCGCGTGCTCAACGCCAGGCCGTGGCGAATTCCCCACTTACGCACCGCCTGGAGCGAATACTCCGAGCACGTGGGCCGGTACCGGCAATGGATAAACGGCTCCAGCAGGGGCCGTCCGTAGCGTTGATAGCCGCGCACCGCGCCGAGGTACACGCGCGCCGTAACCTGGTTGCCGGGTGGGCGGAACGAGTCCAGCCCGGCCAGCGCCCACAGCGCCAGAACCGGTATCAGATAGGTTTCCGGACGCCTCAGGCGTTCCCGCAGTGCGGACATTTGGCGCTCGCCTGGAGCCGCTGGTTATTACACTGAGGGCGCCGCACCAGGTTGCCCTGGGGCCGCGAGAAGATATAGATGATCAACCCGACGACGCTGGTGAACATCACCAGGATGATCCAGATCACTGCGCTGTCCATGCCGCGCGACTTGGCGTCGCGCGCCACCCACACCACCAAGGCGATGTTGACCACGATGATCGCGATGGGGATGAACATGAGTGACCCGCAGAGCGCGCACCCGGCGGCGCCGGCGGCCGGAGATGGCTCGTTCCGCGCCCACGGCAGCGGGCTGGCGAACTACACGCTGGTCAGCATCCACGCGAGCGTCTCGAGTTTGTGCATGCGGCGTGTACTCCTTTAGGCGCTCCATAAGTTCAATTGCCCGGAGCGGCTTAAAGAACTGTATCCGAGTCGCACGCACTTACCAACCGGCCCCGTGTCTTCGCGGCGCTACTGTACCGCCAGGGTAACCCCCGCCTGCGATGCGGCTGTGCCTACAACTACCTGCACCGGAACGGCCGTTCCGGACGTGACACCCGAGGGCACCTGCGCGTTGATCTGCACGACACCCGAAACCAGGCCGGGCGCCGCGCCCGCGTACTGCACCGGGCAGGGCAGTCCGCCGATGGTCACCGAGACGTTCGCGATGGGCGCGTAGGAGGCCGCCGTGGGCACCAGGCCGTCCACGCCGGTGGGGCTGGTGGCGCCCGCGCCCGTGGCGAAGATACTGACCCAGGCGCCGCGCGCCACCGGGTGCGCGGCCGAGTTCACGCTCAGGTCCGCCGCGTTCAGGATCGCGCCCTGGCCCGTGCCCGAAGCATTCAACGTGAAGATCGCCGGCGCCACCGCCGTTACCGGCACGGAAACCGGCGCCGAGCGGATGCCCAGGTATTCCAATTGCACCTGGGTGCTAGCCTGGCCGGCCACCGCGTAGGGAACCACCGCGTTCACCTGTCCCGAGGATGCGTACAGCGCCGCGGCCGGCACGCCGTCGAAGAGCACATGTACGCCCGCCAGCGCGTTGGCCACCAGGCGCGGGTTAGTCAGGGTCAGGGAGGCCGGCGCCGGCGGACCGATCGCCGTTCCAAACAGAGACACGACTTCGCCCGGCGCCACCGGGCCGGACGCGTAGCTCGCCGCATTCACCACACCCGCCGCGGGCAGCGCCGGCGCATCGTTGGCCAGCCGCAGAAGCGCCGCGCCATAGCCCTCCAGAAGGACATCCATCTGCGTCGAGGGCGGCAGTGGGGTGAGTACCGGGCCGGCCGCCGGAGTGGTGGCGTCCAACTTGATCAGCGTGGCCGAGGTGAACGTGCCCAGCGCCGACAGATCCAGCGCGAAATCGCGAATTGTACCAGGGCCGTTGTTGTCATTCACCGAGGCCACAGCATGGTTGGACATCAGAATGACCACCGAGCCATCCGCGTTCCGCGCCGCCAGCGTTTGGGTGTCGAGACCCATCGGATTGCCGCCACCGTAAATCCACAAACAGCAGCCCGATTGGGTGGTCTGCAGGATGTCCTGTCCGGGTGGTGAGGGCAGCCAGTGAGACAGATAGTAATCCACCCAATAACTCAGGTACGGATTGCCCGAGCCATCCACTTCGCCATACTGCGGGTCCGTGCCGAACGACCAGTGATAGAGGGCCTCGACGCCCGCCAGGCCCAGCTGCTCGAAAACCAGCGCCCGCCAGGCGGCGAAGAAGGGGCTGCTGCCGCGCTGGTCGGTGACAAACGACTGGCCCGGATTGCAGGCGCTCATCCCGTTGCCCAGGTTGTAGTCCGCGTTCACGTTGTTTTCCGTGACCCACACCGGCACGCCGGCCAGCGCGGGATTGGTGGCCATCTGCGAATAGATATTGCGCACCTCGCTCACGAAGCCGGGCACCGTCGCGAACACCGTCGCGTCCGCATCGCGCTGGTTGCAACTCGAATAGAAGTGCGTCGCCAGCACATCCACCGGAGCGGTGACGCCCGAGACGAACGCCGGCAGGTAGGTTTCGGCTTGCGTTCCGTAATCGGAAAGTTCCACCGCCAGGAACTTGATGGACGGGTCCACCTGTTTCATGGCCGGGACCACCATGTTATACAGGCTCACGTACTGCTGCGAGGTCACGCCGTTGCCGTTGGGCTCGTTGAAGATGCCCCACCAGGTGACCGGATAGGGCGTGGCGCTTTGAAAATACCGGGGAAGCGCTCCCGCGTTGCCGCTGAAGCCGCCCGCGTTGTAGTACCGCACCAGGTTCGCGCTCATCTGGGCGAAATCCGCAAAGCTGCCCGGAAGGATATGGCCGTTGGCGTCGCTCAGGAACGCCGGCGCGGTCCCGATCTGAAACTCGGGACTGTGGTCGCCGGTGTTCTGCACCGGCGCGAACATGGCGTCGAGTTCCGTGAAATCCCAGGTATTGGGCGCGGTCAACGGAATCCCCGTGGAGATCACCTGCACGCGCGTGTGAAAAGGGTCCAGCGCGCCGAGTGGCGCCGCCGCGCCCGGCGACAAACTGAAAAACTGGTAGCTCCACGGCGCCAGTTGAAACGAGGTGGACATCGCCAGCTCGAGGCGCCCGTTCACGCCCGCTTGCGTGGCCACCTGGTTGGCCACCTGCACGTTGACGGTCACCGAGCTGGCGCCGTGCAAAATCGCACAGCACAACGGCATTAAAAAAAACCGCGTTCTCATGCGAGACTCCTTAAGACAGATCTTAACTTCGTTCGCGCCCCGGCGCACGGCGCATCGCCCTATAATGAAGCTTATGTCCGAAATCCCACTTGCCCGCCGCAATTTTCTGCGCGGCGCTTCCGCCCTGACGGCGCTCTCCTACTCCCGGGTGTTGGGCGCCAACGACCGGATCCAGCTCGGCCTGATCGGCTGCGGCGATCGCGGCCGCTACGACATGGGCAACTTCCAGAAGGCCAACTGCGACGTGGTGGCGCTGTGCGACATCTACGGCGCGCAGATCGACAACGCCAAACAGAAGGCGCCCAACGCGCGCCCGTTCCAGGATCACCGCGCGCTGCTGGAAATCAAAGAGGTGGATGTGGCGCTCATCGCCACGCCCGACCATTGGCACTCGCGCATCGCCATCGACGCGCTGAACGCGGGCAAGGACGTGTACGTCGAAAAGCCGCTCACCCGCACCATCGAGGAAGGCCCGCGCATCGTCAAGGCCGCCCGGGTGAACGAACGCGTCTGCCAGGTGGGCATGCAGCAGCGCTCCGGCCAGCATTACCTGCAGGCCAAACGCGAGTACTTCGATACCGGCAAGCTGGGCAAGGTCACCATCGCGCGCACCTGGTGGAACGGCAACGGCTATCACCTGCGGCATGCGCCGCAGTCGCTGCAAACCAAGCCGGCCGATCTCGATTGGGCCCACTTCCTGGGACCGTTGAAGTGGCGCGATTACGATCCTCAGCAATACTTCAACTGGCGCGCCTACCTGGATTTCGGCGGCGGCCAGGTCACCGACCTGTTCACCCATTGGATCGACGTAGTGCACATGTTCATGGGGCAGGACGTGCCGTTTTCCGCCTCCGCCGCCGGGGGCGTGTATAAGTACAAGGACGGCCGCACCGCGCCCGACACCATCAACGTGCTGCTGGAATATCCCGCCGAATTTACGGCCACGTTCGCAGCCACCCTGGCGCCGGGGATCGGGGGCGCCGCGGTGGAGATTAGCGGCACCGACGGACGGCTGTGGATCGACCGCGGGCGCTACGAGTTTCACCCGGTCAGCCACACGGCCCAGCCGGTCGTGGTGCGGGCCTTCAGCAACATCGACCAGGATCACGTCAACAATTTCCTGGAGTGCGTGCGCTCCCGGCAGCGGCCCAACGGCGACGTGTTGATCGGCCATCGCTCGGCGCAAGCTTCGCACCTGGGCAACATTTCGTATATGCAAAAGCGCCGCATCGACTTCGATCCCGTGCGCGAGGAGATCCTGCCGTTTTGACGGCAGCGCGCCTATGAATCGCCGGGAATTCGGTCTTGCCGTGGGATCCGCCCTGGCCTTGCGCGGCGCTCCCGGTTCCGCCGCGAAGCCTTATGGCTCGGGCTACTTCGGCGAATGGATCGAGGACGAATTCGGGCTGCCGGCCTTCCGTTACACCTGCGACCAGGCGCACGATCCGAAGGCCGTCACCTCCGTGGGTCCCGGCATCCTCTCCGCCACCGATCACGTGCACCAGGTGGGGAACGACCGCCTGGTGGCGATCGTTTCCAACTACGGCCACGTGCGCGTGCGGCAGGATGAGGGCGCGCCCAAGTTCCTGAACGATCACTCGCCCGAGAGAGGCCAATACGGCGGCGGATTCGGCTATCTCACCGGACCGGAGACGCTGAGCACGTACTATCCGGGCGGCGGGCGCGCCTTCGAACGCATTTTCGGCGCGGGCTATTTTCGCAAGAAGGTTGTGGGCGAGAGTTATTCGATCGATCAGTCCATCGTGGCGCCCTTCGGGGACGACCCGGTGCTGCTCTCGCAGGTGACCATCGCCAATCACGGCGCCGCGCGGGCCAGCCTGCGCTGGATCGAATACTGGGGATGCCAGCTCTACCAGTTCTCCTTCCGCTCCTACATCGAGCAGTTCGCCGGCGCGAAGGCGGTGGATCTGCGGCGCACGCTCGGGGACCGCTTCGCGCATCGTTTTCACACGCTGGAGGGTCAGGGCGGGCTGATCGAGACCAAGCACTTCGCGGGCCGCGCGCCCGAAGAAGAGCAGATGTTCAACCGCATGAAAGCGGCGCTGGCGGCGGGCCACAACCCGCTCCTGGCGCCGATCGCCGAGCCGGCGCCAGGCGCCTGGTTCGACGATCTGAATCCGCCGGCCACTTTCCTGGCCTCGCTCGACGCGCCCGCGGATGGCTTCGCCACCGATGCCGCGAAATTCTTCGGCGCGGGCGGCGTGGCGGCCCCGGCGGGTCTGGCCGGCAGGCTGGATGGCCGTCTCGGGGCAGGCGGGCCGGAAAGCGGACTGCTGCTGGAGCGCCTGATCACGCTCGCTCCGGGCGAGCGGCGCACCCTGTATTTTCTCTATGGCTACCTGCCCGACGGCGCGGATGCCGCGCCGCTCATCGCCAGGTACGCCGCCACCGCGCCGGGCGCGTGGAAAGAGTCGAGCCGCCAGTGGAAGGAAAAGGGCCTGCGCTTCGAAACCCAAGCCGAACCGTGGGTGAAGCGCGAAACCACCTGGCATTACTACTATCTGCGCAGCAGTCTCACTTACGACGACTTCTTCGGCGAACATATCCTCTCGCAAGGCGGCGTGTATCAATATTCCATGGGTTTTCAGGGCGCCGCCAGAGACCCGCTGCAACACGCCCTGCCGTTTCTCTTCAGCGATCCGGAAATCGTGAAGCAGATTCTGCGCTACACGCTCAAGGAAGTGCGCGCGGACGGATCCATCCCCTATGCCGTGGTGGGACACGGCATTGTCGCGCCCATCTCCATGGATAACTCCAGCGACATGCCGCTGTGGCTGCTGTGGGTGGCCAGCGAGTATGTGCTGGCCACCCGCGACACGGCCTTCCTGGATGAAACGGTCCATGCGGGCAAGACGCCGGTGCGCGCCCTGCTGGCGCGTTGTTACCGGCGCCTGGTGGAGGGCGTGGGCGTGGGCCAGCATGGCCTGATGCGCATGCTCAACGACGACTGGAACGATGCGCTGGTCATGTTCTGGGGACAGAAGACCATGGCGGAAACCGTGGCGCGGGGCGAGAGCGTGCTGAACTCCGCCATGGCCGCCTGGGTCTTCGATAACTACGCCGCCATGCTGACCTACGCCGGCGGCGATGCTCTCATCTCCCATGCGCGCCAGCAGGCCCAGGCCAACCGCAAGGCGGCGCGCGCGCAGTGGACCGGCAGGTGGCTGCGGCGCGCCTGGCTGGGTCCCACGGTGGGATGGCTGGGAGAAAACGGTTTGTGGCTGGAGCCGCAGCCCTGGGCGATCCTGGGCGGAGTCGCAGGGCCGCCCGAGAGCCGCGCGCTGGTAGCCGCGGTGGACCAGTTGCTGCGGCGCGATTCCCCCATCGGCGCCATGCAGATGAACCGGAGTCCGGATATGACTTCGCAGACCATGGCGGAGCCCGGCACTTCCATCAGCGGCGGCATCTGGCCGTCGCTCAACGCCACCCTGGTGTGGGCCCTGGCGCGCGTGGACGGCGCCATGGCCTGGGACGAGTGGAAGAAGAACACGCTGGCCCGTCACGCCGAAGTCTACCCGGAGGTCTGGTACAACACCTGGAGCGGTCCGGACACGCTCAACTCCACCGTAAGCCGGCGCCCCGGGGAGACCGTCAATCAGGGCTTTCTGCGCTACACGGATTTCCCCATCGCGAATCTGCATTCGCACGCTTGCACGCTGTATTCCGCGGCCAAGCTGCTGGGGTTGGAATTCACCCCGGTTGGCGTGGACCTGGCGCCGGACCTGCCGCTGGACGAGTATCGCTTCGAATCGCCGCTGGTGGGCCTGGTGAAGGATGCGCGCGGCTACCAGGGTTGGTACGCGCCGTCCACGCCGGGAGAATGGCGCATCCGGCTGCGCCTGACGGATGCCGAGGCCCGGCATCTCACCAGGGCGGAAGTGAACGGCAGCGGGGCTCCCGCGCGTTCCGTGGATGGCGCCATGGAGTTTCGCGGCCACAGCGCGCCCGATGCGCCGTTGCGATGGGCCTTGCGCCGCGCGTGAGCGGCTACCGCAGCACCACTTTAGCCAGACCGGCGTTGTTGGCGCTGTCCAGCACCCGAATCACGACCAGGTGCTCGCCGGGCGCCAGCTTATCGAGCGCCAGGACGAAATTTTCCTGTTGCGAGTCGATCACCCCGTCCGCCGCTTCGAGCGGTACCCAACCGGTGGCGTCGACGGAATACTCGCAGCGGCGCAAGGGTGAGGCGGCGTCGCGAGCCTCGAAATCCACTTCCGCCGTGCCGCCCGAATAGCGCACCTGTCCGACCGTCACCACCGGCGGCGTGTTGTCGATCATCACCGGCGCGCTGGTCAGGTCCGCGTCCCGGGCCGTGGCGGGCGGGTTCACTTCACGATCCGAGGCGACCACCCGGAAATAATATTTGCCATCGGCCAGCACGTCGCTGTCGAAGGAGAAGGAGCTATCGTGCAGGTCGCCTTTCAACTGCATCCAGCGGCGCTCGTCGTCGCTGCGGAAATACAGGGTGTACACCAGGCGGTCGCCGTCCGGATCGTCGGCCTGCCAGCTTATGGTGATCTGTTGCGCGGCGGCGCGCGAAAGCGTCTGCGTGGGAGTTCCCGCGGGAGTGGAAACGCTGGCATCGCCGGTGTCGGTCACCGTCACCGTGTACGGCGAGGCGGACTGCGGCTGGGCCGCCCGGGCGCTGGAGGCCGGCGCCATCTGCAGCGTCACGTTGATGCTCCTCACCACGGGCGGCGAGTTGACGGGCAGGTAGGCCACCGTCACATTGTCCAGGGTGGGAGTCGCGCCGCCCGCGCCGGAGAACTCGGCCTTCCATTGGATGTAGCGGGCGTTGGGGCTGGTGATCGCCGAGGAGGCGAAGTCTTTCAGCGGTTCGGACCAGTCGCTCCAGGTGCGGTCGGGCTTGCTGGAATTTCCGGAACGGGTGCGGAACATCAGCGTGGCGGAGGGAACCATCTCCGCGCGCCAGCTCAGGCTGCCCCAGCGCGCCGGAGCGCCGGCGTCGTGCACCGGCGATTCGTAGGAGCCGGCCGCGCCCGGACCTTCGCCCAGCCGGTAGATGCGGCCCATGTCGCCGGTGGCCACCAGCACGGAACCCGGGGCGGGCAGCAGCCGGGTGGCTTCGCCTTCGTTGGTTTGCAGCACCAGGGTGATCTTGCGGTCGCGCGACAGGCCGTAAATGCGGCCGCTGCTGTCGGTCGCGAACAGCAGTTGATTGGGAAGCGCCAGCAGATCGTAAACGTCTTCCTCTTTCGAGCTCCACAGGGTCTCGACGGTGTTGTCGGGGTTGATGCGATACACCGCCGAGCGCTCCACGCCGTTGAGATCCACGGCCGGCGTGAACTGGCTGCTGACCTGGGGCAGGGGCGCCGGCTGCGTCTGCCTGGCTGACTCGTTCTGCGTCTTGAACTCCGCGCCGGGCTGTGTATTCTGGGCTTCCACGGTGATGGAGGTGGGCGGGGCTTGCACGGCGGCGCCGCCCGCGCCGGATTGCGCCGCCTGTGTGGCGGCCTGCGCGCGCTTGGCCAGCGACCCGCCCAGCGCCGCTACATAGACCGTGCCGTCCGCCTGCGGAAGGATGGAGCGGATTTCCGGCAGGCTGGCATCGTACAGCACGAACGCCTTGTCCTTGGCCGATATGCGGTACAGCAGGCCGTTCGGCTCGGTGCCGGCCAGCAGGCGTCCCCGCGCATCCACGGCCAGGCCCGTCACGTGCGACTGGCCCGTATCGTAGTACAGCTCGCCGTTGCCCGCCGAGGTCACGCGATAGATCTTGCCCTGGTCGCCCGTGCCCACGTACAGCGCGCCATCGTCGCCGGCCGCCAGCGACCAGATGTAACGGGCCTTGGGCGCGAAGTACTCGGTGGCTTTGCCCTTCTCGATGCGGTAGACCTTGCCGTCCGGCGAGGCGCCGGCGTACAGGATGCCCTTGCGGTCCGTGGCGATGGCGAAGACCTCGGGCTGCTCGGCCGTCCACAACAGGGAACTCTTACCCGCCGCATCCACTTCATAGACCCGCCCGCGGTGTCCCGTGGCTGCGTACAGGACGCCGTTGGCGCCTTCGGCCACGCTCCACACCACCGCCTGGCCCGATGAGAACAGCGTGTCCACCTTGGGCGCCAGCATCAGCCGGCCATCGCGGCTCAACGAGATGCCCTGAAACTGGCCGCGGATGAAATCCTGGTAGCTGGTCATCTCCCACACGGTGGTGGCCGACGCCCAGGCACTCGACGCCAGCAGGGTCAAGCCCGCCATCACCATCAACGCGTCCCCGCGCCGCATCACTCCTTCACCTCCACCTGAATGGTCTTGGACCCGCTGATGACGCTTTCGCCGGCAGCGATCTCCAACTCCGCCACTTTGGAGTTGCGCGTCTGCGTGATATTGCCGGCCGCGCCCTGGGAGCCGGCCAGGATCATGGCCACCGACGGCGGCGGGTCGGGCAATTCGTCGCCTTCAAGCTGAAACGCCGGTTCGGAACGCCACACCCGCACGTAGGCCTTGGTATTGGCGCGCAGGTGATTCACCGTGGACATCAGTTGCGCCACCGATTTCGGCTGACTGCCGATGATCTGGCGGTACTCGGTCAGGTTGGTGGTCATGCCGTCGGCCACCGTGAAATACAGCGGTCCGGGAGCGATGCCCAGGGGCACCTGGTATTCGATCTTGCGGGCCAGTTCCGCGCCGTTCTCGCCCACCAGCAGGGTGGTCAGCTCGACTTTACCGCCCGGGCGAACCTCGCGCCGCGCGGCATAAACGCTGTCGATCTGGAACTGCTTCTTGGCGTCGAACGACTCGATCTCCAGGGCCACTTTCTTCACCTCCAGCGCGTCGAAGCCGCTTTGCAGGATGTAGGCCAGCGGGATGGCGGTGGAAAGCGACGCGATCATCGCCGAGCCGGTGTCGGCGGCGTACATATTATTGACCATGAGCGGCGCCGCGGAGCCCTGAAACTCGATCTGGCCGCGCACCCGGAAGCTGGCCGCGCCCACCGTGCGCTCGGTGGCGTCGATGGTGGAGAACACCGCCATCTGCAGCAGCAGCGGCGAAAGAAAGCGATCGTTGACCATCTCCATGCGGTAGCTGTCCAGGCGCTTGCCGGCGCGCGAGACCGTGATGGAGACCGGCGCCATGGCGGCCGCGCGGCCCAGTTCGCCGGCCACCGCGGTATTGCGGTCCTGCAGGATGGCGCCCATGGTCTCCTTCGGCGCCGAAATCTTGAAAGAAGCCGACAGCACCGGCAGCAGCGCCAAGACCTCGGAGCGGGTGAACGGCAGCGCGGTGGATCCCACCGCCAGAAAACGATGCCCGAACGCGTAGATGCGCTTACCGTCGATATAGGTGACGGTGCCGTCGGCGCCGATGCTCAGGTCGCCGGTCATCAACTGGACGCTAATCATGGAGCCGGGCTTCAACGCTGAGGGGTCGCCCATGCGCGGGCTGGACGGGCCCCCCGCGGACAGGCCTTGCGCGGGTTCCAGGCCCAGCGCGCGAAGCTGCGGGGCGAAGCGGTCCAGCGTGGCGCGAGTGAATCCGGAAAATGAAACGGGCGTGGCAATGTCCAGCAGCTTGGCGTCGCCCACGGGAAGTTCCTGGCGGCCCGGAAGCAGGCGGGTCAGGTCCCCGGCGGCGAACAGTCCCGCCAGCGAGATTTCGTTGTGGGCCACCTGGCCGGGCGGCGGAGCGCGGCCGGCATCGGTCACCCGGACCATCTCTTCAATCGGCCGTATGCCGGTGATGGCCTCCTTGGCAAACGGAAACGCCAGCGCCACTGCGCCCGCCAGCCTGCCATCGAGGTAAACCGGGCTGCCGCTCATGCCTTGCAGCACGCCGGTTTGGGCCAGCGGACCCCCGGAAAGGCGCGCCAGGATCAGGTTCTGCTTGGGCCCGATATTCTCCAGCACGCCAAGCACTTCCACCTGAAATTCATCGATGCGGTTGCCGGAAAACACCGTCTTGCCGGCGCCGTGCATGCCGGGCCGGACGTCCTTCAAGGGGAAAAACGCGGTCTGAGCATCCAGGGCGGCCAGCACAGACACCGCCGCCACCGCGAGGCGTAGCACAGATACCATTCTTACATATATGGATGGCGGAACCCGCTTTTTGGTTCCCGTGCCACGGGGCGGAGGCTCTATATGTACTTCTTGACCTTGGGCCACGCCTGCCGCAGGGGAATCCTGGGCTGCCGGCACACCCAGATGGTGAGGTTGTTCTCGTAAGGCATGGCATTGGGTTCGGCGATCACGCCGGCGGCCCGCACGTCCGCGAACACCGTTCTGGCGTCCGCGGGATTCCCGCCGATCACGATCACCACCTGCGGCTCGATGTTGCCCGGGCCCCACAGAAAGTAGTTATTGTGCCCGCTGATGGCATGGGGCAGTCCCAAGCGGGGCCCATAGTAGTCGATGGCCCCGGCCTCGCCGTAGTTCTGAGCGAAAATGGCGGTCTTCGCCCGGTCCTCTGGAGTCAGTCCGCGATAGACCGCGGCCACCTGTTCCGCCATGTTGCGCCACCCGAACATATCCGCGTAGAACTGCGGCAGCCGGCCCATTTCGTGGCGCTCCTCGGTGTTCTGAATCCCCAGCGCCGCCGCGTACCGGATGAAGGTCTCCACCGGCAGCAGCGGCACCGCCAGTGGCGCACTGATGGCCGCCAGCACCAGCATGGCCGACACCAGCGCGGGTTTGATCCACTTCCAGCGCCGCTCCTGCAAGGCGCGTTCCAGCATTACGCCGCCGGCGCCCAGCAGCATGGGATAGGCCGGCAACAGGTAATAGCCCTTGCCGCGCAGCGCGAACAGAGTCACAGAAATGATGAGGTAAGCCAAGCCCAGCGCGCGATAACTCCTGCCGCGCCCATCGAACAGATAGAAGTACAGACCCGCCAGCCACACCGGGACCGCGGCCCCGGTGAGCAGCAGTTGCGCCCCAAGGAACTGCCACGGAGTCAGGATGGCGTTCTTATACTTCACCGCGTTTTGCAGAAACTCCAAGGTAGGCCATCCGAGCCTGATTTGCCACAGTACGTGCGGCAGGAACAGAAGCGCGGCCAGGGCGCCGCCGATCCAGAAATTCGGCCGCCGGAAGACTCGGCGTGCCGGCGTCAGCAGCAGCCCGCCCACGATACCGAAGCCGAAGAACAACATGGCGTGCTTGTTCAGCAGTCCCAACCCCGCGACGGCGCCGAAGCCCAGCCAGTATCGCGAATCGTCCGTCTTCAGCGCCCGGATGGCGCACCACGCGCACCCGCCCCAGAACAGGGGATCGAAGGCATTGGTATTCAGGATGTGATCGATGCTCATCCAGCCGGGCGCCACCATCACCGCCAGCGCCGCCAGTCCCTGGGCGAAGCGTCCGCCGCCCAGTTCCCGCGCGATCATCGCCGCCAGCAGCACCAGCGCCGCGCCCGCCAGCGCGGGGAGCAGTCGGACGGCAAACAGGGATTCGCCGAGCACCGCCGTCACCGCCCGGGTCAGCACTGCGATCAGGGGCGGAAACTCCACGTATCCCCAGGCCAAGTGCCGGCCGCATGCCAGGTAATACAGCTCGTCGCGGAAGATGCCGTATCCGGGCAACGTGGCCAGGTGGAAGATCAACTCGATCGCCGCCAGCGCCATCACGATGGGCGTGGCCGTCCAGAGTGGCTTTCGCTCGGCTTCCATACCCACGGCTACTTCTTCTTTTCCATCTGCACTTCCGGAATGCCGAAGTGCCCGCCCAACTCGCTCAAGCTATCCAGGTCGATAGGCCCGACGATGTTGACCAGGGTGAGCTGCTTGGGTTCGCTGGCGATGATGGCCAGACCGCCGATACCCTTGCCCTCGTTCTTGATGTAGACCTCCACCGTCTCACCGTCTTCGGAGCTGTGCGTGCCCACGATCCGTTCCCAATCCGGCGCGCGCAGCGGAGCGCGGAAGGATTCCAGGTCCGCCGCGGTGTATTCTCCCGGTTTCTTGAATTCGAAGCTCTTGACGTAAATACCCTTCAACCCGCCGACCAGCTTCTTCACCTGGGCTTCGTCTTTGTCGTCGTCGGAAAGGAACTTGGTGGCCAGGCGCAACAGGGAACCGCTCAGCGACACGTCCACGGTGTCGGAGGCCTTGGCGGCCAGCTTGTCGTAGTTCCACTTCACCTCCTGGGCCGGAGCCGCGCCCGCCAGCAGGCCCAGCGCAATCAGCCACCCGGCGAGCTTCATGAGTTGCTCCGGTGCGTCAACATCTGCACTTTCTTCTGCGCCTTGTTGAGCTTGCGCGCGGCGATGCGCACCGCCACCAGCACCTGGGATTTGGCGCGCTCTCCCTGGTAATGGCGATACTCCAGCGATCCGGCGGCCAGCAGCAGCGACGCGGCCATGGCGGCCACCCACCGGACCCACACGCGCGGCGCCGGCCGCGCGGACCGGGCGGCGGCCCGCGCCAGCACACGCGCCGTGAAATCCGGCCGTGGCTCGCGGCGCGCCAGCGCCGACCTCAATTCGTCATCCAGATTCATAAACCGATCTCCCCTAAACTGCGGGACATCTTCTCGCGCAACAGCCCGAGCGCCCGCTGCAGTTGACTCTTCACCGTGCCTACCGGGATGCCCAGGAGTCTGGCGATCTCCGCCGGATCCAAATCCTCCTGGTAGCGCAATACCACGATGGCCCGCGCCTTCTCCGGCAGCGTGGCCACCAATCTCCGCAGCGCCGACCCCAGCATGGGATCGCCCGTCGAGGCCGCCGCCACCGGTTCGGGCGCGCTCTCCAGGCTCACCATGGGCCGCCGCTGCCGGCGCCGCAGCACGTCCAGCGCGCGGTTGCTGGTCACCCGGCGCAGCCAGAACAGCACGTGCTCCGGCGATTCCAGCGTGCCCAGGTGCTGGTGCAGCGAGAGAAATACATCCTGCGCCAGTTCCTCGGCCACCGCCCGGTCACGCAGGATGTGCCAGCAGATACTGAACACCATGGCCTGATGCTGCCGCACCAGGCCCGCGAAATCCAGATCCGCCCCCTTCGACGGCGTCCGTTCGGGCATCTGCAATACGGTCACTTCTCACCTGTATCGTACGCGATCCTGCTCGATACCTGCGCGCGGGTGAAGCCGCTGTTGACCATCGAGATGGACATGTTGCGCGCGTAAAAGAACACCGCCCGGACGTGGAACTCGCCGCCGTAGCTGACCGGGAACCACAGCCCGTCGTCGAACTTCTCGTAGTTGACCGAGAATCCCAGGCCCTTGATATCGGTGCCCAGCAGCACCTTCACCAGCATCGGAATCTTGAACGCGAGCTTGGTGTTGACCATGATCGGCTGGCACTCTCCGGCGTCGATCAGCGCCTCGCCTTTCCAGTCGGCATCCTCTTCGTGGGGTTTGGGCTTGAAGCTGATGCGATAGACCGGCCGGCCCCGGTAGGTCTCCTCGCCATCCAGGGTGTAATCGTATTTCGCCTGCTCCGCCGCGGTCAAGGGGAACAGGTCGTGCCCGATACCGTCCCTGGACTCCTTGTCGCTGGTCATATCGTTGACCATGTCCCGGATCAGGTCGCCGTCTATGTCCAGGTCCCCGGACTCCTTGCCCGGTTCGGTATAGGCGACGGTCTTGCCGTGCCGCTCGTAGACGCCCTCGAAATGCGTCAGCTTTTTTTCGATCCCACTGGGCGTCGGGGCTACCGCGTACTCCAGTTTCTCTTCCCGCGCCAGCTTGCCGCTGGCGCGGTGGAACCGCGCCAGGATCTTCTGGTTATAGACGTAGGCCCGGCGCATCTCCTGCGCGCGGGCCTGGTTGGCGGCCACCCGCGCCATGATCTGGTCCACCGGTGGCGCCTCGGCCAGGAGAAAACAAGGCGAAAGAAGGATCGCCGGCCACAGCCGCATACATTCTCCACTCACATCCTATTACGCGGGAGAGCCGGCGGCGGACGCAGAATTCTTTTAGGCGGGATGGTCCCGGCCGATTTCCTCCCAGACCAGGCGTTCCTCCCGGTAGGGGTCGTCCACCACCTTGCATTCCGCGTCGAGAATCATGGTGGCCCGCCGGTCCAGTGTATACGCCGGCCACGCCGGGATTCCGTCGTGGCTGGGATTGCCCGTGCGCGCGAACGCGGCCCAGGCGCGGCTCATGTTTCTCGCCGCCTGGTACCGTTCGGGCCGCTTGCCGGCGTCCGGATTGTTATCCGGATGGTCGAACTTGAACGCCATTTCCATGGCGTGCGCCGCTTTCTGCGGATACGCCACTCCCGGCGCCACCGGCGCCTCGGATTCGTAAGCGAACAGGTACATGTACACGGGAGCGGCGTGCCGCGCCACTTTGCGCTCCGCCATGGCGATCGCTTTCCTCCACATGAATTGCGCCGTGGTGATGGCGATGTACAGATCCGCCGGCGAAGCGCCCGGACGGCTGCGGCGGTAGACCTCCACGACCCGGTCCGTCTTGTCTTTCAACACGGGCCGCAGCCGCGCCCGCATGCCCGCGTCGTCCAGCGAGAACACCTCCAGGTCGCCGCGCTGGAAGAACAGGATGGTCTCGTCTTTGTTGGTTCCGGCGATCATCGGTATCCGGGCCGACATGGCGGGCGCCACCGGGTCGTACGGATGGTGCGGTATGAAGCGCCCGTCCACCACCGGGCCGAAGCGCATGGGGTTGGCGCCGGACATCTGTTCCTGAATCTGGCGGAAACGGCCGGAGGGTACGGTCAGCAATTGTTTCGCCTGGGTCTCGCTCAAGCCGAGTTTGCCGAGGACCTGTTTGGTTGTGGCCGTCCCCGCCTCGCGCGGCGTCAAGCGCAGCGTCGCGCCGCTCTCCACGCTGGCCTTGTGGTACATCCCCTGGGCGCCGGGCATGGCCGTCAATGTCGCGGTCTTGGCCCCGCCGCCCGACTCGCCCCAGATCATGACGTTGCCGGGATCCCCGCCGAACGCCTCGATGTTGTCCCCGACCCATTCGAGCGCCGCCGCGACGTCCAGCATCCCCGCCGCCCCGGAGGCCGCGTATTCTTCGCCCAGCAGGTCGCCCAGGTACAGGTAACCCAGCAATCCCAGACGGTGGTTGTGCGTCACCACCACCACGTCGTAATTCTTCGCCAGCGCACTGCCGTCGTGGTTCAGATACTGCGGCCACACCTCCGCGCCGCCGTTGCCGGTGGCGAAACCGCCGCCGTGCGAATAGAACATGACAGGCCGCTTGCGGCCATCGCCGGGACCCTGGGTCCAGATATTGAGCACCAGGCAGTCTTCGCTCGCCGCGGCCTCCTTCCACTCCTTGGGCCAGCCCGGATCCGGCGGTTGAATCGCCTGCGGACCGTAAAGCAGCGCGTCCCGCACTCCCGTCCAGGGTTTCAGTTTGGGCGGCGCCTTGAAGCGGTTGGATGCGGCGGGCGAGCCCGCATACGGGATCCCCTTGAACACCGCGACGCCGTCCTGCCGGGCGCCGCGCACGCGCCCGCAAGGGGGCTTGGCCACAACCGTCTCGCTCTTGGCGGTGTGCGCCTGAGCCAACAGGCGGGGCGCCGCCGCGGCTCCCCCGGCCAGCGAGAGAAAATTTCGGCGATTCATCATTCTGGGTTTCCCACTTCAGGATCAGGCGTGAAAGATCGGCTGGACGCCGCGTGCCTTGGCCAGCAGCGCCGTGCGTTCCGGGGCGTCCAAGGGCCGGTACCGCCCGGCGAACTGGAGCGCCATCCGGAAAAGCTGCGCCTCGCCTGGGGGAATGGCCGCGGTGATGTCTTCGCTCAGGGTGAAGCGCAACGCCACTTCCGCCAGCGCCGGATCGTCCACCGGCTTGTACCAGCACTTGCGCCAGGCATCGTGTTGCGGGCCGGGCCAGGTGGTGTGAGCCATGGCCTTCAACGCAATTCTGGCGATGCCCTTCTGTTTCGCCTTCTCCAGGATCTGGGGGCCGAAGTGCCCCTCCTGGAACAGAACAAAGTTGATTGGGATCATGACCGAATCCAAGGGAAAGCGGTCCATGAGGGCGATTGCCGCGGCGGGGTTGTGCACGGAAGCGCCCAGGAACCGGACCTTGCCCTCCTCGCGCGCCTTGACGAACGTTTCCGCCGCGCCGCCGGGAGCCAGAATCTTCTCCACGTCCTCCAGGCTCGACACCGCGTGAAACTGGTACAGGTCGAAGTGGCCGGTCCGCGCCCGGCCCAGGCTTTGCTCCAGTTCCCGGCGCGCCCCCTGCGCTCCCCGCTCCATGGTCTTACACGCCAGAAAAGACCGCTGGCGGTAGGGTTCGAGGGCCGGTCCCAGTTTCATCTCCGCTTCACCGTCGAAGTAGCTGGGAGCCACGTCGAAATAGTTCACGCCGCGGTCGAAGGCCGCGGCCACCTCCCGGTTGGCGTCTTTCTGCTCCATGCCCACCACCACGATGCCCCCGAAAGCGATCAAGGGCAATCGCACGCCGTCCTTGTACACGCGTGTGGCGATGGCGCCCGCGCCCGTGGCGGCAGCCGCCACGGAGCCCGCCACCGCGGACTGTAAAAAGGCTCTTCGCCGCATGGCCGTCGTTGCTCCCTTAAAAATATAAGGATGCCCGAAACCCGGAAATCCCGCAAGTGCGCGCCGGCCGCGGCCGTACGGTTTGCTCCACTTGCGGTAGAATTACGGTATTCGGATCTGCCGCGCCACTCATCAGCAGATCCGAATATCCTCGCCATGCCGGCCGCCACGCCTACAGCCCGCGCCGCGGAGTTTCGAGAGCAGTTGGCGCGCCGCGCCATGGTGGCCGACGGCGCCATGGGCACCATGCTGTATTCGCGCGGCGTGTTCATCAACCGCTGCTTCGACGAGCTGAACCTTTCCGCGCCGGACATGGTCCGCCAGATTCACCAGGAGTACGTCAAGGCGGGGGCTGAAATCCTGGAGACCAACACCTTCGGCGCCAACCGCATGCGCCTGGCGGCCTTCGGATTCGTCGAGAAACTGCGGGCCATCAACGAAGCCGGCGTGCGGCTGGCCCGCGAAGCGGCGCGCGAGCATGCCTTCGTGGCCGGCGCAGTGGGCCCCCTGGGCGCGCACATCGAGCCGCTCGGACCCACCTCCTTCGCCGAGGCGCGCGCCATCTTCCGCGAGCAGTTCGAGGTGCTGCTCGAAGCCGGCGTGGACCTGCTGCTTCTGGAAACCTTCGGCAACCTCGACGAAATGCGCGAGGCCCTGTTCGCCGCGCGCGAAGCCGCCGGACCCGCCATCACCGTGGTGGCCCACGTCACCATCGACGACAACGGCAATCTTCCCGGCGGCACGGAAACCGAGGAGTTCACCCGCCGCCTGGACGAATGGCCCGCGGATGTCATCGGCGTCAACTGTTCGGTCGGACCCAAGACTACCCTCGATACCGTCGAGCGCATGATGGCCTTCACCGCCAAGCCCATCAGCGCCATGCCCAACGCGGGCGTGCCGGTGCGCGTGGAGGGCCGCAATCTGTACCTGTGCTCGCCCGAGTACATGGCCCAATATGCGCGGCGCATGTTGTGGGCGGGCGTGCGCATCGTGGGCGGATGCTGCGGCACCACCCCGGAGCACATCAAGCTCATCCACGCCGAAGCCCGCTCCTTGCAGCCGGGGCAGAAGAAGCTGGACGTCACCGTCGGGGAGCCCAGGACTAAGGCGCATGCCCTGGCCAAAGTGCCGGTGGCGGAGAAATCGCAATTGGGCGCCAAGCTGGCGGCGGGACGGTTCGTCTCCTTCGTCGAGATCCTGCCGCCGCGCGGCGTGGACGCCTCCCAGGAAATCGCCGGCGCCAGGCTCTGCGCCGCGCACGGCATCGATTGCATCAACGTGCCGGACGGGCCGCGCGCCAGCGCCCGCATGAGCTCCCAGGTCACCTGCCAGCTCATCCAGCGCGAAGCCGGCATCGAGGCCGTCAACCATTTCTGCTGCCGCGACCGCAATATCCTCAGCATCCAGTCGGAACTGCTCGGCGCGCACTGCGCGGGCGTGCGCAACCTCATCTGCATCACCGGCGATCCGCCGCGCATGGGCAGCTATCCCGACGCCACCGCGGTCTTCGACGTGGACGCCATCGGCCTGGTGAACATCGCCAACAACCTTAACCACGGCCTGGATATCGGCGGCAACGCCATGGGTTCGCAAACCGCGCTGCTCATCGGCGTGGGCGTCAACCCCGGCGCACTGAACATGGATGAGGAGATCCGCCGCTTCGAGTGGAAGGTGCAGGCCGGCGCCGAGTACGTGGTCACCCAGCCGGTCTTCGATCTGGCCCTGCTCGAACAGCTCCTGCGCCGCATCGAACACGTGAAGATTCCCGTGGTCTGCGGCATCTGGCCGCTGACCAGTTTCCGCAACGCCGAGTTCATGGTCAACGAGCTGCGCGTCCCGGTGCCGGAGCAGTTCATGGAGCGCATGCGCAGCGTGGACAACGCGGAAAAGTCGCGCCAGGAAGGCGTGGCCATCGCGCGCGAGATGGTCGGGCGCGTGCGCGGCATGGTGCAAGGCGTGCAGTTGAGCGCGCCCTTTGGCCGGTACCGGATGGCCATCGATGTAGCCGAAGCGATTGGACCCCATTAATGGCAACTGACCTGGTGGAAGTAGACGCGGAGAACCCGCAGCCGGAAGCGATCGAGCGCGCCGCCGCCGCCGTGCGCAGCGGCAAAGTGGTGGCCATCCCGAGCGACGCCTTGTACACCCTGGTCGCCGATCCCTTCAACCTGCGCGCGGTGGCCGAAGTGTTCCGGGCCAAGGGGCGCGAATTCCAGCGTTCCTTGCCGCTGCTGGTCGCCGACGTGGTGATGGCCGAGGAACTCGCCTCGGAGTTGAACAACCGCTTCTTCATCCTGGCGCGGCGATTCTGGCCGGGGCCGCTCACCATCATCGTGCCCGCCTCGGCGCGCGTGCCCCTCAAGGTCACCGGCAACACCGGCCGCCTGGCCCTGCGCCAGTCGCGCGCCACCATCGCCAACGCCCTGGTCGCCGCCTTGAACCAGCCTCTGATTTCGACCAGCGCCAATATCTCCGGATCGCCCACCTGCCGCAGCGGCATCCAGGTCTTCGGCATGATGGATGGCCGCGTGGACCTGGTGCTGGACGCCGGCGCCTGCATGGGCGAAGGCGCCACCACCGTGGATATCACCGAGCCTTATTGGAAGGTCATCCGCGAGGGCGCCGTGCAGGAAAAAGAGATCGCCGAAGCCCTGCACGCTACCTGAGCTCCGCGCGGCGCGGCAGGTACGCGGGCGTGGCTGCCGCCTGGCTGGGACCGCGGCCGTCCATGCCGTATTCCGCACGAACTCCCGGCGGTTTAACATGGACATGTGACCCGATGGTACCCGATGGCTCTCCTGTGCGCCGTATTCACAGGGTGTGCCGCGCGCTACTCGATCCCGCCGGCGCCCGCCCCAGTTACTCCCGCTAACTCGAGCTTCATCGATCTGGAACCGGGCTGGCGTCTCCGCGTAGTCACTCCCATCCTGAAATCGGGGGGTTATCGTTTGCAGCCGGCCGCGCAACAGGCCAGCGGCAACACGATAACTCTCTCGGCGGGGAGCGATTTTCTCGGCTATGAAGTGGCTTACTACGGAGTTCGAGCGCGGGGCGTGCGGTTCCTCTCGGCGGAAGTGACGCGCGCCGGTAAGACCGCTCCGCAAGCGCGGCCCGTGGCGGCCCTGTTTCAGTTGCCGCGCGGCATGCGGCGTGTGCGCCTGATCTACCTGCTGCGCGCCAGCCAGGCGGATCACGACATGGCCGTCGCCGCGGCCAGGGATAGGGACGCGCTCGAAGCCATCACCCGGCGCGTGCTGGCCGATCCGGCGGATGCCTGCAAGAACGGCGATGGCGCCGCCTGCTCCTGGATTCCCGCGGGAATCGCGGTAGTGGCCGAGGTTCCCAGGACCGTGGATGGCGCGGTCCAGTGGCGTCCGGCCCGCTGACTCCCCGGCCTTACTTTGGCCCTGGCGTTTCCACCGCCGTGTTCTCCCACCACGAAATGCCGTCCGAGCGGATCGCCACAATGTCGGGACGCCCGTCGCCGTTCACATCCGCCGCGCGCGCGAACCGGATGGGCCGTCCTTGCGCGACCACCAGCGGCGCGAACCGGTCCTCGCCCTGGTTGCGGAGCACCATCAGACGGCCCGCGCCGCCGCTTTCCGCCAGCAGGATGTCGGGCCGCCCGTCGCCGTCGAAATCCGCCACGTCCAGGCTGTTCACCGCCGCCAGATCCGGCACGCCGGCGACGGGGTGCGCGATCCACAACTGGCGCGGATCGGCGGGCTTCTCGAACCGCGCCAGGCGCGCGGGCGTCACGGCGCGCTGCGCGGCCACCAGTTCCGGCCCGGCCCCCGCCAGCGCGGCGTAGCCCAGGCGCAGCATCGCCGATTCCGGCGTCTCGTTCCACAGCGTGATGGCGAACAGCCGCCAGGGCAGTTCGAAGCTCTCCGGCGACCGGATCCAGTACATGCCGGCCAGAATATCCGGGCGCCCGTCGCCGTCGATGTCCGCCATGCGCAGCCCGCCCTGGCGCGACGGCGAGTAAAAGGAATACACTTCCTGCGAAGGCCAGCGCGCCGCGGGGTCCTTGGGGATTTCGTAGAAGCGCACCTGCATGCCCTTGTGGATCAGCAGGAGTCCGCGGTGGCCCAGCAGCGTGGCCGGCAGCATGTCCGGCGCATCCACGCCCGTGTCGATCACGTGCCGCGTCCAGGAACCCCGTCCTTGCGGAGTGCGAAACCAGACCAGGGCCGCTTCGGGACCGCCTTCGTTGACCACGATGTCCGGCTTCCCGTCGCCATCCACGTCCAGCAGGCAGCCGCCTTCGGCGAACGCACGCCCGCCGCCCCGGACGACGCGATAACTGCCCTTGGGCAGCCTCCTCCACAGAAGCCGGTCGCCCCAGGTAACGAGCGTGCGTTCCCCAAGAGCGTAACCCGTAATGCTCTCGTTGCGCAACACCGGCAGGATATGCTCGGTGAAACGCGGTTGGGCCGTTGCCAGCAAGGCATCCAACAGCATCGGGGCCAGCGCGCGGAAAACCACGCCGTTCACCGCTGCACCGGAATATCCACGGCCGCGTACCGTACCACGTCGTTGGGCTTGTCCGGCAGCAATACCCGCGCCAGGGCGTGGATCACGTGCCCGGCCGGGCAATCCTGTTTGATCAGCGGCAGCGAGTATTTCGCCGACGCCCCCACGTGGTCGTAGTCGCTCCAATCGTCGAAGGCTCGCAGCGTATTGTCCACGCAGGCGTCGTTGGTGAACAGTTCGGCCACCCGGTACACGTCGTCCTCCGGCAGCAGGACCGCGATCCGCTCTCCCGGATTGGCCTTGCCGTCCCCGTTGCCGTCGCCCAGGGTCACCTCCGCCTTTTGCGTGGCGTGCTGATAAACGCGCACGGACTGGCCGTCCACGACGCGGAAATCCGGGAACGGCCGCGCCGGCGGAAACAGCGGAATGTCCACCGGCATGCGCGTGTCGCCCTGCACCGCCAGGATCTTCACCAGGGCACGCTTGGGATCCCGCGCCGTCACCGTGAGCGCCACCTCCGTGGACTGGCCCGGCGCAAGGGCCGGGAGATCCGTCTGCATGGGCGCCAGGTCCACGCCCGGATTCGGGCTCAGCCACCGCAGCGTGCCGGGCCGGGACGCCGCCGCGCCTTTGTTCCACAGCCGCATGCGCGCGTGCACCGCCTCGCCCGCCGTGGCCCACGCCGCGCCTTCCAACTGGTATCCCGACAGCGCCAGCACCGGCCCGGACGAGATGCCCACTTCGTATTCGTCGCCATCCAGGTCCAGCGCCAGGCGGCCGTCCGCGCCCGCCGTCACCGTCTGCTGCCGCACCTTGCCGTCGCGCAGCCGGATGATGGTCACCGTCTGCGGCTTGCGCGGCGGATACAGCTTGTCCGTCTCGATCGACAGCTTCACCCCGGGAATCGCGGACCCGCCCGGCAGCCATTCGCGCACCGCCGAGCGGAAGCCCGCGGCCGACGCGTTTTCGAGCACGGTGAAGCCCGGCTGTTTGCGGTCCGAGGCGATCTCCCAGCCCCACACCTCGAAGTTCGGGTACACGTCGGCGTGGTTCCAAACCGCCGGGCGCGGCAGCGGGTGCGCGAAGGCGTTCATGTGGAACGCCAGGGTCTTGGCCATTCCCGGCGTGCCGTGGTCGAAGTCGAACTCCTCGGTCTCGTGCCAGTCGCGCGCGTATTTCCAGATGGCGTTCAGCTCGCGATGATAAAACTGGATGAAATCCCGCGACCCCGTCACCAGGCGCGTGCGCACGCCTTCGTAGTTCCCGTAAAGGTCGTCGTGGTTGTACTCCACCGGGAAGTCGCGCGGCCCCACGAAGAACTCCGGCGATCCCATGAAACTCGAGGCGCTCGACACCAGTTGCGGGTACTTGCCGGCGATCCAGTAGGACATGAATCCGCCCATGGACAGTCCCGCCGTGGCGCGGTGGTCGCGATCGGCGATGGTGCGGTAGTTGGCGTCGATGAAATCCACCAGCTCCGGAAAATACAGCGGGAACTGGCGGCTGGTTTCCACCGGGCTGACGTTGTACGGCCGCTTGTAATTGTCGCCGCTGAAGCGCGGGTTGTAGCCGTCCCATTTCACCACGATTACGTCATGTCCGGCCACGAAGTTGGCGATGTTGTCGCCGCCGTAATCCGTGCCGCTGTCATAGTCGCGGTTGGGCGGATCGTCCACCGGTTTGTCGTACCGCTCGCCATAGCCGTGGAACCAGTAAATGACCGGATAGCGCTTGCCCGAAGTGGCGTAATTCGGCGGCAGGAAGATGCGGAAGTTGCGCGTCTCCTCGAAGATCTGGCTGAACTGGACGCGATCCTGGATGATGGCCTCGGCGCCGAACAGCGGCAGCGCGCCCAGCAGGACAAACAGTACGCGGACGATCACTCCATCATGTTAACCCGCCGTGCGCGGCCGGCGGCTGCGTACATCCGGCTCCGTGCATCAAAGATGCGCTGTAATAGAGGTGATGCCCGCAATCCTGCTGATGGCCGCCCTCGTCGTCGCCCCCGGCGCGCTCGAAAACTCCCGCGACCGGCAGGACCGGCCCGCGCTCGAAAAGCAGGTCGCGGAGATCTCCGCGGCCGCTCAGAAAGCGCCGCACGACGCCGAGGCGCAGTATCGCGCGGCGCTGGCATCGTCCTACCTGGCCGAAGTCGCCCTGGAGTTGCGCGACAGGACTCAGGCCCGGCAGGCCGCCGAAGCGGGCATCCAGGCGGCCGAGCGCGCCATCGCCATCAATCCCCGCAACGCCGAATACTACCGCGTGCTGGGCGCCCTCTGCGGCCAGGTCGTGCCGGCCAACCTGCTCTTCGCGCTGTCCTACGGCAAGCGAGCCCGCGAGGCCATCGGCAAGGCTCTGGAACTCGATCCGAAATCCCCCCGCGCTTACCTGGCGCGCGGCGTGGGCAATTACTACCTGCCCGAGGCCATGGGCGGCGGCCCGGGCGTGGCCATCCCGGACTTCCGCAAGGCCATCGCCCTGGATGCGTCCTCCGCGGACGCCTATCTCTGGCTGGGATTGGCCCTGCGCAAGGAGCATCACAATGCCGAGGCGCGCCAGGCCCTGGTCAAGGCCCGGCAACTCGATCCCGGCCGCGTGTGGATCGCCCAGCAGTTGGAAAAGACGCCCGCGCAATGAAGAACGCCGCGGTGCTGGCCGGGATTGTGGTGCTCACCGCTCTCACCTGGTTTGCATTTCCCGGCCACACCTGGCTCCAGCAGGATACCCAGATCTACCTTCCCATCCTGGAGCACCTGCGCGATCCCTCGGTTCTACGGCGGGACATTCTGGTGGAGCGCCCGCACGTCTCCTTCACGCTCTACGATGAAACCGCGCGCGGTCTGGCCCGCGTCACCGGGCTTGGTTTTCGCGAAGTGCTCGAAGGCGGGCAATTGGTCACGCGCGCGCTGGGCATCTGGGGCCTGTACCTGATGGCCGCCTCCCTGGGGCTTTCGGCGCCCGCCTCGCTGCTGGTGGCGGGCGCCATCTCGCTGGGCGCATCCATCAACGGTCCGGCGGTGCTCTCCCTGGAGCTCGAGCCGGACCCGCGCGGCTTCGCCGTGCCCCTGCTGTTCCTGGCCACCGGCCTGATCGCGCGCGGCCGCGGCCTCGCTGCCGGCATCGCCGCCGCGGCCGCCTTTCTGATCCACCCTCCCACGGTGCTGCCGTTCGGCGCCGTATGCGTATGGCTGGCGATTGCGCGCCGCCGCTACCGCCTCCTGGCGCCGTTGGCCGGCGCCTGCATCCTGCTCGCGGTGGCCGCGCGCTTTCAGGCGGGCGCTACCGAAGCGCAGCTTTTCTTCGCGCGCGTCACTCCCGCCATCGAACGCCTGCAGCGCCTCCGCGCGCCCTATTCGTGGATCTCGGAATGGTGGCGCGCCTGGCTGCCCCACTACCTGCTGCTCTACGCCGCTTCCTGCCTGGCCTATGTGCGCCTGCGCAAACAAACGCCGCCCGATTTGCGATTCTTCCTCATCGGCTTGCCGCTGGCCGGTATCCTCAGCGTGCCCGCTTCTTACGTCCTGCTGGAGAAGCTGAAGTGGTCCCTGCTGCCCCAGATGCAGCCCATGCGCGCCCTGTTATTTGTCACTGTGATGGCGCAATTCGGCGCGGCCGCGGCGGGCATCGTGGCCGCGCAGTCGCGCCGCTTTGCGGAAGCCTTCGCCTGGTGGGCGCTCGTTTACCTGGCGCCCTTGAACGCCAACCTGGCCTGGATTCCTTCGTGGAACCGCGCCCTGGCAGCGGCCCTGCTGGCCGCCTGCGCCGTTTGGGCGGCCTGGGCCGGCGGCCGCAAACTCCCCTGGAGCGCGCCGGCCCTGGCGGGCGTTGCCGCCGCGGCCTTCTTCCTGGCGCCCGCGCTCGGCCGCGTCAGCACCCATCCGCGCCTGCATACGCCGGAGTTGGCGCAGCTATCCGCCTGGGCGCGCATCGCCACCCCGCGCGACGCCGTCTTCCTGTTCCCCGATGCGGGCCGGCGATTGCAGCCCGGCGTCTTCCGCGGCGAAGCCCTGCGCGCCGTGTATGTCGATTGGAAAGGCGGCGGCCAGGTCAACTACCTGGCCGGACTTGGGGAGCAGTGGTGGTCGCGCTGGCAGCAGGTGATGGCCGCGCCGTTCCATCCGGGCGATGTCACGCGTTACCGCGCGCTGGGCATCGATTATATCGTGCTCGCGCCGCGCCACCGCTTGCCGGACCGGCCGCTGGTGTTCGAAAATGCGGAGTACCTGGTCTACCGGCTATGACCACTGCCGGCTAACCCTACTTCGCGTCCAGGTTCGCCTGCAGGTCTTCCGGCGACAAGTCGCACTTCGCGCCCGCGGGCGGAATGTCCACCTTGGCGGTCCACAGAATCGCGTTGACCACCATCCGCCGCTGATCCTCCAGGCCCCAGTTGTGGTGATAGTGCCCGCCCGTGAAGCCGAAGCCGCGCCCGCCGTCCTCGCGCTCCACGGCCCAGGCCACGGTCTCCTGCTTCGGCGCATCCTTCGGCAGCATGGCCGTCAGGATCGGCGTCAGCCGCTTATCGTCCTTGCGGAACATAATGCGGTAATACCATTCGTCCGTGGCGCGATACCCGTCCCAACCCCGCGAAATGGGATGCGCCGGGGCGGTCTGGGTGAGTTCCGCGTCGTTCACCGGATTCTGCGAATACGGCCGCCGGTAGAATCCGCCGATCCAATCGAGCAACTGCATGCCGCCGTGATCGCCCGGAACTTCCAGCGCGTAGTGCAGGCAGGCCAGCCCCACACCGGCTTTCATCAGCTTGCCCAGCGTCTCCAAATGGCCATCGGCCAGCAGCGGATGGCCCTCGCCGCCATCCATGTACAGCACGATGGAGCGCGCTCCGTCGAATACCGATTCATCCGCCGGCCAGCCCCCCTTCACCGCCACCGGGTCCACCCCGGGATTCTGGCGCAGGCACTTGGCCAGCAGCAGCGTGCCCGCATTGAATTCGTGCTCGCCCGCCCCGTGGCTGGGACGCCCCGCCACCAACACGATCTTCGCGGCTGGCGCGGCGAAGGCGCTCCAGCACGCCGCCAGCAACAGCACCGCCGCCTTGCTCATTTGTGCTCCTTCTCCAGCCATCCGCGAAGCCCGCCTTTCCTGGTCTGCTGTTGCGGCTTCTGGGTGGTCTTGGCCTTCTTGCCCGCCGGCTTTCCCGCCGCGCGGGTCGCGCCGTCGATGGCCGCCAGCGCAATGGGCGCCATCAGCCGGTATCCCTTGGCATTCGGGTGCAGACCGTCGTCGGAGGCATCCGCCTGCAGGAACCCGGCCTTGTCGGCGACCGCGGAATAATAATCCACGTAGGGAAAGTGGCGCTCCCCGCAAAAGCCCTTCAGCCATTGATTCAGCTCCAGAATCCTGGTGGGCGGACGCCGCGCGCTCTGCGCGTATTGCGGATTGGCGTCTTTGTGATAATCGCTGACCGGCAGCAGCGACGCGAACATCGGGATGATGTGGTGGGCCTCCGCCAGGTCGGCGATCATCGCCAGGTTGTTCTCGATGGTGGTGAGCGCGACCCCCCGCGCCAGGTCGTTGGCGCCGGCCAGCACCAGCACCGCCTGCGGCTTCAGATCGATCACGTCGGCCTTGGTGCGGCCCAGCATCTCGCCCGTGATCTGGCCGCCGATTCCCCGGTTCACGAAGTCCCGCTCGCTGCCGTAATACTCGTTCAGCCGCCAGCCGTCGGTGATCGAATCGCCCAGAAACACCACGCGCGGGCGTTCCGCGGACGGCGGGCCGAGCTTCTGGTTGGCTTCCGCGTATCGCTTCAGGTTGTCGCGGTCCGGGTTGTGCAACTGCGCTTCCTTCAGATCCAGCAAAGCGCGGAAATGCGATTCCAGGCGGTCCACGGCGTCGCGCAACTCGCCGAACTGGCGGCGCCCTTCATCGGGAAAAGGATACGGCCGCGGCACGGTTTCCGAGATCGCCAGGTAGGCGCGCGCGGTGGCCAGAAACGCGTACGTCGTGCCCGCGTTCTGCGGCGCGGTTTCCAGGTTCGTCAGCGCCTGCCGGGCATCCTCCAGCGCGGGCGCTCCGGCGCGCGCCAGGCCCGGCACCGCCAGCCCCGTCGATTCGATCAACTGCACGGTCCGCCGCTCCAGTGCGAGCGCCTCCGTGTTCGAAAGCAATGCGCCGCCTTGCGCCATGGCCAGCGACGCCGCCGCCCACAAACAGGCGAGCCATCTCATGTTTTCTCTTCCTTTTCGAGTTGTAGAGTGATGGTGCCGATGGCGAATTGCAGGCGCACCCGGATCTGCACCGGCAGCTTGCGCGCGTCGTCCGTCAGCCACACGTACAGATGACCGTAGCGGCGGTACAGCACGTCGTTGAACAGGAATGCCTCGTAGCGGATGGTCTTGAACGTCCCGGCCGGCGTCCTCACGTCCTCCCGCTGCTGCGCCTCCACCCGCGCCATCACGCTCTTCTTGCCGTCGCTTACCGCCACCTGCGTGCTCTGGCCCGGCTGCAGGCTCATGGTGCGCAGCGCGTACAGCCCCCCCAGCACATCGTGAACGCACGCCGGGATATCGATCTCGTGGGCGTTCACCACCGTATTCTTGTCCAGGTCTTTTTCCAGGTATTCCGCTTTGCGGTCCTGGCGATTGAAGGTCACGCGGGTTTCCTTGCGCCGCTTACCCTCTTCGGACTTAAGGTAGGAACCCGACGCGCACAGGTCCGCTTCCAGGTCCGAGACGTAATCGTTCTCCACCTTGAAGAGCTTGGAAACCAGTCCCGTGGACTCCAGGTGCAGACCCGCCTGCCAGCCTGCCGCGGAATGGCGCGTCGCGGGGCTCCACACCAGGCGAGCGTTGCCCGCCGTCACCAGCCGCCACTCTATCGTGTAATCGAGTGTCTCCCTGGCGGGCAGCACGCCGGGTGCGGCGGCGACCATCGGGCTGCCGAACAACAAAAGCAGCATCCAGCCTGCTGTCATTACCAGCCAGTGTAACGCGCCGCGCGCCTTGGTGGGACAGGCCCCTAACAGCTTGCCGCCGCGTCAGTTCTTGCCGTAATGCGCCGCGTTTTCCGCCGCGAAATGAGCCATCTCCGCCGGCAGTTCATCCAGCGCAAAGACCGAGTTCGTCGGGCAGACCGGCACGCAGGCGCCGCAGTCGATGCATTCGTCCGGCTCCACGTACAAGTGCTTGGCTTCGTCAAACCCGCCTTCGTCCTTCTTGGGGTGAATGCAGTCCACCGGGCAGGCTTCAACGCACAATTCGTCTTTGGTGCAGGTATCGGTGATAACGTAGGCCATAATAGGAATCCGATATGGGTTCGCAATTCCCGGGCCATCGCCCAAGTCTAACAATTTAAAGGGCGCTGCCGCCAAGTCCCGCCGCGAGTGGGGTATTCCGCGCAGGCCTGTTGGGCATGTGCCCCATGCGCCGGGTGGCCCCGCGCCGGAATGCCGCGCCCGCCTTACACCAGCACGGCCGTGGTCTCTTCGCTGGCCGTAAAATAGGCGCAGTCCGGGTGGTGGAACACCAGCGCGCTTACGCTGGCCTCCGGGTCCATCATCATCCCTTCCGTCAGCCGCACGCCGATCTCTTCCGGCCGCAGCAGTTTCCACAAACCCTGCTGGTCGTCCAGGTTGGGACAGGCCGCGTAGCCGAAGCTGTAGCGCTTGCCGCGGTAGCGCGAGGTGAAGCGCTCCTGCATGGTCATGGCCGGCGGATCGGGGAAGCCCCAATCCTCCCGGATGCGCCGGTGCAGCCATTCGGCGCATCCCTCGGCCGTCTCGATGGCCAGCGCCTGCAAGCCGTGCGACTTGAAATACAGCCCGGCTTCCTTCCACTCTTCCGACTTTTGACGGATGCCCGCGCCCGCCGTCACCACGAACATCGCCAGGTGATCGCGCCTGCCGTCCTCCGGGTCCAGAATGTAGTCGCTCAGGCAAAGGCCATCGTCGCGCTGCTGGCGCCCGAACTGGAACGTGTGCAGCGGGCTCCCGCCGCCCGGCGCGAACAGGTGGATGGCGTTGCCGCCGCGCTCGGCTTCGAAGAACTGCCACACGGCCCTCACCTGCATGAACTCCGCCGCCTCCTGTTTCAGCTCTTCCATCTTGTGGAACAGGTCCAGCGCCTTGGGTTCGTGCTCCCCCAGGCTCTTCTCGAAGTTGCCCTTATAACCTAAGTGCCTGCCGTACAGCATGTGCGGGTTGATGTAACTCCACACCTCGGCTAAGTGAGGCACGTCGCGCACTTTGCGCTCCAGATAGGGCGCCGCGGGGATGGGCAGGTCCGCGCGGACTTTCCGGCTGCGCCCTTCCGTGACCGGCCCGGCGGGGCTTTCCGGCGCGGGCGCGGCCGGCTCCGCGGTATAGGTATGTTCGGCCGCCAGCGCGGCCCGCGTGGCCGGGTCCATCAGCCGGTTCATCAGCTCCAGCCCCGTCATGGCGTCCTTGGCGTAGCACACCGCTTCGCCATAGGCCGGCGCGATGCGCGTTCGCGTAAAGCGGTCCGACAGCGCCGCGCCGCCCACCAGCAGCGGCACGCGGATGCCGGCGTCCTTCAGATCGCCCGCCGTCACGATCATCTGCTGGGCGCTCTTCACCAGCAGCCCCGACAGCCCGATGGCATCCGGCAAGTGCTCCTGGAACGCCCGGATCAGAACGTCCGGCGCCACCTTGATGCCCAGGTTGATCACCTGGTAGCCGTTGTTGTTCAGGATGATCTCCACCAGGTTCTTGCCGATGTCGTGCACGTCGCCTTTCACCGTGGCCAGCACGATCCTGCCGCGGCTGACCGCGTCGGCTTTGGCCATGAACTGTTCCAGGTGCGTCACCGCGGCCTTCATGGCTTCGGCGGACTGCAGCACTTCGGCCACGATCAGCTCATTGTTATTGAACAGCCGGCCGACCTCCGCCATGCCCGCCATCAGCGGCCCGTTGATGATCTCGAGCGGCGCGGCGCCCTCGGCCCGCTTGCGGTCCAGGTCCGCCACCAGGCCGTCCTTGGATCCCTCGATGATGTAATTGGCCAGCCGCCGGTCGAGCGGCAGATCTTCGGCCCGCGCCTTCACCCGCGCGCCGGCCTTGCGGAAATGATCCGAGATCGCGGCGATGTGGAACTGGTTGATGGCCGCGCGCTGTTCCGGGGTCTGCTGCCGCCAGTCCTCGGGCGCCAGTTTCATCTCCTCCGGGCCGTCCGCCGGCGGCGTGTTGAACAGCAGGCTCTCCGCCAGGCGCCGCTCTTCCTCGGGAATCGAGGCGAAGCGCTCCAGCTTCTCCGCATTGACGATCGCCAGGTCCAGCCCGGCCTTGGTGCAGTAATACAGGAAGACCGAATTCACCACTTCGCGCGCCGCCGCGGGCAGGCCGAACGAGACATTGGAAATCCCCAGCACCGTCTTGATGTAGGGGATCCTCTCCTTCACCAGCCGCACCGCTTCGATGGTCTCCACCGCGCCGCCGATGTAGTTTGCATCGCCGGTGGCGCAGGGGAACACCAGCGGATCGATGATAATATCTTCCGCGGCGATGCCGTATTTCTCCGTCAGCAGCCGCACCGATCGCTCGGCCACCGCCAGTTTGCGCTCCCGCGTGAACGCCTGCGCCTGCCGCGGATCTTCGTCGATGCAGCCCGCGATCAGCGCCGCGCCGTACGCCTTGGCCAGCGGGCAGGTGCGCTCGAACTTCTCCTCCCCGTCCTCCAGGTTCACCGAGTTAATAATCGACTTACCCTGGCAGTAAGTAAGCGCCAGCTCCATCGCCCCCGGGTCCGTGGTGTCGATCATCAACGGTGCTTTGATTTTGCGGATCAACTTCTCGTAGAACGGCGCAATGTCCTTGATCTCCTCGCGCTCCGTGCTTTGCAGGCACACATCCACGATGTGCGCGCCGTTCTTCACCTGCCGCCGCCCGATCTCGGTGGCCTCCTCCCATTGCTCCCCGGCCACCAGGTTCTTGAACAGGCGCGAGCCGATCACGTTGGTGCGCTCCCCCACGATCAGGGGCCGGTTGCTGTCCTCGGCTTCCACCAGCTCGATGCCGCAATAATAGGCGCGGTGCGCGGATGGCTTCACCGTTCGGGGCTTCTTTCCCTCGGCCATCTGCGCCACCATCCGGATGTGCGCCGCCGTGGTGCCGCAACATCCGCCCGCCAGGTTCAGCCAGCCGTGCGCGGCGAAGCGCTCCAATTGCGCGGCGAAGGATTCCGGCGTTTCGTTGTACTCGCCCTCCACGTTGGGCAGGCCCGCGTTCGGATAGCAGGAAACCCGCGTGGCCGCCATCCCGGCCAGCGTGCGCAGGTGATCCGTCATGAATTCGGGACCCGTGCCGCAGTTCAACCCCACCGCCAGCAGGTCCGCGTGCGCCACCGAAGCGTAAAAAGCGTCCGCGGTCTGGCCCGCCAGCATGGTTCCCATGGTCTCGATGGTGCCCGATACCATCACCGGAATGCGTCGCCCCAGCTCCCGCGCCAGGCGGCGGATGGCCAGCAGGCCGGCCTTCACATTGCGCGTATCCTGGCAGGTCTCCAGCAGCAGAAAATCCACCCCGCCCTCCACCAGCGGCCGGGCCAGATCGTAGTAGTCCTGCTCCAGGTGCGCGAAGGTGATGGTGCGGCTGATGGTGATGCTCTTGCGCGTGGGACCCATGGAACCGGCCACGAAGCGCGGCTTGCGCGCCGTCTGGAACTCATCGGCGGCCTGCCGCGCGAGCCGCGCCGCCCCCGCCATCAGCTCATGGGATTCGCCGTCGGCGCCGTAATCCACCAGGTCGCTCCTGGCGCCGTTGAACGAGTTCGTTTCGATGATATCCGCGCCCGCCTCCAGATACGCGCGATGAATCCCCAGCACCACGTCCGGGCGCGTTTTCACCAGGTATTCGTTGCAGCCCTCCAGAGCCGGCCCGCCGAAATCGGCCGCCGTCAGGCGCTGCTGCTGAAGCATAGTGCCCATGGCGCCGTCGATGATCAGGATGCGGCTCTCCAGTGCGTCGAGCAGGGCTTGCCGGCGTTCCTCGCTGGTGGTCATGGCGGAAGAGACAGTGTCTTTTAATTCTAACAGGTAGGTGCCGGCAGGGCGCGCGGCGGGGTGATCTGTGCTGTGCGCCCTACTCATCCCGTCGGCTAGGGTGTATCGTAATGATTCTTACCTCTATGACCCGACGAACCGCATTCCAACTGGCCGGCGCGGCGGCGGCCCTCCCCTCTCTGGACGCGCAGACCGCCCCCCTGAAAGGCCGCCTCAAGCAATCCGCGGCGCGCTGGTGTTATGCCAAGATGAGCCTCGACGACCTGGCCCGCGAAGCCGCCCGCATCGGCCTTCAGGGCATCGACCTGATCGGCTACCAGGAATGGCCCGCCGTGCGAAAGTACGGCCTGGTTCCGGCCATGACCCCCGGCGCCGGCACGATCTCCGAGGGCTTCAATCGCAAGGAAAATCACGACCGCCTGGTGCGCGAGATGGAGGAGAACATCACCCGCGCCGCCGCCGCCAACGTTCCCAACGTGATCACCTTCTCCGGCAACCGGCGCGGCCAGCCCGACGCCGAAGGCCTTGACAACTGCACAGCCGGCCTCAGCCGCGTGAAGAAAATCGCCGAAGACAAAGGCGTGACCATCTGCGTCGAACTTCTCAACAGCAAAATCGACCACCACGACTACCAGTGCGACCACACCGCCTGGGGCGTCGAATTGATCCAGCGCGTCGATTCCCCGCGCGTCAAGCTGCTCTACGACATCTACCACATGCAGATCATGGAGGGCGACATTATCCGCACCATCCGCCAGAATATAAAGTATATCGCCCACTTCCACACCGGCGGCGTCCCCGGCCGTCACGAGTTGGACGGCGCCCAGGAATTGCAGTGGCGGACCATCGCGCAGGCCATCCTGGACGCCGGCTTCACCGGCTATTTCGCCCACGAGTTCGTCCCCACGCGCGATCCCATGAAGTCGCTGGAAGAAGCGGCGCGGTTGTGCGACGTGTAGGGCCGCCTGTCCCCACTAGGCCCCCTAGTACTAAAGTTCATTACCGTGCTCCCTTGCCGTTCCGCGTTAACCAGGGTTACCATAGGCGGCGGTTGGGACACCAGGTCGAGAATTGATCCACGCATTGTGGGGGGGGAAACATTTTCAAACTGTGCTCCGCGGTACATCTCACGTTTGCAAAATGTGATTTCCACGCGGTAATTCACACAACCGGAACTCGCTTGCTACATTCAATCGGGGACTTGGGGTCTCACAGGAGGGCATTAGTGTCCAATCAACGTGTTGTTTGCACTGCCTTATTCGCGCTGACGCTTTCGCCGGCATTTGCCGGCGCGGCGCAGCAAGTTCAACTGATCCCGGAGGACGGTCACGGACTCACCGCGCCTTTGCGCACTTTGCCGTACGCCCCGCCGGCCAACCGCATCGTGCGGGCCCGGCCGCATCCGCCGATCCCCAACACTCCGGCCGCCGACGTCGATGACCCGGTGCTCCAGGATGGCGCCAGCCCCATGGTGGCGACCACCCCCGGATTGAACGTGCTGGGCCTCGGAACCGGATTCCCGGGATTCTCCGTGTTTTACGAACCACCCGACACCAACGCCGCCGTCGGCGCCACCCAGGTCGTGGAAACCGTGAACCTCTCGCTGGCCGTGTTTGACAAGACTACCGGATCCATCGTAGCCGGACCCACCAGCATCAACACCCTGTGGACCGGAGTGGATACATCCTGCTCCAACGGCAGCAACCTGAGCGACCCGGTGGTCCTGTATGACCAGCAGGCCGGCGTTTGGGTGATCGAGATCATCACCGTCTCCTCTCCCTATAAGTACTGCTATGCCGTGTCGACCACCAGCGACGCCACGGGCGCCTATCACGCTTATGCCTTTACCGACACGGTGGGGCTTCCGGACTATGCCAAGGTCGGGATCTGGTCGGACGCCTACTACCACTCGGGGCGCATGTTCAAAGGCGGCGCCACGTATCTGGGGCCCAAGGCCTGCGCCGTGAACCGGGCAAAAATGATCGCCGGCGCCACCGCCACCATGCAGTGCTTCCAGATCAGCAACACTTCCGCCGACGGCATGCTCCCCTCCAGTCTGGATGGCGCCACGGCGCCGCCGGCCGGCTCGCCGAACTATTTCATGCTGATTCCGCTTCCGGATTCGGGGAGCTCCACCACCCTCCAGATGTATAAGTTCCACGTGGATTTCACCACCCCGGCCAACTCCACCTTCACCGGCCCCACGTCCATCACCGTCGCCAAATTCAGTGAGGCCCGCAGCTTCGGCGGCTATGTCCCGCAATCGGGAACCACCAACAAACTGGATGGCCTTGGCTTCACCCTGATGCACCGCATGGCCTACCGTAACTTCCCCAGCGCCACTCCGCCCCACGAGTCGCTGGTCCTCAACCATACCGTCCAGGCCGGCCCCAGCACCAGCAGAAGGTACGCGCCGCGCTGGTACGAAATCCGCAGCCCCGGCGCCACTCCGGTCGTCTTCCAGCAGGGATCCTATTCCCCGGATGCCACGTACCGTTGGGCGGGCAGCATCGCCATGGACAAGATGGGCGATATCGCTTTGGGATATAGCGCCTCCAGTTCCACCATTCACCCCAACATCCGTTACACCGGACGCATACCGTCCAACCCCGCCGGCAAAATGCAGGCCGAAGCCACCATCATCGCCGGCGCCGGCTCCCAGACCTCCGGCGGCTCGCAGCCGTATCGCTGGGGCGACTATTCCAGCATGGCCATCGATCCGGCCGACGATTGCACCTTCTGGTACGCCCAGGAGTACAGCCCCGCCAACGGCGGATTCAACTGGGCCACGCACCTGTTTTCGTTCAAGTTCAATAGTTGCAAATAGTTCGATAGGGTAGCCCGCGGAGGAGCGGTTGAAGCACGGCCGCTCCTCCGGCGCTAAAATCACGACGATGAGAACCATCCTTCTGGTTTTGTTGACCGCGTTCGCCGCATTTGCCCAGAAAGTCAATATCGAATTCGACCCCGCCGCACGCTTCCCCGCGTACCATACCTTCGCCATCCGCGATGGCCGGTTGAACAGCCGCAACCCGGCGCTGAACGGTGAACTGGTGAAGAAACGAATTGAAGCCGATATCGCCGGCGCCCTCACGGCCCGCGGCTTGGCCATGGTTCCCAGCGGCCCGGCCGATCTCAACGTGCGGTACACCTTCGGGGCGGCCCGCGCCATGAAGCCCGAGGCTTATCCCGCCGGCTGGCGCGGTTGGGGCACGCGCATTGTCCGGGTACCCTACGCCGAGGGCACGCTGGTCATCGACCTGCGCGACCCCACCACCCATGCGCTGGTCTGGCGAGCCATCTCCAGCGTCGAGAAAAGCGATGCGCTCAAGGTCGAAAGCAAGATCGACGATATGGTGAAAAAGGCGCTCCGCAAGTATCCCACGAAGCCCAAGTAGCCTCCCCCCCCAATTTGAAACCAAACGGCAACCGCCGCCGGCGCCAGCCCGCCGTCCCCTCAGCGCGCGCATCGCATCCTCACATTATGGAGGCCGCCATGCACGCCGCTCGTTTTCGGAACATCCTGGCTCCGGGCGATTT
>VFSW01000229.1_pt1 | contig 78106 bp, 55 predicted proteins | sample 5358111 | NCBI WGS metagenome assembly VFSW01 (sample SAMN11554181, study PRJNA540505) | mine drainage metagenome | isolation source: sediment from site ElyBrook_90M | place: USA: Ely Copper Mine, Vershire, VT | collected 2017
CGAGCTGCTCGCGGAAGCTTACGAACTCAACCCCCAGGCGATTAAACTCGTCGAGGGCTCGGATAGCCAGGATGGAACAATCATCGCAGTAGTTGCAACGTGTGGAGTTGGGTTGGTATTGGCGGTTGGAGACATGATCAGCGTCATGCTGGCGTACTCTACAAGCTATTAAGGGCTAGACCGACGGAGCACAGATACGGTCAGCCTCGTGTTACGAGTTTGTTTGCCGAAGCAGGCGTTTAGGGCTTTCGTTGCGAGTTTTGAGCGCACCGCAAGTTCACTCCCCGATTGCACCTTCCCCAGGTCGATCCTCGTTACACCGCAGTTGATTCCTTCACGTCCTTGTTCTCGGCGCACCCGGCGAAGCAACTGCCCGGATACAGGCGATGCCCAGATAGTGGCGAACGCGCAGTAGGCATGAATGGGCACATCCATTGTTATGAGCTACTTAGGGTTGGTGAGCGCTTGCGTATTGCTAGTGCACAGCACAACAACGGTTTTGTTGAGCGAGGTAAGGAAAATGTTTCGGGCTGAACTTATTCAAGGCGGGGACGAGTCACTTCTGAAAATGGAAGGCAGGCTCGTAGGCGATTGGGCTAACGAGGTGAAGTCGCTACTCGCACGCGGGCCAGTTCCCAAAAAATTGCTCGTCGATCTCACGGAAGTGAGCTATGTCGATGTTGTTGGGGAACAGGTGCTGACATGGCTGAGCAGTCTGGGCGCGAGATTTGTAGCCAAAGCAGTCTATGCTGCCGCGACCTGCACGCGACTGAACTTAATGGTCTACGACAAGCCCGTTCTGAACAAACCAGTTTTTCGGGGCGTGCTGGCAGCGCGAGAAGATACGGGTCGATGAAGAGAGGAATGTGATGTCATTTTACGGCGATTGTGCAAACCGCAACATGTCTTTCGGCAGGCCGCTGAACCTGGCCGTTCTAATTGGTGTGCTTGCAGTTGTCAGCCTGGCTACGAGCGGATGCAAGATGAGTCACGCTGCTATTCCGACGATCGTTACGGAGGTGCAGGTAGCCACGCCGATCCAGCGCGACGTGCCTGTTCACAACGAATGGGTGGCCACCTTGGATGGTTACGTGAATGCCGACATCCGCCCACAGGTCTCGGGCTACATCATCCGGCAAGACTACAAAGAAGGTTCGGTCGTTCGTAAAGGGCAAGTCCTCTTCGAGATCGATCCGCGGCCGTTCCAGGCCACTCTTGACCGCACCAAGGGAGAGCTTGCCCAGGCTGAAGCTTCGCTTGCCAAGAGCACTCTTGATGTGGAACGCGACACTCCGCTCGTTGCCCAGAAGGCGATCCCAAAAGCGCAACTGGATACCGAAATACAAGCTAAGCTTGCGGCCCAGGCCGCCGTGCAATCGGCGAAGGCGGCTGTGGAACGCGCGCAACTGGATCTTGGCTGGACCAAAGTCACCTCACTGGTAGATGGCGTTGCCGGCATCGCTGAAGTTCAAATGGGTAACTTGGTGGGCCCTAATGTTCGCCTAACTTCGGTTTCGCAGGTCGACCCCATCAAAGTGCTGTTCCCAGTGAGTGAACAGGAGTATCTGCGGGCGAAGCACCTAAGCTCAAACGGACAGGCGATGGATTTGTTCGACAGCTCACCGGAGCTGATCCTGGCCGACGGCACCGTCTATCCTCACAAGGGCAAGATCCTGCTGACCGACCGCGGGGTGGACAGCAACACCGGCACGATTCGCCTAGTGGCTGGGTTTCCCAACCCCGGCAACATCCTGCGGCCTGGCCAGTATGGACGGGTGCGTATTGAGACCGGCATGAAGAAGGACGCGCTGCTGGTCCCACAGAGCGCAGTGAAAGAGATTCAGGGCGGCTATGAGGTCGCGCTCCTTGGCCCCGAGAACAAGGCCATCATTCGGCCGGTCAAGGCCGGCGAGAAGGTCGGAACGTTGTGGGTGATTGAGGATGGCCTCAAGCCGGGTGACCAAGTCATTGTCGAAGGCGTAAGCAAGGTGAAAGACGGAACGCCCGTGGTTCCCAAGACCATCAACATTCAGGGAGAGGAACACTGAGCCATGTCTAACTTCTTCATCCGGCGCCCGATTGTCGCCATCGTTATCTCGATTCTTATGGTCATCATCGGCGCGATCACCATCATCGGCCTACCGGTCGCGCAGTTTCCGGACATAGCTCCTCCCGAGATTCGCGTGCAGGCCCTCTACCCCGGTGCTGACGCCGAAACCATGGAGAAGGCGGTGGCCACGCCGATCGAGCAGCAGATCAATGGCGTGGACAACATGGACTACATGTACTCGCTGAACTCGACCAACAACTCGAGTTCAACTCTGATGGTCGATTTTGATCTCAACACCGATCCCAACATGGACCTCATCCTCACCCAATCGCGCCAGGCACTAGCGATCGGCCAGCTTCCTCCCGAGGTCAACGAGATCGGCATCGATGTGAAGAAATCTTTGACCTCCCCGATGATGCTGATCGCTTTGTATTCGCCAAAGGGCACGCGCGACGCGAAATTCTTGTCGAACTACGGCTACATCAATGTGAAAGACCCAATCGCCCGCTCTTACGGCGTAGGACAGGTACAAATCTACGGCATTGGCGAGTACGCGATGCGAATCTGGGTCAGACCCGATCAACTGGCGAAGTTGGGTATCACCGTGAACGAGGTTGCAAACGCGGTGCAATCGCAGAATACGGTTAACCCGGCCGGTCAAGTGGGAGGCGAACCTGCCGCCGATGGCCAGAAGTTTACGTATGCGGTACGAGCGCAAGGGCGGCTTAGAACGCCGGAGGAGTTCGGCGACATCATCCTGCGCGAAAACCCTGATGGCGGCGTGGTGCGCGTAAAGGACGTTGCTCGGGTTGAGTTGGGTTCGCAGGACTACACCTGGCTTACACGGCTTAACGGTCAGCCGGCGGCGATTGTCGGCGTCTACCAGCTACCTGGTTCCAATGCGGTGGAAGCGGCGAAGGGCGTACGGAAGCTGATGGCCAAAATGAAGGAGAGCTTCCCGGCAGACGTGGACTACGCCGTAACCCTGGACACGACAGACGCCGTAAGGGCGGGCATGCACGAGATTGTCCTCACACTGGCTATCGCTTTTGTCCTGGTTATCCTTGTCGTGTACCTGTTCCTGCAAGACTGGCGTGCCACGCTGATTCCCATGCTGGCCGTGCCGGTCTCGCTGATCGCAACGTTCCTGGCGTTCCCCCTGTTCGGGTTCTCCGTCAACACCCTCTCGCTATTTGGGCTGGTACTGGCAATCGGCCTGGTGGTCGATGACGCGATTGTGGTCGTCGAAGGCATACAACGACACATTGAAGACGGTATGGAACCGAAGGCCGCGGCGCGCAAAGCCATGGAGGAGCTAACAGGCCCTGTCATTGGTATCGCCCTTGTTCTCTCGGCGGTGTTCGTGCCGACCGTGTTCATCCCTGGCATTACCGGACGCCTGTATCAGCAATTTGCACTGACGATTGCGATCTCGGTGATCTTCTCCGCGTTCAATGCATTGACGCTAAGCCCGGCGCTCGGCGGACTGTTGCTGCGGCCCAAGAAAGAGTCGCGTGGCCCGCTTGCAAGCTTCTTTGGCTGGTTCAACCGAGTGTTTGAGCGCGGCAGCAACTTCTATGTTCGGGTATCCGGCAGATTGATTCGCAAGAGCGCAGTGGCGCTGGTCGCACTTGCCGGCTTCGCCGTCGGCGCGGTGTTGTGTGCCAAGGTGCTGCCTTCGAGCTTCCTGCCCGACGAGGATCAGGGATACATGTACATCCAGATGCAGCTGCCCGAGGCATCCTCGCTTCAAGCCACGTCGGACGCGGCCCGCGAGGTGGAAGCTGTCCTGAAGTCCACACCAGGCGTGAAGTACACCAGCACCGTGATGGGCTTCAGCCTCCTGAGCCTGACGCGCACCAGCTACAACGCATTCTTCTGGGTGACGCTCCAGCCATGGGAAGACCGCAAGGCCATCGACGAGCAGTTCCAGGTGATTAAGGCGAAGTTGAACCTGAAGCTTCTTACGCTTCCCCAGGGCACGGTTTTTGCTTTTTCTCCACCGGCGATCGCGGGAGTCGGCACGTCAGGTGGGTTCCAGTTCGTTCTGGAAGACCGCGCCGGCAAAGATCCAGAATTCCTGGTGAACAACCTCAACAAGTTTCTGGAAGCGGCCCGTAAACGGCCTGAAATCGGGATGATCACCACGACGTACATTCCGAGTACGCCGCAGAAGTTCGTGAACGTGGACAAGGAGAAGGTGTTGAAGCAGGGCGTAAAGCTCAGCGATGTCTACGACACTCTGCAGGCTTTCATGGGCGGACTGTTTGTTAACTACTTCAACGACTTTGGCCGAGCCTGGCAGGTGCGGGTGGAGGCTGAAGCGCCCTACCGCGCCAATCTGGAAAACGCAGGACAGTTCTATGTGCGCAACAACAAGGGCGAGATGGTACCCCTCTCGGCGCTGACCCGATTCGAGTCGCGCTACGGCCCCGAATTCAAAATGCGCTTCAACGAGTATTCGGCGGCGCAGATCATCGGTAGCGCTGCCCCGGGCTACAGCTCAGACCAGGCCACCGCCGCGCTGGAAGACGTCTTCCACCAAACGATGCCGTCGGAGATGGGCTTCGACTACATGGGCATGTCGCGGCAGGAGCAGAAAGCGCGCGAGGGTGTGCCGTCGTGGGTCATCTTCGTCATGTCCTTTGTGTTCGTTTTTCTCATCCTTGCGGCGCTGTATGAAAGCTGGTCGTTGCCGTTCGGCGTCCTGCTGAGCACGCCGGTCGCGGTGTTCGGCGCCTTCGGACTGCTGTGGCTGCGGCGTACGGTGCTGGGAATGATCTTCCCGGCCTTCATGGTTCAGATCGACAACGACGTTTACTCGCAGATCGGCCTGGTGATGCTGATCGGCCTCGCGGCGAAGAACGCCATCTTGATCGTGGAATTCGCAAAGGCCGAATACGAGAGCGGCAAGCCACTCGTGGATGCGGCGCTGGCAGGAGCGCGACTGAGACTGCGGCCAATCCTGATGACCTCGTTCGCATTCGTTCTCGGCTGCGTGCCCTTGTTCATCGCGACCGGCGCAGGTTCGGTCGGCCGCCAGATCATGGGCACGGCCGTCATTGGCGGAATGCTGGCAGCGACTGGCATCGCCATCTTTATCATCCCGGCCCTGTACGTGGTGGTTGAACGAGTCGCGGGCTTAGGCAAGCGTGAACCGCAGGCGATTCCGGCCATACCACAGACAACGGCTGTGGAGGGGGACTAATGAAGACACTAAGCGCACTCCTGACTCTGATGCTCGTAAGCCTGGGTTGCACGGTCGGACCGAATTACAAGCGGCCGACGGTGGACGTCCCCGGCGGCTATCGCGGCGCCGCGCCCACACTGCAAGCGCCACACGCGTCTGGCGAGCAAAACCAACCGGCGCCGGCGCAGTCTGCAACATCACTCGGCGACGAGAAGTGGTGGGAGGTTTTCCAGGACCAGCAACTCCAGGAGCTCATCCGCACCGCGCTCCAGAACAACTACGACGTGAAGATCACTGCGGCGCGGATCCTCAAGGCGCAGGCGCAATTGGGGATCACACGTGCGGATCAGCTGCCAACACTCTCCGCGGGAGCTGCAGCCATCAACGCGGATATCCCGCGAACAACGCTCACTCCCAACACCGACACCAGCTTCAATGTCGCAGCTGCCAGTCTCAATTGGCAACTGGACTTCTGGGGCAAGTACCGCCGCGCAACCGAAGCCGCGCGAGCCAACCTGGTTGCGGAACGCTGGGCGCGGCAATACGTGGTTTCCACGCTGGTGAGCAATGTGGCGGCATCCTACTTCCAGCTTCGCGCCCTCGACTTGCAACTGGAGATTTCCAAGCGAACGCTTGCGGCTCGGCAGGAATCCCTCAAATTAACCGAAACGCTGGCAAACGGTGGCGCGGGGACGATGATCGATGTGCGTCAGGCAGAGCAGCTAGTGGCGACCGCTCGCGAGAACATACCCGATCTCGAGCGTCGCATCGCCCAACAGGAAAACTATCTCAGCACGTTGCTGGGGAACAACCCTGGGCCGATCGCCCGCGGCTTGCCGCTGACCGAGCAGCCGCATGTGCCCGAGGTGCCGGCCGGCCTTCCTTCCGACCTGTTGGAGAGGCGGCCCGACATTCGCGAAGCGGAAGAGCGACTCGTCGCAGCCAACGCGCAGATCGGGGTAGCCAAAGCTGCCTACTACCCGAGCGTCTCGTTGACCGGCAACGCCGGGTACGCCAGTTCGGCCCTCACTAGCTTGTTCAGCGGGCCAGCCGGACTGTGGGCCTTCGGCGGCACGCTGATGCAGCCGATCTTTACGGGTGGCAGGATCAAGTCCGGAGTGAGGTACAGCGAAGCGCAGCAACAGGAGATGCTGCTGGTTTATCGGCAGACCATTCAGCAGGCATTTCGAGGGGTTTCGGACTCGCTCATCGCGTATCAAAAAGACCGGGAGTTCCGCATTTACCAACAGCAGCTTACGGATGCTGCTGAGGACGCCGCACGGCTTTCCGAGGTGCGCTATTCGGGCGGTCGTGCCAGTTATCTGGAAGTGCTAACCAACGAAACCAACTATTTCAATGCAGAACTCGGGATGGCTCAAGCTCAATTGAATGAGCTTCTAGCACTTGTCGATCTGTATCGGAATCTTGGCGGTGGCTGGAAGAGCTAATGGGAAGATGCCACCTCCGTGGGAAGCCAATGGCGGACTGAGGGATGTCGCTGTTCGACTAAACGGAGCGCTTGGAACGATGATCTTATTTCAACAGGTTGTCACAGCGGTTCTACTGGTAGCCCTGACGCTGTGTTTACAGTGTGCCGGCGTTGCCATGATCGTGCAGTGGCTAAAAACGGGTCCGATGAGGGATGTCCAAAACTTTCCGATCTCTCGCTCGGCCGTGCTGGTAATGGAAACCACAATAGCGGTCATTCTTTTGCAAGGCCTTGTGATTTTCCTTTGGGCCGGTTGCTATCGTTGGCTGTGCTTAGACTCCTGGGAGTCAGCCTTCTACTTTTCAGCCGGCAGTTATTCGACAGTGGGATATGGCGACGTGGTGCTCCCCTCGCATTGGCGGCTATTGGGGCCGCTGGAGAGCATGATGGGGGTGCTGATGTGCGGCATTTCAGTGAGTTTGCTGTTTGCCCTGATCAATAAGCTGATCCCAAACGAGGTACGAGTTCAGCCGGGGAACCCGTCATGAGTTGGGTCCGAGCGGCGTACCACCAGCACAGCCAAATGTTGGAGTCGCCTGATAAAATGGCTCATGCTTCCTCTTCCGTGGCTCACGGAATTTCTGTAGAGCGCGTCATGGCGAGTGCCGAAGATCGCTATCGAACGTTGCTGGACATGTCCAGCGCTCTGGCTGATCAGCCCACCGTCAAGGCCATGCTCCAGAGCCTGCGCGGCCTTCTGTCCAGCAGTTGTACCGTCCATGGAGCCCACCTCTATGTCCTGGACGGTGACGGACAGAATTTGCATCTCTTGGATTTCGATCAAGCCGCGGACGCGCCTCCTATCAGCGCGGGTATCAAGATTCCATGCATTAGCGCCGCAGCGCGTGTGCTTGATGAACAGAAACCGGTTTTCCTCGCCGACCTGGGGCAGGAAATGGCGAAATACCCCGAGCTGGCTCCATTCGCAGCCGAGTCCGTCGGCCGAACCAGCTATTTGTTTCCAGTGTCCACGTCTCAGCAACGATATGGATTTTTCTCAGTGATCAAGGATCGGGGCGAGCAATTTCTGCCTGAGGATGTCGAACTGCTCCACTCCATGGCCTCGCACCTCGCAGTTGCGCTGGAATGCGCCGTAGCCAGGGACAGCGCAGAGCGTTACCAGAGGCAGGTTGCGAAGGAACGGGACCGCCTGAAGCTGCTTCTGGAGATCAACAATCACATCGTTTCCAAGCTTGACGTCAACGACCTGTTCCAGTCTGCATCGGCGTCGATACGGAATTACTTCCACAACGACTTCACCGGATTCTGGCTGCTTGAGAAACAGTCGAACCAGGTCGAATGCGTCCTATTCGATTTCCCCAGCGGCAAAGGCCTGGTCACGCCTGGTGAGAGATCGGAGCTCAGCGGTCCCGACTATGCTAAGTTGTGCGCCCGCACGCCTGAACTATGGTCGGTTCGGGAGATTGACAATCTGCCGCCGCCGATCCTTAAGAAGTTCAGAGCGGAATCGATCATTTCCATGGCGCTGGCCCCGTTAGTGACCGCGAGCGGCCCTGTCGGAGTGATCACGCTGGGCAGCCGCCGGTCGAACAGCTTTAGTCAAGAAGATCTGGATGTCTTGTCTCAACTCAGCACGCAGATCGCGCTGGCCGTCGAGAATGCAATCGCCTACGGACGGGTGGCGGCAGCCAGGGACCGCCTGGACGAAGAACGTCTCTACCTGGAATCGGAAATCAGTTCGGAATACAACTTCGAAGACATCATCGGGAAGAGCGCGATTTTTCAGAGGGTTCTCCAACAGGTCTCAATCGTTGCGCCAACCGATTCCACGGTGTTGCTGCATGGGGAAACAGGAACGGGAAAGGAACTGATCGCGCGCGCCATTCACAATCTCAGTTCCAGGCGCCAGCGCACATTCGTCAGAATGAACTGTGCCGCCATCCCGTCCGGGCTACTGGAGAGCGAGCTGTTTGGGCACGAGAAGGGGGCTTTCACGGGAGCCATCATACAGAAGCGCGGCAGGTTCGAACTGGCTGACCAGGGTTCGCTGTTTCTAGATGAAATCGGCGATATTAGTCTGGAGTTGCAGCCGAAACTGCTTCGCGCCGTTCAGGAGCAGGAGTTCGAACGCCTAGGCAGCGCCAAGACAATTCATGTCAATGTGCGCATGATTGCCGCCACCCACCGCGATTTGCCGGCGATGATTCGCGACGGGCACTTCAGGGAGGACCTCTTTTATCGCCTGAATGTTTTTCCTATCGAGATTCCGCCTCTCCGGGACCGCCGGGACGACATTCCTCTGCTCGTCAACTACTTCGTCTCCAAGCTGGCGCGACGCATGCGGAAAGAAATCAAGACAATACCGCGTCGTGCGATGGATGCTTTGATCAACAACCAGTGGCCAGGTAACGTACGTGAACTGGCGAATTTTCTTGAACGGGCTGTCATCATTAGTCGCGGAGAGGAGCTGCAGGTTCCGCTAGGCGAACTGAAAACGACTGCCACCGCTCGATCCGCTCTTGCGGCTGCAGGTCCGGTACCCACCTCGACCTTCGCGCAAGCGGAGCGCGACGCAATTATTGCCGCCTTGAAAGCCGCATCTGGACGGATCTCGGGCAAAGGCGGGGCCGCCGAACGGCTGGGATTGAAGCGCACCACGTTGCAGAACAAAATGCGGCGTCTCGGCGTTGCCGCAAAGTCCGTACAGATGGGTCAATAGTCCGAGCATTGGCGGGATGTAACACGGTCTTGCGCCGCCTTGTGCGGGGGCGCGCTACGCGTGAGCGGGCGAATACTCGGAGCGGAAAATTTGCAGCCGGCGCATTTTGTTTTGCAACGTCGTGCGCTTCAGCTCGAGCCGTTCTGCTGCGCCTCCGGCGCCGGCCAGCTTGCCGGAAGCAGCTCTTAGTGCATCGATGATAGCCCGCCGTTGAGCGTCATCAAAGCGGGAAGGGGCATTGGTTAGAGCCGCTGACGTTGTCTTCTTCAGCTCTGTGAGCGGGAGATACAACTCGCTCCCCTGCGTGAGAATCAGAACGCGGGTTTTGGCCCACGAAAGCGTTAGGCGGCGCTGACTGCGACGTGGTGGGCGTTAAAGGTTCCAGTGGACCAAGCGCATCAGGGCTGATGTGCGGTTTTGCTGCCCGCATTGGAAGTAAGTCTTCGCAGCACGAATTCCTGAACGATACCGCCGAGGGCGCGACCGGCAATGTCAACCATTGCGCTCTGAACCACTGAGCCGGCGCTGCGGTCATTTCTCGGATAATACAAGGAGGAAACCCCGCTACTGGCAAAACTTCCGAGGATTCCAGAGTAGTTAAACTGCCACCGGCCATTGTCTCCCTTACGTTCAACCGCGTGTTCAGCTGCGTGGAGTAGTCGCGAGCCTTTTGTTCCAGTGCCCTGATAGAAGTAGCGGGGGTCCTGTTTCATCAGTGATGCTAACAGCCAGTCGTCAAACATAGTCCCGCTAAATGCCGTCGCGTAGCCAGCAGCAAAACGTTTTCCATATCCGCCAATCCCCTGCCCAAATCCGCCGTAGTCGTTGGTAGCTTGGTGAATTCCGGCAAGGGCGCCCACGCTCAGCATGGTTACGTGATCCGAAGCCGACCGCCAGGCAAGCTGAAACTTCTGCTTCGAACTCATGGGAGCAGCATCGGGAATGTAGCTGACGTAGAAATTTGGAGCGATGCCGAGCAGGCGCTGTTTTTCCTGCTGCTCGATCTGGATCTGTGCCACCTGCTTTGTGGTCGGGCCAACATTGACCGTGGTGGTGGGCCGCGCGACCTTAAGCACAATAGCCGGCGCGAGAAATACTTGGCCGGCTTGCAAGTGTCCAGCATACGTTTTTGCCTCGAACCCTGGAGCCGTGATGGTGAGTTCAAAGGGACCAGGAGTGACATCGATAAACGCGAATTGCCCGTTGTCACTGGTCAAGACCTGCTGTGGGTGCGACTGGGCGGGACGCATCAACCGTACTTGGGCGCCGACCGCGACAGCACCGCCTTCGAGCATCACCGTCCCGAAAATGCTGGTTGTTGCTGGAGGGTTACTCTGTCCCGAAGATGCACTCGCAACTTGTAAAGAAGACTTCTTTGCAGATGTGCTGGGTTGCAGCGAAATCGAGGTTTGCTGACCCTGGACGACTGCCACGAAAAACATGCTTTCCGCCACGACACACCAGAAGAATGCTCGGAGGCTGCCTCTTGGATGTCGTATCTTTGTCATCCCAACGTCCTTGAACGAACGGATTCTCTAAGTTATTGATATATTCGCGAGTTAATGACACGCCGGATCGTCCTGAAAGCTACCTCCAGCGAACCTCTGCGACAGAAAGTGGCCGCAACGAATCATCTTCCGAACGTCGCCTTCCGAACGCGTATACGCTGAACTCAGTCATCTAGACTAGTTCCAGTTAGCCGGGGACGTAGATGCTGCGAACAATCGTCAAGCTGTCGAGTCGGCGAGCATAGGTTCGTCGTTAACGTGACAACCACGTACGTCTGCACCGCATACCTCCCCATGAGACGCGAGTTCTATGGCGTGATATGCGATCCAATAGGCCTGCTCTACAGCGTTCCGGCTGCTCCCTAGCTGCGCGGCCACTTCGTCGCACGAGTCCTTTGCCAGGCCGCGCAGCACCAGCACGAACCGGCAAAGTACGTCCAGGCGAGCATGAATCTCCTCCGAATGTCTGATCAGCAATCCAACGTACTCTGGCGAAAGCGGAGGATGACTTAGGTGGACTGGTTCCCTGTGCTCGTACTTCGAAGCAAGCTCCGATGAGCGCGCGCGCTGACCTTGTAGCGCCCATTTAACCGTGGCTCGCGCAGCCCAGTGTACGAGCCATTCGTGAAAATCTGGACTTTGAGCTTCGGCAATGGTGCAGGCGTCGACGATATACTCGTCTGCGACCCTCTCGTCATCGGTTAGGAAGATAGCTAACCAGCGCAGGACATTGTGATAGTCGCCAAATACCTTGCGGATGTCCTCTGCAGTCGCAGAGCGGTCGGCGCCCATAATATCCAGCAGTATCGTTGCCAATGTCATGTCTGCTTTCCCCTCAATCATCCGATCTACTTTGGGATTGGCTTGCCTTTCGCAGTTACCTTGCTGCACTGACGTTGATCTTCGCGTCAGCTCGACAGCCATAATGGAACGAGAGTGAGTGCAGCCATGCCGGCCAGCAAGGCCAGGCCCTGCAACCCAGTTTTTCTTTCGGCGAACCCATACGCATAGAAGCCCTTGATCACATTGTTGCTGGCGACGGCAATCAAAATCCCCTTGGCGGCCAAAGATTCAATGCCTCGGGCGGCGGCAACAATTGAGAAACATTTCCGGGCATGGCTAAGGCTTTCCGTTTTTGCAGGTATCGCCTGGCTTCCTGCAGTTGTTTGAGTTTCTGCCGATCTACCTTGGGATAGGACAGGTCCAATCCTTGCAGCGCGTCAACAATGGCCGCAGCAACCACGATCCGCGTGAACCATTTGTTATCTGCCGGAACAACATACCAGGGGGGCCCATGGCGTTGCCGTGTGCCGGATCATGTCCTCGTAAGCCGCCATGTAATCGCTCCAGTATTCACGTTCGTTAATGTCGGAACCGGAAAACTTCCAATGCCTCTCCGGCTGCTCGAGGCGTGCCAGGAAGCGTTGGCACTGCTCGCCCTTCGAGAGGTGCAGGAAGAACTTGCGGATAACGATTCCGTTGTGACTGAGATAGCGCTCGAAACCACAAATGTCCTCAAAGCGCTGCTTCCAGATACGGTTGTGGATCAGCGACGGCGGAATCTTTCGCTCTTTCAACAATGCCTCATGCACCCTTACGACTAAGACTTCCTCGTAGTACGAGCGGTTGAAGATCCCGATCCGTCCGCATTCGGGTAGCCGCAGTGTGGTCCGCCATAGGTAATCGTGGTTCGACTCTACCCCGGACGGCGCCTTGAACGAGTAAACCTCGCAACTGGCGGGGTTCACTCCCGACATCACATGCTTGATGGTGCCGTCCTTGCCGGCCGCATCCATAGCCTGGAAAATCAAAAGCACCGCCCAGTGGTGTTGTGCATAGAGCTTGTCCTGCAAATCACTCAACTGCTCAATACCTCGTTGCAACTCGGCGGCAGCATGTCGCTTTGATGTGATCGTGCCCGTATCGCCGGGATGAAAATCCCGGAGGCGAAAGTGCTTGCCATCTTCTACTCGATAAGGTTTAGCCAATTGCCCCAGCTTATTCATTGCGCATTGTCCCAACTGTGACTATGCATTCACGTCGCCAGGGACAGTTAACTGCAACTCTATGTATGTAGGAGGCTTAATCCTTGAATGACTACCCTGAGATGTGCCCGTATCGAGACAGTGCCCTCAAGTGGGCAGCGTCGTCTAGAAAACGTGACATGCCACGTCGCGCTAGCTTGAATGTTGTTCCTTGTTTTCGTTTTGCAAAGTTCGGCTCGTCAGACAGGCGGCAATTTCACGCCAATGCGCTCGGCAGCGACTTCGGCTAGCACTGGAGATTTGGAAATAGGAAGTCCCTGTCCACGCCACGCTTTGAGACCACCTTGCAGCACCCACACGTTATCAATGCCTATCCTCTTCAGCGCCATCGCTGCTCCCGCGCTGACCGTATCTCCTCCGGTGGAGGAATAGAGAACGATATCGACATCCTCGGGGACAACAAGATGTGGAGCGTTTCGCAGGCGGCTGGGATCTACGCGGAAAGCGCCTGGAATAACCTCCGGTCTCTCAGTTTCGGTTTTACCCTCGAACTCTAAAAGGTCGAGCACGGCGACCTTGCTTTGGGATTTCAGCTTCCGGGCGAGCAGCGATGGACTCATGCGGCGTAGCTGCAGTGTGCGTATCATTCGCACCAGAGCGACTCCGCGCCAACCGACATACGCACAAATCGGAACCGCGATCGCCAGGACCAGGGTCGTCCCAAACCGTTCTGCCCACCGAATCGCAATCTCTACTTCACTGGAGAAGAGATAGCCCAGTCCTACGTAGAAGCCTGACCAGAGGAGGCCGCCGAAAATATCGTGGGCAAGGAATCCAATTAGTGGCGCTCCTTCCGCGCCGACCAGTGGCGGCATAACGACATCAAGTCCGGGAAAAAACTTAGCCACGCACAGTACAGGAAGACCATAGCGACGGAACGTTTCATGCGCATTTTGAGAGCATCTCCGTGGGTCGGCGGAGAAGCGGCACAGCAGCCGCAGGGTCTGAGAGCCCCAGCGGCGGCCGAACCAGAACCATATCCCATCCGCAGCCAGGCAGCCCAGGACTCCCAGTAAGACAATGATGCTCGTTCGCATTTCACCACGCGCAGAAAGCGCGCCTGCGGCCATCAAAAGCACTATAGACGGTATAGGCAGGCATAGTTGTTGAGCAAATACCGCAAGCAGCACGCCGGGGTAGGTCAGCTGTAAGGCGTAGGTCACGAGCGCCTCGCCTTATCCAGCAACCGCTCTGAATGACGTCGCGGAAACACAGTCCCGGGGGTATGAGTAACTTCAGCGAGCGTCGATTGGAACCCAGTTAGCATAATCATGGGCGGCTTGCTTGTCCTAGTGTAATCGGCACTTCTGCGCTGGCAGCTCCGGTTGGAGCGTTCCATCCCGACTCTGCAGCCACCACACGCCTGCCAAATGGTCCCCAACCTTCATATAGGTAATGCCGGCCATTGTGAACTCTGAAAATGAGCTTGGAATTGGCTTCTGTGGCTGGCTCTTCATCTAAAGGAACCGCGAATACGGCAGCACTCACTTTCCCGTTCGTGTTTCGAAATAATAAGTATGACGTCGATTCGACGTGCTGGATGGTGTAATCCCCGGCGGGAAGACAGTTACCTTCGACGCAGAACTCAAACGGAATGCTCACCAGGGCCGTCTTCGAATCCTGGCCTATTGTCACAGGCGTCAAAGTTAGGAAGACGAATGAACTCAACACCACAATGAAACAGCCGCTCTTTATTGCCATACACCAAAAGCCCCCATGCAAAGCAGTGGCATTTAGGCTCAATCCCTAGTCCACGGTTTTCTGGAAGCACTTCCGTTGCCATCCCTCTGTCATCGCAATCCACTAAGCACGAAAAGATGGCAATCGTAACTACAGCGCCGGAACTCCGCTTCCCGTACAAAGGTTAGGTTACAAACGCAGGCATTTCGAAATCCGGAGCAATTGGCAGTGCGATATTCGAGAATGCCGTCATGAGGTCGATGTGCCCTTATTCGGGCCTTTGGAAGCTTCCTCCTGCAATTGGCCCGCGTTGCCGAGTAAAGCACTGCTTCGGGGTGTCGAAGGCATTCATACGCCTAAGTGCTGCTGAATGCGGGAAATAGAAGTGTGCCCGACTCGAATCTCGCACACTCCAACATACGTGCGGTGCTGGTGCAGTCTGGCACAACTCGTGCATTCCTCAATCCCGGCAAGCCTGACCGTATTCTTCGCATTTGATGCCATATGATAGAACTAAATCGATTTTCGGCTACGCCCCAGTTCTCAAAGCACGCCGCTATATATTCGGCAGTCACACCAACGCCTCTGCCGTTCTGCATGCGATTGCTCGCGTGCCTCGCTGTTATTGTCGGGACAGGCATGGGGCAGGCCCAGGCGCAATCAAGCACCTGGGTGGAAGCACAAAGTTCACCTCTAATTGTCATCGGGTTTGTCGGCGGATTTGTTCACAGCGATGACACGCGACACTCGGAAGTGCAGCTCATTCAGCAGCTACAGGCGAACTATGGCAACAATGTGCAGGCGAGGGTGTTTGAGAATCGACAGAGGAAGCAAGCGCATAAGTTCATCCTGGATAGTATTGCGATCGCTGGCCATAAGCTATCGGCAGAGGAGAAAGCCCGTACCCGTATCATCTTGTTCGGTCATAGCTGGGGAGCCTCCAGCGTTGTCTATCTCGCCCGCGACCTCCAGCGTGATGGCTTACCTGTGCTCTTAACCGTGCAGGTCGATAGCATCCGAAAGCACGGCGAGGACGACTCCAGTATTCCCTCGAACGTGAAGCAAGCTATCAATTTCTTTCAGACGTCGGGCATCCTGCATGGCCGTTCGGAGATCACGGCCTATGATCCATCACGAACCACGATCCTCGGCAACTTCCAGTATCACTACGCCAAAGCGCCTGCTGCCTGCCGCGCATATCCCTGGCATAACCGGGTTCTCTTCAAGGGGCACACCGCAATTGAATGTGATCCGCACGTCTGGTCTCAGATCGCCGATCTGATTCAAATGCAGCTGCCTCAGCCAGAGGTAAGAATGGCGGCCGTACGTTGAAATCTACACCGCAGATGAACATGGCCCTCGGCATTGCCAGGAGTATGTATTGCCTAAGTGGACGTTTGGACACTCCACTTAATCGTGATGAATCTATGGCTCAGACATATGATATCGTTCAGCCAACTGTAACTCGTCATTTTTCGGCTTTCGTGGAGCTAAGGAGCTACCTCTACAGTGAACTCAGTGCGGTGTCGCCGTTCATCGATCATGTTATGCGCTTTGTTGCGAGGTTTCGAACCAAGGACGGCAGCGAAGTTGATATCGAAATCGCGCTCCGCGAGGCACTTTTGAACGCCGTGATCCATGGCAACAGCCAAGATCCGGATAAGCAAGTCTTCGTCGTCATCCGCTGTAATGTAGACGGGGAAGTGTTAATCACGATTCGTGATCAAGGGGATGGGTTCGACAGCAATACCGTACCTGATCCGATCGCTCCGGAGAATCTGATGTCGACTAGTGGGCGGGGAATTTACCTGATGCGAGCGTGCATGGATGAAGTTTGGTTTGAGGAGGGCGGCACCATTGCATGTATGCGCAAGCACTCAAAGAAAGCTCTAACCTGACCCTCAATGCCGCCGGCGCTTCAGCGCCCCCTTTTACTCAGGGAAGCGCCTTTTGCTGCTGCTCTTCCGGCAAGGTCTCAAACCATTGGCGGGTCGTGGAATTGTTGCCGATATACACGGCGGTATCGTAGTCGTAATTGCCGCTGGGGCGTCCTTCTACAGTACTGGACATGGCTCTGCCTTCCAAATTTCTGTTGCATACTCCGAGATGGTTCGATCGCTCGAGAACCTTCCGGAGCTGGCAATATTCAGAATGGCCTTGCGTGACCACGCATCGGGATCGGTATACAGCGCGCCGAGCCGCTCCTGCGCCTGTACATAAGAGGTGAGGTCCGCCAGGTGCATGTAGTGGTCGCCCGCCGTAAGCAGCGATTCGCGCAGCGGATCGAAGAGACCCGGCTCATGCGGGTTGAAATATCCTGAGAAGATCAGGTCGAGCGCGGCACGAGTTTCCGGCTCGTGTTCGTAATGCCAGTGCGGGTTATACCAGCCGCGGCTGTTCTGTACCTGCTCGACGGTCAGGCCAAAAAGGAACAGGTTGTCTTCGCCCGCCTCCTCGGCCATCTCGATAGTTGCGCCGTCGCGGGTCCCAACCGTCAACGCGCCATTCATCATGAACTTCATGTTGCTGGTGCCGCTGGCTTCATAGCCGGCGGTAGAAATCTGGTTGGAAACATCGCTGGCTGGAATCAGCCGTTCGGCAAGTGAGACGTTGTACTCGGGCAGGAAGACGACGTTCAAGCGTCCACGCACGGCCGGATCGTTGTCAATCACGCTGCCGAGATTGTTGATGAACTTAATGATGACTTTCGCCAGGTGATAAGCCGGAGCGGCCTTGCCCGCGAACAGAAACGTACGCGGTGCCATCTCGAGATTCGGATTCTGTCGAATGCGGTTGTAGATCACCACAATTCGCAAGGCATTCAGCAACTGCCGCTTGTATTCGTGGATTCGCTTCACCTGGCAATCGAAGATCGTGTCTGGGGCAATCATCTGTCCCGACGTGGACTTGAGCCAGTTGGCAAATTCAGTTTTGGCCTCGCGTTTCGCGCGCTGGAAATGACTGCGGAAAGTGTTATCCTCCGCGAACGTCTTAAGCCTCGCAAGTTCCGCGAGATTGGTGGTCCAATTGGGACCGATGGCATCGGTAATCAGACGGCTGAGTGCGGGATTGGCTTCCAACAGCCAGCGTCGCGGGGTCACCCCGTTGGTCTTGTTGTTGAACCGCTCGGGAAACACCTCGGCAAGATCTTTGACCACGGTGTTGCGCAGCAATTCAGAATGGACCTTTGCGACTCCGTTCGTGCTGTGCGAGCCGACAATGGCCAGGTTCGCCATGCGTATCTGCCGTTGCGGTGTTTCCTCCACCAGGCTCACGCGCTCGACCCGGCCTTCGTCGCCGGGATACCGCGTCCGCATCTCATCGAGCAGGCGCCGGTTAATCTCGTAGATAATCTCAAGCTGGCGAGGCACCAGCATCTCGAACCATTCGACTGGCCATTTCTCGAGAGCTTCGGGCAACAGCGTGTGATTCGTGTAGGCAAGCGTCTTCTTTGTCAGCTCCCAGGCTTCATCCCATCCCAGCCGAGCATCGTCCAAGAGGATTCGCATGAGCTCAGCGACCGCCATGGAAGGATGCGTGTCATTGAGCTGAATGGCTACCTTCTCCGGCAACTGGCTCCAGTCGTTCCCATTTCGCTGGAACCTCCTTATAAGATCGGCCAACGAGCAGGCGACGAGAAAGTACTCCTGGACAAAACGCAGGCCTTTTCCCGCAGTAGTGGAATCATCGGGGTAGAGCACGCGAGTCAAAGACTCCGCTCCCAGCCTGCCGGCGAGTGCGCCAACAAAATCACCCGTTCCGAATTCCTTGAAATCGAAATAGTCAGGAGCGGCGGCGGCCCAGAGCCGAAGAGTATTGATGGTCTTGCCGCCGTAACCTAGGATTGGACGGTCGAAGGGAATGCCTATGAGTGTCGCCGGCCGCCCTGGGACCGGCTCCAAAATTCCGCCTCTTAGCGAAATCGCACAGTTCAGCTTGACCTCTACCGCCTCTACCGGACGAGCGATCTCCCATGGATCTATGTCACGCAACCAATTATCAGGATTCTCCTGCTGCCAGCCGTTGGCGAACGACTGCCGGAAGATTCCATACTCATAGCGCAAACCGTAGCCCGTTGCCGGCAATTGCATCGTTGCCATGGAGTCGAGAAAGCAAGCCGCAAGGCGCCCCAGCCCTCCATTGCCCAAGCCGGCATCAGCCTCCTGCTCTACTAGGTCTAGCCAATCGATTCCCCTCTCCCGCACCGCCGATTGGACGTAAGGATCGAGCAGCAGATTTGTGATGTTATTGGCCAGCGAGCGTCCGATGAGAAACTCCATCGAGAGGTAGTAAACGCGTTTAGGGTTTCGTTCGATGTAGGTCTGCTTTGTCAATACCCATCGTTGCGCAAGAATGTCCCGAATCGAGCGCGCGACCGCTTCAAAGCGCTCGCGTGAGCGGGCTTGCTTGGGATCGATGACGCGGTCGAAGACGAGATGCCGCTCGTAGAGTGCATCATCACCCCCGGTAAACGGAACGGGACCGCAGCCATACTGACGGAGAAGCTGCGCAAGCTGAGCTGAATCGGTGGGGGCAGACGAATCGTTTATGGTGACGCGACGCGTAGCGGTCTTGGCTGTCATATCTTTCCTAACTCCCTTCTTCAGACCTGGCCGGTTTGTAGGACCTGTGCGGATGTTTCGTGTGTGGCAATCTTACGGTCCATCACATGATGATCGTCTTTCCAGAGTCGAATGACCGGCTGTGACTGCTAAGGTTTTGGATAAAACTACGGTTTCGTCTTGGCCGAGAGTGTCACCACGATATAGTGCTCGATCCGGCCTAAAGTGAACTCGCAAATGCTTCCATGCAGAGACAGACCTCCGAACTGAGGCTGGGCGGTGTCCGGCGAAAGGACCTTCACCTCCCAGCCGCTCAGGTCCTGGACCAGTCCACTCAGTTCGAGCCGGACGTTCACGTTCTCCGCCGGCGCCCGCTGATCGTAGTTGAGTAAGTGGAGAATAAAAGTCCGACCGTCGGGTTTCCGAGTCAACTGGCCTAGCACGTAACCGCGCGGCTCCAGACTGAGACGAGGACCTCCAGCCGCGGCTTCGGCGCGCGCCCCAATTTCCCGCGGCCCCTTTCCGGCCCTGATGATGATGCCCCCGCCGGCCGTGAATGTATCGAACCGGGCCTTTTGCTGGGCGTTCAGCTTGGGCAGGTTAGCCGGCATCACCAGAACGTTGAAGCGGTCTAAGGGAACGCCCTTGTCCAGGTGCCCGAGCACTTTGGTTTCGAAGAAGACGCTTTGCTTGAGGAATTTATCTGCCAGCGGATTCTGCGGCTCCAGGGAGATCAATGCGATCCGCGCCGCTGGTTCCACCTGGTGATACAGCTCCCGATGCTCGACCAGGAAATGGTTATATTGAGCGATGGCTTCCCAGGCTTGCAGAGCCTGCGGCTCGCCCTTGATCAGCGCGAACAGAAATCGGCCCTCGATATTGCGCGAGGTGGCCGCGCCGAACGCATAGGCTTCTGCGATGGAAAGCTTCTGCTCGGCCGGGCTGGGGATGCAGCGCTCGCGCGGACCGCAGTGGTAAAGCTCGTTCTCATACATCAGGGGCTGCCAAAGCCTCTTTTCGCCATGTAGGAACTTGATCTTGCGCGCGTTGTTCACCCGCCAATGACCGTCCCACACGCCAGGAGTATCCTTGCCGTCTTCCTCCCAGATCGCGTCGTTAATATCGTTCATGCCAAAGCGATCTGGTGAGATGTGGATATTGGCATACACCATGACCTTGGGCCGGCCAGTCTCCCGCGCCTTCTGCTCCGCCATCCTCTGGCTGTCATCGAGCAACTGGGCCAGACCGCCGTTATAACCGATCATGTTGTCCCAGACGATCGCGTCCACTCCCGCGTCCACCGCCAACTCCGCCTTTTTCAAGAGATAGGCACGCCAACCAGCGTCGCGGGTGTCGGCCAACCGGCGCCCCCAGGAAATGTGCAGCCGGGTCATGGTTGGGCCGGCGTAGAACATGGGTATGCCATGCATCCACAATGCATAATCCTTCGTTTCCGGGTCGTCGCGATAAGTACTCTTCCAGAACATATTGGAAGCCGACAGGTAAGCCGAGACATGGATGCCGTTCTCATGGCAGCGGGCGATCACCTTTTTTAAGTTGTCCCGATTCTCTTCCTCATCCTTACGCGACCAGCCGTTGCTCCAGGTGACCCAGATCCAGTTGAAATCCGCCTGCTTCAGCAACCCAAGCATCTGCTCGAAATTGCGGTCATAGATGTGGGCCAGCACGTCCTTCTCTTCAGGGCTGAACTTTTCGCCCCACCAGGTCCGCTCCGCCTTCCAGCTCTCGATTTGTCCGCCATCCAGCCGGATAAAACGAAAATTTCCCTGCTCCGCCCACGGTGGCACGTCTTCCGGCTTGGCGTGATAGAGTTTTGGTGCCGGCTCAAAGCACGGCGTGCAGCTGAGCAGCAGGGACGCGGCGATCAAACCAGTCAGCCCGATACTTCTTACCAATTGGACAGGCCGCATACTTCCTTTCGTCTGAAACGACTAAGATTGCCAGGCTGGTCGTAGCATTGGAGGCCGGCAGAGACTGTTGCCCGGCTGCGGGTCTCCAATGCCGCTCAGATCCTGCAGCTTGTGGACGCGGCCGCCATCGCGGCGCGCGTTTCCGCCGGGGACGGTTTATTTCTCGTCCTGGCGGCTTTGTCGAGGCGCAACCTCACCATAAGAATCAAACACAACAATCCCATCGCCTTCCAGAAAAGCGATCGCACGCGTCGGCACAGTCCCAGGGTCAATCCTGCCCCAGCTGCAAGCCCGAGTAGCCGAGCGACAATCATGTTTCCGGCTTCATATGTGCCGAAGTTTCCCGGATTCAACGCGCCAACGACATTAACCAACTTCGTGAAAGCCTCAAGCACGAATGCTTTGAGTATCCCGGCTCTCGCGCCCATGAAGTGCAACAGAAGATACACCTCCAGGATTGCCATAGCATGACATGCCAGGTTGAGAATCAGACTCGCCCAGAACATTTTGGGAGTCTCGCGGTAGAAGCTAAAAAGTGTGCACTCGGCGGAGTCGATAACCGATTGCTTCCCGCGCAGCCAATTTCTAAACCACGGCAGATTTCCTATCGCGCGTGCAGCGGAGGACAGCACCGGCCAGCGCTTTCGAAACGCCAGGGCAGTTAATACCAGCAATGCGGCTAAGGCACCGGCAAACAGAAACGCAAACACTCGCCAGGTTCCAGAAAGCGACAGCAGAAAGATAGCTGCAACAATTCCCGTTATGCTCACCAAAGCTGAGGTTACGATGTAGAGTCCACGATCAAGCGTCACCGACGAAATGCTACTGGCGACCGGCAGCGCGGATCCCAACAAATACACTCGCGCGGTCTCTCCGAGCACTTGACCCGGCAGACCAAAGCTTCCTATCGCCTCCGAAACGAGCCGAAGGGCAAACATGCGTGCGAACGAAACGCCGCGAAGGTCGCAAAGAAATGTGAGACGCCGGGCCAACGTCTTCGTGAGGTGAGAGATCCCTCCCAAAGCAACAATCAGACCCAGCCCCCATCCGACTGTCTTCAGCTGATCAACCACTCCGGACGGTCCCGCTCTACGTATGAGAAAAACCAGCAAGGCGAGACCGAGGAGAGCGACCGAGAGGCGAACAAGCTGCCGAAATTGCACATGCGATCTAGACATCGGTGATCTTCATACGCGTACTGTGGGCAAGTGTCTAGCAATCGTGATGAGCTTCACAATCTAAAATCGACTTTGCCCTGAAACTCTGTCCTACGCTGTTGCACAATATGTAAAGTGGCCGTGATCGGTAGCGGGCGTTACCGTTTCCTTTTACTCGTGCTGAACTGCTCCTGATCCGTACTGAGTTGCTCCTGATCCGTACTGAGCTGCTCCGAGTGTTTACCTCTGCTTGTGAGCTTGGCCAGGATGAACTCTTGGGCCAATCCAAGTGCAACATGGATACCCATGTCAGTCCCAAAACTCTTGAACACAAGCCCAGCACCACGATTCGATTCTGGGTAATAGGTGTTCGCAAGGGAAGCTGAAATCAAGGCACCGCCGATCTGAGAGTAGTTCGGCTGCGACGCTCCGTTATCCCCCTTACAAACAAACGGAGCTAAGATGGCATGGCCAGCCCGAGACCATTTTGTCCCGCTGCCCTGATAGAAATAGCGAGGATCCTGGTGCAGGAGCGATGGCAGAATAGCGTTACTAAACAACATCTCGCTGGAGCCGCTGGCGAGGCTAGCTCCAAACCGCTTACCATATCCTTCTGCACCTAGGGGCCAGTTAGGGGTGTTAGCGGCCTGCTGGATGCCGGCCCACGAAGATTCCAGAATGAAGAACGTCGGGTGAGTGAGACCTTTGTATGCAAGATGGAACTTCATCGCCGCGGTAAGTGGCTCAGGGTGAGACTCATAAGTCACGTACATATTCGGTATGAAACGCAAACTGCGCTGCTGCTCTTCAGCTTTGAACTGCTGTTGAGCAACTTCCTTCGAGGAATAGCCCACCGTGACTGCCCGCTCCACAGCGGGAATACGGAGCTTAACGTCGGTTAAGGTTTTGTCCTGCCCGGGTTCGACTGTAACGGACGAGTTCCACTCTGCAAACCCTTGAGCAGTGACGCTGACCTGATAGGCAGCTCCCGGCGTGACGTCGTGGAATGCAAATGTTCCGTCGTCCTTGGTCACAACTGTGAGAGGATTGGTGGCCGGCGCTTGAAGGGCTACGGTGGCATTGGGAATCGGATCGTTGTCGATATCGACCACCGTGCCCAAGATGCTTCCTGTTTTCGTATTTGCCGGTTGAGTAGACTGTGCGGATGCGCGCGCAACAAGGAGCGGTCCACCGGTCAGAACGATCAGCAGCAAAATGTGTTTTATATTCATTGACGCTCCTACTTGCCAGCTTAGCCTCTGGAAAGGGTGAAATTGATGGTTATCCGGGAGTCAACTTCGACCGGTTTTCCATTTAACAGGTACGGCCTATAGCGCCACTGCTTCACCGCATCGATGGCGGCCTGGGCGAGTATTGGCAAGCCGCTCTCGACTCGTACGTCCTGCACGCTACCATCCTTGCCAATGACGGCCAGCAGTACGACGGTCGCTTCAATCCGCGCCCGGCCAGCCTCAGGCGGATAGGTCGGCGGAACGTCATGGATCAGGTTGGCCTCAACTATCTTGGGGGCGAGACGGACTCTCCTGATGGGCGCCGGCTCGGACGCCTTAGCGAGAACGGGTGCACCGCGCGTACTACCCAGCACGTCCCCAAACACTCCACCGGGAATTCCACCGACTACGCCGCCAGGAACTCCCCCGACCACCCCGCCAGCAGCGGCAACCGGAGTTGAAGCCGGTTCTTGTGTCTTGTGCACTGGGCTCGGAATGCGGGGGCTTGATGAGGTGTAGGTCGGGGTGGAGGTGGGTGCGCGAAACGTTGTGGCCTTGGAAGCCGCGGCCGCCGGCGGAGGCGCATATAAGAGGGTTACCGTTTCCCTCTTGGGCAGCGTAGCGGTGTGAAACAACGGAACGACAACTAACGTTGCCAGGACGAGCAACTGCGGGAGTAGTGATCCAGCTGTTGCCCAAGGATTTCGCAATCGTAAAGTCCCACCCGATGCAATGAGGCTGTCCTTAAATAAGCAAGTTTCTTCTTCTTTTCTTTGCAGGTTGCAAGAGGCGGGAAGCTGTTTTTCCTTTTGCGCCGGAAATGCTGAAACCCGTGAACCAATCCGTACCCCTGGCCTCCGCGATGGCGGATACGGGATGTAATGGATTAAGTCCGACGGGTGGTCAAAAGTTGACATAGCAAGTTGGTTCCTTTCCAAGCAGCCTGCTCAAGCTGTCCTGGAGCTCGACCCTTCAACTGAGTTCATCCCTCAAAATGCAGGTCAGTTGCCAATTCGCACCCTTACTTAAGTTCTTTGTCCTTCGGTCAATGCCCACGTTCTGCTGGCTTGCTGAAGTGACCTCTCGCGGGCACAGCCGCAATATGGGCAGCGATGCCGGAATCGCAAAACGGCCCATGTCAATGCAATGCAGCGAGTTGCAGCCCAGCATCTTTGGCGAGCCAACTGCACTAGCACGGCTGGAAAACGTACCTGACCGAGCTGTTTATGAACGAAGCGCCATCCTGAGGGGTGCTCCAGCGGCGAAACAGGAAAAAGGTGAACTATGCAAAAGCTCAACGTAACCACGACCATTTCCATTGTTGTTCCTTTCCACAATGAAGAGGCTAACGTCACTGAAATGTACTCTCGCTTGTACGCAGTGATGGAAAGCTCAGGTTGGGAATATCAATTCATTTTTGTAGATGATGGAAGCACTGATCTCACCTACAAGTTGCTAAAGGAACTTGCGGTGATCGACCCTCATGTGGCGATCGTCAAGTTGCGTCGCAACTTCGGACAGACCGCAGCGTTGGCTGCTGGCTTTGCGCGATGCACCGGGGAATACGTCATCGCCATGGATGGCGACCTTCAGCATGATCCCGCCGACATTCCCAAATTCCTGGAGAAGCTGAAAGAGGGCTACGACGTAGTCAGCGGTTGGCGCAAGCACCGCATCGACAATTTGTTATTGCGAAGAATTCCTTCTCGCTGCGCCAACTGGCTGATGGCAAAGCTCAGCGGCGTGAATATTCACGATTTTGGAACAATCTTCAAGGCGTACCGGCGTGAGCTGCTTTCTCAATTACCGCTCTATGGAGAGATGCACCGGTTTATCCCGGCTTTGGCTTCAGGGTATGGCGCATCAATCTGTGAAATTCCCATCCATAACGAGAACCGCAAGAACGGGGAATCGCATTACGGCATATCCTGCACCTTCCGGGTTTTGTTCGATCTCATGACCATTCGATTTCTGCTGCGTTACATGTCGCGCCCGCTTCACTTCTTCGGCCGGCTCGGGCTCATAAGCATGATGGCGGGGTCGGCGATTGCGTTTTGGCTCGTGCTTTTGAAGTTCGTTCTTGGAATGAGCATCGTGCAAGAACACGGGCTATTGATAGTTCTTGCTGTAGTCCAGATTCCGGTGGGCCTGCAATTAGTCGCCCTGGGACTGCTTGGTGAGTTGCAAGTCTGGCAGTACTTCAATCCCTCTGCGCGCAAACCTTACGCCGTCTCCGAAGTCATCGATTTCCCGACGCCCATGGCGGCGGACTAGGCATACCTGTGTCGGATGACATTCGAGCTCGCTCTTTTGACTGGCGGTGGGACGCCGCCATTGCCCTCCTGCTCGCGCTGCTGGCATTTGCCGTTCGCATCGATCGCATCGGATTCAACAGTTTGTCGGAGGATGAATCGGCAAAGTGGCTGGCTGTGAAGGAGTATCGTCAGGGTCACTTTGCAGGGGTCAACAGCGAGCATCCGATGCTGCCAAAATTGCTCGAGTGGGCCAGTCTGGCGACGGGAGAGCGCTGGGAACGCGTCGCCTCATTCCATCGCTGGCGGTCCATGAATGCTGAGGGTTGGCTTCGATTGCCGAATGTGCTCTTCGGTGCAGCCACAGCCGCAATCCTTTACTTGTTCTGTCGTCAGATGATGGGGGTTGCCGGCTCCTTTGCAGGCGGGTTCCTTTTGGGCGGTTGGGCCATTGCCGATCGCATTGAATCGGCTAGCCAAGGAGGAAACGCCGGTCACGTTCTTCACCTTGCTGGCTTGTTACTGCTACTGCCGGGCGAAACAGGCAACGACGGAGACGGGCACTCGCCGATGGCACGGCCTGAGTGGCTTCATTTTTGGCCTCGCTATGGCCTCACAATACCTGATTCACCTATTCGGGCTGAACGCACTGGCATGGCATTTGGCAGGACGAAGAGGGCTGGACCATAAGCCAATCAAGTCACATACCGTCCCCTTTTTCCTCCTGTTGGCCGCCGGCCTTTTGCTGGCAAATCCGGTGATGGTTTCGCCGGCAAGTTGCCGTTGGGCGATTCATTGGCTGCAACATTATGGTGTCCAGCATACTGGCTATGACTTCGCTGGCAAGCTGTATCCAAACTTTCCTTCGCGTTTGTTTTCCGGTGTGCCATGGTACTTCTATTTCTGGCTGCTGCTGGTAAAAACGCCTCTCCCAATTTTGTTGGTGATGGTCGTTGGCAGTGTATTGCTCATGCGTGATCGCCAAACCCTCGCCTCGTGCTTTTTCATCGGCCTCGGACTGGTGCAACTGCTGGCGCTCTCGATTTGTGGAGCAAAGTGGATGCGCTATTCGCTTCCCTTCCTGCCCTTTCTATTCCTGGCTGCTGGCTATGCGGTGCAACAGATCTGGCACTACGCAAGGGAGAAAAAGATGTTACCGATAGCCGCCGGTATGATGGCGATCATTCTCTATGGGTGGCCGTTGGTAGAACTACATGGTTGGAAGCCCTACTATCCGTTCTATCTGAACTCGATTGGGGGAGGAGCAAGCAATATTACCCGATACTTTGCGCCCGATGAAGTTTCAGAATTTGATACGCGTGAGGTCGCCCAAAAAATCTGTCCCACTGCGCCGAGGGGGCTGCGGCTCGCAACCGGCAGACCGTTGAGCATGACCTACTATCTTGCGAGCTGCGGGCGCTCCGACATTCAAATTGCGCCACTTTACGATCCCGCATATGTGCCCCGGGCGGGGGACGTAATCGTCCTTGAGCCATCGCGTCGATTTGTCGAGACGCAACGATTTTTCGATCTTCTTCCGGACTCCGGCATGCCTCATCGCGAAGTCCATGTGGGACCCGTACTGGCGAGTACGATTTACCGATTTCAGCCATCCACGCTGGCGCAAGCTAACTTCCGCCAGCAGAAGGCACTTAGCCAGTTGGGAAGGCCGCAACCCTCACCCGAAACAGATCCTCACCCAGGCCGGGCGCGTGCGCAAACGGCTTCCTTGTGGCGGCTTGTTGACAGGCGACAACCATGACAACCTTTGGTCGAAGCCGCAAGCCCCACGTTGTCTGTCGGCAGTATAGGAAGTCTTTGCAACGCTGCACAAAGGCTTCGTGCTGATTTAGCGTCGGCTTCAGAGTCCATCTTAGAAGTTGATCTCCGTCATCCGCGCCCCGTTAGGGCCCGTGTGCCTATCAAAATCGGTCTTCGAGAAGCTTGGGTGGACGATCTTATTCTGAATGAGCGGCTCGGCCGACACTGTTGCGTGAGATCGACGAAGCCATCCAGCGACCACATGAGAGCAGCGACCACGGCATGGTCTGATCACAATGATGCTTTTATGAATGCATCTGTCTTCGCTTCAAGGGCTTGCGGGCAACTCTAGATTGGGCACTTATGTACTTGACTCGACCACGCCTTTTGGAACCGGCAGATCGCGTTCCGACCGCCTGGTCTTCAGATCGTCGATGTCGCCTTCGTAAAGGCGCCCTGGAAGGCCTGCTTCCAAGCGGCCCTCCGTCAACGGCACCTTAATACTGTCGCAGGTCTTCTACGGCTTTTTGAATTGTGATCAGCGACAATTAAAGTTCCCGGACAGCCTAACGAGAATGGCGACATCGAACAGCGACATTATCGGCTGCAGCGGGCGGATTCATCTTCTCGACTGCCGTCCACGAGCGGGTGCACGAATCGTCGATGACTTCGGCCCAGATTCTGGTGATACTTTTGGGGATACTTTGTTCCGGAAATCCATGCACCGCAATGCAGCACAATGCAACCGATGAAGGTCCATTAAGCTATTGCATGCGTTATAGTTATTCGGTTTCTTGCGACATGGTGCAGCCCTGTGCAAAACAGTCTAAATAGGACTCAAAATCCGCCGACCTTCGGGTCATGGGGGTTCGACCCCCCCTCCCGGCACCATAACCAAGCATCAGCGGGTTGCAGTGGAATGTTTTCCACCGGCGAAGCGGCCCCGGGTGATCGCGGGCCGGCGGTTTCCGATTCTTACGCGGACGTGGGTTTAGAACGCGGTGATTCTTGCCGTGAATTGCACCTGCCGCACGCTGCCGAACTCGTTGGTGTTCGGTGCGAAAAACGCCTGGCCAGCGCTATAGATCGGCGTCGCAGGCGTTCCGAAGACGCTGATTGCGTACCGACCAAAGTTGCGATTCGAAGCATTCGTCACGTTGAAAATGTCCATGAAGAGGTCCAGGTGGTGACCCTCCCCGCGCAAGGGGATGTCTTTGACAAAGCGGATATCGAGATCGAAGAACGATGGCTGCCGCAAGCTGTTGCGCTGCACCGCCAGGCCATTGAGGATGGCGCGATCATTCCAATCGTTGGCGTCGTTTTGCATGTCGAATCCGATGATCGGCGTGTAGGGCAGTCCCGAGCGCGCGAACAGAATCGGATTGAACTTGAAGCCCAGCGGCAGGTTGGTAATTGCGCTCAAGTTGAAACTGTTGCGGACATCAAAATTAGAATAGGCTGCGTCGGCAGCGAGATTGAACGGATTCAGTACCGACATCAGCGGGAACGGACCGTAGTTGGAATCGTCATCGCGCGCGCGCGCCAGGGTGTAGTTGGCCGAGATCTGCGAACGGTGCGGCAGTTGGAAGGTCGCCGTCCACAGCATTCCGTCGTAGGACGAATGGGCGGAGGACTGATTCACCAGCAACTGCCCGATGTTGGGATCGGGCCGCATCGCGGGAAAGATGGGCAGGCCACTCGGGTCATAGGTCGGCGGAAAGAGATTTTGGTTTAGCAGCACCTGCAAGTCCCAGGTGCTGTTGTGTACATAGCCCGCCGCGACATTGATCTTCGGGGTGAACTGCTGTTCGATGCTGCCGGCTACCTGAAAGGATCGCGGGTTGTGGAAGTTGGGCGAGACCCCCACGACCAGCGCGGCCGGGGTTGTGAGTCCAGCCGGAGGTGCAACAAACGATGTGTAATTGCCACCTCCCGTGACTAACGGCAGAATCTGCGGGTCGAAGTAGCTGTCCGCGACCACGGTGTTCAGCGCGTTGTCGGTAAACACCCGTTGAAAGAGGTCGGCCGGTGTGGGCGCGTCATAGAGTCCAGCCGACAACCGCACCACAGTATTCGACGCCGGATTCCAGGCTAGACCCAGCCGCGGCTGCCATTGGCTGAGATCGTTGGGAATATACGTGGTCGCACGGATCGCCGGATTGGGAAGCGACGGCTGCGGGTTCCATTGACCATCCCAGCGCAATCCCGCAGTTACCGTCAGCTTGCTGGTCAGCGGAACCTTGGCGTCCACATACAGGCCGAGTTCGCGCACCGCGCCACGGTAATACGGATCTCCCGTGTAAAACGTCTGCTGGTAGCGGCGAGGATCGCCCGCCAGATAATCCGCCAGCGAATTGAAATCGAATTGCCCGTTGAGATTGGCTTCCTGACGCAAGGTCGCGGGGTTGTAGCCAAAATCGACGCCGAAGTGCAGCACCATGCCGGCGCGCGTGATCGCCAAGTCGTCACTGTAGCGATTGATATTCGAGGTGTACGCCTGGTTGGCAAGAGCATTGCCGCCAAGCATGCCGAAGCCGTTGATGATGAACTCCGGGCCGGTCGAGTTGGGGGTGAGCGTGCGCTGGTCCTGCGCCCATTGCGCGAGGAACTGATTCACCATGTCCGAGCCGAAGACAGTAGTTAGGTTCCCACGCACCCAATAGCTATTGCCGGTGAGCGCCGCGGCGTTATCTGCCGGAGCGATGCTGCGGGTCGAGGTGTTGATATTGCTCGCGTTCACCCGGTTAAAGTTGAAAGCCAGGCTAAGCGTATTGGCCGGGTTGAGCAGAAAATCGGTGCGGGCGAAGACCGAAGTCGGATCGCTGGTGCCCACGGTTTGCCTCTGCAATGCAGCTAGTGAAGCGGGAATGACGGTTCCCGGTGGCTGCGGTTCGAATTGGGTCCAGAACGGAATGTTCAGGAAATCCTGCTCGGCTCCGACATAGAAGTAGGCTTTGTTCTTCTTGATGGGACCGCCAATCGAGCCGCCGAACTCGTTCTGCGCGTTGTCCAGCGTGTGCCCGAAGGGATCACTCGCCGTCCACGATGGGCGGCCGATGAAAAACGCTTCGCCGTGGTACTTGTTGCTCCCCTCCTTCGTAACAACGTTCACGAAACCTGCGTTCGTGCCGCCGACCTCAGCCGTGGCCCCAGCGTGGACAATCTGAAACTCGCGAACCACGGTCTGCGGGAAAAACAGCGACCCGTCTTGCGAGCCACGTTGCCCGCCGTTCAGGGGATCGGTAAAGTCGAAGCCATCGACGGCGGCGCTGAAATCGATGGGCCGCTGGCCGACGAAAATAACTCCGGAATAGTTTGGCGCTGGCTGAATGCCGGGCGCCAATTGCGTGAATTCGGTGAAGTCGCGGTCGCGGTTGGGGAGATAGGTTACGGTCAGGCCCGCGAGGGTGTTGCTCACCTGAGGTGTCTCTTTATTCACCTCCGGTGGCAGGGTATTGCCCTCAACCATTGGGCCATGGCCTGTCACCGTCACGTTTTCTGAGGTTGCGGCCACTCCCAACTTGATGGTGAGCTGAACGCTGCTGCCGATGCCGACCATCACGCGCGCCGGCTTCTTCAGGGTAAAGCCCGGGGCCTTTACGTCCACCATGTAAGCGCCGGGATTCAACATAGTCGCGGTAAAACTGCCCGAGTCCGACGTGGTCAACTTGCGAGTCGAAGCGAAGTCGGCACTGCGAATCGTGACCCCCGCTCCCGGCACGGCATTGCCCTGCTGATCGGTTACTTCGCCGCTGATGGATCCCAGCGCCGATGCCGATTGTGCTACAGCTAAGGATGACCAGGTGATCAAGAAAAGGACGGAGAAGATGCCGACTTGCGGCAGTGAGGCACACAGCAGGCAAGAAAGTCTACGCAAGAGATTTCCACCAGAAAGACATGAACAACACAGGATTCTTTTCCACCCCTGCCGCTACATTCACTGAAGCACGAAGCCAGGAGCTCAGGTTTGGCAGCCCCCTGCCCTCCGTGCCTCAGTGGTAAGAGCGGTTAGAACGAGAAGCGTGCCAGGAACTGCATTTCGCGCGGGGGTCCAACGTTGGCCAATCCTCCCAGCGGCTGTCCAAACGTCGCTACCGGCAGACCATTGGCGTTGTTACCGTAAACCCCGTTCAAACTGTAGAGGTTGAGGTGATTGAAGGTATTAAACGACTCCGCGCGTAGCGTCATATTGACCCGTTCCGCCAGCTTTACGAGCTTCTCCAAGGCGAAGTCGAAATCATAGATGGCTGGCGCCTGGCCGGCATTGCGGCCGATAACCGCGCCGTTGATTACAGGCCGGTCCGTCGTATCGGTGTCGCCGCTGTTGTTGGCGCCGGTGGTGATGTTGAACGGGAATCCAGAGGCGGCCTGCACCCAGGACATGATCGTGAAATTCCACGGCAAGGTGTAGGTGGCGCTCAGTGATGCATTATGGGTCTGGTTCAGCAGGCTGGTCGCCTTCTCGCAAGCCACCAGGCAACTCCAACTGTTCGGGTTCTGGCCAATACCATCCCATTCGACCGTGTTGCTATCGTGCGACCACGTGTAGGTCAGCAACGCCGACAGGCGATGGGTCAACTGCTTGGTCACCTTTACCTGAAGCCCGTCGTACCAGGCCGCGCCATAATTTACATACTGGATTACGTTCTGGTAGCCTCCGGGAACCGGAACAATCGGCCGCGTGGCATTGGCTGCCGGAACCGACCGAACTTGTCCCGGAGCGGTGCGGTCAAAGGGCGCTGGAGCATTCAGATCGAACGGCTGCTCGATGTGAATGGTGTGCGAGCCGATGTAGTCTAGAGCCAAAATCCATCCCATTCCGAGGTCATGTTCCATGCCCAGGTTCCATTGCTGCGTATAAGGGTTCTGGAAATTGTTGTCGCAGAAGTGGAGCTGATCTACGGGCAGAAATTGGTTCAGGTAATTGCACTGCCCCGAAAGAACGGTAATGTTTCGCGCGGGGAGTAAAGCACCGGAAGGAAATGTAATCGGCGAGAAGCTGGTGGGAAATCCCAGGCCACCGGGAACCGCAGTGTAGGTGAAGGCGCCCTGCGGGCCACCAATGGCGGCGCCTGCGTACAGGTCGGCACGTTCCTCGGAGTAGTAGATCCCATAACCGGCACGAACCACGGTATTGCTGCCGGGCAGCTTCCATGCCAATCCGATGCGGGGCGAAAACAGGGCCGTCTGGCCGGTGAACGTCTCGCCATCCCAGCGCAGGCCAAAACTCAGGTTCAGGTTATGGGCAAGGTTCCAGTTGTCCTGCGCGAATAAGCCATACAGCGTGTCGTAGACGTGGTAGCTCTGGTTGCCGAACGACTGCGTGAACTGCAGCGCAATCGGTGGCGCACCGGCAGGCGAACCCGGCGGTGGCAGCGCTGGATTGTAACCCAACAATGTCGCAACGGGGATCGTTTTGTAGGCGGGATTGATCTGGAACTGTCCGTCGAGATACCCGGTGCCGAATTCCTGTCCAAACCCTCCGGAATAAGAATTCGTGACGTCGACGCCGAACTTTAGCTGATGTCGGCCCCGGCTCATGCTCAGCGTGTCCGACCATTCATATTGGTGATTCGAGAGGTTGGCAAACCGCGAGTCGCCATAGGTGTAATAGCCGGACACAAACACCTGCGGTTGTGGAGTGACCGGTGTGAACTGGGTGATGGGCGAGCCTAGCAGAAATTCGAAGCGCGCATCATTCACTGTGTTGCTGTTGATAAATGCGTCGTCGTCCACCTCCGCCTGGTACGTGTTGCGCGCGAACACACGCGCAGATGCAGGCAGATTGGTGCCGCTGACCGCATCCTGCGGATTGCTGTCGCTGAAGCGGTCGAAGTTGGCCCGCACCATCAGCCGGTTGTTCTGGCTGATCTGCTGATCCAAACGCGCAAGAAACAGGGTTTGGCCAAACGTTCCGTTGTAGAGCGCACCGGGATCCACCGGCGAAGTGATGACCGCTGGCCGGTTCTGGTTGGTATACTGCGCCGCCACCATGAAATAGGTCTTGTCCTTGACGATCGGGCCGGAGAGCATGCCGCCGCCCTGGGCCCAAGTCTGCTGCGCCGCCTGGGTGGTCAGCGGAATGTTGGCATTGGAGAACGCTGGACTTCCCATGCCCACAAAATCACCATGCCAGTCGTTTGAGCCGGAGCGCGTGACCACGTTGACTGCTGTGCCGGCGTTCCATCCCCACTCCGCCGAACTGGCATTGGTATACACGGTGAACTCCTGCACCGCGGAGAACGGCAGTCCGGCGAACATTGTCTGGCGTCCCCACATGTCGTTTGCCGTGGTGCCGTCAAGCTCGTACGTGGTCTGGCGGCGGCCGGTACCGTTGATCACGAACAAGGTTTCGTTCAGAAACAAGTCGCCTGTCGTATGCGAGGGGCGCACGTTCGAATCCAGCAGCGGCAAGGTGGTGATTTTGCGCTCCAGAACCGGAGTGTCTTGGATCTTCTGCTGGCTTAACCGAGTCGACACCTCGTTCGACTCGACCGGCACGGTTGAAGTCGTGCCATAAACATCGATCTCCGTCTTCTCGGGCGCGACGGTCAGCGTGAAATCGAAAACCGCCGTCCCCAGAGCCCGCAACAGGATCTCCTTCTGCTCGGCGGAAGCGAAATGCGGCGCACTCACGGTCAGCAAGTAATGGCCGGTCAGCGGAACGCCCAAAAAGGCGTAGTCCCCCGACGCATCGGTCTGCACCGTACGCGAATAGCCGGTATTCGGGTTTTTAAGGGTGACCGGGGCCCCAGATATTGCGTTGTTCTGCGGGTCCTGGACATGCCCTCGAACCGTACCAAGATCGGTCTGAGCGGGAGCGGAGGTGATTAGCAAACAGCTTGCAAAAGTCGCCAAAAACAGCAGTCGCAAAAAACCATAGCAGTTTTCCATAAACGCGAAATGCTATGTGACAGCTAGAACTACTACCATACATAGTATTTCTGGCATTGTTCCGGAGGGTCGAGATCGGAAAGCCCGCGTCAAATGATCGGCCTGCACGCCCATTCCGAGCCGCGAAGCGCCATGCTCCTGGCCAGGAGCGCGCTTCGACCACAAAGTCATTGCTTCCTGGGCACTAATGATTACACTGTGACCATGAAAACTATAATGCTTGCTGTCATGGTCATCATTGGCGTAAGCGCTCTCCCCGCACAAAACTCCAGTGCGAGTTTCGACTCCAGCAATCCTTTTTACGCCCCCAGCACGTTGCCCTTTCAGGCGCCTCCGTTCGACAAGATCAAGGATTCGGACTACCAGCCCGCCATGGAAGCTGGAATGGCGCAGCAACTGAAGGAGGTCCAGGCCATTGCCGACAATACGGCGCCGCCGACTTTTGAAAACACCATCGTGGCTCTGGAAAAGAGTGGTCAATTGTTGCAGCGGGTGGGGCAGGTGTTCTTCAACGTGGTCGCCGCAAACAGCGATCCTACAATGTTGAAAGTCAGGTCCATCGAGGCCCCCAAACTCTCGGCCCACCAGGATGCGATTTACCTGAATACGAAGCTGTTTGAGCGCATAGCCACCATCTACAAGGAGCGCAACTCGCTCAAACTCGATCCGGAATCGTTGCGCCTGGTGGAGTGGGACTACAAAGAGTTCGTGCACGCGGGAGCCAACCTCAGCCCGGCGGACAAGGCTACTCTGAAGAAGCTCAACGAAGAGATCGCAACCCTTTCCGACGACTTCCAGACGAAACTGCTTGCCGCCACCAAGGACGGCGCTTATGTCACCTCGAACAAAGCCGCATTGGCTGGCTTGACCGATGCCCAGATCAACGCTGCAGAGGATGCGGCCAAGGGTCGCAAGCTTAACGGCTTCGCCATTCCGCTGCAGAACACCACGCAGCAACCCGATCTGGCGTCTCTAAGCGACCGTTCCACCCGCCAGGCGATATTCGAGAACTCCTGGAATCGCACGGAACGCGGCAATGCCAATGACACGCGAGCAGTCATCGCAAAGATTGCGCAGCTTCGAGCGCAGAAGGCCAAGTTGCTGGGTTTTCCCGACTTCGCCGCCTGGAGCATTGAAGACCAGATGGCCAAAACTCCGCAAGCGGCGCTGAAGTTCATGGACGCGCTGGTGCCCCCGGCGACGGCACGGGCCGCCGGCGAAGCGCAGGACATTCAGGCGCTCATCGATCAGCAGAAGGGCGGTTTTAAGCTCCAGCCGTGGGACTGGGAGTTCTACTCCGAGCAGGTTCGCAAAGCCAAGTACGACCTCGACGAGGACCAGGTCAAGCCCTACTTCGAGCTGAACAACGTGCTGCAAAACGGCGTCTTCTACGCCGCCAACCAGCTCTACGGCATCACCTTCAAGGAGCGCAAGAACCTTCCGGTGTACGACCCCAGCGTGCGCGTGTTTGAGGTATTCAACGCCGATGGCAGTCCGCTGGCGCTTTTCTATTGCGATTACTTCAAGCGCGACAATAAGCAGGGCGGCGCCTGGATGGACAACTATGTTGGACAGTCGAAGCTGTTGGGCACTAAGCCGGTGGTCGTGAATGTTGCCAATTTCGCTCCGCCGGCCCCGGGCGAGCCTGCGCTGCTTACTTCCGACGATGTGACGACGATGTTCCACGAATTCGGTCACGCCCTGCACGGCATGTTCGCCGACACCGAATATCCCAGTCTCTCCGGCGCTGCCACGGCGCGAGACTTCGTCGAGTTTCCATCCCAGTTCAACGAACATTGGGCCACCTACCCTGCGGTCTTCCAGCACTATGCGAAGAATTACAAGACCGGAGCGGCCATGCCGGCGGAGCTGGCGGAGAAGATCAAGAAAGCCAATACTTTCAACAAAGGCTACGACATGACCGAATTGCTGGCTGCCGCCGAACTCGACATGAAGTGGCACATGCTTCCGGCAAGTGCGCCGTTGCAGCAGCCCGACAGTTTCGAGAAAGAAGCTTTACAGCAAGTCCATCTGTGGATTAGTTATGTGCCACCGCGCTATCGTTCCAGCTATTTCGCCCACATCTGGGGCGGCGGATACGCGGCCGGATACTATGCTTATCTTTGGACCCAGATGCTGGCCGATGACGCTTACCAGGGCTTCGAAGAGCACGGCGGCCTCACGCGCGCCAATGGCGATCGCTTCCGTGCGATGGTGTTGTCGCGAGGCAATACGAAAGACCTTGAAAAGCTCTATGTCGACTGGCGCGGGGCGAAGCCGAGCATCGAACCCATGCTGAAGTACCGGGGTTTGGTGCCGGAAGGAAGCTCCAAGTAGCCCAACGGCCTCGACGGGGGGTCCAGTTTCGGTGTCAGCATCGATCGGGCTGGGCCTCCTCGCTACCTTAGAACCCTGCACCTTGCTGGGGTTACGCATTGCGCGAGGGCGTCCCCGTTGCAAGCGGCTGCGGAGGAATCGGATCAGGGCGACTCAGTGACTCGTCAGCCCCGCAATCGTACCGAAAAGCCGTCTCCGATTTGACTCAGCGGCTCGCGACAAGTGATCGATCGCGGAACGTTCACTGCGTCCCCCCCTGACTCTGCGTCACCACCGGCAGTTGGATGTAGCTCTCTTCCCCAGGTGCGTGATAAATGCGCTGAACCGCTTTCTTGTAGTCGGCAGGCTTGGCCCAGAAGATATTCTGGACAAAGGTCTGCGGATTGCGATCATAGAGCGGGAACCAGCTTGACTGGATCTGCACCATGATCTTGTGTCCCGGCAGGAAGACGTGGTCTGTCGTAGGCAGAGTGAACTGGTAAAGCAGCGGCTTGTCGGGTGTGATGGCTTGCGGATTGGTCAAGCTTTCGCGATAGCGGCCGCGAAAGATGTCGGCGGAGATCATCAGTTGATAGCCGCCCAGCTTGGGCTCCGGCGCGAATTCATCGGGATAGACATCGATCAGCTTCACTACCCAATCGGAGTCGGTGCCGCTGGTGGAAGCCACAAGGTGCACCACCGGGCGACCGGCGATCTTCAGCGGCTCAGTCAGGGTGTCAGAAACGAAGGACAACACATCGCCCCTTGATGACACGTGGCGCTGGTCGCTCACCAGCCAGGTCGGCCAGGTGGAATTTTCGGCGTATCCAAAGTGCTGCACCGGCCGCGGCAAGTAGGGAACGGGCTTGGCTGGATCAGAGACATATTCCTCGTAGGTGGCGCCGCTGGCTGGCGGGGCGCTGAAGGCGAGCTTGCGGCCCGGTTCGAGGTACAGGGGCTGGCGCGTGATAGTGCATCCGGGGCCCCCATCGAGCGCTGCTGGAGCCTGGCCCGAGCGAAGTCGAGGGGCGATTGTTACGGTGGAAAGGCTGGGACAGCCCGCCGGCCAAGCTGGCAGGCTTAGCCATTTGTTGGTTCCAGTCTCGTAGGCGGTTACGGGCGCAAGGTCCGCTTGGGGCGCGCCGTCCTTCAAATATTGCGCCAGAAATGGAGCCAGGATTTTCTCGCGAAAGTCCAGTGCCGTGTCGGTAGGGAACTTCAGCGCACCGAGGCTGCTGCCGTCCGCGATTTCCTGGGCGTGATGCCACGGACCCAGCACGAGAAAGACTTTATCGTTGTGTTGGTCCTTCGGCTTGATGGCGCGATAAACGGCCAGGGCTCCATAGATGTCCTCCTGGTCCCAGAGGCTATCCACGAGCAGCACCGGCACCTGCAGCGGCTGCGCGGCCAGCAGCTTGTCCACCGCCTGGTCCTGCCAGAATTTGTCATAGGTGGGATGGGCGACCACCTTGTGCCAGAAGCCGGTCTGCTGCAGTCCATGAAGCAGACCCATCTCACCGGCTGAACCGGCGGCCATCCAGGCGTCGTAATCATCGGCGTAGCCCGACCACCAGGGCGGGCCATTTCCGCGCGCCGCTTCTTGTTCCTGAAAGTAAGGCTCCATCTGTTCACGGAATGCGCCGTAGTGAAACCAGTCATCGCCCACCCAGCCATCGACCATGGGATTCATCGGCACCACGACTTTGAGCGCGGGATGCGGATGAAACATCGCCATCAGCGTGGTCCATCCGTCGTAAGAAATTCCCAGCACGCCCACTTTGCCGTTGCTCTCGGGAACGTTTTTCACCAGCCAGTCGATGGTGTCGTAGATGTCGGTGGAATCGTCTACCGGCGTCGGATTCAGCGGCCCGCGCAGAGGACGATTCATCAGGAAGTCGCCTTCCGAGCCATACTTGCCGCGCACATCTTCCACCACGCGAATATATCCGCCCGCGACGATCACATCGGTGGGATTGTCGTAGCCTTCCAGCGTGCGTGCCAGATCAGGGCTAGCCGCGTGGCCGACTTGCGACTCAGCGTCGTAGGGCGTGACGGTCAGCAGCATCGGCGCGTTTTTCGCGCCTTTAGGGATGAGGACGACCGCGTGAAGCTTCACTCCATCGCGCATCGGGATCATCACTTCGCGCTTGGTGTAGTTGAAGCTGGTAGTGACTTGCGTGAAGTGCGCGGGGATTTCACTGGGAAGATCGGGATATTTTTCGCCAGACGAAGGCGAGATTTGCGCCATTGCGGGCGCGATGCAGGCGACCAGCAACATCAGCAGACGAGTGCGTTGGAATAAGACCATCCCGGGCATACCTCGCTATACAGCCGCCTAGGATATTGCTTGCGAGAGGGACATGCAAATGCGGAGGGAAGTCCTGGTTTAATGCTTTGACCAGCCGAAGACCTTGCTGAGCTTGATGGTAAAGCCGTTGCGATCGTTCAGTTGGTGAAGGTTAAGCATATAGCGATAGCCCACGTCGAGGGCGGCGCTGTTGGCAAAGTACCAGCGGAATCCCCAGTTGCCATCGACCGGATCGTTCGGGCCAAGCGAGGTGTTTTCCGTGTCGATGCCGATCGTGCGTCACGGATGCAGGTGTGAGTCGAGCGAGGCGTTTTTCTATCTAATGTTGTTATCTAACCAGAACGCAATCTCCGCGTAATCGAAAAGGGTGTGACGATGGCGAAGCCCACATTATTAACGGTTGATGACGATCCCAACGTCTTACGCGCGATTGAGCGCGACCTGCGCGCCCATTACGGGGAAAGCTATCGTGTGCTCCGTGCCAATTCTGGAGACGCGGGGCTCGAACTGCTGCGCGAGCTGAAGGTACGCAACGACGCGGTTGCGCTCTTGCTGGCCGATCAGCGCATGCCGCAGATGGACGGCATTGGGTTTCTCAACGAGGCGAAAAAACTCTATCCCGATTCCAAGCGGGCGTTGCTCACCGCTTATGCGGACACCAGCGCCGCCATCAATGCAATCAATGAAGTCAACGTTCATTATTTTTTCCTGAAACCATGGGACCCGCCCAGTCAGCATCTGTATCCCGTGCTCGATGATCTGCTGGAGGACTGGGCGGCGTCCTATCGGCCACCTTACGAGGGAATTCGTGTGCTGGGCACGCGCTGGTCTCCGCGCGCCTATGAGGTGCGAGACTTCCTGGCGCGCAATCATGTTCCGTATCAGTGGATCGATGTCGAGCTGGCCTCGGAAGACCCCGAGGTGAAGCAGCTCATCGCCTCGCTGGGCGATCAGGCCGGCAACTTGCCGCTAGCCTTGTTCCCGGATGGCACGCGCATGTTTCAATCAACTCCTGCCGAACTGGCTGACAAGATTGGCTTACGCACTCGCGCTGAAACCCAGTTCTACGACCTTGCCATCATTGGTGGCGGTCCCGGCGGGCTGGCTGCAGCCGTCTATGGCGCCTCCGAAGGTCTGAAGACGGTGATGATCGATCGCGAGGCTCCGGGTGGCCAGGCCGGCCTGAGCTCGCGGATCGAAAACTATCTCGGCTTTCCTTCCGGCCTGAGCGGCGCTGACCTGGCCCGGCGCGGGGTGATGCAGGCGCAGCGCTTTGGAGTCGAAATCATTGCGCCGCAGGAAGCGACCGGGCTGCGCGCGGAAGGACCGTACCGCATCGTGAAGCTGGCCAATGGCAGTGAAATCTCCTGTCATGCAGCGCTGATTGCGACCGGCGTGCAATGGCGCCGGCTGGAGGTTCCCGGCATCGATCGTCTGCAGGGTGCGGGCGTGTATTACGGCGGCGGCAGCCAGGAAGCCATCTCTTGCAAAGGTGAGACCGTCTACATCGTGGGCGGAGCGAACTCGGCGGGACAAGCCGCGCTGAACTTCGCGCAATACGCCGAGAAGGTGGTGATGCTGCTGCGCGGCGCCTCGCTCTCCACCAGCATGTCGCGCTACCTGGTCGACCAGATCGACAAGACGTCGAACATCCAACTGTGGCCCCACGCCGAACTGGTGGAAGTCCATGGCGACGGTCACCTGCAGGAGATCTCGGTGCTGTGCTCGGACACCGGCAAAGTGGAACGAATTCCCGCCAGCGCCATGTTCATCTACATCGGAGCGATGCCCCGGACGGACTGGCTCGAGGGCACCGTGCTGCGCGACGAACGAGGCTTTGTCATGGCCGGCCCTGACCTTATTAAAGATGGCAACCCGCCCTCGGGATGGAAGGTGGACCGCGATCCTTTCCTGCTGGAGAGCAGCCTGCCCGGCGTTTTCGTCGTCGGCGACGTGCGCCACGGCTCCATCAAGCGCGTAGCCTCGGCGGTCGGTGAGGGCGCCATTGCCGTGCAGTTCATCCATCGTTATATGGCGAAGGTGTAAAGATGCCCGCTGTCTCACGCGAAGAACTGGGCAAGGTTCCGGTCTTCCAGGACCTGCCCGACGATCAACTGGACTGGTTTCTCGCCCACGCCACAGAAGCGCGACTGGCGCCGGGCGAAGTCTACGTCCATGCCGGCGACCCTGCCGACAAGATGATGGTAGTGCTGGAAGGCGAGCTACAGTTGCGAGTGGAAAATTCGCCGGGAACAGTTTGGACTGTCGTGCCCGGATCGGTCTCGGGGCTTCTGCCGTATTCGAGGATGAAAGTCTTTCCTGCAACCGGCAGGGCGGTAACGGCGTCACGAGCGCTCATCTTTCCCGCAACTCTATTCGATGATCTGGCGGTCCGGATGCCGGAACTCGTTCGCCGCCTTGTGGGCACCATGCTGGACCGCACGCGCGAGGCCACTCGCATCGAAGAGCAACGTGATCGCCTGGTATCACTGGGCAAGCTCTCCGCCGGGCTGGCGCACGAGTTGAACAATCCTGCGGCGGCGGTGCGTCGCGCGGCAGAGCGCTTGCGCGACGTGGTGGGAGAATTTCGTGCCTCCGTCAGCCAACTGGAGAAGAACCAGCTCAGCGCCAGCGAGCGTTGCGCCATCGAGACCTTCGAGGCGACCTGTTGCGCGCAAGAGCCGGAGACCGATGTTCTGAAGGCCAGCGAGCTGCAAGATGAGATTGAGCGCATTCTCGATCAGCACGGCATCCCGGACGGCTGGCAATACGCCGCCGCGCTGGTGGAATCCGGCACCCAAGCAGCGCCGCTCACGCTCATGCTGGACAACGTCCGCCGCGAGGTGGCGGCTCCGGCGCTCAAGCGCGTCTCCGCCATGGTGGAGATCACCGAACTGCTGGACGAGTTGGAGAACAGCACGTCCAAGATTTCTGATCTGGTTCGCGCCATCAAGGAATATTCGTACATGGACCAGGCCCCGGTGCAGGACGTGGACTTGAAGAAGGGCCTGGAGAACACGCTCACCATCATGGCCCACAAGCTGAAAAAGGGAGTGAACATCAAACGCGAGTATCACTCCACGCCGCTGCTGGTGAACTCTTACGGTAGCGAGTTGAATCAGGTGTGGACCAACGTCATCGACAACGCCGTCGACGCCATGCAGGGCAAGGGCGAGCTTCGCATCAAGACGTTTCTCGATGGCGATTGTGCGGTGGTGGAGATTGGAGATTCAGGGCCGGGAATTCCGCCGGACATTCAGTCGCACATCTTTGAGCCGTTTTTCACCACCAAGGGCGTGGGCGACGGCACCGGCTTGGGACTGGACACGGCACTGCGTATCGTGCGCAAACATCGGGGATCGATCAACCTGATTTCGGCCCCAGGCGACACTCGCTTTCAGGTTCGTCTGCCGGTCGCAAGGGTCGAGGATCTTTGAAAGGGCGCGACCTCTAGTACGGAGAAAATCCCAGCGTCTTGTCGCTTTTCTGCACCCAGATGTGCGCCTTGTCGGCGATGCGGTTGTTCACCGTAACCACCACCACCACCCCGCTCGCCGAGGCGAAGGGAGTCCCGCTGTATCCGTGAGGCACCGCCGCCCCATCAATCTCATGGCTCTTGATAATGCCCCACTCGCCGCTGGGTCCCCAGTCTTGGAGGAAATCCTTGTAGCCATATCGTGAGTAGCGCTGCGGATGTTGTTTCCAATCCGGATCGTTCATCCAGATGGCGTAGGCCTGCTCGTAGTTCTGCTGTTGGAGAGCGTCGAAGAAGCGGTTCACCAGATGCTCTTCCGGCCAGAAGCGAAGCTGCCACCACACCAGCAGCAGGACAAGCACCAACAGGACTAGCGCGATAATGATGTTCCGCTTTTTGCGAGCCGCCGCCGCATCGTAGGGCTGGGCCTCGAACAAGCTCATGGCAGATACAGTGTACCGCGCTTTGCGAAAGGACTACGGCTGCGGCTGCAATTGCGGTGGCGCGCCCAGCGCCTGCAGCTTCTGGCCGGCAAGCTCCGCCACCATCGTACCCGGCGATTCTTTCTGCATCTGCTCGTAGATGTGACGGGCCTCGTCCGGCTGTGCCATGGATTCATAGAGCGCGGCCAGCGCAAATTGCGCCGTGCTCTTGCCCACGGAAACGGTGGGATGTGCGATCAACTGCTTATAGAGGTCGATGGCCTGCTGATTGCGATTGGTGTCATGATAGACGGCAGCCAGCGACAATTTGGCCAGGCTGGCGATCTCTGCATAGTGGCTGCCTGCCACTTCCTTCAGGTCACTTTCGGCAGCAGCGTTCTCACCCAGATCGCGGGCCGTGACTCCGGCGAAATAGCGGGCCACCGCCGACGACTCCGTGAACGAGTACTTCTTCGCAATGCGGCTAAATTCCGCATTGGCCGCCTGGTCTCGTTCGCGGGACGAGCCGTAGCTGAGCACGTCGGGCGTGGCCGGCGCTCCCGCGGGACGTATCGGGGCATTGTACTTCTGGATGGCTTGCGCCAACTCTCCCCTCGATTGCTGATTACGATAGTTAATGTAAGCCCAGCCACCAATGAGTACGGCCAGAGCTATCGCCAGCGCAACTCCGGTGGCAATGAGGGTGGAGCGGTGTTCGACCGCCCAGGAAATGGTCTCGGCTGTAGAAGCGGTAAATGCGTCCTGCTTAAGTTGATGTCGAGCGTAGCTGCGCACGAATGGTCCTTCTCTGCTCTTTGACTTCGGTCACTCGGGTGGGAAAAGCTTAGTTTACCAGCCGGTAGAATCAGGGGTCAAACCAGGGGTTGGTACGGTAGTGGGTCAGTTTGAACCTCCGTCGAAGCGCAGGATGCTGTGCCGCCGGCTAAAGCCGGCTCAATAGCTGAAATAAGCGCCTTGGACGCTGGCCTAAAGGCCAGCTCTACCCGACAAAGCTTCAAACTGACCCACTACCGTTGGTACGGTCCGTTGGAACCTTGTCGGGTAGAAGTGGCCTCCAGGCCAATCTCCTGTATGAGCCGGCTTCAGCCAGGCACAATACTGCCCGCCCTCCACGATTTGCGCTACAGTCGTCTTATGCCCCAGCCGCCCGTGGTGCTGAGCATCGCCGGATATGACCCATCCTCCGGGGCGGGAATCACGGCTGACGTCAAGACCGCCGCCGCCAATGGCTGCTATGCCGTGACCTGCATCACGGCATTGACCGTGCAGAACACTCAGGGCGTCTTTGCGGTCGAGGCCCTGCACCCGAGGTTAGTAGCCCGAACCCTGGACGTCTTGCTCGAGGACCTGGAGATTGCCGCCGTGCGCATCGGCATGCTGGGCTCGATCGAGGTTGCCGCCGCGATCGCTGCGTTTCTCGACAAGCACAAACTGCCCAACGTGGTTCTCGATCCGGTGCTTCGCTCCTCCTCGGGAATGCCGCTGCTGGATGAGCGTGGCTTGGACGTCCTTCGAGAAATGCTCCCGCTCTGCGACGTCATAACCCCCAATCTCGCCGAGTCGGCAATTTTGGCGGGCGCCGAGCCGATTGCGGAAAACTCCAGTTGGGAGGATGCCTTGCCACAGATTCTTCGACTGGCTGCCCGTCTTCACGACCGCGGGGCAAAAGCGCTTGTCATTACCGGCGGACATCTAAACCCAGCCAATGACTTCCTCAGCCACCGGAGTTCGGGAAAGCTCGTCGAGGAGGTATTTCCCGGCGAGCGCATCGAGACGCGTTCCACTCACGGGACGGGCTGCGCTTTCGCCACCGCAATCGCCTGTCAGTTGGCGCTGGGCAGGAAACTGCCGGATGCCGTTCGCGCCGCCAAGGAATATGTCCACAAGGCCATCGTAGGCGCCTATCCTCTGGGCAAGGGAACCGGACCGGTAAATCATTTCGGCTGAAGAGCAGGGCAAGAGCGTCCTTTCACGCTACGTCACAACCTATTGTGATGTAGTAGAATCCTTACTTCTCATGCGCCGGGTTCTCGCCAGTCTCTTGCTCGCGTTGCTGCTTGCGGGCGATGCCGGTCCGCTGCTACCAGCACAACCCGCGCTGCCGCCCTGTTGCCGGGCCGGCGGCAAGCATCATTGCATGATGCTGATGCGGTTGGAGAGCGACGGCCTTCATGCCGCCGTTCCCGACTGCCCCTATCGCCACCTCGCAGCCCTGATTTTCCACTCGGCTACGGCCCTCAAATCATCTCCTCGGCGCCTGACCCTTACGCAGCACTGGGAGGACGCAGTCCGCGTCCCCTCGCCTGATGTCAGTCGATACGTCGCCGGCCAGACGCCACAACGCAGCCCGCCTCTTGCCTGACTCGCATGCAGCAATTTCACCCGGTCACCACACTTGATCCCGCACCACGGCAGGACACTCGCCACTTACGCTGAAGCCCGGCGTAGGTGTCGATGATCGCGATCTTCCGTCGCAGGGCATGAACTGCGCCTGCGCCGGTTGTTCGCTGCCTTGGCCCGCGCCAAAGCAAACGCCCCGAAAGTCAGGGTCTAGTCATGAAGCAAGTTGCCGGTGCATTGGCGGTCGTTTCTCTGGCAAGCGCGGTTGCCTTTGCCAGCATCTTCGGCGCGGTGCGCGGCGTGGTGCATGATCCCCAGCACCGTCCGATTTCGGGTGCGCAGGTAACTCTCAAGTCTCAGACTTCAGCCTGGACGAGGTCGCAAAAATCCAACTCCCACGGCGAATTCAATTTCTCTTCCGTGCCCATCGGAAGCTACGCGGCCACCGCCTCGGCGCCGGGGTTCCAGACGATGCAGCAGGGCGTCATCGTCGTCTCTGGAACCAGCCCGGTGCTGCATTTCCAACTGGCGATTGCGGGAGGTAAGGAGAACATCGTGGTTTCCAGTTCGCCAGTGGAAGCCAGCACCGACACGGTGACCCCAACCACCATGGTGAGCCGCCGCCAGATCCGGCAGACCCCGGGAGCCGACCGCACCAACAGCGTGCAGATGATCACCGATTACGCACCCGGGGCCTATGTGGCGCATGACATGCTCCATATCAACGGCGGCCACCAGGTGCAATGGCTGATTGATGGCGTCTCCATCCCCAACACCAACATCTCTGCGAATCTGGGGCCGCAGATCGATCCCAAGGACATTGACTACCTGGAGATCATGCAAGGCGGCTACAACGCCGGCTACGGCGACCGCACCTATGGCATGTTCAATGTCGCTCCGCGCACCGGCTTCGAGTACAACCAGCAATGTGACCTGGTGATGACCGCAGGCAACTTCTACCAGACCGACGACCAGATCAGTTGCGGCAGCCACACCCAGCGCTTTGCCTACTATGCCAGCCTGAACGGCAACCGCAGTAACTACGGCCTTCAGACTCCCATTCCGCAGGTCTATCACGATGCCGAGAACGGCTATGGCGGCTTTGCTTCCTTCCTCTATAATCACGACGCCAAAAACCAGTTCCGCATCGTCACTTCGCTCCGCCAGGACTACTACCAGATTCCCGTCGATCCCAACCCCAACTCCGTCGGCAACCAGATTCTGCAAGCGTCAGGCGAAGTTCCCAGCTATGGCCTGCGTGACGCCGAGCGCGAACCGGACGGCTATGCCATCGTTTCCTGGATCCATACCTTCAATCCCACTACCCTGCTGACGCTCTCTCCCTTCTATCACTACAATGCCGCCAATTACCAAGGAGGCGCCAATGACTATCCCGTCATCTCTACCGTAGATCAGGCAGCCAATTATGTCGGACTGCAGGCCGTCGTCAACAAGACCTTCCGGAACCACGATCTTGAGGCCGGACTCTATGGCTTTTTCCAACACCAGCACAACTACTTCAACAACCAGTACACCGACGGCACGCCTAATTTTCCCGCTTCCTCGATTGGCGTCAATGGCGGCGTCGCCGAGCAATTCATCAGCGACCGCTTCCATCCCACGAAGTGGTTGACCCTCATCGGCGGCATTCGCGCCACTGAATTCCGTTCCTCAATTGCGGAGAACCAGGCCGATCCGCGATTTGGCATGGCGATACGGCTCCCCCGCATAAACTGGGTGCTGCGGGCGTTCTACGGACACTACTATCAGCCCCCGCCTCTGGTCACGGCCACCGGCGCGCTGCTCGGATTTGCCAACAGCCAGAACCTCAGCTTCGCTCCTCTTTACGGCGAGCGTGATAAACAATGGGAAGGCAGTCTCATCATTCCCTATCGCGGCTGGAACATGGAGATCGACAACTATCAGACCAACGCGAGGAATTGGCTGGATCACAACAACATTGGGAATTCCAACTTATTCTGGCCCATCACCTGGTATCGAGCGCTAATTCAGGGCTGGGACCTCAGCTTGCGATCTCCCCTGCTGTGGGGTCGCGCCCGCTTCCACCTGGTCTATGCCAATCAGATTGCCCAGGCCACCTCGCCCATCAACGGCGGACTCGTCTGCCCTCTCCCAGTGACTTCGGAGTGCCCGTTCAACATTCCTCCCGGATATTCACCGCTGGACCACGACCAGAGAAACACCCTGAACTGGGGTGTCGATACCAGCTTGCCCTGGCACAGCTACGCCTCCGGCAACGTCTATTACGGCTCAGGGTTCGTGAATGGGCTCTACGGAACTCCGCTGGCGCAGTACCCCGGCCCCTATCTGCCCAGCCATACCACGGTGGACCTATCCCTAGGAAAGAGCTTCTCCGAAGACAAATACGCCCTCTCGGTCACCGCGTTGAATGTGGCCAACCGCCGCGTGCAAGTGGACAACAGCATCACCTTCGGAGGATTTCACTGGAATGATCCCCGGCAAATCTATGGCGAATTCCGCTGGCGCTTTCATTATTAGGCAGAATTGGTTTTGAGGCTGATAACCGATAGCCGATCGAGGGTGCTTGGATCTGCACCAGCCAACCGACAACTGACCACCGACAACGAACCCTTGGCGCTACCGGCTCCACTCCGGTATAACTAAGCTTTCACGCTTTCTGGCGTCGACAATTTGCTTACGATGGGATCGACAAATTTTCGGAGGTTCATTTTGAGGCATTTCAACAAGCTGTTCTTCTCTCTACTGTTCGTTGTCGGCCTGCTGGCCCCGGCTGCGTTCGCGCGTCCCAAGGAAGATCCCCACGAAGTGCTGTCCAAGTCGTTTCAGCAAGCTGATCTCTGGAGCCAGGGCCCGGTCAAGCTGGTGGCCAAGATGAATATTCCTAAGCCGGACGGTACCAAGGTCACGCTACAGCTTACAGATTCCTGGGCCGCACCGGATAAGTGGCGCTCCGAGTGGACCGCCAACGGTCTGGACCAGGTCACCGTTTTGAACAATAGCAAGCTGTCCCACGTTAGCAATCCGCCGCTGACGATCGTGCAGATTCTGCAATTCGAGTTGGCCATCGCCATGCTAACCGGGGGCAATCCAGCAGGCCCGTATCTTATGCCCCCGGTCGATTGGGAGAAGGCGAAGATAGATACCACGAAGAAGAAGATCAATGGGGTCGACGCCAAGTGCCTTGGCTTCGATCATCCAACCAAAACTTTCTGCATCGATGCTGCTAACGGGCACCTGTTGAGTTTCGACAGCGATTACACCACTTTCGAATACAGTGACTACGTCACCGTCGGAAACAACTCCTATCCTCAGACCATCAAGGTGAGTTATGCCAAGAGCCCGGTGTCGGACGGCACGCTGACCGTGACCCGTGGCGACAAGTTCGCCGATTCGCTCTTCGCCCCACCGGAAGAGAGCACCACCACGGACTTCTCCTCCTGCGCCGATGTGCAAAAGAACTTCACGGCTCCGCATCTGCAAAAGTTGATCAAAGCAAAAATGCCGGATGCTGCCAAGAAGGCCCAGAAATATGGCTTGGTGTATACGCTAGCCGATGTCGACAAGAACGGCACGGTACAGAAGGTGAGCGTGCTGGGCGGCGATCCAGCGCTGAAAGACGCCGCGACCGACGCGGTGCAGCAGTACAAGTACACGCCCTACATGCGGTGCGGGCAGGCCGTGCAGTTTCAGAAGCTCGAGGTAGTCCCCTTCGCCCCACCCGCAAAGATGCCCGAGGAGCCAAACCTCCCCGCTAGATAGAAGGTTCCGACAGGGGTGCCCACACAAGTAATTCGAGGGTGCCCCATCCGAGCTTCGTTGGCTCGGGTGGGGCCTTTCCTTTGGACTGGACTTAGGCCTAGGCTTTCGTCACAGACTGCGTGTCGTGCTGCGGCCTATGGTCCAGCCGATGCTTTGGGGACAGAAGCGATACCAGCAGACCCGCAATCTCCACTTCATTACCTTCAGTGGTTACAAGCGGCGGGGCACGGCTCCCTTCTTCCCGGGAAAAGTGGGTGTTCGGAGCTTCATCGTCCGCTTAGCTCTGCCGCGCGGCGCCGCGCCCGGCTGGCGTCGGCATCGCGTCCCTCGACCTCGTACAGCGTCGCCAGCCGCTGCCAGGGTTGCGGAGCGTTCGGCTGCAGCCGCGTTGCCTCTTCCTGATACGCTGTGGCCTTGTCCAGATTGCCCAGCGCGTTCCATGCGGCCGAGCGCCCCTCGGCCACCTTGCATTCGAAGTAGCCATGGTCCGCCGCCAGCAGCGCGGCGGGCGTCGTACGCGCCGCCTCGTCAAAGGCCCGCAGCGCCTTTTCCGGCTCATGCAGGTTGAGATACACATATCCCAGGTCGGCCAGCGTCAGGAAAGGTCGGGACGAGAACTGCGCCTGGTGCTCCATTGCCTCTGCCGCGGCTGGCAGTCGGCCGCGCTGCATGTACGAGCGCGCCAGGGCTCCCCAGGTGTCAAAGCTCGGCTCCAGCCGGATCGCCGCCCGATACTCCTGTTCGGCGTCACCCAGGCGCTCCATGGCAAACAGCAGGTCGGCATAATTGCGCTGCAGATACGCCGAGTGGGGAAAGATGGCAAACGCCTTCTGATAGGCAGCGAGGGCCTCTGTGTTGCGCCTCAGCGCAGCCAGAGTCATGGCGGCATTGGCCCACGCATTGAACGCTGGAGCCCGGCCCCTGCCCGCTGGAGTTGCCGGCAGCGGGGCGGTAGCGCAATTCACCGGGAAACGTTGGATTAGCTTCTCGTTCTGCGGCGATTGCCGCACGAAGACGGCGGAGCGCTCATCCAGGTAAACCGGACGCCAGAGCGGGCTATTGCAGAGATTGCGCAACAGGGCCGGCGGCAGGCCGTCATAGCGCGCCAGCGCGAGGATCACCGTGTTGATGTTGTAGCGGGCCGCCTCTTGCTGCCAGGCCAGGGAATCAGGAGAAGTAAATGTCAACTCGCTGTAGCGCGCCAGGCGCGGAGGGCCGTAGAGCGTATCCCGGCCATCAATATAGACGCGCCGCTCCTGCCCTAGCGTCCAGGCGAGATAACCGCCGGCAGCGTAGGTGTTGAGCACCTCGCCCGGCAGCTTCTGGCGCGCGATGAAATCGGCCGCGCCCTGCGGAAACCACGAGCACAAGCCGGCGCCGAATACCGCCTCATCATTGGTGGCCATGTAGTGGCGATTGGTCACCAGATCGAACGAGCGCAACCCAGCCAGCGCCACCAGGCCCAAAGCCGCGGCTCCCGCGAGCCACCATCGCAGACGGAACGGCCGAATCCATCGCGCCAGCCCGGCCAGAGCCGCCGATATCTCCGGGCCTCCGACCACTACCGCCACGCAGGCGAAGACCGCTCCCATGCGCGCGGCATGCACCGCCGGATACATCGCGCCCAAAAGCAGCAGCGCCGCCGTCCAGTGGCCGCGCAGCAACGCCAGTCCGGCAGCGATGACCGCGATACCCAGCAAGAGATAGATCGTGCCCGAGGTCTGCCGCAGGTAGAGCGCGCGGCTCAATGTCGCCCAGTTCACCGGCACCGGCGCCCATTCGTTGATCCACAGCCGCTGCGTGGCGTTGGCCCGCTCCTGCACCATCAGCGCGTGGTAGATGCCCCAGCCCCAGGGATTGATCAAAGTCGCCAGCGCTGTCCCAACCAGCCATGGCGCGGCCCGCCGCAATCTGCCGAGCGCAACCCGCCGCCGCTCAGCCCCGAGCACGGTTTCCAGCAACTCCGCCCCGGCGTATGCTAAGGCGAGTGCCAGCCCGGCGACGAAGCCGTCGTGAAAATTCACCCACGCCACCATTAGCAACGGCAGCAGCCACAGACGAGCGCCTCCGGACTGATAGTTCTGCCACAAGAGCGAAAGGAATGCCGCGAAGAGGACAACGGTGAACATGTCTGCCCGTGGAGTCGTACGGGCCGCGATCAGCGGTACCGCCAGAATGGCGATCCCCGCGCCGGCAGCGGAGCCGCGCCGCAACAGCAAGGCGACCGTGCCAGCGCAGGCGGCCGCGCCCATCCACGAGATCAGCCCGAAACCCCCTAGCAGGAATGCCAGGTAGAACACGATTTCGCCGCCGATAGGGTAAATCCACGGCTGCCCTTGCATGGTGTACGACAAGACATCCGTCGATGGGACGTGATGATGCTGGATGGCCCAGCGCGCGGTTGCCATTTGCCAGCCAAGGTCGAAATCCTGCACCGTCCGTAGCCCCGCCAGAAAGGCATACAGCAGCGCGACCAACGCCAGCGCGAGAAACATACTGCGCCCGAAAGCAGATTTGCCCGCGGAGAGCTGTTGCTGATCAGGTTTGGCGGTGACAAGGGACGGAATCATGCCCGGCTCGGGAGGAATCCTAGCATAAAAGACGAAGGCGACCGCGAGGGGTGTGGCGAGATCCGAACTGTGGGATGAGAGCCTTGTGCGCAAGATTACGAAATCGAGCGGACGCCTCTCCGGAATGCGCCGGGATTTCCTCACAATCCACAGGAATCCACATAGCTGCACTATGAATAGGCGTTGAATGCTCTGCCCCGGCGGATTAGAGTCGAGAGCAGCCGTGGACAGGAGCCGCATGCAGTTTACCATCGAGGATCAGGCCTCAAGATGGTAAAATAACAATATGTTGTATTAGCGTCTTGACATACACAACATATCGGTGTACGGTTCGTGAACAGGCGGGTTCTTAGGTTGTGGGGTGCCGGCTTTCCCAGGCTGGCTGTGGCGGGTCGGAGGTGACGTCGCATAGCGAGTGATCGACCCAAGGCGAAGCCGGTCACTTTCATTGCGGGGTTGAGCTGTACAGCAGGTTGAGTCCGAACCCAGGGGTAGTTCCTCCGAGGTTTGTAAAAAAGGTCATCACGGCCCTTAACGCCCCGAGAGTTGTCCGGGGTATCGGGGTTGGCTTTCCATTCCGCCAGGCGGTGCGGGAGGCGACGGTAAATGAGCGTGGAGCCATCGCCTAGACGATGGCATTTGCGGGTAGGGCTCTGACCACTGCCGATCCGGCAATTGTTGGGCAGAGGCGTTCCTTTTCAAGTCCGAGTGGTCCGTGGCGGCCCGCGCCGCACGGATATCTTTTGCGGTGGCATAAAGCCGGGGGCTTCTTCTCTCAAGCAATGAGCAGGCGAGAGAAGAGGCCCCCGCAAGCTTGTGCAGGACAAATGCGCAATATTTATTAGGGCATCCATATTTCTCAGGAGCAACGAAATGGCCGACATCACGACGACAGCTAAGACGAGCGCTATCTCAACGACGAAGAATGCGCCCGGCCAAAAACACCAAGCCAATCCCGGTCTCCCACCCCAGTTTGCCAAAAGCGAGCAAAGCGGGGGCCCCGGTCTCGCTTTCAAGCGCTACTTCACCAAGGCCGGGGTCTCGCCCTATGACGAGCTGGAGTGGGAGCTGCGCACGGCGCAGATCACCGACTCCCAGGGCAACGTCATCTTCGAGCAAAAAGACGTTGAGGTGCCGAAGGACTGGTCGATGACGGCGACCAACATCGTGGCCAGCAAGTATCTGCACGGCCAGCTTGGCACGCCGGAGCGCGAAAGCGGCGCCCGCGCGCTCATCACCCGTGTGGCCGAGACGATTCGCGACTGGGGCATCGCCGGCGGCTACTTCCGCACCGCCGAAGACGCGGCCATCTTCCACGACGAACTGGCTCACCTGCTCCTGCAACAAAAAGCCGCCTTTAACTCGCCGGTGTGGTTCAACGTGGGCTGCGACCGGATTGAGCCCGACAGTGACGCGCAGAACTGGCACTGGAACCCCGTGACGCAGCGTGTCGAATATAGCGCCGTCGGCTATAGTAAGCCGCAGTGCTCGGCCTGCTTCATCAACTCGGTTAAGGATTCGCTCGACTCTATCCTCACGCTGGCCAAAACCGAAGGCATGTTGTTCAAGTGGGGATCGGGAACGGGCACGAACCTGTCAGCGCTGCGCTCGTCTTCAGAATCGCTATCCGGCGGCGGCACTGCCTCCGGCCCGCTGAGCTTCATGAAAGGCTTCGACGCCTTTGCCGGAGTCATCAAATCGGGCGGCAAGACGCGACGCGCCGCCAAAATGGTCATCCTCAACATCGACCATCCCGATATCGTCGAGTTCGTCGAGTGCAAGCAGAAGGAAGAAGCCAAGGCGTGGGCGCTCATCAAGCACGGCTACGACGGCAGCGGGCCTGACAGCGACGCCTATTCGTCCATCTTCTTCCAGAACGCCAACAACTCGGTGCGCGTGACCGATGACTTCATGTACGCCGTCTTGCGCGACAGCGACTTCCAGACGCACGCTGTTAAGGACGGCCAACCCGTCAAGACCTACAAGGCGAAAGAGTTGCTGCACAAAATCTCCGACGCCACCTGGCACTGCGGCGATCCCGGCATGCAGTACGACACCACGGTGAATCGCTGGCACACCTCGAAGAACACGGCGCGCATTAACGCCTCGAATCCCTGCAGCGAGTACATGTTCCTCGACGATTCGGCCTGCAACCTGGCCAGCCTGAACCTGATGAAGTTCGCGCCGAACGGGAGCTTCGATGTCGAAGCTTATCGCTATGCCTGCGCCGTGATGATTACCGCGCAGGAGATTCTGGTCGATAACAGCGGCTATCCTACGGAGGCGATCGCGCGCAACTCGCACGACTATCGTCCGCTGGGCCTGGGCTATGCCAACCTGGGCGCGCTGCTGATGGCCGCCGGGCTGCCCTATGACTCCGATGCCGGGCGCGATTACGCCGCCTGCGTGACGGCCATCATGTGCGGCGAGGCGTACCTGCAGTCGTCGAAGATCGCCGAACTGTGCCAACCGCTGGCGCCGGCGACAGAAAAGGTTGTCAGTTCTCAGTTGTCGGTTGTCGGTAACGACGACTCCTTCGCTGACAACCGACAACGGACAACGGACAACTGCCCCGGCGCGGCCTGTCCCGGCTGGTACATCAATCGCGAGCCGTTCCTGGACGTCATTCGCATGCACCGCGCGTCGGTGAACAACATCAACCGCGGGAACGTTCCTGCGGCGCTCTATGAAGCCAGCAAGGAGTGCTGGGACGAAGCATTGAAGCACGGCGAGAAGTACGGCTATCGCAACTCGCAGGTGACGGTGCTGGCGCCCACCGGCACCATCGGCTTCATGATGGATTGCGATACCACCGGCGTGGAGCCGGACCTGGCGCTGGTGAAGTACAAGAAGCTGGTCGGCGGCGGCATGATCAAGATCGTGAACAACACAGTGCCGACCGCGCTGTTCAGGCTGGGCTACACCTCCGACCAGGTGAACGCCATCGTCAGCTACATCGACGCGACCGGCACCATCGAAGGCGCGCCGGCAATTAAAGAAGAGCACCTGCCGGTCTTCGACTGCTCGTTCAAGCCGGCGAAGGGGACGCGCTCGATCCACTATCTGGGGCACCTGCGCATGATGTCGGCCGCGCAGCCGTTCATTTCCGGGGCGATTTCGAAGACCATCAATATGCCGGAGTCGGCGACCGTCGATGAGATTGCCGAAGCCTACATCCAGGCGTGGAAGCTGGGGCTGAAGGCGGTGGCCATCTATCGCGACGGCTCGAAGAAGGCGCAGCCGCTGAGCTCCATGGGCTCGGCGACAGCGAAGAGTGGTAAAGGTAGGGATGGTGTCATCCTGAGCGAGGAGGGAAGCGACGAGTCTAAGGAGCCCTATGATGAGTCGGCCGCCCCTCCCAAAGCCGTGCGTCACCGGCTGCCGGACGAACGTTTGTCCATCACCCACAAATTCAACGTGGGCGGGCACGAGGGCTACCTCACGGTAGGACTCTACAAGGACGGCATGCCGGGCGAGATCTTCATCACCATGGCGAAGGAAGGCTCGACCGTCAGCGGGCTGATGGACAGCTTCGCCTGCGCCGTCTCCATCGGCCTGCAGCACGGCGTGCCGCTGCGGCTGCTGTGCGAGAAGTTCGCGCACACCCGCTTCGAGCCTTCGGGCTGGAGCGGCAACCCCGACATCGGCTTCGCCAAGTCGATCATGGATTACATCTTCCGCTGGCTGCAATTGCGCTTCCTGACCGGCCAGCAGCAGGCGCTGTTTGACGGCCTGCGGCCGAAGTACGTCAACGCCCCGCCGCCGGGCGTGCCGGATGAGAACGGACAGGGGTCGTTCGGCGACTTCACCGAGCCAAATAGAAATTCAGGTGTCATCCCGAGCGGAGTGAGCGGAGCGAACGCAGTCGAGGGACCTGCTGTTAGCCGCCCGAAAGGCGCCGTCCACACCGCCGACGCCCTGAAGGACCTGATCGACATGGGCGACGCGCCCACCTGCTCGGTCTGCGGCGCGATTATGACCAGGAACGGAAGCTGCTACCGCTGCAACGAGTGCGGGAGCACGAGCGGGTGTTCGTAAGGCAGTGGTCAGTGGCCAGCTTGCGCAGTCGGTCGACGTAGACGCAGCGGTGCACCACAACGTTTTGCGTCGACGAGGCGTGAGGCAGACGGCTGTTCGTCTCCCACACATTCGAAAACCGCGAATGTGTGGGGCACCCGCTCCCTCACATGGAGCTTTGTGAGAGGAAACCGGACTACCCTCATTAGCTCTCAATTTGACAATGCTGAGGTAACCAGATAGAGTTCAAGTTGAGGTGGTTTCTACCCTCTCCTCTTTCAGGTTCCCTGAATATAAGTCAGCACATCTGAAGTTTTCCCCCTCTTATATACGTTGCAACCTTTAGGGGGTTGAATATGTACGCACGTAATGTCTCGTTTCGCATGAAATCCAACATGCACTCTGATTACACCCGCACATTCGAGAACCAGATTCTTCCTTTGCTCCGCAAGCAGAAGGGCTTCAAGGACGAAATCACATTGCTCAATCGCGGCAGTCAGGATGCGGTTGCAATCAGCCTGTGGGAGAACAAGGCCAATGCAGACGATTACAATACCAACACCTACCCGCAGGTGTTGAAGACCTTCGCGAACATGATCGACGGAACGCCGAGGGTTCAGACATTTGAGACAGTCATGTCGACCGCCCATGAGACGGTCATGTCGACCGACCATCACGTCCCAGTAGCTGTGTAAGTCCGCCAGGGGCGGGGTGGCCCGCCCTAGCGCCCGACGTGAACTAAACCCTGGATGCCCCATTCGACCTTCTTTTGGTTGGGTGGGGCATTTCGTTCAACCGATCCCCCCGTAGGCCGGGTGCCCCACTCATTCCTGCCTTTTAGAATGAGTGGGCGTTGGCCGGCGTCGAGCAGCAGTCGCCGCAGCGTTTTGCGGCGGCAAGACGTGGGTCGGATGATCCTTGGTCTCCCACACATTCGAAAATCACGAATGTGTGGGGCACCCGCGTCTCTTCCGATTCCGATGAAAAGCCTCACCTCGCCGGAAGGATTGGAAGAAGGCAGCCCCGCCGAGCGCAAAACCACCGTTCGTCGGGGACCCCGGTCGCTCGGCTCGGGATGGCCATCAGAAGGGCACCGGGCATCCGGGCGTTCGACGTCGACAAGGTTATTTCCCGGCGGAAGCTCTCCGGTATCAGCCGGTAAACTAATCCGTTGTCAGTCCTTTATAAGTGAGATAATAGAGACATGACGTATTACCAAGTGGAATTTCGGACGGAAGCTGCCGTCCAGCGCGAAGCGAAACGGTTTCGCACGGAAGAGAAAGCGGAGAGGCACGCGAGGAAGGTGCTGGGCATCGTCGACGGCGGCAGCCTGGAGTCCAGGGCGACGATCCAGCCGGTGAGCAAGAGCCGAACGGCGCGGCCGTGATCTGCCCCAACTGCAAGGGTGAACTATCGAGGGTCTGGCGCCCGAAGCAAGCTTCGCAGGTTATTTCAATCGCCGATGTGCGATGGAACTGCAGTACCTGCGGCGAAATGTTCACCAGCCAACAGTTGCGTCCAGCAACCACGCGAAAAGCGAAGCCGGTTGCGGTGCTGCCGGAGCTGGTCTAAATCCCAAACAATGGGCCGGCAGGCGTTTTCATGTGAAGACGTGAAGACGCAAATTCCCACCCTTGCCACCCACCCTAGCCAATAGAGAGTGGAAACCAGGTTCCGCGACTTTCTCACCACCCTCGGTCGCTCGGGATTACAGGATGGGCACCTGCAGTTCTTGCCGGCGCAGTCGGATGCGGTACACTGCATTGCACTCACACCATGGCCAGCGACGACTTTGGTTTCACGCGGGCGGAGCTGCGCAAGCTGCGCAGCCTGAAAGACCCGTACGGCATCCAGCGCTTCCTTGACGGTCTGCCGTATCATCTGGGCGATACCGCATGGTCGCCGCGGCGCGTGCTGCGGGAGAATACGGCGCACTGCTTCGAGGGCGCTATCTTTGCGGCAGCGGCGCTGCGCGTCAACGGCTATCCGCCGCTGATTCTGGATTTCGAAGCCGAGCACGATACCGACCACGTCATCGCGATTTACCGCGTCAAGGGGCATTGGGGAGCGGTGGCGAAATCGAACTACACCAGTTGCCGCTACCGCGAGCCGGTCTACCGCTCGCTGCGCGAACTGGCCATGAGCTACTTCGATACCTACTTTAATCTACGGCGCCAGCGCACCATGCGCACCTTCTCGCGGCCGGTGAACCTGAAGCGCTTCGACGATCAGCAGTGGATGACGACGGAGAAACCCATCTGGTTCATCGTCTATTACCTGCTGGAGATCCATCATCGCAAGCTGCTATCGCCGGCAATGATTAAGCGATTGCATCACGTGGATGAGCGGACCTTCAAAGCCGAGACGCTAGGCAAGGCGTACAAGAAGCAGGGACCGTTTGGATAACCGGGCGCAGTTGAGGACACAAATGCTCCGAGGCTCGCGCCGAAATGCTGGCACAGTCTGCCTGCATCGCCTGCAATTGTTGCATGCAGTGTACGATCCGGAAAGTGCCGAACTCCCTCGCTGGGGATTTGATCGCTCCAGTTTCATCTATGGCGCGAAGCTCGCGGCCGATGGGAATCGCACCAGTATCTGAACAACAATCGTCAACCGAACCTCTCAGAAAGTTGCGAGAGCAGCTTAGAAATCTGGCCGAGAAGGCAAATCGCCATGAAACCCACTGCAACTCCTCACATACCGGCGCACGCACAGCCGGAAGATTTCGGCCTTGTCATTCTCGGCGGGGCACAGGATCGACAATCACTGCCTGGACATTTGCCGAAGAAGCAAAGAGAGTCGCGCCTGTCGATCGCAAATACATCGGTGGATCGTGTCCGAACATTGCCTGCCTAGCAAGAACATCATCCACCGTGCCAAGGTAGCGTCGTACTTTCACCGAAGTAAAGAGTTCGGTGTTGCCCACGGGGGCTTCACAATCGAAATGTCCGGTGTCCGTGACCGCAAGCGCCAGATGGTAGCCGGACTGAACGAGACGTACATGGAGAACTACCGGGGAACTGGAGCGGATTTCATCCTTGAACTGGCCGGTTCATAGCTCCGAAGGTAATCGTCAGTACCGGTACTCGGGCGGCGCTGCCAGCGATTCCAGGGCTTGCAGAAGCGGGGCCGCTGACGCACATCGAGGCGATTGAACTCAGCGAGGTTCCCGAATACCTGCTGGCGATTGGCGGCGGCGGCTACGTCGCCATGGGACTGTCGCAGGCCATGCGGCGACTTGGCAGCAAGGTGACGGTAAGCGAATCCCAACCAGCGGCTGATGTCTCGAGAAGACGAAGCGTGTGTGAGGGGCTTTGCAGCGTGTTTGCAGACGAGGGCATCGAGGTCGTGCTGAATGCGCAGATCAGAAGAATCGCAGGAAAATCGGGACAGTCGGTGACCATTGTCTTCGAGCAGGGGTAGTGAGAAGACGCTGGAGGGCAGTCATGTGCTGGTGGCGACAGGCCGTAGTCCCAACACAGAGGGACTGGGGTTGGAAGTCGCCGGCATCGAGCTAACCGACCGCGGATACATCAAGGTCAATGAGCGGCTGCAAACCACCGCCTGGCGTGTGGGCCATTGGCGAGGTTGCGGGCAGCCCGCGGTTCACCCACATCAGCGTTGATGATCTTCGCGTGGTGCATGCGAATCTGACCGGCGGCAACCGTGTGACCACCGGTAGGCAAGTTCCTTATTGTCTGTTTACCGACCCGGAACTCGCCCGTATCGGCCTGAGCGAAAGCGAAGCCAATGCCCCGGGAATTCCATATCGGCGGTTCAAAGTGCCGATGGAAGCCAACCTGCGTGCGCGGACCCTTTCGGAAACACGAGGATTCCTGAAAGCATTGGTCGAGGCCGAGAGTGATCGCATGCTTGGTTTCACATGCTTCGGCGTCCACGCAGGAAATATCATGGGCGCTGTTCAGGTTGCGATGATTGCAGGGCTGCCCTCCACCGGCTGCGCGACGCGGTTTTGACTCACCCTACGTTGGCCGAGGGTCTGATACCGCTGTTCGCATCCGTGCCGACCGCGCACAACGTTGCCGCCGTGACCGTAACATCGGCTGCATGAGCTAAGTAAGGCAGAGAGTTGCCGGTGGATTGCCGTGCGGAAAAGCTTTGGTCGGGACGGCCGGATTTGAACCGGCGACCCCTTGCACCCCAAGCAAGTGCGCTACCAGGCTGCGCTACGTCCCGAACAGGTGAGCGGTCCGGCCCTAGCGGACCGGCGGGGTTTCAAGGTCACCATCAGTTTATCACTCGGCGCTTTATCGGCACGAGTGAGCTCGCCGTTCTGAGCAGGGTCAGCTTGAAATTTTGTCCGCTAGAGTCCCTTTCGACCCGGTCTCATCGCGCGCCGCTTTCCTGGAGGTCCCGACAGACGTCGTGTTTTGTTGCTGATGGGAATGATTTTGCTCGGCGACTGGAGAGAGAGTGAGGCAGGAGCCGCATCTCTGACCAGCAACAGAGCGCGTTATCTCGCTTTGGCAAGAACAGATTTTAACAGGGCGATGACACGATGACGGTAGTATCGCCATCCTGTAAGCGCAGCGGTTGTAGCTACCACACTGGCAGCTATGGTATCAGTTCAAAGGCCACACGCGATTAGGTGCACCCTGCTGATCTCCTTCTACTGCTTGGAATTGCAAGTACGTGAGACAGCAATTAGAAGCTGGTATGCTGCTCAGGCGTGGATCGGCATCTCCGCTATGATACAACCATCTCATGCGGGCCGTGGTGCAGCGCGTGAGCCGAGCGTCGGTGAAGGTGGCGGGCGAGATCACGGGGGAGATCGGCAAAGGCCTGCTGGTGCTGCTGGGGGTCGCGCGTGAAGACACTGAGGCTGATGCGGATTATCTGGCGGAGAAAATTTCCGGACTGCGGGTTCTTGAGGATGATGCGGGAAAGATGAATCTCAATGTGAGGGATGTCGGAGGAGCGGTGCTGGCGGTGTCGCAATTCACGCTGTATGGGGATGTGCGGCGGGGGAAGCGGCCGTCGTTTGACGCAGCGGCGCCTCCGGAGCGGGCGCGCGCACTGTACGACTGCTTCGTGGAGCGGGTGCGCGCATCGGGCTTGCGTTGCGAGACGGGACGCTTTCAGCAGATGATGCAGGTCGAGCTGATCAATAGCGGGCCGGTGACGATACTACTGGATTCGAAGAAGAGATTTTGAGGGCGAACCAGAGGTAGTGATTCATTTTGGCTTTCCGCAGGCAGGTCAATTGGACAGGACTAGCTGATTTCCACAGGCCGTTGTTTAGCTTGCCCTAAAAGTTGTGCATCGCGAACAGCAAGAGGCCCGCAGGCACGCGGGCTGGTCTTGTCTATGCGGGAATATTACTCCTGGGCAAGCGCTTTCAGCAGCAGGTTTCTTTGGATTTGAGATTCAGACAGAGATTTAATTTTCTTTTTGGGACCAGATGCGACCTTGTGAAGGGCCAAATGAACCGCTACCGACTCGGGACGTCGCCTTACTTCCCATCATCCTTGCTCGGCGCGTTGTAGGTGGTCGGCTTCTGCGGCTTGTCCTTGCTGACGGGAGTGGTTTCGGCGGGCGGCTTGCACTTCTGCGCCAGCACCTCCACCTCGCTGGCCTGGAAGCGGCGGTTCTCGCCTGAATTTCCTTCCGATTGTTGCGAAGAGGCAACCGGCTGCGGCGACGGCGGCAGCGAGGTCCCCGACAAGTGCCGGTGTTGGACTTTTTGGGGTGGAAGCGGCCGCCACTGTCCGGTCAGCTTCACCTTGCTGCCGGAATTGTTCTTCAGGTTTTCCGGGCCGACCACCTGCACTCCCATGCGATGCGCCATGCTGCGTAGCGTGTAGTTGCCGTCTTTGTCTGGACCCTCAAGACAACCAAAGATGGTTGTGCCTTTCGCCGCGCTCGCATTCGTGTCGGGGGCACTGGGCGCATTCGTTTCCAGCCGCCCCGGCGGACCGACCGGCAGCGGGCGTACCGGCGCAATCGCTGGTTCCTGGGCCAGCGCGGGCAGTGCTAACGCGAGAAGCGCGACGCCGAAAAGCCGTTTCATGCTGCAGCGAACCTCTATTTGGAAAGGATACGCGATTTTTATCGGCTCGGGGCAAAATCACGAGTTGCACCGATGGCCTTAATGCTTGAACCGGAGATAGTCGAGGGCCACATGGAAGATCGTAAGCAGCCCCCCTACGGCCGTCGCAATGCCGGTGAAGCGCTGCAGGTAAGCCTCATGGCGGCCGACCCTTTCCTCGATTTCCTGGATCTTGCCCGGGCTGCCGTTGCCGATGATCCATCCCATATTGGTTTTCAGTTCCGCCAGGTCGGAGAGGACTCTTTCTTCGAATTCCGTCAGGGTAACGATACTAGGACAGGTGCTCATAATGGGTAGCCCACATACAGCAACATGGAGCAATGCCAATGCTTCGGGAGCGTTAATCCGTATTGCCGGAAATAGTAGTTCTGCACGCTTTCCAGGCGCGGCAGAGTGAAAGCCTGGGTGACGAAGCGTCCGGACAGATTGTCTCTGGCGCTGGGGCCCAGCCTCGATCAGTACGACGCACCATCGATACAGCCGACTGCTTCCGTGGCGATTACGCTGGTCCTACGCCGCCGTTAGCGAACTGATGCACAGCGAAGAAGAGGGCCTGCCGGTCTGGTCGAGATATTGAACTTCATAGTGTGGGAATCGCCGGCGTCGTGGGCGAAGTTAACGGGTAGTCCACACGCAGCAACATGGAATAACGCGAGTATCTCGGGGGCGTTGATCCGTCATATTGCCGGAGATAGTAGCTCTGCACGCGTTCCAGGCGTGGCAGAGTGAAAGCTTGAGTAGTGAAGCGCCCGGCCAGATTGTCACTGCCGCTGGGCCCCCAGCCCCCATCGGAGCGGCGCACCTCGATGCCGCCGCCTGCAGGCGGGGCAATGCCCGCGTCCACGCTGATTTCCGTGGCAATCACGTTGGTCACCTGCGCCCCGGTTAGCGAATCGATGTACAGCGAAGAGGACGGCGTGCTGGTCTCGTAAATGGTGGGGATCGAGCCGGGCAAAGTCACGGCATTAAGGTTCAAGGCCAGCGGATCATCGGCATCGTTGGCGAACTTTATATCGTATTGCGAGCGATCCGTAGCCGGTGAAATTACCTGCAGTTCCACCTCGCGCACAACCGCGCTGAACTCGGCCCCGCGCGACGGCGCCGACACCTGCACAGCGTTGCCGGGAACCACATCTTCCACTGGCAGGAAATCGCTGAATGTCTTGTACGCCCCTTGCCAGGCTTGCTGCACCGCGTCATCCAGGAGCGCGCAGGCCGCATTTTCGCAGTCGACGTCGCTCAGGGCCAGCGGCAGCTTGATGTGCCGCACGCAAACCCGCTGCCCCTTATCGCTTCCCTGCGCGTGTTCCGCGATGCTCACCAGGTCCTGCACCCGGGCCACAGCGCGAGCGCGGCTGCGGTAGGAAACCACGATCTCCTCATTCACTTGCGGCGTGTATGGCGCATAGAAACACAGCCTGCCTGACGAGGTGATGTAACACTCGCCGCCGTCGGCGAAGGCGCCATTCAGTCGGGTATAGAATTGCCCGCCGGGAATCATGCTGCGCACTTCGGCATTCACCACGCGCTGCAGGCAGGTATACGATACGCACGCGAATAAGCTGGTCGCGTTGACCACAGCGTAGCTAGCGAATCCCGGCGTCCCGGTCAGCACGCCATCGTAGAGCACCGTCGCCACCGCCGCCAGAGTTCCCGGGTTGTTGGGATTGACATCGTGCACTGAAAGCACCAGACGCAAATTGGCGGAGAGGGGATCGCCTCCTCGGCCTTCGCCCGCCGGATGCAACGACGATAGATACGTCTGCTGCACCCGCTGCCTCTCGGGGCAAATCACCTGCGTGGCGAAGGCATACTGATGACCCGGCGTGGTGGTGAGTACCGGCCCGGTGGCGCTGCCGTTCACCAGCGCCTGGAGGTTCGAATTGCTGCCGTTGGGGGTGACGCTAAAGCCCGCGATGCAGTTTGCGTTCGACGGCGCTTCGTTATAAAGGCCGCCGATGACGCCATTCGACGCAGCATTGAACACGAAACTTCCGTGTTGCATCAATAAGCCGCCGGCCAGTTCCACCTGCTCGACAAAGGTAATGGTGGCCGGCCCGCCATTCAGTTGAAGCTGGCCGCTGCGCAGCGAGACCTCGCCATTGGGATCGGTCACATCCCACAGCGTCGGCGCCAATTGCGCTTCCGAGTAGTCGTCGGCCAGAATGATGAAGAATCTGCCGGTGGGATCCCATACATCCCACACCGTGGGAGCTGCCGGACTTTCCGTATGAGTATATTCCGGAACGGTGTAGGCGCTTCGGCCGAACGGTATCTCGGAAAGATAGAACTCCACGTGCGTGCCGTCGCCCAGAAAATAGTCGCGCACGTAATTCAGCGGCTCCAGCTCTCCCACCACCGTGATGTCGTTGTACAGCTTGTCAGGCTGCAGCAGGCTCAATCCCGCCGGATCGAAATTGGGGGCCTGCTCGCTGAGCGTGAAGCTCTGCTGGCCGACCGGCTGGAAATCCAGCTTGCCATCGTGCGCCCGATAGCTGGAGCGCGCCATCAAACCCAGTTGTTGCGCGTGCCACGTCCACTTCTCTTGCGGAACGATTACAAACTGGTTGATCGGCGTGCTATCCTGCACCCCCGATTCATCCAGCACGCCGGAAAGAACATCGTTAGCCAGGGTGCTCACCGCATCGCCCGCCGTGCGCGAAACTAAGGCTGTGCGTTCTGGCATCTCGTTGCGGTCCAGCAGCCAGGAATCATCCGTCGCATTCAGGATGTAGCGCCAGGCCGGAAGCTGTCCTTTGCCCAGATATTCCATCTCCGGCGGCATCGCCAAATATCCGGTAAATAAGCTATAACCATCACCGCGCTTCAGCACCACCCGCCCTCCGAAAACCGGTGGACGGAAGTTCGTGTCGCTAGCCACCAGCGCCGCAACTATGCTCGCAGGCCCGTTGAGCTTGCGCGTGACCTTGGGCAGATGATCGGCATCGAGATACGATGTGTAGTCCTGCGGCCCCAGGCCGTCGTTGTTATCGATAAGCAAATTCATCGTGAGGCCTCCGGAGGTACGTCCCACAACCAGCGACTACCACAATGAGGAATAGATTTAGGACAGTGGGCTTGATGGACATCACTGCGTTGGAGCAACTGCCGCGTGGCTGATGCCAATAAAGCCATAGGCCAGTGGCCGTCTTAACTTGTCCTCAACTCGAACCTCGGACCTTCTTTCACACCGCCGCATTGGGCGCCGGGAAGTAGCTGCGGTAGCACAACACCGTTTCGTTATCGTTGCTGTCCGTGGTCGCCAGTGCGTGCAGGCTGACGTGCAACTGATGGCTGAACAGTGGCGCGGCAAACGCCTGGCGCGTTTCTGCAGCGCTGGCCGCCGGTTGCAGCCGCGGATAATAGAAGCACGCCCGGCCTCCGCTGTCGGGTGCGACAATAAACAGCCCCGACCATTCCTGAAAGAAGCTGCTACCTTCGCGATCTAGAAACGCGACCACCTTCTGCACCCCCATGCCCATGACCGGCAGCGCCATGAGAGGCTCGGCCACTTGCAGGTAGGAAGAGGTGATCGCGGCCACCCGCGAGACGTTGAAGGTAATGCGGCGAACGAAGTCCACGTATGACGGGCCGCTCAGCGGCGACGCCAAATAAGCGCCAGGTGCGCCCGATCCCACATAGCCCGTCTGTCCCGTGTAATCGACATCGACCGCGACAATATCGCCCACGTTGAAGTCAGCGAGCTGATCGCTGGCCAGCGCGATCTGGCTGTAGGTCGAACCGCTCTGTACCGGCGCAGCCGCCAGCGCCGCTCCGCCCGATGGCTGCGGCGGAAGTCCCGGCTGTTCGGCGAGCACGTTCATCTGCTGCGTACCGCCCGAGAGCGCCAACTGCAGCTTGCCCCAGGAAAGCAGATCGAATTCCACGCGCGCCTCTGGCTGCGTTCGGTACTGCACCGCGATGTTGCCCACCGGGCCGGTGCGCAGCGCGTCGTACTTGGTGGTGGCCGTGCGCTGGAAGTTCTCCACCCAGCCCAGATCGATCCACGGCGCAGGTGGTGAATCCAGATCGAACTGTCCCTGCGATGCCGGGTCGAACGCGGCGATCACTCCGTGAATGCGGTCGATGGGCGCAGCGTACGCGCGCACCGCCCGCGAGGCGGGCGCCATCTGCGAGCGCATGGCATAAGCGTTGGAACTCATGACAGAGCCACCTCCGGGTAGAAGAAGACGGTGACAATAACGTCACGTCCCACGTACGGGGGAGTGTTCTTGGCGGCGTTCAGCACCGGCCGCGACCAGAAGATGTTTGACCCCAGCGATACCGGCGATCCCGTGCTATAGTCGCACTTCGCGGTCTGCGGCGGTGACCACATGGAAAGCAGGTTGTTGTCCAGTCCGGCCAGATCACGGCCGCGATCCAAATTGGCGTTCTGGATCGTGCCTTTGGTGTAGTACGAGATGGTGCAATCCATAGCCATCAGCGTCCCCACCGAGAGCGGCGCCAGTTTGGCATCCCCCCAGTGCAAATAGAAGGTGTCGCACAGCAGCGGGGCCCCGGTGGGAGGCTCATTTTCAATCACCGCGATCGCCGGGCGCGTTGCGCCGTCCAGGGTGACCGTGCGGTTAGGATCAACCGCCACCAGACGATCGCGCAGGGCGACATAGAAGCTGTCCTTGGTTGGTTGCATGATGTTTTACTCTGTGGCAGTCAGGTGATAAAGGCAATCACTACCGAAGACTTTGTCGACAGTGATGGTATCGATACGCATAAGGTTGTCGTAGTACACCACGCCCTGGGCCTCCCGCCGCAACCAGGTCGCGACGTCCTGCACCTCATACTGCTTGGCAATGGTTTCCAGCGCGGTGGCACTGATCACCGCCTCGATCTGCCGCTTGCCATCCGCAGTCGGTTTTAGAGCTTTCACCAGGGCGGGGGATACTAGCATATCTGACGCTGTGGGAGGCTCTAACCCAAGCTGGCTGCTGGTGTCTCCAGTGGAAGGGCTGGATATGCGGATGATGACTTCCGTGTCGCCTCCCGAGCGCAGTAGGGCATCGGCGAAGCGCCTCACGGCATAGTTGCTGCCGGCAATGATTTCCGATTGGTCCGCCATGTCAAGCCGCCTTCTGCGCAATATACGGCGCCAGCATCGCCTGTACCGTCGCGTCCAGCAGCGTGTCCGCGAAATAGGCGAAGTGCATCGCGTTCAGCGTGCCTTCCCGCACATTGAGCGCGGGCATCGCCTGCGCGTTGCGCACAAGCTGCACGCACGCGAACTTCACCGGATCGGGGATAGTACTGTAGCCGGCCGTGTAGGTAAGCTCCATCTCATCGAAGTACATGCCTAACGGATTGGGGACCCACGATACCTCGCCGGTATCGGCAAAGAAGTCAAAGTTGCTCACGTCCAAATTGATCCACGTGCCGGGAAGGCCAAAGGTCATGGCGAACTCGGTTGCCATCTCCCACGCTGTCAGATCGTCGCCGCGCCGCGGCACGCCATAGCGCGCCCTGCCTACGGTAAGGGGCGTTGTTCCGCCGCTCGGGATAGATAAGGGTAGATATGTGAGCCGCAGCACGTTATGGCGAGGCACCAGGCGGATGCGCTCCGTAAACTGCGACACCGACAATGTGGGACGGTTGCAGTAAGCGTTGACGATGGAGCAGGCAGCGGAGACCCAGGATCCCGGCGTGTCCGCCTCCAGTCCGTAGGTTGAATATTCAGAATCGGCCAAGTAGTTCATAACCATTCCTGTCAGAAAACACGCAATCGATCCTCGGGACTGTCCTACCCAGGCGGCTTTTGCCCAGGTGGGCGTTTCGATTCGTATCGCAGACCGCAAACCCGCGCAGCGAGCGATATGCGCCTATTGCGCACCCACACCCTCGCCGCGCAGGCCCGGTGGCGCAACTATCGGTCGACGGTCACCTGATAGTGCGCGTAATTGACGCCCTTTACGACCACGGCCCCGAACTTCACCACCACCATCTGCGAAGTTAACGAGCTCGGGGTGCCGAGCTGGAACACGCGCGGCGTGGGGCTGGTGAGCCAGTGGTACTCGATCAGGTCCTCGGTCACGATGTACACCGGCAACTGCGCATTGCCAGTGCCCGGCGTGCCCGTGTAGGGAATCGACCAGTCCGGAATGAGCGGCAATTCGCCCGCCTGCGTGGAAAGCGTCTTCACCACCAGTCCGCCTTCCACCGTTGTGGTGGACAGCACCACGTTGAATTCCTGCTTCATCTCGCGGTCGATCAGGTCCAGCAGCACCGGACTGGAGTAGATGGCCGTCGGCCGCGCTTCAAAGCCGCTGTTGGAGATCATCTGCGCGATGATGCCCTTGAGCCCATCGACAATGCTGGCTGAGGTGGCGATGGTAGCGGTATTGCCGCCCGCCGCAATCTGCCCCATCACGCCGAAATACTGCGCCGTCGTGGGCTGCGTCAGCGACGTGTCAGTGCCATTCCACAGGTTCACATCGTGGGTCAGCAGCAGGCCCTGGACGGCATCCGCCAGGTCCTTGGCTTGCAGATAGGCAAACTGCGCCTGCTGCGCGCCAACTTCCATGTCGAAGACGTTGTAGTTGATCTGCGACACCAGGCACTTCAGCGGAACGCTGCGCTCCACGCGGGTCGGCGTGACCAGCGTGGGCACGATGTTGCGTGGATCGACGAAGGCGTTGGCTGCCGATGCCGTGGGGATGGCGGTCTCCTCGAAAAAGCGCGAGGGATGGCCCGTTGCCGGTACTTGCTTGATGCGCTGGCCGAACGGATTGCGCCGCCGGCAGATGTCCAGGATTTCGGTCTGGTAGAGATCGACTTCAACTGCACCCGGCCCAAGGTAATCGGCCGCGGCTTGCAGGTTAACGAATTGTGCTTTCATAAGTGTCCTTTCGAAAGGCAATGGCGGCCGTGTCAGCCGCCACATAGGTTGAACTCTTACGTTGTGGGATAGTGGGACTACACTGAGCCCTGCCGATGCAACCTCCGGCCTGAGCCGTTCTGCCCGCTACGCCAAAATGCCGGCGCGCGCCAGCTCCGCCTTGACCGCGATGCGCTGCTCGATGCTGAGACCGGCGAGCGCCTTTTCGACAATCGGGGCCTCGATCTGCGTGTCGCTCTCCACACCTTGTTTGGCCAGCAGGCCCGTGACCATGGGCGACAGCGTCTTGCGGCGGGCGGTCGCCGCCTGCGCTTTCAGATCATGATTGGATTTCTCCAGCTCGGCAACCTTGTCGTGCACAGCGCCGCGGGATGAAGTGGCCGCCTGCAGCTCGCCATCGTCCACCGCAGCGATGATGCGGTCGACCTTGGCGTGCAGCGAAGCGAACTGGCCGTCCAGGTTGGCCAGCGCATCCGCCAGGGACTGAGTCGCCTGCGCCATACGGTCAGCCAGGGTTGGCGTGTCGGGGGTGTTGGTTTCTTGGTCCATATTTTGTCCTCTTCAAGCAGACTGCTAGCAACTAGCAACTAGCTGATGTCTTGCCGCACCCCCCACTTCTGGGTCGAAGCCGGGGGCTTGGTTTCTCGGGTTATGGATTGGGGGCTCGAGACCCGGGGCTAGTCGCTAGCTGCTAGTTGCTAGTCGCTAGTGCAATCCAGGTTTGCGGATAGGCCGCTTTGTCGCGCCGCAGAACGGCCGCGCCGGTAAAGGTAAAGTCGGTGACTGTCCAGATCTGCGCCTCCTGATTGGGCACGGTGGCATTGGCGATTTCATACGACATGCCCAGCGTGCCGGCCGATTGCGCGTGAATCTCCGCCACCACATCCGGGAAATCGTGGGCAAACAGGTAGCCGGCAATGGCGATCTGCCCAAGTGGGCTTGATGTCCTACTCTGTGGTAGTGCAACGATATCGGCTTGCGTAATGATGCCGATCTTGCGGCGAGCGTCGTGCGCGTCGAGCGACGGAGCATAGTCCAGGGCCATCCCCAGCAGAGACGGCAGGGCTGCTTCAGTGGCGGTGCGGGTCAGCATCACGCGATGCCCGCGTGCCCCGCTGGGCGCCCGCTGCGAAGCCACCCCCACCAGCGTAAGCACGCCGCGAAATGGCAGGCGATTGGGATGTCCCACAACGTCAGGTAGCAGGACAGACATGGCGTCGAGTTGAAGGTTCATAGGTTCCTCCAGAAGTTTGGTTCTTGCAGGCACCGCCTTTAGCAGCCCGTGGTGAAAGTCCCGATCTTGAAGGGGCACGGCTTCTGCTCTTGAACGGGCACGGCTTCAGCCGTGCCGTAAAGCTCGCCATATCAATGCGGCTTTAGCCGCTGGGAAATTTCGCTCCAACCTAATCACGGCCCCTTAGCGGCCTGCCGTACGATCCCCGACTGCCAACTGACAGCTTCCCTACTCCATCGGCGGCGCATCCGCCGCTCCACCCTGCTGCTCCGGCAGTGGCGGCAACCCCCTCATACGCCGCACTTCGTTGATGGTGAGCACCCCGCAACCGATCAGTGTCTGCTGGATCTGCGCCTGCTCAAGTTCGTTGGGTGCGTCAACGTCAGTGAACACAAACTCCAGATCGTCCCAGCCCAGCCGCTTGTTGATGGCGTCCCGGGTGAGGTGTTCGGCGATCAGCCGCGCCACCGGCACGACTGCGGTGCGAAACGCGTCGTCATACTGTGTGGTAGCCGTGTTGCGATTAACGTCGCGCTCCAGGCCGAGCACCATAGGCGGCAGATCGAACGCGTCAGCGATGATGCGGATCAGGAACTCCTGCCACTGGATATGAAGGTCAGCATCCGTGCCGCCGGCGAAGCGCAACACCTCCGGCTTCGTGTCCACTGTCAGGATCGGCACCTTGCCGGTCCCTTCGATCTCGTCCTGCCACCAGCGAATCAGCCGCTCGTGATGTTGCGGGCTCAAGTTCTGGATCCACAGCGCATACTGCACCACGCTGTTGCTGGCCAACTGCGCAGCGAACCGGTGCGCGCACAGGAATTCGTGGATCGTCTCAAACGCGACCTCCAGCTTGCCCAGCCCGAACGGCGTATACGTGCGCGGGTTTAGCCGGATGTACGACAGCTCCTCATCCGCCAGCGTGATCACCTTCTCTGGCTGGTAGCTGATCAGCGTCTCCTGCACGTAATGCGGCGACGCCGGATTGCCATCCCAGTCAGTACGAATGCGAATGCTGGCGCCATCCACCGGCCACATCACCAGCGGCCGCCCCGGGTCTCCGGTCAGGTCAAGCTCGATTGCGCCGAAGCCGCCCACCAGCACGTCCTCCAGAATCTGCTCGATGAAAGAGCGAAAAGAATCTTCCGGATTCGGCTGCTCGAAGTTCAACGTCAGCGCGGCGATGCGCTCAGCCACACCGGGCAGCATCGTCAGCCCGTCAGGCGTGAAGTCCCCTCGTGCCGGCGACTCCGCCAGCGAGCGTCCACGCCGTGGCTGAATGCGCCAGTTCATGCCGGCAACGCGGTCCTTCACCGTGTTGATGGCCTTGCGCGCAATCGGCGTTTCCGCGAACCGCCGCAGGTTCTTGGGCGTCGGTTTGGGCATGACTCCGGCACGCGCCAGCGTGGGTGCCCCCGGAGTGAATAAGGTTGGTAGCGGCACCGTTCTACGTGCGGCATCCGCTCCCGCGACAGCTCCTAGCTCCCCGGCGTACCCGTTGTTGGCGCGAGAAAATGGAGGTCCTGACTTTGAATCTTTCGCGGGATAGGATTCAGCGCTGTTGGCAAGCAGCGCGGTGAGAGGCCGCCGCAGCGGCCATTGCAGTTGGAGAAACGAACGTCCGGCGATGCGGCGCACGGCGTCGCGTAGAGCGTTTGGCATTTTCATGGATTCACCAGTAGCCAGTGGTCAGTGGCCAGTAGTCAGTTGTCGGATGAGCCGGATTGAGTGCCGTAGGCACGGAATAGGTTAGCCCAGCGCTTTAGCGTTGGAACGCTAGGAAAAGATTGCGGAGTTTCATAGGGACGACGCCCCGCATAAAGAGTTGCTGCCGCCAACAAGCAATCCCACCAACTAAGGAGCTATGAAAAACATGACATGGACTTGTCGGCCACCTCGGGCGGAGACGACTCTATAGCTTTAACTCTATCCGTGCCTGCTCGGCAATGCCGGGCAGGTCGCCAACTCTTGCGATGGCAATGTTGCTTTGCTGCAGCGTCGCTAGCGCGAACGCCACGCCTTCATCATGAGGGTCCAGCTCATCTTCTGTGATGGCCGTTAAGTCGCTCATCACCTGCTCCACGTTGTGCAGACCGTGCCGGATTTCGGAATAGCTATACGCCAGCACCTTGGCTGAATTAATGTCCGTCTCCAGCGAAACCGCATGAAACAAGTGCAGCACTCCGTTTGGCTTGTACCCGCAATCAATTTTCAGTGGGTCACCTCGGCGCGTGTATTGCGCCACCGCAATCTCTTTGCGCATGTATGGCGATTGCCACACCCCAGTCTGCTCAAAGGCCACTCGCATCGCGTTGTATATCACCCTGCGGCCCGGCTGCGCCCGCTCGGCATGACGCGCTGACTCCAAATACATCTGCGCCAGCTTTCCAATCTCTGCTTGTGGCGATTCCGTCAGCACCGCCGTCATAAGCGTGATCTCCAGCGTCCCCGAGAACGACTCCTGCATCTGCTGCAGCAACCACTCCCGGCGCCCCATCGGCCCGCGATAGTTGATGATCTCTGGCGCGCGCGACTGCAGCAGCCGCCGAATCTCCGCCTCATACGACTCCAGCAGCTCGACATCGGCCTCGGGATCCAGGCCCCGCACTCGCCGCCAGTCGCGCAGAAAGCGTACATCGGTGAAGCCGTTCTCCCCCGTCTCCAGTAGCACCACGCCCAGATTGACAAATTCCCCCTTCACCACGTCCGGCACGTAGCGCAGCAAAAAGAATTCGCATTGTCGAAAATCAGCCATTAGCCGTCAGCAAATTAGCGTCTAGCCTTAATCAAAATCAGCAGCTTTGAGCATCAGAATTGGTATTCGCACCTGCTTTCGCAGCCGCTGATCGAGGCCAGTACCGCAGGCAAATGATAGCTTAGCCTAGCGCTTCAGCGTTGGTCTAACCCAAATGCCAAGTGCTAAATGCTCCTTGCTATTCTCTTCAATTCACTACTTCTCGCCAATTCGGAAACGGGTTCCGCGACGAATTCCTGAAATCCACAATCAGTTCCCGCACTCGCGACCGCCGCGCCAGCAGCCGCCTCAGCAATCCTTCCAGTTCCTCGCTCGCCCCGCCGTACCACTCAGGCGGAATCTCCTCCGCCAGCGGCCACAGCGAACTTTCCGGAAAATTCTCAATCCGGCTAAGCCACGGCTCGAAGCTTTCCCACGATGTGACACTCTCGTACACATCGTTGCGCCCGAAGACCCCGCGAAGCGGCGCATCGGGAAAGTTCCATTCCCCCGCATTAAAGCAAAAGCCCTGGTCGATAAAGCTGGCTGTCAGCTTGCGTTCCCGCGACCTCTTCCAGAACGCCGCCTGCCGTCCATTGGCGTTGCAGGTCCACTTATCCAGTGCCAGAATGCCGGCGAAGTCTCGCACATTGCGCACCCGCGACATCATGCCCTCCGGCAGATAGTCGTAGATCTGCCCTTCGTAGGGCGGGATCACGTAACGCGAACCGAAGCACAAGCCGGGTGTGAACATAATCTGCCGGCCACAGAGCTCGACGCGTAAATCGGGCGTATGCTCCAACAGCCACGCGGTCACATCCACAATTGCCGCCACCGGCACTGGCAGCCCGATCATCTCCGCCAGCCGTGTGCCCAACCAGTCGTTCACCAGCACTCTCGTGTGCTGCGGATTGTTCTGGAACTTGACGACGTAATAGAAACCGTCGGCGCAGCGCATCAGATGACTCTGCGCCCCGCCTCGCATCTTGCGCACGTGTTGGACCGCCTGCACTAGCAATTATGAATCAGCCATTAGCGCTTTTTTCGGAAGTGTTAGCCCGAGCGAGCGTCGACGACAGCCTCTGCCGCCGCTGGCTAGAGGCCCGCCATGCCCGTCCTTTGGCGTGGTGGGAACGTGAAGCGGTCGCGGCGCGAGTCGATGAACCTGCTGTTCGCCACTCCTCCATTTATGGAATATAGAACAAGCTGCAGCATTAGCTTGGCTTTACGAGCCAAGGGTCCTTACCACGGATGTGAACCTGCGAAGCCTGAACTTCGCGTCCCACCGGCATCGACAGCGCCGTTGTTAATAGCGGGGCATTTGGGAAACTGCCTCACGACCGTCGCCTCCGCCCCGCACCCCACGCAAAATCCACGCGGCCTGCTGCCCTTGTCGGGACGCCCCGTAAAGCTGCATGATAATGCGGAGGCCGCCCCAAATCATCACCCTAAATCACACAGGCGTGTGAGGAAGAATTCAAGGATCGCTCTAAATCGATAAGGTGACGCACGCCTTCCGAGGTTGCTGCAAGATCCTTCCGAGCGTGCTGTGTATCAAGTCATGACCGACTCATGTGGATAAGCCATTTGTTCCCGTCATTCTCAGCGCACGAGCTAGGTTCTCGCTGCTCGCCACCCTCACCCCTTTTTGGCAAACAGACTGGCGAAGGCGAAGATGGCCGGCATCAGTGCTGTCGCCAGTTGTGTGGCGGCGCTAGCCTCTTGTTGCTGTTGCGGGTTGCCGCTCGCGGACTCGGCAATAGCACCCGCCGTTTGCACGGCCGCGGTCACTGCCCCCACGTGGTCACCCGATCCCCATTGCCCGGCCACCGCGGCTGCCTCGGCCGTGGCCGATTGCATCACCGCCATTATCTTTTGAAAGGTTTGCAGGTTGAATGCCATGATGTTTCTCTCCTCTGAATTTTCGTAGCCTCCGGGAGGACGCTACGCCATTGATAGTCACGTTTGCATGCGAGCGACTTTGCTCACCCAAGCGGCAGCAACGCTGCCGCCAACTTCTGCACCGGCCCGGGCGTCTGCACCGCCAGCTCCGCGCGCACCGCTTGCGCAATGGCCATCGCCATCACCGTATCGTCATGCGTGCCGTCGGCCGCAGAGCAGCTTCCATCCGCATGACGAATGAACGTGCGGCACTCCTCCAGCAGTAGCGTGCTGAGGAATAAGTACGGCGCCGCCGATAGCAGGGCGGCGAAGTTCTCCAGCATGCGCGGCCGCGTCGCCACGTTCGTCAGCCATCCCGGCTGCCCCCCCATTTGATAAACATTGCCGTACCCCTGACCCAGCATCAGCTGTGCCAGAACGGCGTGCCCGTGGTTGTTGCGCTCCACTGCCACCAGCGCCTCATTGTATTTGCGCGCCAGCTGGGCCACCCGCGTCGCCAGAGCCGCCGGGGGAAAATGCCCGCGCAGTTCCGCGCACTGCATGCCGCTCGTCTGCTCAATCACCTGCACGCACGAGTAATCACCCTCCGTGCCCCCGCCCGCCGCATCCACGCCCAGAATGTAGCGCTTCCCATGGTGACCATTGGCCCCGGATACGGGTGGGAAGAACGTCAGCAGCTTGCCTTGGTCAGCTTCCTCCATGATTGGTGCCGGCTGGCGCAATCGCTGCTCAATCATCTTTACGTCGAAGACGCACTCCCCCGAGGCCTGGAAGCAGCTATCCGCGTCTTCCGCGTACTCTTCCGGCGCGCGATTGCGGAAGTTGGCCTGCATCTCGCGGCGGAAGGCAATCTGGCCGGCGTCTAGCCCATGCTTCTGTATCAACTCCTGCTCTTCCTCGCTGAACTTGCTGATCTCCACCTTCCGCCGATAGCTCGGCTCCCACCACCATGGATAGAAGTGCCGGGTGTAGCCCGTCTGCGGCGCGCTTTGCCACTCCTTGTAAAATGACCCGCTCGCGCCGTTCGGAGTCGACTCCAGAAAAATCTCCCCATCTGGTGGCACAGCCGCGCGCAATGAGGCCAGCGTCTCCGATACATCACGCGGCCAGCGGGCGACCTCCGAACAATGCAAGTTGTGGATGGTCAGCCCGCGGCCGGCGTTGGGGTCCGCCGCGGTTTCTACACGGTATTCGCTATCGAACACCGGAAACACGATCTGGCGGACATTGGCGCGCGACGTTACCAGCGCGCCCTTGCGCAGCGGCTCTGGCAAGTTTTCCAGCAGCCGGTGCACGATCCGAAAAATTTCTTCCGCCGAGCGTTGATCGTGTGCCACCTGCACGCTCAGCGTCCCCTCACGCGTGATGCAGCTGATGAAGAAACGCGCCGCCACATAGGTCGTCACCCCAAGCTGGCGAGCCTTCAGCACAATGTGGCGCTTGCTGCTGCCCCGCTCCAGGTCCTGCTGCGCGCGGTTCAGCGCCAGCCTGCGCAGATGACCCTGCTTATCGCGGATCTCTAGCATCGCCCACATCAGGTACTCCCGCCAGGTGCTCGCCTCCGGCGAGGTCTTGTAGGGCCCGATGCGCCGCTCCATCGGCGGCTTCTCTTCCAGACGCTGTCCACACCACTTGAGGAACTCCGTACTGCCTAGCTCCCCCGCCTCGTTCGTTGCGGTCGTTGTTATTGTCGGCATAGCAGATATACCAAAGGCAGAAGTTGACTCCGGCATTGTGAAAGGTGTCGCATGCGGGACCCCACAGAATGCTGCCAAACTGCAAATTGGCAGGGCTTTGTGTGGGCATGACTTTGCAGGCCCCTGAAAAACAATCAGCCTTTCGGGATTTTGTGTCAGGGAACGACTCGGGCCGAGCATCCCCGCCCCGAGATACTGCTCACTCCAACCCCATTCGCTTACGTGCCTCTTTGCTCTCTTGCTTTGCCCGCTTAAACTAAGGCGTACTGGCGGCAACATGCGTGGCTTTACATAGCTTGTAGAGCTTCAGCGCGTTTTGAGCAAACGCGTAAAAAGTAACTTGTCCTCCAATAGCAAGACCACGGTCCTAACATTACGTTGTTCCATATCTGAGGTTTTCGATCAGTTGACCGTCGCTCCGTTCACGGTAACCCGGTTTAGCGATGTATCGTTCTGCGGTGCCGGCCCTTGCGTAATGACCACCTGGAAATCTCCAGCGCCGCTGTTTTCGCTTTGCGCTGCGTTCCCTGCTGCGTCGGTTCCTCCAAACGCGAGATTGTACGTCCCCGCGCTGAAACCGCTAAGGGTTGCCGTGTTCAGGCAGATGTTGTTGTAGGGATAGTAGGAGCAGTTGCCGCCGGGGCCGGAGACCAGCGTCCCAGCCCAGGGATCAGCCGGAGAGACAGCATAACGCACGGATGTTGATGCCGTAGGCGCGCTCCACCAATAGCAGGACGCCGCGCCTGGGCCGGTATAAACACAGGTTGGCGTCGGCACACTGTAGCTAACGCCGGTGAGAGTTCCGGCACTTGAGGTTAGGGTCAGCGAAGTGGGGCTGCTTACCGGGCCCACGAAGTAAGTATTCCCGTTGATTACGATTCTCTTTCCCGTCCAGGCAGGCACGAACTGCAAGCCGGACACCCAAGTCACTGCCGTGCCAGATGTGTTTACCGTTCCACTCACTGCCGGAGACGCCGTCCACGGCACCGTCGTTTGCGGATACGGCCCCAGCTTGTTCGGCCAGTTGGCTTGATAGGGATTCAGAGAAGGTTCGGTTTCAAACTGCCAAGCCGTCCAACCCCCAGCGGTAGGATTCGTCCGGTAGTGGAGATATGCCGAAAAATCGCGATAAGTCTGCCCGTACTGTTTGGGCGTTCCGCTGTAAGGAAATCCCCCTTGAAACGTATTGGAAAAGTAGTCATCCGCCACCGTCCACACGGGCGTGCCGCTGGTTGGGAGAGTGCAGTTTCCGCAGTAAGCTCCCAACCACGCTATGCTGCCTGCTTGCATACTGTTCAGCATGGCCGTGCTGGCCGAGGTTCCGGCGGGAACCGTTGTCGCCCCATAAGGCTGGGCGTGGTTCCCAAACGCCGTGACATTTGGCAAATACTCGTAGCTGTACATCCAGTCCACCAGCGCCAGGATCGCTGGAGGAATTGCCGGATCACACCCTGAGTCTCCGCGCCCGTCGGTTCCGGCCCACTGTTCAACCTGGCAAGCGTACTCCAGCGCGGGCTGCACCAATCCCATATCGAAGTTGGGAGAGTTCAAATAAATGTTAGGCGCGCAGTGCGGCCAACCGTTTGAAATGTTTCCCCCCAAGTTGCAACTGGTAAGCTGATAGATGTAATTCAGCATCATATCAACCATGTGAGGAACCAAATGGGTTCCTCCGGCATCAACCGGCTCCGTGCCGCTTACTACCCAGTAGTTCAACAAGTCATTCAACACAAGCGGCTGACCGCGCTCGGTCTGGAACGGGATAACAGCCGAACTACCCATTGGGTTGCCCCAAGTGCTTGAACCTGGGACTGAGATATACGCCCCAAGCTGCGCCCCAATCGCATACTGTGAGAAGCTGTCTGTGTTTCCGCCGCCGGTTGCTCTCGAATACCGTTCCGCCAACCAATCGGTGAAGTTAGACCACTCATAAACAGTCAACCCAGAGTTCAGCAACAAG